>Ga0315287_10001499_pt1 | contig 21612 bp, 22 predicted proteins | sample YL17G11_0_MG_FD_205037 | JGI IMG/M metagenome (GOLD analysis project Ga0315287, IMG submission 205037) | Sediment microbial communities from Yellowstone Lake, YNP, Wyoming, USA - YL17G11_0 | ecosystem: Environmental > Aquatic > Freshwater > Lake > Sediment | place: USA: Wyoming | collected...
GATTTTGATTAGAAAATTTTAGAAATTACTTTGATTACAGTAATTTTTATATAATAACATCTATTTATTAGAATTTTATCTATAACAACTTGTTTTCTAAAATTTTCTAATCAAAATCAAAATTTTATATTTGAACTTTATTAATATTCAAGTTAGATTTGGATATTATAAGAAACTAGAACCTGAATATTAATAATTGTAGATATTAACTATAATATTGATAAATTATAAACATGAAATTTTGATTTTGATTAGAAAATTTTAGAAATTACTTTGATTACAGTAATTTTTATATAATAACATCTATTTATTAGAATTTTATCTATAACAACTTGTTTTCTAAAATTTTCTAATCAAAATCAAAATTTTGTATTCAACTATTATTAATATATAAGTTAATACCTGTAAATATTAAAATCTAGTAATTATGATATGTTTATATATCATAATTAATGAAAGTTTTAAAAATTAACGAAACTAATAAAATGAAACATCGCAAATGGTAGCTCTATCCCATGTTAATTCTAAATCTTTAATACTAGGTTCTTTCTTTATTTTATCATTAATCATAAGTGATAATAATCGTTGTCTGGCATCTTCAACATCATATTTTAACCAATATTTACAAATTAATTTAAATAGTTCATCTGGCAAATTAGAGATGTATTCAATATTCTTACGGCAATCCATAAAAGCTTGAAATTTATCCATATTGATTCCTATAACTAATGGTTTATAATATGATGTTGGTGGATTATTAACAGGATGATTTTGCCCAAATCCTCTACTTCCTGGATTTAAATATTTCCATCCTTTATAATAATTTTTGTCATTATTTCTAACTGATTTTTTAGCTATATCTATATAATATTTAACTTTTTCTTGCCATATGGTGTCAGCTTTCTCATCATCTTCATCAACAAAATAAGCTAAAACAAATTCCTTGTATTTATCATTTAAAAATTCCTTAGAATTTGCTCTGGTAATATTCTCTCTAGAACTTGGTTTAACAAAGTACGAGTTATTATCAATCATTTCTTTTTCGATAAACTCATCAGATAATTCTGATATTATCTTTAAATCATCAGAATAAAAAGTTAAATTACCATAATCTTGTTTAATTATGTAATTTAAATTACAATTGTTACTTTTATAATCATCTGGAGTATCCTCATAGCTCTCAATTAAAAATCTGTTATTACCTTCAGCACCTCTACATATCTTAATATTATCAAATAATTCCATAGAATTATCATTAATAATATCGCTTTGTAATTGAGGTAATAATATACTATATGAATTATTATAGCTATATTTATGTAATCGATGACCGAAAGACTTACTTCTATTAGAAATATCCAAAGCAAAGGCATTCATTGAAAAAGCCATTGCACCACAAATAGTTGCAAATACTCCATCTTTAGGATTATACCCTAAACGACAAGGAGCTAAATCAAACCCAAAAAGTACTTGCTCTTTAGTTTTATATACTCTTTTGATAAATTGTAGATCACCATAAAAAATGCCATAATCAACACTAACATTCATCAAATATCTAGATCTACTGTATCTAATATCAGCATTTACTAAATTAGCAAAATAATACATACATTCATTAAAAATATCATCTATTTCATCAACAGAATCAGAATGAAAAAATAAATCATAATCATGTGGATTACCCCCTTGCAAAATCGAAATGATAGCACCTCCACATAAAGAGATTTTACCTCTTCCAATATTTAATATATCATAAACCGGTTTACAGTTATGTATGAGAAACGATTCTATTTTACCAATATTAAGTCTTTTATCAGGATAATTTCTATTACTATCTAAGCTTATACGATTTATTCTCTTAAATCTAACATCCTTGAAGTAATCAAACCATTGGTTAATTTCATCTAACCCTACTATATAATCAGATGTAATATTAACCATATTCTTTCTTGTACACCAATAATTAGTGAGAAAGATATCATTAATAATATTTAATATCTTTTTTTCTGAAATTTTATGTTTTTTACTTGTCTTTTTAGATTTTTCTGGCTTTGCAATAATAATATCATCAAATTCCATGTCTAGGATTTTAAAAACAAAATATAAAATTAATAAAATTGATTTATTAAATTTATTAATTTTATTAATTTTATTAATTTTATATATTATAAAATGAATACTTTAGTTAATAAATATTTCAAACATTACAAAAATAAGTATTATAATGTGTTAAATATTAGCACCCGTACTGAAACTAATCAAAAATTAGCAAATTATATTAATTTGTATGGCGATGTACAATGTTGGTCTCAACATCTAATTATGTGGGATGAATTAGTAAATAGTAACCCTAGATTTATCGAAGTTACTCCGATACAAGAACACCTAAAAATTATGAATGATTATATGAATAGAAATCAATAGATAAATATAATTATTTTATATATTTTAATATAATTAGTTATAATTATATTTTACTCATTGATATTAGCTTTAATAACTAATCTTTCAGCATAATATTTTATTTTCTCAGCTTCATATTTTTTCGAGGACCCAGGTTTACCCAATCCTTGTTTTAATTTACAATATCGTATTAAACTTTTTAATATCGTGCCTTCTGCAAATTCCATATTCAAAGCTTCTATTATATCTTCTACTTCTATTACATATGGCTGCAATCGCTTAGGATGAGTAACATTAATTAAATAATAATTAACATCTCCTCCAGTTACTTTTTCTTGCTTAGTATTAGCTAATTCTTCCATTATTTTTATTATGATTAATATCTAAAATATATAATCAATTTTTATTAAATATAATTAATCTCAAAAATTTATGGCGCTAACTAATATTCAAGAAATAGATATTATAATCTTATTTTATATTGATGATGATTATCAATTATATGAAATATCTAAAGTGAATAAATATTTACAAGCATTATATGAAAATAGTAAATTATGGTCCTTAAAAATTAATAGATCATTTGAAGGATTATTAATAGAATCATCTGATGTAAAGAAAATCTATTTTAATATTAATCAGTATAGTTTGAAAAAAGGATTACATCATGATGATATTCGAAGTAATCTTGGGTCATTGGTTAAATATGCAAGAAAAAATAGTATATTTCCTTTATTAGATTTGCTATGGGATTATTATAGAGGTTGGTTTAGCGATGATTATTTACTCGGTCGTTTTACGATTGAAAATGCGTGTAAAAATAATAATTTAGATCTTTTAGAATATACAGTTGATAAATTTGGAACTTCAGAAGAAAAAATTATAGAAAATGGCACTGTAGGATATATAAAAATAAAAGATAAATGTTTAGATGTTGATTATGGGTGGAATGGTGCGAAATGTTTACATAATGCTACTATTAATAACCGTATAAAAATATCGAATTATATTGAAAAACATGGAATCATATATGATTCAAAGAATCAAAGCAAGACTCCATTATATCCGCATCGTGAAAGTATCGAGATAGCATGTAAACGCGGACATTTTGAAACTGTGACATGGTGCAAAAATCGTGGGTTATATTAAATTAAACTAATTATATCTTAGATATAATTAATCTTCATAATTAGTTTTAAAAATACATTTAAATTAATCTTAATAATGCTGCATATGTAGGATTTGCATCTACATTATATTCTGCTTGAGATCCGTAATATAAAATCTCTAAATAATCATCACTTCCATCTGTATTATCAACAATTGGGTATATCTGAGAATTTGAGAATATTCCATAAATAAAATGAGGTAAAGAAACTATTTCACTTGGAATAGATGGACCATAATTAATGTGTTCTTCTTTCCATAATTTACTTATCATTAATGATCTATTGGGAGTTTTATCTTCGGTGTTTTGGATAATATATATGTTATTTTCCTTTGTTTGATAAATAAAAGGTTCTAATGATAAACTATTTACTAATCCAATAGTTGTATGTAATATATTTTTATTTTCACGAGATGATTTTAATGATGATAACCAACTATCTAATTCTTTTCTAGATAAAAATATCTTACTATTTGAGGAAATGTCATAATCTTCAGCTGTCATATAAAAATTATCTATAGTTGTTTTTAATTTTATATTTGAGCTTGAAATTGTTTTATCATAAGTAATTAACATATCTTTGATCCTTGATGAAAAATCATCATTATACATAATGATCTTGCCAGATTTAAATAACGTTGGTGCTAATCTAATCATTATTTTTATAGCGTCATCGATATTATGATAATACTCTACATCAGGTAATCTTCGTTCTATATTTGATAAATCATAATAATTAGAACTATCAACATCACGTTTTATCACTTGGAAATATTCTTTTTGAAATAAATATGGAGTGATCTTAGATTCGGATCTACGTATCATGTATAACCATTTAATTAATTCAGTTATAATATTAATAATTCTCTTCATTTTTCTTAAACGAAATGTAACATTTGCTTTATTGAATGGTAATGGATTATCAGGTCCAACAGGAATACTTAGAGGTAACCTATCTCTGTCAGTAGGAAAAGTAGGTATGTAATATCCATATTTCAAATCTAATACTTTAAACCATAAACCATTTATATTATTATTTTCTAATGTAATACCCGTTGGAAATCCAAATGTATTTACAACATCTTCAAATAACGATAAATTTACATCAGTTAAAATAGGTACGTTTTCTGGTTGAGAAGGAGGAACAGATATTGTCATAATTTTATTATTAATATTTACTGTTATAGCTCGCATTTTACCATCATTATCAATAAATTGAGATACAATATTATTACCAAATATTTCCATATTATCAATATGATAATAAACGTTATCACGAGCTACGTAATCATTCTGCTCTTTACTTATTGTTATTGTATCATTATATTTTTCTAAAATAAGATTATGACAAATATTTGTCATACTTTCACCAAATAATTTAACTATTTCTGATTGTTGTTCGTTATAATCAACAATTAGTTCACATTTTGGTATCTGATGATTACCAGCCATAATTTTCATTATTAGAACAGTCGGACGGTATAATCTAGCTGATCTTGAATGAAATATCTTATTTCTAGGAATTTCAATTTCTTGTTTTTCGTCATAAGTAAATACATATAAATTTATATTAAAAATTTCCTCTACAGCTCGATATAATAAATATGGATCAAAAAACTCAGAATCATCTTCTAATAACTTCATTATTTCAGCATCCGAAAAATCAAATAGCTCTTGTCTCAATAAGGGAATATTTATATTATTACTTATAAATTTTCGTAATTTCATAATATACATTTCTTTAGATTGATCATCTTCTAAATTAACATAATCAGGATGGTCAATAGCGTAACAAATACAATGTAATAATGAATTATTAGGATAATTCGTAGTTCCATATCTACAAAATTTATAATCTTTACTTGGTTTATCTAAATAATTATTTAAAATAATCTCTAAATTTTTAGGAATATAACCACGACCGTTAGTTGATAAACTTTTGCTATAATTCTTGATTATATTAGACCCCAATGAACTATCTTCTAATGGCTTATTAGCCTGTTTACTAGCACCACTAATATCATTTACTGTTATTGTTCTAATTCTTTTTCCTTGTTTTTTCTTAGCTTCATTCTTAGTATTTATGTAATTCTGGACTTGATCAATTAATCCAGGTAAAAATTCATCGTAAATATTTTTAACTTCATTATTTTTAACCATTTCTCTGTAGTGTAATAATAATTTAGTAAATATTAACATAAATTTATCTACTGATTCTGGATCGGCTTGAGTAACATTTATATGCATATCATTATCTTTTTGACTTATGGTGAATGATAATGAAGCATTTACATTTTCTTCAAAAAGATGGTTATAATGAACATCTAATCTCTTTTTCTCAGCAAATGAATCTTTAGTTTCATCAATGTAGAGATAGTTTGTCATCAATTCATCCATTAATAAATAATCAATAAAAATATATTCATTGATAGAATAATCCTTAATATCAAATTCTAAACGAGTCTTTATATCATGACCCTCACCAAGAACTATGTTAGGTAATGATTCTTGTGCATATGAATAAGCATTACCAGTTAAACTGAATATATTTTCAGAATCATCTTTTACTGTAGATTCAATAGTTAGTTTGTTTCCGTTAAGATGATAAATGACTATGAAAAAAGACTTTTGTGGTGCTTTGAAAATAGATCCTTCATTACCTAACCACATAGTCATATAAATAGTATCTTTATCCTTTAATTTATTTTCAGATAAGATAAATTTATAATTTTGAATATCATTTACCTCACTAACTGATTCTCTAGGATTAAATACCTTAAATAAAGATTTACCATGACTATCATTATAACAAATAAATGGAATATTCTTGAACGTTTTTGATTTATTAAATATATCATAACCATCATCAATTGTTACTGATCTTCCATGAAAAGTGGGATTAAAAGATTTAATTGATGATATTATTTTTGTATTAATTATGTCAATTTTTTGATCATACGAAAGAAATTGTATATAAGTTTTAAGCATCATATCTAAAGCTTCATCATCATTTCTTATTAATATTTGAATTCTTTTACTCCATCCATCATAATCAATCGTGGGATTATCAACGTCCATTAATTTATAAAATTCTCCGGTTATATCATCAATATTATTTATATTTTTTATATCTTTTCTACTTTTTTTCTTACTCTTTTCTTCATTATACGTATCTATACTATCAATTATCATTTTTGTAATATGATTAACACTTTCAGGGTCTTCTATATATAACTGACGAAAAGTCATAGCTATATCGTTTTCATTGATTAATCCTGTACCATTTAATTGAATATAACTATAAATATCAGCGGGACTTTGTTGGCCCTGCTGTATTAATCCCATTATAATCTCTGGTAACGATTCAAATATTAATTTATTAGTACCATTAATATTTAATCTATCATGAATTGTTCTAGGACGAATTAATGTTAATATTACTGGGAAGTTTTTATCAAGCTGTTTCTGTTTGTAATATCTCCATTTATGTAACGTAATCCGATCAGAATCATCATATTCGGTTCCGTTCATTGCTGTCCATGTTTTACGTTTTTCTTCTAAATATGAATCAACTAACCAATCATTTACATAATATATGTAATCAATGATACCTTCATCTTCAGATAATAATTCATAATAATTCATAATAATATCTTTAATATTAACTTTTGGGATTTTTTTGATGATTTCATCTAATTCAAGTCCTTGATTCATAAAACTATTAATTTGTTTAGTTAATTTGGTATTTTTGAGTATTATTGATTTTTTCCAATCTTCATAAGTATCGTAAACAGCGGAATCAATATTTTTAAATATCGTATTAATATCATATTCTTCTTTAAGAATATCTATAGCGCGTTCATTAACCCTAATTATTGAATAATAAAAATAAGCAATAATGATATATGCTTCTTTGATACTGTTATTGTTATTTTTAATTACTGTTAATATTTCATTTAAATCATTTGGGTTATAATTTTCTTCCTGAATCAAATATCCTATGAGATCAATTAGATCATATTGTTGATTTTCATACATCACATTTAACGATTCAAATTTTGGGTTCCATTCGGAGTGTTCTTTTTGGAAGTAATCAAATACATTATTTTTTGAATTATTAAATATAAATTCCTTATATTCATCGTTCAATTCTAATTTATCAGTCAAAATAAAATAAATAATGATAACGTCATCAATTTCAATGTTTTCAACATTATCATTTACCAATTTTTCGTAAATTTTATTAATTGAAGGATTAATCAAATATTCATTTCTTATTATATCTAATAATGTATCAAAGGAACCATTATTTTGAATTATGAGTCTGGGTAAAACGTTATTTTTATTAGCTGACGAATATAATTCGTCAATTCTGTAATCGGACATATTTCTATTTTAAAATAAAAAATAATAAAATCAATTTTTTATTTTTTTATAATAATCTTTTTTGAATATTACTATTTTGACGAAATTTTATTTTTACGATTAAAAATTTTAGCATTTCAGACTTTTTTTATTTTTTTAATTATTATTAATATAAATATTATTGTCATAAATGTCTAAAAATAAAACGAATATGAAGAATTCGTTGTTTATGTCGAATCCTGTACCTATTAAAAATAATAAAATTTCAGGTAATAAAAATACCGCTCTTTTTATTAAAGGTAATAAGGACGTTACTTTTGAACTTAAAAGAGGATTTGATAATATCTATATTATTAAAGAACCTAATAATAGATCATGGGAATTTGACAGAAATACTCTTTTAGAAAGTTTAAAAAGTATGAAAAAATATTCGTACACCCCAATTAAATCATTAGAAGAAGAACCACAAGAAAGTTTTGCTAAAATAATGGCCGCTTTAGAAATGTTATATAAAACAGGAAAATTATATGAATTAATACATAATGATATTCAACAAATATATGCAGATGTTAAGATAGTAATTCCTGGAACTGTAGCTGCATATTTTATTGGTTGTTCTTCAAATGATAACTTTTCGGGACCTATTGGTTGCAATCCAAAATGTGCAGCTGCTTTAGCTCCTGGGGGTAAGAATCATACTGATTATACTTGCGAAGATTTAGTTCTTATGTATGAAAAAGATGGAACTTTTAGTTCGTTAAATCAAAAAATCTCACCACATTCTTATATTTACATTGGTGATACAAAATTTAAAGGATTTACAGAAGAAAATATTAAACAATTACATGATGCTAATATTTCATCAGCTACATTGATATATGGTAAAGACGATGGAACATACGATGAAATAATTAGTTCCATGCCAGTTAGTCAATTGCCATTAGCTACGGATTCACAATCTACCACTACCACAACTAATGATGCAGGTTGGATAATACTCGTTATTATTATTGCAATTATAATTTTAATTTTATTAATCATCTTATATCAATCATATAACCGAAGAACTGAATTATAAAATAATAACATAATAACATAAAAATATTTAAATATTTAAATTTTTGAATTTAAATATTTTTATAGTAAAATGGATTATGGGATAATATTCATTATAATTATTGTAATTATAATATTAATAGCGATAGTATTATTGATTTATGCTAACAGATCTAATGTAACTAATATTTTAGCTACGTTCCCTAGCTATAGAATACAATATGTTGATAATCTCCTTACTACAAATAACTATCTTAGCTTAAGAAACGTTTCTTTATTTTCACCAAGTCAAAATGGTGGTATTATTCCGCGAGAAGAGATAGGGTTTTATACACCTTTCGTATATTCAGGAGCAAGTAATACAGATCCTTTAGGGATTTGGAAAATAGAAAATCTACAACAGGATAATAAAATACCAATAACTTCGGGAGAGGAAGTTTATATAGTCAATTTTGTATATTATTCGCAAACTTCCAATCAGACAGGATATTTAGCATTTCAAGGCGGTGCTGGTGCTACTAATAAGGTACCAGTGGTACCCACTGCTGATATTAAAAGTGCTGCTAAATTTATATATACTATAGTTGGTGTTAATTTATTTACATTAAGTACAACTGGGGGATTTCCAATGATCATAGATAAAACAAACAATAGATTTGTAGAAGTTTTCAATAAAAATGTTAAACCATCGGTATTTAAATTAGATTTTCAATTACAACCAAGTAAATAATAATATATAAAATATATTATATATAAAATATATTATATATAAAATATAATGTCAGATCAATCTACGAGTCAATCATCTAAATCATGGGGTTCCACGGTAATTATTTATGTGATTATTTTTATATTAGTAATAGCAGCAATTATCATCATATACTATATACTTTCGGCGCCCTTACCTCCACAATTTCCTGTATCTCCTTTTGATTATGATGATATTGTTGAAATATCTCCAGCTGTTTTAACACAAAATGATTTTTTTACTAAAAACGCACCACAAAACCAATTTCTATCAAGTGTAGTTAAGAGTCCTAACTCTAATTGTCAACAACCTTTTGATGGAGATGCTCAACCTACTGCTTGTGTAACTACATTTACAGGAATCCAAGGAAATCTCTCATCTAAATGGATATTAAAAAACTCATATGACTCAACTCAGTCTTGTACAACATGCGATGATTATTTGTTCGGTAATCCTAGATGTCCTAATTGTCCTAACATGTTAGCTAAACAGAGTTTTTATGAGTTCGGAAACAGATTTTATTTACAAAATGCTACCGCAGCTTCACCCGGAGATATTACAGCATTAATGACATATTTTTCATTCAGTGGTAGGACTGATATTGTATATAAACCTTCTGTAACATTTCCAATAACCGGGAATACATATATACCTAATTTTGATGAACAAACATATGATTCTCCATTTGTTGTATATTTTTTACCAACAACTCAACCAAATTTATATTATATATTATTTCCTGGTAATAATTATTTGTATGCACCTCCTGTCTTTTACCCAAATAGTTTATCTACTAATGATGGTATAGCTTCATTAAGACCATATGCTCAACCAAATAATACTAATTATTATCCATGGGATAGCAACGGAAACCCCAACCCAAATGGTCCATTATTAAATTATTTACCTGATTCATTTGTTTCAAGTAATGGAACTGCATTAGGTACGGATAGACCAAATATATTTTTATTTAAAATTACAAAAGTAGGTAAAGCATCATAATTACGTTCGATTATAAGGATAATTTCCATTTTGTTTAGCAGTTGCACTGTATATTACCGAACTTATTAAACTTATAGCGATTAATATTACTATTCCCCATTCTACTAATGGATTATCAGCTAAACTTACTCCTGCATAGGCAAAAATTAATATCAAAATTATGAAAATGATCCCAAATGTTGCAAATATACTTTCGTTTTTAGCTACATCGGATTGAGATAATGTACTCTGTAGTTTTAATACTGAACCGTTATCAGTAACATATTTCTGTAAGCATTGTTGGGTGATATTTTGATAACTAGTAAGATTAATAACCGCTCCGTCGAAAGAACTATTTGTACACTTAAATGATGCTTTAGAGTTTTCTCCTAGAGCAAGACATGAATTATAATAATTATCAACTATGCTTTGACCTAACGTAATACTATCACTGATATATGATTCGGATAATGATAATGAAGGAAATGCAAATGCTTGAGTGGTAGCCTGAGCACTTTGTTGCATTGATTGTTTAACATCATTGGTCATACTATTACGAGTAGTTCCACTAGATATACAAGTTTGATTTACATTTTGTGTTGCTGATATATTTATTTCTGTTCCTTTACCAAAAGTACATCCATTAGCATCAAATTGTGCTTGAGAAGAACCACCACTTACGGTACATATATTTTCATAATTACTGATGATAGATTGTGTATTTTGTATCATCGAACTAACTTCATTTTTGGAAATACTAGCACCCATATCGAATATATTATTTTATATAAGTTTTAAAAATAATAAATAATAATATATAAATTTACATTATTTTATTTTAGAGCCAAATAATATTTACTGGCCATTCTAATACTCCATCACCACTTTTAATTAAATTATCTAGTATAATTGATATATTAGATATACAATTTGGTCTAGGTTTTTTAGAATGTTGAATTCTATATTCAAATCTTAAAGCAGATGATTTATCATAAAATCCTTTAATATGACATATTGGTTCCCATGGTCTTCCTCCTTCAGTTTTCTTAGCTCCTCCTACTAATTCTCCATTATGTTGACGTAATCTTCTAGTAAAATCAACAGTATACCCAACGTAAAATCTTTTAGATGTATGCGATTTTAAAACATAACACATATGATCTGAAGGATATTCAGTTATTTGTAAATTCTTGAGATCATTAGTAATTGTATTTAATTCATTGTTACGTTTATCATTCTTGTCATCTTTTACGATTATTAATTTTAATGGTTTTTTTTCTATAACTTTTGGTTCTACAATAATTAACCGTAATGGCTTTTTATCCATTTAATAATATAATTTATATTATATTATTTTTAAAAAATTTATTTTCGATTATATTTAACATATCTGAAACCATCAGTATCAACGATCTCATCATTGTTATGATTTCTATTAGGACTATTGTTATTATTATTATTTCTATTAGGACTATTGTTATTATTATTATTTCTATTAGGACTATTGTTATTATTATTTCTATTAGGACTACTATTATTATTTTTATGATGATTTTTATGACCGTCAGAATTACTGAGACCATCTAAATCATTAATATTCTCTCTTTTTTGGGAAAATACAAACCATAATTTTGTTTCTTTTATGAAAGTTTTCTTAGATTGATGTATAGCAAATCTTGCGTCATCACTATTTTCATCAAAAACGATATAAGCTGTTCTATCTTTAGTGATGAAAATGTAAGGATAAGTATGTTCTATAACTTTACTCTTGATTTTTCGTTTATAAGTTGCATTATGATCGCTAACTAATGGTCTAAACTTATCATTAAGATCATTTATATCTATATTAGATGGTAAATTTGTACATTTCAAGATATGGTGATGATTATTACCTTGAATTTCAGCTGGTTTACCTGGTTCTACACAAAATTCATCAATATCGACAACTATTAATGGTTCTAATGTGATTTTGATTTTAGGACATACATGTTTATTTTTAATAATTTTCTTCTGTCTTTCATAATCTTCATCTGCTTCCATAATAGTAGTCCAATCTAAACTAAACAAAGAATTACTATTGTCTAGAGATTTTTTCTTTTCTTCTGATATTTTTAATGAATTAGAACTGGAACTGGAACTAGAACCCGATCTGCTTCGTGGAGGATCAACCCAATTTGGATCATCAATATATTCAAATCTTTCGCTACCATCTTTATTTTTCCCGAATAACATATAATAAAATTCAGAGTTCGTCAGATACACAAAAGCGAGACCCGACGAATAATCATCTTTGTTTGAAATTATATTTACATAATAATCGCAGTTAATTTTGTCTCCTGTATCATCAATGTATTTATCTAAAATTTCTCTAAATAGATCAATTATTTCATCACTCGCTAATGACTTTGAGCATTTAATAAAGACAGTATGTCCATCGCATTCTTTATTGATTTCCATTAGTAACTAATCCTACTAATCCTGTTATATAACACTAGCTGTTATAAATTTAGGTTATTATTATATTATTATATATTTATAGCATAATATTTCATTTTTATTAATTTCAATATTTATATTTTTTATTTTTTATTTTTTTATTTTTTTTTAGTATTTTTTAAGTTTATATTTTCTAATTAAAAATGAATATTTTAAATGTTAAATATAAAATATATCAGATATTAAAATGAATTATGATCCAGATCTTTATTATTATGCGATAACAAAAAATAACATAACACTATATTATTCTTATGTTACTAACACACAAGTATCAAAAAGTACAATACCTATAAATATTATATTTTTAATACAACCCAAGAATGCTAAACTTGTTAAATATGAAAAAATAGCTGAACTTATAAATAATCGTAATAAATTACAATCTAAAATTAGTGAATTAGGTCCTAAATTGTTATTATACAATAATAAATTATGTACTTGTGATGAAACAATAATCAAAAATACAGCAATAGAATTTCAAGATAAAGTAAATTCTAATACAAGTAAACCCCCTAATGATCCAAATACGTATTTTTATAAACTTAATAAAAATAACGTTAAATATTATTATTCATTAATAACTAATTTGAGGATAGCAAAATCTGAAATACCTTTTCAGATTATAGATTTAGTGAAAGAAAGAGATCCTAGAATTGCGATTTTAGATATAATTAATGAACGTGATAAAGTCAAAAATAAATTAAATGAACTAAATAATAAAAAGATATTACTAGATTCTGATCTCTCTAATATGGGAATAAATAACAAAGATGATGAAACACGTGTACTTAATTTCATAAGAGATCATAAACAATATATAATGGAAAAAAATAAGAGATATAATACAAATAATACAAATTATAATACAAATAATACAAACTATAATACAAATAATACAAACTATAATACAAATAACACAAATTATAATACAAATAATACAAATAATACAAATAACACAAATTATAATACAAATAACACAAATTATAATACAAATAACACAAATTATAATACAAATAACACTAATAATAACACAAATTATAATACAAATTATAATACAAATAACACTAATAATAATACAAATAATACAAATTATAATACTAATAATACAAATTATAATACTAATAATACAAATTATAATACTAATAATACAAATTATAATACTAATTATAATACTAATAATAACACAAATTATAATACTAATAATAACACAAATTATAGTAATTACACAAATAATAACACTAATTATAATACAAATAATAGTAAATTTGTTTATCCTCCAAATATCTTAGAGAAATATAACATATTCTCTAAAAAAGAATGGAAAGTTTGGTTGACTATTAATCATGTCGATAAAGGAGGCGACTTTGAAGAATGTCAAAATATTATATCAGCCGGAAAAGATAAGGGATGGTAACAACCTTTATGAAATATAGTATTTAAAAAATATTATATCATAAAAAAATTAAAATAAAAATGAATTCATAAACATTAAAATTACAAATAATAAAAATGGAGCTTTTTTGTAACAACATTGATCATGAAGGAGTTAAATGTAATAATAGAGTAACCATTAAGAATGGCTATTGCAAATCACACAAAAAAGAAATCAAAGGTATTATTATACCAAAAGTAAAAGTTATCACACGAAAACCAAATAACAAAATATTATTACCAAAAAAGGTCGTTCAAAATAATATTCAAAATAATGTTCTTCAAGATTGTCCTATCTGTCTATGTGAAATTGAAGCAAACGAAGAAGATCCTGGTTTAATCTGTAATCATAAATTCCACGTTGAATGTCTTAATCATATTGAGAAATCAGAATGTCCTGTTTGTAGAGGCCCTTTGGAATTTGTAAAGTCTAGTAAAGTAAATCTTGATAAGATCAAAAATAAAGAAGAAGAAGAACTATTGAAGAAAAAACAAAAACAAATGGAGGAAGATGAAGAACTGAGTAGAAGAATACAAAATGAGCGTCAAAATGAAAGACCTAATAGGAGACGTCATCATAACAATCATAATAATATGTTCCAAATTGATCATCAAACTTTCTATAATATGATTATGCAGATGGAAGAAATGGAAGAATTACACCAAATTAATAGAGCAATAGAAAATAGTCTAGTAAGGTAATTTTTAAAACTAATAATTTTTTATTATTAGTTTTTTTATAATGTATTTTATAATAAAATCATTCCTTTATTAGTTGGTTTAATTATGTCTCTATCAGTGAATATAAATTTTATTTCTTCGTTTAAATTATCCATCGATTTATTATTATTTTTCTGTGTACATTTCACCATCATAACATGAAACTTCTATATCGTTTTTATTAAAAGTATTATTTGAAATATACAGTTCTCCTCCAAATTCAACAGTTGATAAAATTTGATTGTTTTTTAATTCAATATTATTGTTATCCATATAGCATTTACTACATCTAAATACTTTAACTAAAGAAAAATTCTCATTTTCAGTAGTAAATGTATTGTTAGTTAAATATAATTTAGTGTTATGATCAGCATCTATAAAATAGCTATAAGCATCAATATCAGTAAAATTGTTATTGTTAATTTGTGCTAGATATGAATTAAATAAATGTAATCTGAAATATCCTTTAAAATCATTTTTATAAAACATACAATTACTATATCTAATATTAATATTAGTTGCTGTAAATTCGTTGTTAGTAATGATTGATGTATTTGAATGTTGTATCTCAAATTGACTATTGTTAAATATACAATTTTCAATATTGATTTGTTCAGTTCCATCTTTAATATAAAAAATATTGACGTTCTTAGAATCTTTAAAAGTTATATCATTTTCAAAAATACAATTAGAGAATGATATAACTTTTAATTTATCTGTAAAAATTGTTCCAGAGTAAGTAAGATGTTGTTGACTAAAATACTTATCTCTATCATTATTTATCATAAATTTAACATTGTTAGCATTAAAATATTTACAATGGAATGTTACATTACCTAATATATTTATTATAGAATCACGATTCTCATATTTATCATTTAATACAAAAAATTTAATACTTTCAACGACGATATTTTCATTCTCAATATTATATTCACCAGGAACAAACATTATACATACTCTTTGATCTTTAAAATTCTTTAATGTATTTGATAAAGAATTTTGTGATATGTATAATGTTGAATCTCCCATAATTTTATTACTTGGTACTATAAATTCATCTTTCTTTAATAACTTAACATCCTGAATCATAAATTGTTCTTTTAGTTTTTCACCGAGATCAACATTAAATTCTTTTATTTCATCCTTAATTTCAGTAGAATTATATGGTAATACAATTATCTTAGTGTAACGTAAATATTCCATTTATAAATGGATCCATATACTAGTTCATTAATGTTATTAATGATAGCCAAGGAATATGCTAATAAAACAAATAAGTTTAAGAGTTTAGAAGTATGTGAAATAGCAGAAAAAACATTGTTGAAAAGTTATACAAAAGAAGAGTTTATGAGTTTTATGGATATCAAATTAGATGGATTACCTCTTCAAGAAAATCCAGGCACATCACTAAAAGAAAAATTCTATTTTATATATAGTCTTATTAAGGAAAAATTAAGTAAAAATAATGATGATAAACTGATTGAAATTAATAAGACATTAAAATCGTTGAAAAAAGACGAAGAAGATGAATTAGTGGATGTAATAATAATGACGATGATGAAACCATCAGAGTTTTTTAACAAAATCTAAATATAAATGATTAATAATTCTAATAAAAATGATTAATAATTCTAATAAAAAGTATTAATATAAAAATGGATGATAAGTGTTATATTTGTCATGAAAATGAAGGTATTTTGAAGAAAACATGTATTAATGATAAATGTACTGCAAGAATACATTCAGATTGTTTACAAGAACAATATAAAACTCTAAAAAAATGTGGAGTGTGTAAATCGAAAATTATAATAAATAAAAAATTTAACTATATTAAGGTTGTTAATTTTTTACTTGAAGTAATTATATTTATATTACATAATTATTTAATTTTCACATTAATTATGGGTCTTAATCCACTAGATCCATTAGATCAAAAATTTAATGATATTACAGTAATTAATAATAAAGACATATACACTACTAATTATATCATTATTGCTTTTAGTATAATAATCAATTTTGTGTGTTATATGAATCCTGGAAGAAATGAAAATGACAGTTTAGCTCAACTATATGACAAACATGGAAAAATTACTATAATACTAGGAGGAATAATTATTGAGTGTATAATTTGTATTTTATTCCATACCATAGGATATAACTTTAATGTAATTAATAATCTTATAATTAATGAAAATATAAAATTTTATACTTATCAAAGTTTTTTGATAGGTCTGGCTTATACACTATATGTATTTCTAATGACATTATTTACCATTGCTTGTTATAAAATAACTATTTGTTGTCTACCTTGTATATTAGATCCATTTTACGATGAAGAATTTGGATCATAAGATAACTATTATAAATGATTAATAATTCTAATAAAAATTATTAATATATAAAATGGATGATAAGTGTTATATTTGTTATGATACAGAAGGTATTTTGAAGAAAACATGTATTAATGATAAATGTACTGCAGTGACTCATTATTCTTGCTTACAAATACAATATAAAACTTTGATAAAATGTGGTGTTTGTCAGTCCCATCTTAGATATTATAATTATACTATAACTTATTCACATATCGTAAAACTTTTATTTCTTATATCTAATCTTATACTGAAAATGTGTATTCTGTTAAATTCTTCGATAGAATTGAAAAATCTTAATAATAACATTATAATCAAATATATTTTGTATGATTATGATGTTACCTCAGCAGTCAATTATTATCTATTTAATTATTCTTATGTTATATTGGGGCTTTTCTTCTTATTTGATTATATCATTCATGCAACATTTGTCTTATATTACCCAAATAAAAATTTATTATCATTATGCATTTTAGAAACATCGTTTTTCTTGATATGCTATATTATAGGATATAATTTATGTTATGTATTTTATGATCAATGTATATTTTTAACAAACAAAACTTTTGTTATCGGACTTGTACTTCTATTATCCATTTTTTGTATTTTATTAATACCGTATCTAATTTTGTGTTATATTTTTCCATTTCGTTAATAATATTCTAGAATATTAAAAATAAAAATGACAAATTAAAAATATAATTGACATAACTAAAATGGCTGATTTTGTTAGTTATAATCGTTGTATCGATGATGATTTTAAGATATATTTAACATTTATGAATATAGAACCTTTATTGATTGATGTATATAAAATAATATTTGTTGAATATTTATCATATAAAGATGATATATCGGATATCATCAAGTTAAAGAAATATTATTTTAAGATAGATAATACTATTCGTTTAGATTTAACAGTTAATAATAGAAGTCAACGTAAATTGATTCATGAATTTTGTGAAAAGAACGGATTATTATCTAGAAGCGAATATGAAAAAAGTGATGAGGTTTATACTAGAAAATGTAGTTGTTGAACATGGAGTAGAGATTATATTCCAGAAACAAGATTTGCATTTCGATGTCCAACTGATCATGAAGATGATGAAAATGATATAATTGGATGTGATGAAACAGATTATCCTTGTTGTAATGAAACAATAGAAGAATTACTTGAAGACAAAGAAATTAAATTACGATATAAACCTAATGGTAAAATGTTAATAATGAGAAAAGATAATGTTGTGTTTGGTTATAAGAAACAAGCTGCTTATCGAAAATATAAACGCTTTAATAAAAAATAATTTATAATAATCATTATAAATCAAAATCATAAATTAGTATGAATGAATCAAATGATTTTATAGAAAATCACCAATTATATTTAAAATTGCCTGTAGAAATATGGATAATAATTTTAAATAATTTAAATCATGATTCATTAATAATTATGGATCAACTTTCTTTCGTATTTAATAAATACACTAATTGTAAAATATTAATTAAAAATATTTTATTAGATAGACAAATTAATTATTCTCCAAGAATTACAGGAAAATGTATTATATACAAATTACCTAAAATTAATGGAATTAAAAATATTAATGAACGTAATATATTTAATGAATTAGGAACATATGATTTATATTTATTATTGAAATATTTCCAAAAAACCAGAACTGATTTAGTTAAATATGATATTATTGAATTAGATAATGATATGATTAGCTTATATGCTATATTTGATGGGGATAAATTTATTTTAGATGCATATTATTATACTGAATATATGAGTATTCCTATTGATTTACATATCATAATTAAAAATAATATTCCTTTTAGTTATTGGGGAGATAATATTAAATATTTTAAAATCGACAGACTAAATTCTAAACCATATTTATCTGGACAAATTTCTAATTCTAAAGTAAAATTTAATTATAATGATTTTATTGATGAATGTATTAAAAATATTACGATTGGATATTTAGAAAATAAATATTCCATATACACTTATTTTATTTATGATAATAATAAAACTTATATAATATGCGATGAGAATTATACAATAAAAAATTCCCAAGAAAATCTCACTAGTAAGGAAGAGTTCAAAGAAATTTTATTAGATAAAGAATATTTTAAAACTGAAGAATTATATATCAAGTCCGAAAAATATGATTTTCCTAATGCTTTATATTTAAAAATGTAAAATAAAATATCTAATAATTAACAAATGAGCGATAAGTGTTATATTTGTTATGAAGATAAAGGTATTTTGCGTAAAACATGTGAGAATAAAAAATGTACAGCGAAGACTCATTCACCATGTTTACAAAAACAATATGTTACGTTAAAAGAATGTGGGTTTTGTAAATCGGATATCATATTAAATAAAAAATTTAATTATATAAAACTGATAAATTTTATAGGTAAGATGGTAAAATTATTATTTACCTTATCTATTTTTGTATTATATTCTTATTTACAATAATTATAGGATTAAATCCTCTGAATTATTCAGATCCAAAATTTAATGATATTGCAGTTATAACTAATAAAGATATATATATCTATATAGTACAAATTATTGTACATTTGTAATTCTTAGTATTTTAAATTTTATAGTCTACATGTCTTCTTTTTTATTCGAAGGAGATAAGTTATTAGATGAATTAACTCATAAATATGGAAAAAAATGGTTTGATTGTATGGTTATCTTTTTACGAAATATTATTATTATTTGTAAGTTATAAATATTTATTCCAGTCATTATTAGACCCATTTTATGATGAACAATTTGATCAATAAAAAATATTATAAATTATAATATATTTTAAATAGATACTATTTTACCATTGCCTTCAATTACGATGCCGCATAATTCATTGGGATATTGTATTTTTTGATTTTTAATTGATGCTACAGTATATATATTAAATCCATGAGTGATATACCAAATATTATATTGTGAATTTAAAGTATGATTATAAATTCTTTTATTATATTGCCATGATGTTTCAGGAGGAATAGGATTATGTATCAACGTTTCTGATCGTAAACAAACATTTAGATCTTTATCTCTTTGATTTTTTAAGCATTCCCCTAATTGATTATCATACTCTATATCGATAAATATATTAGTTTCTTGGAAAATTACGGAACGGGCAACTTCAGCGGTACTACGAGTTCTTAAGTACGGAGATACAATGATTTTATCTGGAGTTCCATACTGATCATGTAATAATTTAAATTTATTATAAGCTAACATTTTGCCTTCTTCAGTAATATCTGGGTCTAATGAAAATTCATTATTTTTACCATTTTTGTATTCTTTTTCAGCATGTCTAATATATAATTTTGGTTTATTTTTTGGTTCAATGTTATGAGAAAATTTACAAATTCCTTTTTTATTGTATGAACAACCTTCTCCATTTTTACATAACGGTTTGAACATTTATGTTATATTAATTTTAATTTTGATTTAATTAAAATTATTTTTTTAATCTATTTTACCTAATTTTTGCAAACGTTTTTTGATAGCATATTCTGTTCGTTGATGATTTTTAGCTATTTCCGATATAGGAATTCCTGAATTATAGGATTTGCATAACCTATTTTCTTCTTCTATATCCCACTTTTTTCCTTTATTAGCCTTATCAGATTTTTGTGTCTTATTTATCTTGTTTACTTTACTTGATTTATTTATTACTTTATTGTTATTATTGTTATTAAGATTATTGTTATTAAGATTATTGTTATTAAGATTATTGTTATTAAGATTATTGTTATTAAGATTATTGTTATTAAGATTATTGTTATTAAGATTATTGTTATTAAGATTATTGTTATTAAGATTATTG
>Ga0315287_10001500_pt1 | contig 21601 bp, 17 predicted proteins | sample YL17G11_0_MG_FD_205037 | JGI IMG/M metagenome (GOLD analysis project Ga0315287, IMG submission 205037) | Sediment microbial communities from Yellowstone Lake, YNP, Wyoming, USA - YL17G11_0 | ecosystem: Environmental > Aquatic > Freshwater > Lake > Sediment | place: USA: Wyoming | collected...
CAGCCGCCAATACAAAATGCCACCGATCATGACCAACAAAAAGGCCCTCGAAAGCCTTGATGTCCAGCCTTGATGTTCTTTCGTGTCTTTCATCGGGCGTCTGTCCTGTTCAATTTGCTGCCGGTCAATCGGTAGCGGCTATGCTGCAAGCTCGGCCTCGGTATCTGGATCCTGACGCACATTGCGCATCAGCAGGGTATACATGATTGGAACCATAAACAGAGTCAGAACGGTGGATGTCAGCATTCCGCCTACCACCGCGCGAGCGAGTGGAATGTTCGCCTCGTTGCCCTTGCCAAATCCGATCGCCATCGGAGTCAGTGCCAGAACGGTCGCGAGGAATGTCATTACGATCGGACGAAAGCGAGTGACTGCGGCCAAGCGGATGGACTCAAGGGGGGTGAGTCCTGTGACGGCCTGCTTGTTCGCAAAGTCAACGAGCAAGACTCCGTTATTGACGGAGATCCCTACGAGAAAGATGACGCCCATCAACGACTGCACATTAATCGTCGTGCCCGTGACGAATAACATTCCAATCACGCCGATGAATCCTAGTGGAACCGTAAAAATCGTGATCAACGGTCCGACCCACGATCGGAACAGAGAGACCAAAAGGAGATAGACCAGCACTGTCGCCAGTCCAAGGCCATACAGCAGGCTGTGGAAGGACTCGTTCATTCGTGCGTATTCACCTTTGAGGCAAACGAACATTCCCTCCGGCAGCGTCATCGTCTCGAGTCTGTTGGTGATCTCTGCAGCGATGCTTGCGATGTCGCGATTTTCCGTGTTGACATAGACATTGGCGACTCGGACCAGTCCCGAATGGTTGATCTCAACCGCATCGGCACGACGAGTCACTGTGACAAGGCTTCCAAGGTCAATCGAATTTCCTTGCCCAGCACCGATGACGGGGAGACTGAGAACATCCTCAATCGTTCGGTCCAACCGTTCCGGGTATTGAACGCCAACAAAGTATTGATTGCCCGACTTCGAATCGATCCAGAAATTGCGCAGAATCGACACGCTGGAATTCATCGCTACCACGACTTGCTGAATCACATCTTCTGCCGTCATCCCCAAGGTTGCCGCCTTTTCGCGGTCGATGTTGATTACGAGATACGAGGCGTCATTGCGTTGATGAACACGGACGTCGACAGCCCCTGGAATCGTCGCCACCTCATTGCGAATTGTCTTGGCTAGGTCGAGCAATTGTTCTGTCGTGCCTCCTTCAATCTCGATGTCGATGGGAGACGTCGCACCTTGATTCAGTGCCGTCGAAATCATTCCACCTGTATCAAAACTGAATCGAAGATCGGCGAATCGGTCCTCCGCTTCGAACAGATGGCGGAGTTTGGTTGCATACCCCTGCGAAGTCAGCGTACGGTTCTGATTCAGTTGCACGCGAATGGCGGCATCCTGCTGACCAGAGTTTGGTGTGTACGCCGCGGACCAGTCAGGATTCAATCCGATTTCCGAAAGGATCATGTCCCGTTCGGCAGCAGGGATCGACGACTTGAGAAAGCTTTCGACCTCGATGACCCGTTTCTCTGTTTCGTCGAGTCGCAGATTGGACGGGGCTCGAACAAACACGCTCAACTGGCCCGCATCGACCTGCGGGAAGAATTCTCGGCCGATGTTTAACGTGAGGAAGAGCGAGGCAATAAAGAGTGTGACGATGGCCGTGATGACCGCGACTTTGTGCCTCAGTGCTCGCTCGAGAAGTCGGGTGTATCCGACAGTCGTGCGTTCGATAAAGGATTGGATACTGCGCGACACACGACTGAAGAAACCCGCGTGTGTCGCTGCCGGTTCTGCGGTATTTTCTGCTCTGCGGCGATGCTCATCTGGCAGAAACTTGGCGCACATCATCGGCACAAACGTGCGTGACAGCAAGAACGAGGTCAGCATTGCGAAGCCAACGGCAACCGTCAACGGCGCAAATAGAAAACCGCCCATGCCAGGCATCATCGTCAATGGTGTTAACACAATCACTGTGGTACAGGTGGCCACCATCACCGGAACCATCACTTCAGCACAGCCATCAAGTGCCGCACGAATCCGGGATTTCCCAAGGTGATAAGGGCGATGATTATTTTCCAGTTCCACGATGGCGTCATCCACAAGGGGGCCGATCGCCAATGCCAGCCCACCAAGAGTCATCGTGTTGATCGTGTTTCCTGTGACATAGAGCCCGATGATCGCTCCCAGCAGGGCGAGTGGAATCGACAGCGTGGCGATCACCGTCATTCGCCAGTTGCCGAGGAAGAATAAGATCATGATGGAGATCAAGATCGCGCCGATGAATCCTTCTTCGATTAACGCCCCAAGCGAGGAACGAATGGCAATAGTCTGATCCATCACCAGTCGCAGTTTCGTCGCCTTCGGAAGCCGCGCCTCCATAGAGGGGATACGATCACGCACCCCATTGGCAACAGCAAGACTGCTCGACCCTTGCTGGCGATACACGGGGACGAAAACTTCATTTTGATCCTCAATGCGAACACGGCATGTCTGAATTGTCGCGGAATCCTCGGCGCGGCCAACGTCTTGCAGCAGAACTCCCGCTTGGGGACCGAATGTGATTGGTAATCTGTTGAGATCGTCAACATTCTCAACCATCGAATTACTGTCAAGCAGTACTTGATTGGGTCCGAAATACGCAGAACCCGGAGTGGCCAGCAAGTTTCCCTTGTGCAGCGCACTCACAACATCGACCGAAACCAGATTGCGTGCCAAGAGTTTGTTCTGATCCAGATAAATCAATACCGTGCGATCTTGCCCACCGACAACGATCGGCGCGATACAACCCGGGACAGCACCAAGCATGTTCCGAACATTGATTCGAGCCACATCTTTTTGCAACGCGTCATTCAGATGTGGATTTGCGACGGTGAGAATTCCAACGGGCAATGTCCCCGTGGCATCAAAGGGCAACGCAACCGGGGGAAGTGTGTTGGGCGGAAGATTCGGCAGAGCACCGAGCGCAAGAGAATTCGTCAGTGTCAGTGCTTCGCTGGAATTGATGTCGTCACGAAAATAAATCTTGACCACACTCACACCCGGAACGGAACGCGATTCGACCAATCGCGCTCCAGGCGCTTGATTGACCCAACGCTCGATCCGATTGGTGATCGTCTTCTCAACCGAAGACGCTGGCATTCCTGGGTAATAGGTCAGGACTTGAACAGCCGGCGCTGTGAAAACGGGAAGGACGTCGACTGGAATCGAAAGAATTGACAGCAATCCAACAACCACGATGGCAAAGACCATCGCGGCGACCATGTATGGGTTTCGAAGTGAGGCGCGAATCAGCCACATGTGCGGTCATTCCTAGGGGAAGCATGAATCGATCTTGGCCGCTTCGCTCTTCAGTCTATCGCTTTCGTCCGAAAATCGTATTTTGATGAGGGAACGCACGCCACACCCGAGCCACAGAATAAGCCCGTCAATTCACCACCGTGGAGCAAAACCGACGATCGCAAAATCGGAACCGAAGCACAACACCAACACCCGTTTTTGCCGTGGTTGATCACGCCCTCCATCTGTGCCGCGAGCGAGGTCACGTCCTGCGAATGGATCCGCTCGAAGTGGAAAGACACACCTCCGTTGATTCGCCCCATCCAAGTCCGTCAACGGGCAAGAACGTGTGTTATCACGGCCCGAGCTTTGGGTGAAAGACGCGTCGTAGCTGCAAACAGCACAAAAAGGAATCTGGCGAGACCGGCGGGGGAAAATTTTTGAGTCTCGAAAAATCGGTTTTCCGCCTGTTTCAACAGAAAAGGCGGATGAGATTCGCGAGCGTGCGGAGGCTTTTCTGATCAAGCCCCAAACCAATTCCAAGCCATCGCCTCAGTCGTCGATGACTCAGCATCGATCGCAGCGTTCTACGACACCACAGGGGGAAGACTCGTCGATACCGGAGGTCGTCTCTTTTTTTTGCTTCGTCCCCGACGTTCCTCGTCTGTGATCCCTTCTGGGAATGACCGTTGCGATCTTCGAGAGCGGCCCTTCACCGACGTCTCTTTTTCATTTGGCAACTGATCTCGACGGACTCTTGCGAAGTCCCCATCTGTTTGAGCCCGTGTCATTTCATCGCCTCACGGTGACGTCGCATCTCAACGTTAGAACGCCGTCCGGTTTCGCCATCGCTCAAAATTGTTTACACTGCGACTCCTCTGCGGGATGTGTGGCGAGGTCATGAGCAAAGCCGTCAGCAGCATCGCCGATTCCATCGCCTGCCGCTGACGGAGTCCGCATTGTTGTCCCCTAACCCTCCAGACTCCAAGATAAATATGGGAGGGCTCACTCTCGCCGGTCCGTAAAATAGCGGCTGATTGAATGGTCTAGACACTCATCGTTTTCAGGAATCTCGCAGATGATTATCAAGCTCGCCCATTTCCCATGGTTGTCGATCGTGGCCGTTATGACTCTTTTGCCTGTATCGATCAGCCAAGCAGCCGGGGAGACGACGACGGCCGCTCCAAGGAACTACACGCAGGTTGCCGAAGTCGCCGTGTTGGATGGTGCGAGTAACTCGTTCAATCTCCTACCCGGCTACCAAGTGGAACGTCTGTTTACCGTTCCCAAGGAGACACTCGGTTCCTGGGTCAACATCACGACCGATGCTCGAGGTCGGCTGATCGTCAGCGATGAGGCAAACCTCGGCCTCTGTCGCATCACACCGACGCCGATCGGGACCCAAGAAGCGACCAAGGTCGAGCATTTGAACATCGAATACGAGGGCCTGCAGATGTCGGGGGCGCAGGGATTGCTTTGGGCGTTCAACAGTTTGTTCGTCGTCCGTAACGGCCATCCACACGGCGGTCTGTTTCGTTGCACGGATACCGACGGTGATGATCAATTTGACAAAGTCGAAAAGTTGAAAGACATTCCCGATCGGGGTGAACACGGACCGCACGCGATCCGGTTATCGCCAGATGGTCAGTCGCTTTTCATCTCCTGCGGCAATCACACCACATTGCCTTTTGAAATCGACTCCAATGCCACACCTCAAGCGATGGGAGGTCCACGCACTGAACAACTCCGAAGGACTCTGCAGCCAGGACTAACAAGCAGGCTCATGCCAAACTGGGACGAAGATTTGTTGCTGCCTCGGCAGTGGGACGGTGGTGGACATGCCGCCGGAATTCATGCTCCGGGTGGTTGGATCTGTAAAATTGACCCTGAAGGCAAAACGTGGGATGTCTTCAGCAGCGGTTACCGGAACCAGTTTGATTTTGCATTCAACGCCGACGGCGAAATGTTCGTCTATGATGCCGACATGGAATGGGATTTCGGTTCACCTTGGTATCGTCCAACGCGAGTCGTTCATGCCACCAGCGGCAGCGAGTTTGGTTGGCGCAACGGCACGGGCAAGTGGCCCAGTTACTACGTCGACAGTCTTCCCCCTGTGATCGACATCGGTCCCGGTTGCCCCGTCGGGGTTGAATTTGGCTACGGGACAAAGTTTCCTGGAAAATATCAAAAATCGCTGTTCGTTTGCGATTGGACCTTCGGCCCGATGTACGCGATTCATATCGAACCGTCGGGGTCCAGTTATCAAGCCACGAAGGAAGAATTTCTCTCCAGAACACCGCTTCCGCTGACTGACTGCACGGTGGGCAAGGACGGTGCATTGTACTTCACCACTGGCGGTCGAGGGTCCCAGTCCGAGTTGTTCCGCATCACCTATATGGGCACTGAGTCGACCTCGCCGGTCGATGCTCGAGACACTGTGGCAAAGTCTGGGAGTAGCAAAGTCGCTCCGATGACCATGCGGGCTGAGCGACAGGATCTCGAAAGGTATCATGTCGGTGTGCATGATCCGAAGCGGGCCTCGGAAGCCGCGTTATCTTCACTCGGATCTTCCGATCGTCATCTGAGTACGGCGGCCCGAGTTGCTCTTGAACGGATTCCCGTGGCGGTTTGGCAAGATGCCATATTTACGGCGGCGGACCTGCTCGATACGGCTCCGAATGAACAGCATCGGAGCGGTTATTGCAATCAAGTCATCCATGGGTGCGTCGGACTCGCGCGTCAGGCCGATCCCGACGCGCTTCCGCAGATTCTGACAGCACTCGGAAAGCTCGACCTCGTCAAATTGAACGAACAGCAACAACTCGGTGTGCTCCGCGCTTATCAGTTGGCATTGATTCGTCTGGGTGAGGTTGACGGAGTCACATTTGGACAACTGTCGGCGAAGTTCGATCGCCTTTTTCCGTCCGAACACGCATTGGTCAACCGTGAATTGGCCATTCTGATGATTTTTTTCCGGTCGCCAAATATTCAGGCGAAGCTCATACCAATCCTCCAACGGGATTCCGTGCAATCCGAAACCAACTTCGGCCATTTATTGGAACGAAACACGCGGTATGGCGCGGCGATCGCCGCGATGCTGCTCAATCAACCGGATCAAAATCAATACCATTACGCATTCCATTTGCGAACACTGAAGACGAATTGGACAATGGCCGATCGCCAGATTTATTTCTCTTGGTTTGATAAGGCACGAAAGTGGTCCGGGGGAGCGAGTTATCCCAAGTTTCTCGCGAACATAGACGATGAAGCATTCGCTCTTCTGTCAGATGCGGATCGATTGAAACTCGAATCCAATGGCTCTAGAAAACCGTATCTTGCCGCCGAACTTCCTAAAGCGATAGGGCCAGGTCGCGATTACGCGCTGCATGAACTCGTCGCCGTCGCGACTGAGAAGTTGCAGAATCGCGACTTCAAAAATGGTAAAAAAATGTTCGGCGCAGCCCGTTGCGTTGTCTGTCATCGGTTTGGACATGAGGGTGGAGCAACCGGTCCCGATCTGACCCAACTTGCCGGACGATTCACTTTGAAAGATTTGACCGAAGCGATCGTCGATCCCAGTAAAGTCATCTCTGATCAATTCAAGGCCGTGATCGTAGAGACCAAAAAAGGGATGTCTTACACCGGCAAAATGGTGCGCGATTCCAAGGAAAGCATCACGCTGGTGATCGACCCTGAAAATGCCACGAAAGTCTTGGAAATCCACAAGTCCGATATTGCTGAGCAGCAGGTCTCTCTGGTGTCGTTGATGCCCAAAGACCTGCTCAAGACACTCAATCAGGACGAAGTCTTAGACCTTCTGGCGTATCTGCTCTCACGTGGCGATGCCAAAAACGCCATGTTCCAAAAATAGGAAATTCCTTCCGTGTATTCTCGTTGAATTTGGCGGGAGAAACGGCGGCGATCTTAGTGAAATTTGAGAATCCACGAAACTCAATCGGGGGGCGAGATCCGAACGCCGTTTCCGATCGAGACTGGTCACGGCCACGGGTGACGAATCTCTCGCTAAGCCTCGAGGCTCCGTTCGCGAGGATCTGAGTTGGCGATGCAACGGATGCGTATCAATTGGTTTGAGGTGCCAGAACAACTGTCCAGACGATCCGGTGGTTGATCATCGACAGAGCCAATGACGTCCAGATCTTCAACGCGACACAGGTTGGCCGCGAGCGATGCAGGGTGCTCTCTTCTGAGCGACCGCGGCGCCCAACCAGACTCATTCAGGGCATTTCCTAGCCATCCATCCGACAACGCACCGACCCCGCATGAATGCATCAAAAAAAGCAGCCCAGCAAAAAATGCCGGGCTGCCCTCAGATCGCTAGAATATTTCATCAATCACGCGGAAACCACTGCAACAGCCCCTTGAGGATCCCATGTGAAAAGCTTTGACTCGAAGTCGGAGATCTTCAGGAAACCCTTCTTGACTCCTGTTTCCAACTCAACACCAGACTCACGAAGTTTGCCGACCAAAGGCGAATCCTCGGCAATCAAACCGTCATCGGGAATCGTCCGCCACCACTGCAAGTGGGGCCAGTCTCGTTGGACATTTGAGAGGACTGTCTGTAGCGTTCGCCCAGCAACACCTGGCTTAAAACCCGCCCGAGTCGCCACCTCTGTATACGTCGCAAATTTATCGATGCGTTTCAATTCCCACATCACTTCAGCAACATTTTCAGCACGAACCGACGCCATCGCTGTTCTCCTTACTTGATGCCTCGCAATGATCGACCACCGCAAGACAATGAAGCCCTTACGAGCCTACTGCTGCCGGCCATGCTCGGCAGTTTTGGAAATTCACTGACCATGAAAAAAACGTTCGACGATTTCAACATCGCCCCGATACAGTTCTCTTTTGGATCTGTGTAGGCTACTCGAATTGGGAACATGCGACAACCCTCTGCCGCGCCTTCGATCAATCTGTCTGGGGACGTTTCTTGAGGCGAGGGACCGACGGTGCGAAAAGGACGGCCTGATGAAAAGGGACACAGAGTGAGGCATGATCAAGACCGCGATTGCGAGGAACACAAACAGGACCCTCGGCATAATGCATCAACCACCGAAAAAGATGTCGACTATCGTGGACATGGAATTCAATTTCGTCATCCCTCGGATTGGTCTCTCGTCGAGGACGTCGGCCCCGGTGAAACGACGATCGCCGTCCACAGCCCGGGCACTTCCTATTGGACTTTAACACTGCTGGACGATGCCCCCGATCCGAATGACATCCTCGAAACGGTCCTCGACGCGTACCGTGATGAGTACAAGGACATCGACGTCTACGAATCGACTCCCAAATTATCCGTCTCTGCCATTGCCTGTGATCTCGACTTTGTTTGTCTGGACTTGGTCAATTCGGTAACCGTACTTGCCGTTCGCACCAACCGACGAACCGTGCTCATTGTGGCTCAGGGGACCGATCACGAGCTCGAACTGACCCGATCCGTGATGGAGTCCATCACGAAAAGTTTCTCCTGCGAGGAAGGCTTGTCCGTTGAATACGAACTCTGATTTGGTTGTTGGAATTACCCTTCCCGCGGCATTAACCTCCGGCCGCTCCCGTCCTTCACGACAACCGGGCACACCTCCTGATGCCGAACAACTCAGTCAGTCATTCCTCGAGTTGTGTCGTGTCATTGCCAAGCTCCGATCATCGTCCGGGTGTCCTTGGGATCGAGAACAAACCCTAGCATCCATCAAACCGTTTACCTTGGAAGAAACCTACGAACTGCTGGAGGCCATCGATTCCGGAAATGATATGGCCATCACGGAAGAATTGGGTGACGTCCTGTTACAGGTGATGTTGGACAGTCAAATCGCTGCCGATGAAGGCCGTTTCGATCTGATCGATGTTGTCGTCGGTTTGAATCGCAAGATGATCGACAGACATCCCCACGTTTTTGGCGATGCGATCGCTTCTACATCGGACGACGTCTCCCAAAACTGGGATCGAATCAAGCAGTCGGAAAAGCAGCGAGACTCAATTTTTGATGGTCTGCCGATGGCCCTGCCAGCTCTGGCTCGTGCTGCACGACTTTCGGCCAAAGCGGCCCGGGTGGGATACGATTTTCCCGTTCGTGAAATGCTGTTCGACAAACTGCGGGAAGAAATGGATGAGCTGGCCCGTGAGATGTATCCCCATGGTCGCATTCCAGTGTGTCCTGCAACCGTGGAGGCAACCGCCCAGCCCGATCCGCCTCCGTTTGATGAGGAACGGCAAAAACGTATTGAAGGTGAGCTCGGTGACGTTCTGTTCGTGCTCGCCAATATCGCTCGACGATGGCACATCAATCCCGAAGAGGCCTTGAGAGCCAGCAACGCCAAATTTGAAAGACGAGTGAAGTACATCGAACAACGCTTCAAAAGCCAAAACAGATCGATGCAAGAGGCCACGTTGGCTGATCTGGAATCGGCCTATCAGGATGGCAAACGCGCCGAACGCAGCTCGTCAGACCTAACTTGACTTGAAAACACTCGTCCCATGGAATGCCTGATGCCTCTCTTCTTGATGGCCCAATCGTGATGAACCCAACACCCCAAGAACCCGTTTCGATTTCTGGCATTCTTCCTCGCCGGAAAGACCGAGAACTTTCGGGTCGGGCAATTGTTGCGGGAATGTTTATCCTCGGCCTGTTCCTTGCATCACTGCTTTTCATCTATTTCGAGTTCAACACGCGTCCGTTCCGCCCTTTACGTGAAGCGCTCGGTCGGGAGTTTCGTCATTCACGCCCCAACGTGGAGGGAGGAAAACTTAAGGGACGCGGACCCGATACTCTTCGAGTGTCGATGAGTATTCCCTTCGATCCTTATCAAGAGGGTGCACAAACCAGGATGCGACTTGCGAAAGTCATTGAAATTTCCCGGCAATATCATGACTTGGCCAAGTTTGACAAGCTGGAAGTGAATCTGATCCACTTTCCTCCTGAGAGAGACGCGGTCATCAAAACATTCGAATGGCGTGGGATTGAGGCCGCGGACTCGAACTTTGTCCCGTAACAACGCCTCATTGCACTCGCTACCAAGAGCCTGGTACGGCCGTTGCTCAGGACTCCTATTCCTTGCCAAACGACTGTTTCCATACCACCTCCCGGCAAAAATAAAATCGACTCTTGTTGGCCGACGACAATTGGTTCGGTCACGCGCGAAGAGATTTTTTTGTTTTTGCGGACAGACCAGATGATCGGTGCAGAGGCCATTCAGGTGCGTCCTGCGGTGGTCGTTGACGACGGATCCACCGATCTTATGACCAATGGCTTCGTCGTTGACTTCGGCCGGAAGCTTCGTGAGACGCCGGATTCCCTTTGTCGAGCGGGGCTCGCTAGGCTCTCGCCAAATTTCAGAGACGCCGAAGAACTTTGACCCCGCCGTTTTTGGTGCCTCTGGGAACATCGCAGCGACGTTGCCAAACGCTCTCGGAAGTCGCTGGCGTCCTGCTGCCGTTTAATAGCTGAGCCGTCTCAGTCGCCGACACTTGGCCTTGCCCAGTTCGTGCAGCACTTGACGAATACGATCCAGGAACACGTTTCTCTGTGAGACTCGTTCCTGGATCGTGCCTCCAGTGAAAAGCGATTGACTTCGAGCGCAATCCCGCACTGTCGTCGAAATGAAGTACCGAGGAAACGTGCTTCACGCATTTTTTGAAGTTATTCGGAAATCATTCAGGATCCGAAGCTTCTGGAGTCTTCGAAGTTGGAGGAACCGTGGGGGGAGTCAGCGGAAGAACAGCCTCCGCCTGGGACGGCCCCGGCGGCTTGGCAGGAGCCGGAAGCTCCTCTTTCTTGCTGACGTCTTTCGGCAGCTTTTCGTTGAATAACTCCAATAATTTTTGGGCGGTTTCGTCTTCGGGAGCTAGGCTGACACACTTTTCCAACTGTTGAGTCGCTTCTTTCGAGTATCCCAAGAACCCATAGTGATATCCGAGCAGGAATCGCAAGGCGGGATCATCCGCCTGGCTACGAGCGGCTTTTTCCAAGACACGCAACTGAGCGGTGTAGTCGTCCACCTTGCCGTACAACTCGCGATAGCCCTTGACGACCGTTTCCCACTGCCCCTGTTCGAGCAATTGCATGCCGAACTGAGTCGCTCCGGCGGCTGCATTGTATTGCTCGGTCGCAAACAGTGCCTGAGCAAGCATCATGACAAGCACCCCGTTATTGGGGTCGTCAATCAGACCGTGTCGCCATGCCCGAACTGCGTTCTTGTAATCCCGAGCCTTGAATGCCGTCTCGCCGATCTGGGCATACTGCTCCGCCGTTGGCAGTTCTCCGGTAACAGGTGATTTCGGATCAGTACCGGCGACTTGAGTGGGCGTTGGGGGAGTCGATATCGCCAACGGATCGAGTCTCACTGGAGTGAATCCCTTGGCGATGATGGCCGGTGGAGATCCTGCCAGAGAATCGCTGTCGAAGGATCTCAGTAGACCGGGGTCCAAACTGGCAGTGGCTCCGTAAGGGTTGTCATCGTATCCGCCAAATCCATCACCGTAGACAGAATTACCATAGTTGTAGGCGTATGGCTGATAGTAACAGCAGGGCTGATAGGAGAAGCACCCCCATCTGGAAGAACCGCCGTAAAAGCCGTAGCCCCAACCGTAGCCAAACTGCGCCAAGCCGAATCCGAAGCCATAGTACGCCGGATAAAATCCGGATCCCCAACCGGAACCAAACCCCCCGTATCGATAACGACCATATCCGAACCCGGAGTTGCCCCATCCGCGGTGATGGCGATAACCCATCCCGTTGCCACCGATCCCCACCCCGCTTCCACCATGGTGATCCCGATAGCTGAAGTTTTGGCCACGATTGGCGTTGGCAAAGCTCCCCGCGTGATTCACCCCGTGATGCTGGACATGGCGATTGCCGCGACCGGTATGATGGATTCCGACATTTGTAGGACTGGCCTGATGATGGTGGGCGAGGAACGTGGAGTTTCCCGCGTTTGTGTTGTTCCTGAGATGCTGGCTCGGCAACCCCTGATTCTGCGACCCCGAATGCTTTAGCCTCGTCTGTGCACCATGCTTCTGCAAGAACTGTGATCCGTGATGCTGCGTGTTTCCCAGCGACGCAACATTGGAATGGTTCTGTGAGTTGGTGCGCTGTTGCTGCAGGAATTGGGATCCCTGGTGCGAAGTGTTTCCAAAATTCGAATTCCGGTGAGGAACGGTATTCGGACCTCGATTTGCTGAGCCGTTGTGAATGCCGCGATTCTGGTAGAGCGGGGCGTTTCGCTGGCGATCCGTCGTCGTATTCCCCAGATGCTGCTGAACACTATTGTGCTGGTGATTCTGCGAACCGGCGAAAGTGTGGTTCTGGTGCTGAATCCGGTTGTGCGGGGCCCCTCCAAAGTGTTGTGGTGGCACTCCCCCCGAGTTGCGTGTTCCGAGATGCTGGGAGCCACCGACATGCCTGCTAACCCCGCCTCCTCCGCCTCCGTGCCCACCTCCGCCAGAATGACCACCTCCGCCTCCGTGCCCGCCTCCGCCAGAATGACCGCCTCCGCCGTGGCCCGCCTGAAGGTGCTGAGAAGCGACAACGAACGCAACGCTCAGGCAAACGATAATGGCGATGCGAGTGGAACGGGTCATGGCGAGGACTCCAGACAAAAAGTGCCCTTGGGGAACGGCACCCGTTATCATACCCGTTGGAAATCGCAGACGCATCAAAAATGATGCGGTCGCTTTCGATCTTTTAACGAATCCGTTTACCGTGCTACCACGATTCCGGGAACGACGATCGAAACTGGACACCGATTCTCCTGCCAATCCCCGTAATTCGACCGGACCGGCAGAGACGCTGTGACGAGATCTCGCGTTCATCGATGATGATCCCCAGGGAGATGACGAGTTCCCGTCAGATGATTTTGAATAAAGGAGAAGCCCACGAGACAACGCTGAATTTGATGCCTTTTCAGAGTTTTTGAAGCGCGCCGGATCCGGAAATGAACTGCTAGCAATCAAGAGCACAGATGGTGGCGGCATGGCCTGCAGCCCTGTTTGGGCCACAGAGGGATTCGGATTTGACGAGGGCCCATGAAGAAGACCGATGAGTCCGAACCAAGGGGATCACCGGACGTCAATTTCTCGACGCCGTTGACGCTCGGTAACGCTCAGACGTTAGGCCTTTTCAGTACTAGGCCAGCCATGAAAGCATTCACGATCAAGCAACCGTGGGTTCACGCCATCCTTTGCGAAGGCAAGGACATCGAGAACCGCACTTGGCAAACGTCTTATCGCCGTTGGTTGGCGTTCCACGCTTCAGCCCAACCCCGAGGCGACGCTCGATCTCCTCGAGGCCTATTGGATCCCCGACCTCGCCACGCTCGACTACTCCGCCGTATGCGGAATCGCTCGCGGTGTGGACATCGTTCCCAAGAGCCGCCTGAAGTGGTTTTACCAACCCGACGACGGTTCCACCAATTTCGGTTGGGTGCTCGTCGACGTGACCGCCCTCAAGACGCCCATTGCGTGCCAGAGCTGGCTGGGCTGAGGGAACATTTCCTCGACGATCTGGTGAGGCTCAACGCCAACTCCACCTGAATCTTGTCCCCAAAACGCTGGAGAACGACAGATCCGATTCACTCGGTGGCGCCGCGGCGAAATGATAGGCAGGCACGAGGATCGTGAGTCTGGCCGATCCTTTTTTGCCGCATCGGTAAAAACGTTTCTGTGTGGCGATAGTCAATATTGCTCATCAACAGTCTGAGAACCTAACTCCATTCTACATTTCGCACGCCACGGTCCGACTCCCTCAACGACAGATTCCAGAGGGATATGCGGCCGATCACTACGGATCGACCGCAAAAAAACGCGTCCGGCCCCCCACTCCAGACCGGAAGCCTGTTTCTCTCCAAGCCAACTTGTGATAATCCCCTGCGGCCAGAAAATGGCAAACGTGACATTCCTGCAATGCTCTTTGGCGTTGATACGCCAGCAAACCGTTGACGACCGTAACTCCAGCAGATTTTTTGAACGTGGGCACCAGATTCGATTTATGAAGGGACGCGCCATGACGGCGGTTTTAAAATTGGGATTGATTGGTCTAGTCGTTGTGCTGGGGCTGAATTGCGGCCTCGCGAGGGGTCAGGAGCAGGTTGAACCACAGCGGATCGGGCTGTGGAATGGTCGGGCCTCCCTTGGCAGGGGGCAGGTTCAGGAGACGGAGGTCTGGATCACGGCCTATCGTCCGGCGAAGCCTACTGGCACAGCCATCGTGATCTGTCCTGGTGGGGGATACAGTGATGTGGTCGTTCAACCCGAAGGACATGGCATCGCGACGTGGCTCAACGGTCACGGCGTTACCGGTGTGGTGCTCGAATATCGACTCCCTGCAGGCCGACATGACGTTCCGTTACTCGACGCTCAACGCGCGATCCGCACGGTACGAGCGCATGCCACGGAGTGGGCGATTGATCCAATGCGGATCGGCATCATCGGATTTTCGGCCGGAGGTCATCTGGCCGCAACCGCCGCAACGCACTTTGATGACGGCGACTCCAAGGCGACTGACCCCACGGAACACGTCAGCTGCCGTCCAGACTTTGCGATTCTGATCTACCCTGTCATTACGATGGGGGCGAGGACACATCGCGGCTCAAGAGACAATTTGCTCGGGAAAAATCCCACTCCCGAACTGATCGAACTCTATTCCAACGAAAAGCAGGTCACGGCCAAAACATCGCCAACGTTCCTCGCTCATGCCCAGAACGACACCACGGTCGTGCCCGCAAATAGCAAAATGTTCTACGACGCGTTGCAAATGCATCACGTGCCCGCCCAGTACCTCGAACTGCCCTCGGGGGGGCACGCTCTCCATGGCTACAAAGGTCCCATGTGGGATGCTTGGCAGGAAAAGTCTCTTGCTTGGCTCACGGAGTTGAATTTGCTTCCGCAGGCCACGACAGGGAAGACGGTGAAGTGATTGGTAAGGACATGTTCCGGACCCCCTGCTTGAGTTCGTTCCGTCGCCTGAGAATCCGTGCCTAAATCACTGCCGGAAATAATCCGAGCGATTGTTCGGGGCAGGTGCGAATGTCCGGGATACTGTTCCGTACGAAAGACCGACGGTGATTGATGAGGCAGCGGGTTCGTCATGCCGACGGCAGCGTTTCGAATGCAGGCCGCGTGAGGCCGATCGTCTGCTGGACAAATTAAAACACACGGGGGGCACGGGGACGAAGCCAACACGGCCCGGCACTCCGGTTGCTTGAGTCGTGTTGGTCATTTGTGAAGTCCGGCCGAATACGATGGCTTGGGCGGTCGGACCCGAGGATTGAATTCGAGTAACGGTTTTCGACTTTATCCAAAGGCACGACTAGGGATTGAATCGCGTGCAGCCTGACGGGACTCGGATCACAAACGCACACTCGAGTTGGGACAGCCGTTCGTTGCCGCGTTTCGTTGTCGCCAGAGGGACTTCGAATTCTGCGGTTGTCGTTCCGTCTCTCCTGTGGACGCACAACGGCTCGTGAATCGAGAGTACCTCCTGTTCAGAGAGCAATCACCAAATAGGCAATCGTGACAACGTCCGTTGGAATCCAGATCGGATCGGACTCGATGGTCTGGCTGATTTCGATCGGACGTTGATCGTGCTCACCCCGAGCATGAGCCGTCACGTCGATCCGGGATGGTCTGTGACGAGCGACCTCAATCGGCGCGTAAGACCATTCGCGAGTCCTCACCTTATCGAATTAGGAGCCCGATGATGTCCTTCTCTGTGAGACGTTTTTGGGCCGGTGACTCGGTGACGGCAGAGCTGTCCAGATCCACGATCGACATCTCAATCAAATCCTACCGTGGGGGGGGGTTGACGCCACCGGGCTGAAGGATCGGCGACACATCACCGCGCGAAATCCGAGTGCCGAACCGTATTGACGGCGTCCCCTTTTAATCTTCCGAGAATCTCAGTCGACTCTTCGAATCAAAATCCGACCACGGATTCGGCTGCGGGTGAGGACTCCCCAGAACAAACGCGGGGACGGTTCGACGCTCAAATTGTCAAATAACGATCACGCGCCGTCACATCCCACATTTCAACGACTCGGCCGCCGACAATAATGTAGGCCTGTTTGTGCAAGGCCGACGTCGGGCAGACATGTTGCGGGATCCCAAGCAAGACGTCACCCGGTTGATATCGTTTGGCGAGCGGCGTTTCCAGCACAAGGTGCTCTTCGTTGTGTAGCACTTGTTCGGCATCGGGCAGGTCAGGAAACGTAACTCGCCGGCCCTTCGGAGGGTCCGAGGCAACCGACTTGCTGCCGAGGTCACAGGTCAGCCGTTCGGGCGACGGACGACTGACGACTCGCGTCAGGATCGCGACGGCCGGTTCAAAGTCCATCTCAGGAAAGATGGCCCCATAACCAGAGTCGTGAAAGACGCACGTTCCCGGAGCCAATTCAATCGCCGGATCGGCCATTCCCGCATAGACGGGGAACGAACCGGTCCCTCCGCAAACGATGCTCGGCACCGCCCAACCACGAGCCACGAACTCGTCACGTAATCGCGCCACAGGTTCCCAAGTCGCCTGTACTGCCGCAGTCCGCTCTGCAAAATTTGTCTGTTGGTTGTGACCATCATACACATGAAAACCACCAGGCCTTAGGCCCGGTGATTCGAGGATCTGCTGATACAGCGTGGCGGCCTTCGGGCCGGCAACGACGCCCGTGCGATGCAGTCCGGAATCGATATCGAGGTAGACCCGAATGGACTGCCCGGCCCGCGTCATTGAATCGCTGAGAATCGACATCATTTTCTGATCGTCGGCAGTGACTGCAAAGAGAACGTCGGGGAACTTTTGCACAAATTTCACGGCACGGGGAATGTTCGGCCCCACCAGATTGTATGCGAGAAAGATGTCCTTCACGCCGCAATCGGCCAGCATTTCAGCCTCTGCAAATGTGGCACACTTGTGCTTTTTGATGCCCATGGCCAACTCCAAATGGATCATGGCCGGCATCTTGTGTGTCTTACAGTGCGGACGAAGTCGCTCAACGTTCTTGGCCATGGCAATCATCTTCCGCAAGTTGCTGTCGACAATCTCGCGAAAGACCAAAAGGCCTGGTGACAGAATTTCGGAATCATCGCTCAGCGAATATTTGGAATTCATGAACATCTCACAGAAAAGAAATGGTATGACGGTGATCCGTGGTCATTGTCCGATACCACAGGAACTCAGAAAGACCGATCACAACACGAGGGTCCAGTCCGCGTTACTGTATTTAAAATCCGAAAGTTGTTCGGCTCGAAGTACCGTAGAGGCATCACACGGACGCGCCGCGGCGTGCCAAATAGTGGCCACCAATTGCAGCAGCGTTGCCCGTTGCAGATGGACATTCGTCACAAATTCACCATGCTCGCGGCCGTGTCGATAATTCGGTTGAAGCGTTGGTTGACGAAGATAGCGTCCGATTCGGAGCAAGTCGAATCCGTACAAAATCGTTCCATGATGCAGGAACGCCCGCCCCAGCCATCTCTGCGAATTCCCGGAAAACTTGCGGGCCGCCAGAGTGAGATCGCTGGTTCCGCAGGCCACAGTCTCGATGGCGGCCGCTCTCAACCCGAGGGCCATTTGATTCATCAGCTTTTGAGTTAACGCAGCGACCCCCAAAGAACGAATCGATTCTGTCACTGGAAACACCAGCGAATAGACGAGACATCCTGGTCCAAGGACCACCGCTCCACCGCCACTAGATCGCCGATAGAGGGGAACACCGTCGGCGCGACAGGCCTCGAGGTTGACTTCGGTCTCTGCTCGATTGGAACGTCCAAGGACGACGCAATAGTCCGGCGCTTCCCAAAACCGAAGCACAGCCTTGGTGGGTTCGGCATCGACATCCGTCAACAGAACTTCATCCAGCGTTAGATTCTGGGTCATGACTGGCAGCGTGAGATCGAACCAGCCAATGGATACTGGCCAGAGTGTCTCACCGGAAGGGGTGAGCATTTGAAACGGGGCATCGAAATCAACTTCAGACATGGCAGCTTTCGCGCAAACCGTCGGCGATCACATGTGGATTGCCCGGCCATCCACGGCAAACGCCGCTTCCTTGATCACTTCGGCCAACGTTGGATGTGCGTGCGAGGTCCGAGCGATGTCTTCACTGCTGGCACCAAACTCGATAGCCATCGCCGCTTCTGCGATCAAGTCCCCCGCACGCGGACCGATGATATGAATCCCAAGGACTCGATCCGTCTCGGCATGCGCGAGCATCTTCACACGACCTTCTGTTTGTCCGATGGCTTTCGCTCGTCCGTTGGCGAGGAACGGGAAGACTCCTTTGCGATACTTGATACCGAGATCCTGAAGCTGTTCTTCAGTCTTACCAACGCTTGCGATCTCGGGATCCGTATAGACGACTCCGGGGATCGCATCATAATTCACGTGACCGTATTTCCCGACGAGGCATTCCGCACACGCAAGGCCCTCTTCTTCGGCCTTGTGGGCCAGCATCGGGCCGGGTATCGCGTCGCCAATCGCATACAGACCCGGAATGGAGGTTTGGAACTTACGATCGACGACGATAAAACCACGCTGGTTGCGGGCGACGTTGAGCGGCTCCAAACCAAGATCGTCGGTATTCGGAATGCGCCCCACCGCCAGCAAGACTCGGTCACAGTCAATCGGCGGTTGACCGTCCGACTCGACGAGACAGCGGCCATTCTGGACACGTGCGCCAGTGACTCGCATTCCAAGTCGAAAGTCGAGCCCCTGCTTCGAAAATATTTTTTGAGCTTCGGTGGCAATTTCCTGATCCATCCCCGGCAAAATCCGCGGCAAGAATTCCAAAACCGTCACTTTCGAACCGAGCCGTGCCCAAACACAACCCAGTTCCAAACCGATGACACCTGCCCCAATCACAACGAGGTGACCTGGAACCTCCGGGTACTGGAGAGCCTCGGTGCTCGTGCCGATCAAATCCCCATCGACTTCCACTCCGGGGAGAGGTGCGGATCTGCTGCCGGTAGCGATCAGAATGTTTTTCGCGGTAATTTCCTGTGACGGAGAACCTTCTACGAGGACTCGTCCCTGAGCGATAATTCGGCCGTGACCGAAATAGCGGGTAATCTTGTTCTTGCGAAATAGCCCCTCAATCCCTTTGCAAAGGACCGACACGATCTTGTCCTTTCGCTGCATCATGCCCGGCAAATCACACTCGACGCCATTCACTTTGATTCCGTACTCACCAAGATGGGCGCTGGCCAGCTGGTAAAGTTCGCTCGATTCCAGCAGGGCCTTACTGGGAATGCAGCCGACACGCAGACAGGTTCCTCCAAGCGCGCCCTCTTTTTCAATACAGGCGACGTTCAAGCCCAGTTGCGCCGCGCGAATGGCGGCCACGTACCCGCCTGGCCCGGCACCGATGACGATCAAATCGTGTTGAGACATCGCGTTGCTGTTTCCGTTATTTTCGCATCTTTAATCATGCAAGGACCGTCACACATCGAGCAACAGGCGAACCGGATTTTCTATGCAATCTTTGATTCGCTTCAGAAAGGTCACCGCCTCTTTTCCGTCGACGATTCGGTGATCATACGTCAGGGCGACGTACATCATCGGGCGAATGACCACTTGTCCATCACGCGCAACCGGGCGATCCTGAATCGAGTGCATGCCGAGGACACCACTTTGCGGAGGATTGACAATCGGCGTCGAAAGCAACGATCCATACACGCCTCCATTAGTAATCGTGAACGTTCCACCGGTCAATTCCTGTGGACTGAGCGTTCCATTTTGAGACTTCTTGGCAAACTCGCTGATAGCCAATTCGACCGCGGAAAATCCCATCCGTTCTGCGTGACGGAGGACCGGCACAACGAGACCCTTGCCTCCCCCGATGGCGATGCCGATATCGCAATAGTTGTGATAAACGATCTCATTTCCTTGAATCTCTGCATTAATCGCGGGAAATGCCTGCAAAGCATCAATTGTTGCTTTCACAAAGAACGACATGAATCCTAGTTTGATCCCATAGCGTTCTGTAAACGCATCCTGATGCTGCTTGCGAAGACTCATGACGGCCGACATATCAACCTCGTTGAAGGTGGTCAATAATGCGCCGGTGTGCTGTGCCTCGACCAATCGTTGCGCGATTCGCTTTCGAATGGGACTCATCGCTTGACGTTTCTCGGAGCGTTCACTCGAAGATTTGGCGATGATGGCACGCGGCGGCTCGGCAATCACGGACGATACTCGAGCATCTGGCGGCTTGACAGCCGCGACGGTCATATGCCGTTGAACGTCTTCCTTCAAAAGGCGACCTCCGGGACCTGTTGCGTCCACTTGCGAGGCCGTCAACCCATTTTCCACTAAGGCCCTCTGAGCCGCTGGCATGACACGAATTTCCGAGGATTTTTCGGGCGTTTTCGGCAAACCGGCAGAGGTCACGGGAGCTGTTCCCACAACCGCGGTTTCTTCAATCAGTGCGATGACTTCACCGACATCCGCGGACTCACCGGGCCCTTTCAGAAGCTTTGTAATCACTCCGGCCGATGTCGACACACATCTTTTGGTCGCTTTGTCGCTTTCGACCTCGACCAATTCCGCATCAACAGCGATCGCATCGCCGACCTGTTTCAGCCATTCGACCACAACAACGGTCGAGACCGATTCACCGAAGCTTGGCACTTTGACTTCCACGATCATGGGGATTCGTCATCCTGATTCGAGTTGGAAACACGATCGCCTCATCGCGATCACATCGTTTAAACTTTTCCGGCGTTCCGAGCCTTGCGGCTCAGTGCCCGCTGTGGGGCTTGAGTGATGGGCCGACAGCCCGCGTCAAGATTTTATTTTGTTCGATGTCATGGCTTCTGTGAGAGCCGGTTGCAGGACTGGCGGACGACGGTCTGGAGAGACCATCGAAAGGATGACGTCCAAAAAGAGACTCACCCCAATGCACACGAACAAACCGCCACGCGCCCATGTTTTCTGGCTCCTCTTGAACCCAAGTCACCGGTGTTCCGGGTGGGTAAACAGCCAATACCTCTTCGAGTTGCTTTTCAGGAAGTGGATACAATTGTTCCAGTCGCACAATCGCAACGTCTGTTCGGCCGGCCTCGTGTCGCCGCCCGACCAAATCATAGTAGATCTTGCCCGAACAGAGCAGCACACGCCGGATCGCTGCCGCTGGAAGGTCGAGACTGTCAGGCAGGACACGGCGGAATGTTCCACTGGCGAGATCTGCCAACGGGGAGACCGCACTGGGCATACGCAGAAGCCACTTAGGTGTCATCACAATCAACGGCTTTCGCCATTTGCTGAGCACTTGCCTGCGCAGCAGATGAAAATATTGGGCGG
>Ga0315287_10001501_pt1 | contig 21600 bp, 18 predicted proteins | sample YL17G11_0_MG_FD_205037 | JGI IMG/M metagenome (GOLD analysis project Ga0315287, IMG submission 205037) | Sediment microbial communities from Yellowstone Lake, YNP, Wyoming, USA - YL17G11_0 | ecosystem: Environmental > Aquatic > Freshwater > Lake > Sediment | place: USA: Wyoming | collected...
CCCGCGCGTCGAGGTGACCAACGGCTTCGTACGCTCGCGCCACCTGGACGATAAGGCTTGTGCGGCGTGCGTCGTGGCAGCAGTCAAGGCTTTGGTCGAAGCCGGACTCCAGCCAACCCAGGACACTTATTTGCACATCAGCAACTACGAAGAAGTCGGGCACAGCCCGGCAGATGGGCTGCCGGTTGACCTGGCCGAGCTGCTGGTCGTCGATATGGCGGCGGTCGGCGAGGGGCAAACCTCGGATGAGTTCCACGCCACGCTGTGCGTGAAGGACTCTGGCGGCCCGTACCACCATGATCTGAGCCAGCGGTTGCGTGAGATCGCCCAGGCGCATGATATTTCCTATAAAGTGGATATCTATCCCTCTTATAACTCAGATGGGGGGGCGCTCTTCCATGCCAGCGATGTCGCCGTCGCCCTGATCGGCCCGGGTATCGATGCTTCGCATAATTACGAACGCACACATATCGACTCGCTGCTGGCAACGGCGCGCTGGGTGATGGGGTATCTGATCACGTAGAAACATGGAAATACCCATGAAGGATGCCACAGCATACCTTATCGAACGGAAGCGCATGGTTGAAGACCAGCTTGTCTGGCGTGGTATCCATGATCCGCGCCTCCTGGAAGCCATGCGCAGTGTGCCGCGTCACTGCTTCGTGCCGGAAGAATACCGCGACATGGCCTACAGCGACGGCCCCTTACCGATTGGGACAGGCCAGACGATTTCACAGCCCTATATCGTAGCCTTGATGAGCGAGTCGGTGGCATTGAAAGGCAGCGAGAAGGTTTTAGAAGTCGGCACCGGCTCCGGCTACCAGGCTGCCATCCTGGGCTTTCTGGCGCGTGAGGTGCATACCATCGAAAGGCACATCTCCCTGGCAGAACAAGCCCGGCTGGTACTGGAGGAGCTGGGATACAAGAACATTACCGTACACACGGGGGATGGCTCAAAGGGTCTTCCCGACCACGCGCCTTACCAGGCAATTGTGGTGACCGCCTCGGCGCCGAAAGTCCCCAAGCCATTGTTGGATCAGTTAGATGAAGGGGGATGTTTGATCTTGCCGGTTGGGGACCGCTGGGGCGGGCAGACTCTGCAGTTATGGGAAAGGCATGGGGCAAAGTTCGAATACGAGGCAATCCTGCCTGTGGCATTCGTGCCTTTGCGGGGGGAATACGGCTGGAAAGAGGATTAATTACTTTGATACGCTCTGAGGCGGTCTTTTCTGCGCCTCAGCTCGCTGGTATAGTGCTGCCCCAAGGTCTCAGCGTGACTCTTGACCCAGTCCGTCAGCCTGGTTTTCCCAGCAGGAGGGGAATCAACATACAATAAGTTCGCCATCAAACCTTCAATTTCCTGGGGCGTGATCATCACATCATCATTAAGGAATCCGATCAAACGCCCTACCCAATAACCCATGAATGGAGTCATAGAAATGATCGGACGCCTGGCACCGACCAACTGCCCAATGGTTTGAACCAATTCTCGATAGGTGAAGGTTTCTGGTCCAATGGCATCGATAATCCCGTTTTCTTCCTTCAATCCCCAGTGAAGGGCCAGATCTGCCAGGTCTTCGACATAGATCGGCTGCAGCCGGTAGGAACCGTCGCCAAAGACACCAAACACCGGCAGACGTCGCAGCGCCCAGGCGATGTTGTTGATCAAAATGTCCTCTTTGCCGAACAATACCGTCGGCCTCAGGATGGCATAGGACAGGCCCGATTTAATCAATGCCTGCTCCAACCTGGCCTTGCCTTGGAAATATTCCAGCGGAGAATCCTCGGATGGATTGGTGATGCTGATATGGACAATGCGTTTGACCCCTGCTTTCCGGGCGGCATCAAAGAGGACGAGGGTGTTCTGCACCGCATCGGCGTGCTTGAAAAGCCGGTGGTTATAGCGCACCCAATAGGTGTTGTAGAGCACCTCAACACCCTGCAAAGAATGCACCAGCTCTTCGGGCTGGTCGAAGTTGAACGGGTAGGCCTGGATCTGCCCGCCGAATTCGTTCGCCCGGTTCATCGAATTGGTCAATGTGATCACCGGACAACCTTTTGCCAGCAGATTCTGAGCAATATACCGGCCTGAATAACCAAACGCACCGGTCACAGCATGGATCGAATGAGCGATCATATCACCTTACCAAATTCCTGGCAGGAGGCGGTAGCGCACCCGCCGGAGAAGAAGCGGTTCGATAGCATAGCCCACAGCGTCAAGAGCGCCCCCAGCACGGCGACCAACAGCGAGAGGATCAAAAGCAGCGTCGAAATTGGTGATACGGTTGAGAGCCGCACTTGCAGCCCAGCCACGAGAGCGATCAGCACAGGCCCATAGCCCATGCACACCGCCAGGCCAATATCCCAGCCTTTCACCCCTTCTTGGAGTTGAGAGCGTTCGACGAGTAATTCCGGGCTGCGGGGGATGAGAAGGGAAGCGGTTAGGACCTGAATCAACACCACCAGGCCCAGGTAGATCCAGGCTTTTTGCCAGTCAAAGCGCCCAGCAGAGAGGAATAAGGAGGCAGCCAGAAACAGTGCAAAGCCAGTTTGTTTGACCGCCCAACGGATAAGACCGCGGGGAAGGGAAGGAGAATGATTATTCTGCATAAATTTCTCAAGCCGCGGCCGTGCGGGGTGCCACATAGGCAGCTATTAGGATAAAATGGCTGAGGCAGCCGAGGATCACGAAGATATGCCAGATTTCGTGAAATCCAAAGATACCGGGGAAAAAGTCCGGTTTTTTAAGGATATAAACTACCGCACCTACGGTGAAGAAGAGGCCTCCCAAAAGCAGGCACACGAGCGCACCCACGGGCATAAACAGAAGCATCTGTCGGATCGCCATGAGGGACAGCCAGCCCATAACCAGGTAGATCCCCGCCGTGAGCCAGCGTGGGGCTTTGATAACAAACAACTTGACTACAATCCCAGCCAGCGCCAGGCCCCAGATGATCACCAGCATCCCCCAAGCCCAGAATCCGCTGAAGAAATGCAGGCAAATCGGCGTATAGGTACCAGCAATCAGGGCATAGATGGCAGTGTGATCCAGTTTACGAAGCACCTGCATGATGGGCGGCCTGGCCTTGACCAGGTGGTAGGCGGCGCTGGAGGAGAACATCAGCACCAGGCTAAAACCATAGATGAGCAGGGCGATCACCTTAACCAGGCTGTCATGGCCCAGGATCAACAACCCTGCCAGGCCCAGCAAGGCCAGGATGGCGGCAAAGAGGTGCGTCAGACCGTTGACCGGCTCACGGAGTTTACGGAACACAGGATTCTTACACCTGACTGATCGTCACAAACACCATCGGGCGGCGCTTGGTCTTGGAATACAGGTAAGACTTCACGGTCTGCTCCAGATCTTCGCGCAAATGCCCGTTGCTGACACAGTCCACCGATTCGGTGACGATGCGGCGGGTGTTATCGAGCAACTCGCTGGCCTCCGGCTCATACACAAAGCCGCGCGTGATGATCTCTGGTTCTTCGCGCAGGCGGCAGGAGGAGCGGTCGAGGGTCAGGTTGACCAATACAAAGCCATCCTGGGCCAGGATCTCGCGCTCGCGCATCACGGCGGGGCCGACCTCGCCCACACTAACGCCATCGACGAAGACGTAGCCACCGGGGATGCGGTCGGCTATTTTCATATTCCCCTCGGGATCCAGCTCGACCACCATGCCGTTTTCGATCACTGCCACGCGCTCTTCAGGAATGCCCACCTGGTAGGCCAGCCGGGCATGCTGGTACAGGTGACGCAGCTCGCCGTGGATGGGGATGAAGTACTTGGGCCGTACCAGGTTCAGGAGCAGCTTCATCTCCTCCTGGCTGGCATGCCCCGAGACGTGTACCGGGGCAATGCGCTCATAGATCACGTTTGCACCGCGGCGGAACAGGCGGTTGATGGTGCGGTAGACGCTCTCTTCATTGCCTGGGATGGGGTGTGAGGAGAGTACGACAGTGTCGCCCGGCTCGATATCAAACTGGCGGTTGGTGCCGGTTGAGAGCCGCCCCATAATTGAAGATGGCTCGCCCTGCGTGCCGGTAGACATGAGCACCACCTCTTTGGGGCGCATCTTTAATGCCTGTTCAACCGTCACCACCAGGTTATCGGGCATCTCCAGATAGCCCAGCTTGCGAGCGATTTTTGCATTATCGACCATGCTGGTGCCGACAAAGGCCATCTTGCGTCCATGGTTGGCGGCGGCGTTGGCGACCTGCTGCATGCGCGAGATCAGCGAGGCAAAGCTGGCGATGATGATGCGTCCCGGCGCCTTGCGGAAGACTTCGTCAAAAGCCGGGTCGATGACACGCTCCGAGGGCGTCCAGCCCGGTTTATCCGCATTGGTTGAATCAGCCAGCAGCGCCAGAACCCCCCGCCCTGAGAACTCGGCCAGCTTGGCATAATCCGTGGGCCAGTTATCCACTGGAGTATGGTCGAATTTGAAGTCCCCGGTGTGGATAACCAGGCCAACCGGGGTGGTAATGCCCAACCCAACCCCATCGGGCACCGAGTGACAGACGTGGAAGAACTCCACCTGGAAGGGTCCAATCTGCTCTGTCCAACCAGCCTGCACCGTATTGAGCGTAACCTGGCTGAGCAGCCCCCCGCGCGATAACTTGACTTCTAGCAGACCGCGCGTCAGCGGCGTGGCATAGATCGGCGCGTTGACCTGTTCGAGTAAGTGGTGAATGGCGCCGGTATGATCTTCGTGCCCGTGCGTGACGATGATGCCGCACACCTTCTCGCGGTTCAAGGCCAGGTATTCAAAATCGGGGATGATGTAATCGATCCCGAGCATATCATTATCTGGGAACATCAGGCCAGCATCCACGACCAGGATGTGGTCGTCATACTCGTAGGCCATCATGTTCTTGCCAACTTCTCCCAGTCCCCCTAGAGGAATGATGCGAAAGGGTATTCCGTTTTGGTCGTTATTGTTCATAAGTTCCTTTTAAAAAAAACTTCTTTTCTACCCCCGTTTAGCTAAACGCATTGTAGCATGGTAGTCATGGGTTGTCAAAAAAGAGAGCGGATGAAGCTCATCCGCTCTCTTTTGGGGTTTAGTAATCCATCCCGCCGCCCGGGGGCATGCCTGGGGATTTTTCTTTCTCGGGAACATCGGTAACCAGGGCTTCGGTAGTCAGGATCATGGCGGCAATCGAAGCGGCATTTTCGAGGGCGCCGCGGGTCACCTTGGCGGGATCAATCACGCCACCTTTGACCATATCCAGGTACGCTTCCTTGATTACATCATAACCAATGTTCAGGTTTTTCTTTTCTTTCTGGGCGCGGCGGACGTTCTCCACTACTACGGAGCCATCTTTGCCGGCGTTCTCAGCGATCTTGCGCATGGGAATTTCCAGGGATTTGCGGACGATGTTGATGCCAATCTGGGCATCTTCGCTGTCCATCTTAATGCCATCCAGGGCGCTCATGGCATTGATCAAGGCCACACCACCACCCGGTACGATGCCTTCCTCAACCGCAGCGCGGGTGGCGGAGAGGGCATCTTCAACGCGGTGCTTCTTTTCCTTCAGCTCGGTCTCGGTAGCTGCGCCAACCCGGATGATCGCCACACCACCAGAGAGCTTGGCCAGGCGTTCCTGGAGTTTCTCTTTGTCGTAGTCGCTGGTGCTCTTGTCGATCTCAACGCGGATCTGCTCGATACGACCCTTGATCTGGGCTGAATCACCCGTACCGCCGATGACCGTGGTGTCATCCTTGTTGACGATGACTTTCTCGGCGCGGCCGAGGTCGGCGATGGTGGCGGTTTCGAGCTTGCGGCCGGTCTCGTCAGAGATCACGGTGCCGCCGGTCAGGACGGAAATATCCTGCAGCATGGCCTTGCGGCGATCACCAAAGCCGGGGGCCTTGACGGCCACAACGTTCAGCATGCCGCGGATCTTGTTCAGAACCAGGGTAGCCAGCGCTTCGCCGTCGACATCCTCGGCGATGATAACCAGCTCGCGCTTGCCAATCTGGACCAACTTCTCCAGGATGGGGACGATATCGGTAGCGGCGGAAATCTTCTTGTCGTAAATCAGGATGTAGGCATCGGCGACGGAAGCTTCCATGTGTTCGGGATCGCTGATGAAGTAGGGCGAAATGTAACCGCGGTCGAACTGCATACCTTCGACGTATTCGGTCTCGAACTCCAGGCCCTTGGACTCTTCCACGGTGATGACGCCGTCTTTTCCAACCTTGTCCATCACGTCTGCGATCAAGTTGCCGATGGCGCGGTCTTGGGCAGAAATGGAGGCCACATTGGCAATCTCATCTTTGGTGGTGACCTCGATGGCCTGCTGATTGATCTTCTCAGACACGGCTTTGGTGGCAGCCTCGATACCCCGCTTGAGCAGCATGGGGTTGTAACCGGCGGCCAGGCTCTTCATACCCTCGGTGACGATGGAGTGCGCCAAAACGGTCGAGGTTGTCGTACCGTCACCGGCAATGTCATTGGTTTTGGTGGCAGCTTCTTTGAGGAGCTGCGCGCCCATGTTTTCAAAGGGATCTTCCAATTCAATTTCTTTGGCTACCGTAACACCATCGTGCGTGATGGTGGGGGAGCCGAATTTGCGATCGATGGCCACATTGCGGCCCTTGGGACCGAGGGTCGTCACGACCGCGGTCGCCAAAAGGTCCATACCGTGCTGCAGGCGACGGCGGGCTTCTTCAGAGAATACGAGTTGTTTTGCTGCCATAGTTCATCACTCCTAAATAATATAAATTAGCTGACAATCGCGAGCAGGTCGCTCTCGCGCAGGATGAGCAATTTCTTGCCATCCAACTTGATCTCTGTGCCAGAATACTTGGCATACAGCACGACATCGCCGACTTTGACGTCCAGCGGGATGCGCTTTCCGTCTTCGTCGCGATCACCAGGACCGACGGCCAGGACGGTCCCTTTTTGGGGTTTTTCTTTAGCGGTTTCGGGAAGAACGATACCGCCCGCGGTGATCTCTTCCTGTTCGACAGGTTCAACAACGACGCGGCTTCCTAACGGTTTGAGAGACATGGACATATCCACCTCCTGAGTAGAATTTGGGTTTTCGATAGACACAATTTTTGATTTAGCACTCGTTTGGATTGAGTGCTAAACCTAACCTAATCTTACCCGCTAATTTTAGGTTCGTCAAGAGGAAAATCAACAATTCTTATAAAACTCTGACATTCCCCGTGTTCCTAACCCCCTTTCCCAGCGATGGAGGGTTAGGGAAAAAAGCTTACGGCCCTGTCTTCCCCATCAAAAGCTGGCATGTCGTCTCATTCGTCGCCACATTCTCCATCAATATACTGTCACCGGGGCTAAACTCACGCAGCTTTTGCATCAGGGTGAAGGATTTATCACAATAACCGTTCTTGGTCTCGGAAAGATATGCCAGGACTGAGCCATAGCGGATGTAATAATAAGCCACGGTAAGGTTGGTGAGCGGCAGCGACTGAACCGCGTAACTGCACTGCTTCAGCTCCTCATCCGTATATCCCTGCTCAAGGTCGGGTGTAACCCCTTCCACGCTGCATTGAAGCAAGCCTTGGTTAATAAATTCTTGGGCAATGATATTTTCAACGGCACTGCAGCCTTCCACAGCACAAAGCAGGGCTGGCAAAGCCGACTCGTAGTTGCGCGCTTGAACATAAATCATACCCAATTGTCCGTAGGTGTCGGCGCTGGATGGGGACAGGCGCAGAGCCTTTTCTGCGTTACGCGAGGCTACAAAGAACTGCCCCTGCTGGGTGTAGGTTTTAGCGATGGCAATATAGGGCGAGGGGTCTTGGATGCCCAGTTGCTCGTTGATGCGCGCCGCCCGGTCAAAGTACGTCAGGGCGGTCTCGTACAAGGCATCTGCCGAGCTGGGGGTTATCTCTCGGTTACCCAGGTTACGGTAGTTCAGCCCAATCCGCAGCAGCAAAAAGGTCAGGTTAGGGGCCAGATCAGAGGCTTTTTGATACTCTTCGATGGAGGCCCGGTACAGACCTAAGTATTCCAAAACGGTGGCATAGACCCGGTGCGCGTCCATCGAATCCGGCGCACGTCGGACGGCCTGCTCGGCGTATCCTTGGGCTTGGTCCCACTTCTGCTGATCGAGGAGCACCTCGGCGTAAAATGCCAGCGCCAGGGCATTTTGTGGATCGAGCAGGTAGGCGCGGTTGGCAGCCAATTCGGCCTCCGCCAGGTAAGCCTCACGCTGTTCTTCGCTGATCAGATTGCTGGATGCGTTCCAATCCAGGACAAAAGCCCTGGTAGCAAGGACGGTGCTGTCGTCGGGCGCTAGATCGGAGGCCTTGCGGATGTTATCGCGAGCCAGCTCCAGGCGAGCCAGACGCTCCTGGTCAGTACTTAAGAGACTGGAAGAATAAGCCTGGACGCGCGCCAGCTCTGCCAGAATGCGGGCATCATCGGGTTGAACTTCCAACGCCTTGAGGTAGGTGTCGATCACATCGTTCTCTGAGGCAGGGTCATCCAGTTTGCCAGCCTCAAAATACGCCTGCGCCTGCAGCGTGTAAGACTCTACCGAACGGGTTGGTGTAGGCGTAGGCATAAATGGCAAGACCACCTGCCCGCGGTTGAGCTGCTGGATCAACCAGGCTCCCGCCAGGATCAGGAAAACGAACAGCAGCATCCGGTAAGGGTTCGAGTGGGCTTTGACCGGCCGGAGATGAATATTCTTACCCGTTATTTCGCGCGTCATATCAAGGCTCTGGGGTCTCTGTAAACTGCGGAAGAGCAGTCCCCAACTGTGCCTGGCAGTAAGTAATACCTTCGTTGGCGTTGTAGAAGGCAGTCTGGTCAGCGGCGATGTTCTGCAAAATCAACTGGAAAATAGGGACTGCTTCGATACAGCGGTCTTTTTTGGCCAGCGCCAGCCCGTAAAACGAATAATACTCATCTGCCACCCGGCCCGGCTGCAGCGGCAAGCCCTCTACGATCACGCCATCAGCCGTCGTCCCGCCGCGCACTGCCAGGGTCAGGTTGACCAGTGCTTTATCCAGCTCGCTATTCTTGTAATACATAAAACCCAGGTTGCCATGTAAGCGCGGGTTAGAAGGATTGACTTTGACGGCCTGCTCGGCATACTGAACTGCTTTGCCGAACTGCCCCTGGGTGGCATAGGTGCGAGAGAGGTCGGTGGGGATATCGGGGTTCTCTGGATTGAAGGCAATGGCAGCCAGCATCTCCTGCGAAGCCAGGTCGAAGTCACCGTTGATGCGGTACACCACGCCCAGACTATAGTGCAGGTCCCAGATCTTATCATTGACCGCCAGGGCAGCCTTATATTCCCGGATGGCATCCTCATAGTTTCCGGTAGCATACAGCACATAACCGCGTGCCCGGTGGGTCTCCAGCGTATTAGGGGCCAGATCACGGGCTTTTTGAGACATGGAGATGGCGGTTTCGATGTCGTCGTAATTGCCCTGGTCGATTAATATCTCGGTGTAATAGGCATAAGCAGCGGCGTTGTTCGGGTCCAGCTTCAACGCCTCTTGGATGCTGGTGGCTGCCTCGGGATACTGCTCCATGAAATTCAGTGCCCAGGCTTTGACAGCATAAGCCATGGCATTATTAGGGTTGAGCAGCAGCGCGTTCTCTGCATTCGTCTTAGCCTCTTCATACAGCCCAGCGAAGACCTGCAGGCGGGCCATATCAACATAATAAGACGGGTTCTTGGGATCAGCCAGGATGGCCTGCTTATAAGCGGCGATAGCCTGGGTTAATTTCCCTTCCTTGAAGAGCGCCTCGGCTTCATTTACGAACGATTCGGCGCTGCGGGTGGGGGTCAGTGTAGGCACAAAGGGTGCAGGCATGACCGGCACGACTACCTGGTTAAAGTACAACAAGCCCAGGATAACGGCGATCAGAAAGCCAATCCGCCAGAAACTGGGCCTGCGCCGGGCACGCCGGGCCATGTTCCATTTACTGCCGCGCAGGTACATACAATTTCATCTTACCAGGATTTTCCTAACCGAGTCAAGCCATAGAGCGTTAATATTCGATGAATGTGAATCCCACAATTCGTTGACAGGTCACCCCTCTCACTGCTAGAATGGTAGCACGATGAACGGCGCCCAGCGTTTCGAAGTCTTCACCCTCTTTCCCCAAGTTTTTGAGCCTTATCTTGAAACCAGCATCCTGCAGCGCGCCCGGCAGCGCGGGCTGGTGGAGGTGCGCCTGCACAATATCCGCGATTGGACGACCGACCGCCACCATATTACCGATGATATGCCCTACGGCGGCGGGGGCGGGATGGTAATGAAGCCCGAGCCGATCTTCACGGCGGTGGAGGGCGTGCTGGGCAGCCCGCCTGCCTGCCCGGTAATTTTGATGACTCCCCAGGGACGTGTTTTTAATCAAAAGGTCGCCCAGGAGCTGGCTGGTCAGCCAGCCCTGGCGCTGCTGTGCGGGCGCTATGAAGGGGTGGATGAGCGCGTGCGCCAACACCTGGTGGTGGACGAGATATCCATCGGCGATTATGTGCTCAGTGGGGGGGAGCTAGCTGCCCTGGTTGTAATCGAGGCGGTGACGCGCCTGCTTCCGGGCGTGCTGGGCGATCCCGACGGGGCCTGGGATGATTCGCACGCCATGGGCTTATTGGAATATCCTCACTTTACCCGCCCGCCCGAGTTTCGCGGCTGGGAAGTGCCGGAAATCCTGCTCTCAGGCGACCATGGGCGCATCGCCCGCTGGCGGCGGGAGCAGGCCCTGCTGCGTACCTGGCAGCGGCGGCCGGATTTGCTACTTACTGCTCCCCTAACAGAAGCAGATCGTGAGTTTTTGAGCAGGTTGGGGGCTAAAACATTAGATGGGACGCGGCCGGTACAAACCACCGGGACGAGCGCAGATGAACGTTGACAAATTTAGAATGAACATCAGGGCAAAGGAAGCTTAATAGACAATTGGAAAGGTGTAGAAATCTACAGCACTTGTTCTTAGCTAACCACAAGGAGGCAACATGAAATTCAACTACGGCAAAATCTTCCTGCTCGGCTTCGGCTTTTTTGGCGTCAGCGTGATCTGGGGCGTCTACAATGCCTTCGTTCCGCTCTTCCTGGCCAACAAGTTTGGCCTGGCACCGGCCTTCATCGGCTTCTTCATGACGCTTGACAACATCGCCGCGCTGCTCATCCAGCCGCCAGTGGGCGCCTGGTCTGACCGGCTGCGCACACGCATCGGGCGGCGCATGCCCTTCATCCTGATCGGCGCACCGATCGGCGCCCTGGTCTTCGGGCTGATCCCGCTGGCCAGCGTTCTGCCGCTCTTCGTGGCGTGCACGACATCCTTATTGTTGAGCATGGCGTTGTGGCGCACGCCCGTGGTGGCTCTGATGCCCGACATCACCCCCTCGCAGTACCGCTCGCAGGCCAATGGCATCATCAACTTCATGGGCGGGGTGGGGGCAATTATCTCCTTCTTGGGTGGGGCGGCACTGTATAAGATCCGCCCGGACTTCCCCTTCTGGATGGGGTCTATCCTGGTGATCATAGCGGTCTTGCTGCTTTTCATCTTCATCCGCGAGCCTAAGGTGTATGAAGAGAGTGAAGAGAAGCCCAGCATGATCAAAAGCTTAAAAGATATCCTGCACGATACAGACAAAAGTGCACTGCGCCTTCTCTCGGCCATCTTTTTCTGGTTTGTGGCCTATAACGGTATCGAGGCCTTCTTCACCCTCTACGCCCAGAAATACCTGGGGATGGAGGAAGCCGATGGAGCGCGTTTGCTGGGACAGCTCTCGTTGGTCTTCGTGATCTTTGCCCTGCCGGCGGGTTACATCGGCAGTCGCTCTGGACGGCGCAACACGATCATGGCTGGCATCACGATCCTGACGCTGTGCATGGTCAGCATGTTCCTGATCAAACCCGAAACCCTCACGATCCAGCTCACCAAGCTGCCCGTCCTGGGGGTTGTGCCTGTTATCGGCCTGATCCTCATGTGCGCCGGGGCTGGTTGGGCGCTGATCAACATCAACTCACTGCCCATGGTGGTCGATATGACCGATGCTTTCCGCCTGGGCACCTTCACCGGCCTGTACTACCTTTTCTCCACCCTGGCCGCCATCGCTGGGCCGAATATCAACGGCCTGATTGTCCAGTTCTCCGGCAGCTACAGTGCGATCATGATTACCGGGCCGTTCTTCATGGTGGTTGCCATTCTCTTGATGGCAGGTGTGCGGCGCGGCGAAGCGAAACCCGCTGCTTAGGGTTAACCAGACAGGAACACCACGGAGGCAGAACATATGCTGCCTCCGCAGAATTTGTATATTTGATTAGCGGAGTCTCTCTTAATGATCAACAAGCCAGCCACAAAAATTATCTTGAAAATCTTTGCCTGCCTAGCCCTGGCAGTAGGTGCTTATTTCTTTGCCACCGGGCTGATGGATTCGGTTTTTGCTTACCGGTCCCCATTGAAAGACAATCCACCCGCACCCGGGAGGCTCCTCGAAACAGCCCTGACACGCCGCGTGGTTTTCGTGCTGGTCGATGCGCTCCGGGATGACACATCCCACAACGCACAGATAATGCCCTACATCGCTGAGCTGCGCCAGCAGGGCGCCTGGGCTACCATGCACAGCCGTCCGCCTTCTTATTCTGAACCAGGCTACACCGTTCTGCTCACCGGTGCCTGGCCTGATCTCAGCGATGGGCCCCCCATCAACCTCGATTATGCGGAAATTCCGACGTTCACCCAGGATGACTTGTTCTCTGCCGCCCAACGCGCCGGCCTGAAAACTGCAATCTCTGGCTACAATTGGTTTGAGAAACTGGTTCCGCAAGAAGCGGTGACTGCCAGCTTTTATACCCCTGGTGAAGACCAGGAAGCCGACCGCCAGGTAGTCGAGGCGGCCATGCCGTGGCTGGACGATCCCAGCTACCAGCTTGTTCTGATTCACATAGACCAGGTCGATTATGCCGGGCATCATGAAGGAGGGCCTCAAGACCCCAGGTGGGATGCGGCGGCAAAGCGCAGCGACGATCTAACCCTTAAGATCGCCGCAACATTGGATTTTTCGCAGGATACGCTGGTGGTGCTGAGCGATCACGGTCAAATCAACCAGGGCGGGCATGGAGGACAAGATCCCATCACCATGGTTGAGCCTTTCATTGTGGCAGGCGCGGGTGTTAAACCTGGGCAATATCCCGACATCCAGATGGCAGATGTGGCGCCCACGCTGGCTGCGATGCTGGGCGCTAACATCCCTGCATCCTCACAGGGAGGCGTACGCACCGCAATGCTTACATTCAGCTCCGTGCAGGTGCAAGCTATTCAAGCGGCCTCACAAGAACAGCAGGCTAAGCTGCTGGAGGCTTTCCAGACAGCTACCGGAAAGCAGCTCCCGCCAGTAACCAATACCGGCGACCCTGTGGAGATACACCAGGCAGCTCTCGCACAGGCTTACTCCTTCTCAGGCTTACTTAGAGAGCGCCTGCCTAGAGCAGTGTTCTCACTCCTGATCCTGGCTTTAATCGCAGCCGCCTTCTACCGCATGCGCGGTCGCGGATTGGCCTGGATGCTGGGAGGAGCGCTGTTGTACGTTTTAATCTTCAACCTGCGCTATGCGATCCTATCCAGGCGGACGTATTCGCTCAGCTCGGTATTGAGTGCGAACGAACTGATCTTGTATGCGGCTGTCACAGCAGCCATCTCCCTGCTGATCAGCTGGCTCGTGTTCGCACTGGGAAACAAGGTGTTCAAGCAAGGCCCAGCCCAATCCGCCAATATCGTGCTCGATTGGATTCTGGTGACGCTGGCGCTGTTGGCGCTGCCCGTGTTGTGGAGCTTTACGGCCAACGGACTGCTGGTTACCTGGCGGCTGCCCGATTTTTTGAGCATGTTCCTGGGATTCATTTCACTGCTTCAAATCCTGCTGGTGGGTGTGCTCGGCCTGCTGCTGGCAGGAATAACAGCTCTGACAGCGCGCTTGAGAATCCACTAATCAACAAGAATATTGTGTGCTCAGTTATTAACAATCAGCATTCAACATTCAACGGTCAGGTGGAGAGCTGGGTCTTATGGGTGGATGAGGTCCTGATCGCCATTAACAAACCTGGCGGGCTGCGCTCGCTGCCGGATGGTTACAACCCGCAGGCGCCCCACCTTAAAAGCCTATTGGAGCCAATCTACGGGCGGTTATGGATTGCTCACCGGCTGGATAAGGAGACCAGCGGGGTGGTGGTCTTGGCGCGCACGTCTGAGGCGCACCGCTCGCTGAACACGCAGTTCGAGCAGCATACGACTCAAAAGGTATACCACGCCCTGGTTAAGGGAACGCCGGAATGGGAGGAAAAGATCATCGACCTGCCTCTGCGCGCCAACGGAGACCGGCGGCACCGCACGGTTGTTGACTCGCAGCGGGGCAAGCCTGCCGTGACGCGCCTGCAAATCCTTGAACGGTTCAAAAATAATGCGCTGGCTGAGGCCCGCCCTGAGACAGGCCGCACGCACCAGATCCGCGCTCACCTGGCAGCGGAGGGTTTTCCCCTGGCTGGCGACCAGTTATATGGCGGAGGAGAGCCCGTGCCCTCTCTGGAAAGCTTTGCGCTGCACGCAAAATCGCTGAGCTTGAGGCACCCGGTCAGCGGTGAGCCGCTCTTGCTGGAGGCGGGCTATCCCTCATTATTCCAGTCCGTTTTAGAAGCACTCCGATATTTAAATATCTGACAGGTCTATTATAAAATCTGTCAAATTGCCATAATTACCGCTCGCCTGACTGCCAGGCAAACTGACTGCCCTGGGCGAGGGTTTTGGTTGAACCGTCCTCTGTTGAGACGACCAGGATTTGCTTGTTCTCATAAGGCCCATTGTTAAGAGCCAGCCATTTACCATCTGGAGACCAATCCAATTTCCAAGTTTGATCGAAGATACCCAAGCTGGGACCCTCGCTGCCGTTGACTGACACCACGAACAAGGAAAACTGGGTATTATCAAGCCCGTCCAGATTGGATAGATAGGCAATGCGATCACCTTGAGGTGAAAAGGCCGGGCCAAAGGAATAGCCCTGCTCGTATTTGGGTGAAAAAGATCTCTCATTATCTTTTTGGCGGGTATTCAACCAGATGCGCTCATCGCCTTGAGCAATATACCCCTGTTTGTCGTAAGCAATCAGCGAACCGTCCGGCGACCAGCTGTAAGAGCCAATGACATCTTTCCAGGCGGTATATTTCTGAGCTTCAAAATCGTAGTAGGCAAATTCGCCGCGTCCATCCATGGCAAGCACCTCGTCAAATCCAAGGAAGCGACCGTCTGGTGACCAATTAGGCCTAACCAGGGGACGACCACCTTGAGGGGCGACAAGCTCGTAAGTATCACCTGCTTCTAAGTCTATTGCCCAGATCCCATTCGCATATTGAGAGTCACGGTTTAAGAAATACTGCATATCAATCATTGTACCGTAGGCAATCAAGTAAGCTCCAGGCTTCCAGGCATAGCCAGCCGTTTGCTGATTCACCAGTACCGGACGGAATTGGTCGGTAGCCAACTCATATACCAACAGGTCGAACTGGTACTGGTAACCAGACTCAATTGGCGTGCCCGTCTGCCGCTCATAAGCCAGCAATTTACCGTCCGATGACCACTGGGGATCTTCATAGGTAACCATTATTTGCCCCTGATTACTGGCATCCCAGGCAACCCCATCATAAGTTAGCTGACGCAACTCTCTGCTGGAGGCATCGACCAGCCACAGGTTGCTGTCTGAACCGATATAGGCGATCCAACCAGAAGGGCCCTGAGGTACCTCGGTGGGCGTAGGAGAGGGCTCCATCGTCGGCGTAGGCGGCGGGGTGGATGTCAGGGAAACAACCGTAGGGATCAGTGTCGCGGTAGCTACCTCGGTTGGCGCAAGAACCACAGCCGGAGTACCAGCGACATTACAGGCGATCTGCGCTAGCAGTAAAAAGATCAATGTAAAACCAAAGCGCTTCATTAACATTCCTCCTTTGATATTGGTTGAACCAAAGACAATCAGAAGTGCAAAGATTTTACCCTTAACCAACAGGTATAGCAAAAATCCTTTCGCACCGCATTAAACAACCCCTCATCTGCAGTCCAGAGCTTACATTCCAAATATTCTGCTAGAGCCAGGTAAAAAGCATCATAAGTATTGGGGCGTTGATAAATCCTGGCTAATTCTGCCGCACGAATTGGCAGCACCTGGGGATCCTGAAATTCGATATCTAACGCCAGGAACTGTGCCTGGGCAGCCTGGCTGTCTTCCCAGGTCACCAGATCGCGTAATGCCTTCCGGTACAAAGCTGAAACCACTTCATACCGCAGCAAAGCAGGCGCGAACGCCCTCCGGGAGGGATCAAACGTTTCACATCCTCCCAGAGTGCTTTGGGTAAAACGAGTGGTTTCAAAATGCGTGGTGCTCGGTGCGGGCGATAATCTCGTCTTGCAGGGATTCGCTCAGGTTGCAGAAGTAATCGCTGTAACCAGCCACACGCACAATCAAGTCGCGGTGCTGCTCGGGGTGCAACTGGGCTTCACGCAGTGTCTCGACATCCACTACATTAAACTGGATATGGTGACCGTCCAGCTTGAAATAAGTGCGCACAAGCTGAACCAGCTTCTCCAATCCAGAGTCATCGGCCAGCATGTTGGGCGTGAGCTTCTGGTTGAGCAGCGTGCCGCCGGTGCGGACGTGATCCATCTTCGCCACCGAGCGCAGTACCGCCGTCGGCCCATGCCGGTCAGCGCCCTGCACCGGCGAGACACCCTCCGAGAGCGGCTTCCAGGCCCTGCGCCCGTCCGGGGTAGCGCCGATGACCGAGCCAAAGTAGACATGGCAAGTGGTTGGCAGCAGGTTGATCTGGTAAGAGCCGCCCTTGGTATTCTTGCGCCCAAAGACAGCCGCATAATACGCTTCGAAGAGGCGCACCATGGTACCATCTGCCCGGTCATCATCGTTGCCATAACGGGGTGTCTTGTTCAGGAGAAGCTGGCGTAGGCGCTCAGCTCCTTCAAAATCCTCATCCAAAGCCTGCAGCAGCTCATCCAGCGGGAACGTTTTCTCATCGAAAACGTGGTGGCGGATGGCGGTCATACAGTCGGTGATCGTCCCCAAACCCACGCCCTGGATATAGGTAGTGTTGTAGCGCGCCCCACCGTTGTGATAATCTTTGCCCGTGGTGATACAGTCGTCGATGAGGATTGACAGGAACGGCGCGGGCATGTACTCCGCGTACAACCGCTCGATGACGTTGTTACCGCGCGCCTTGATATCAACGAAGTGGTTGAGCTGCTTGCAGTAAGCCTCGAAAAGCTCGTCAAAGGTTTCGAACTGGCGTGGGTCGCCCGTTTCCAGGCCGATGTGCTTGCCGGTACGGGGATCGAGACCGTTGTGCAGCGTGAGCTCCAGGATCTTCGGCATGTTGAAGTAACCGGTCAGGTTATAGTTCTCCTTGCCAAAGGCGCCCACCTCCACGCAGCCGCTGGAGCCACCGTTACGCGCATCCTGCACGGACTTACCCATGCGCACCAGCTCCTGCACGACCAGGTCAGCATTGAAGATCGAAGGCTGTCCGAAGCCTGTACGGATGATGCGCGCCCCACGCTTGATGAAGCGGTCGGGATTCTTTTTGCTCACCTGCAACGAGGCGCTGGGCTGGAGCAGGCGCATCTCCTCCACCACATCCAGGAGAAGGTAACTGACCTCGTTGACGCCGTCAGAGCCGTCTTCCTTCAAGCCGCCGATATTGATCTGGGCGAAATCGGTGTAGGTGCCGCTCTCGGCGGCGGTCACACCTACCTTGGGTGGAGCGGGCTGGTTATTGAACTTGATCCAGAAGCATTGTAAAAGTTCTTCCGCTTGCTCTCGGGTCAATGTGCCATCCTCACATCCCTTCTGATAGAACGATGACAGGTGTTGGTCCAGCCGCCCAGGGTCGAAGGAATCCCAGGTATTCAGCTCTGTGGTCACACCCAGGTGAACAAACCAATAATACTGGAGTGCCTCCCGGAAATCGCGCGGCGCGTGCGCTGGAACATATGTACAGACTTCGGCAATCAGTTCCAATTCCCGCTTACGCTGAGGATCTTCCTCCGCCTGTGACAGTTGGCTGGCTTTCTCGGCGTAGCGCGCCGCAAAACGTACCAGTGTATCTGCACAGATCAACATGGCTTTAAGCTCTTCCTGCTTTGCATAGGCCTGCGGATCGTTCAGGTAATCCAACTTTTCAAGGCTGCCCTGGATCTCTTTCTTAAAATCGAGCATGCCTTTGTGGTAGATCTTATCGTCCAGGACGGTGTGTCCTGGGGCGCGCTGCTCCATGAACTCGGTGAAGATGCCCGCTTCATAGGCCTCTTTCCACTCCGCCGTCATCTCCTGGAAGATCAGCTCACGCAGCGAACGGCCTCTCCAGTATGGGATGACCTTCTCCTCGTAAACCTGGCGGGCAAGATCACCAACCGCAAAAGGTATCTTGGGACGCGCATTGAGAATATCCAGGTCTTGCAGGCTGTGGCAGCACAATTCTGGATAGGTCGGCGCAGCCTGAGGCGCCGATCCTTTTTCGCCCACGATCAACTCACCATCATTGATACAGACCGTCTTATGCTCCATTAAATGGCGGAAAGCCAGCGCACGCTTGACTGGCGGCGAAACATTACCCAGATCCTGCTGGTAAAACTCGGTCAGCAGCTCCGCCCGTTCAGTCGAAATGGTCGGCGCAGTCTCCAGACTTTGCTTGCGCAACCGGGCAACACGTTCAGTTAGCGACATTCTCCACGCTCCTTATCCTCCAATTTTTACCATTAATCCGTAGCTCCGCAAGGCCTCAGCCACAAATTGCATGCGCTCAGGGGCAGGAGGCAGCACATCCAGCAGAGGGTAATCCCGGTTCAGGCGCTCATATTTCCCCGTTGCCGCCCGGTGGTAGGGCAGCAGGTCAACCCGAGGCGACCCTGGCAGCCCGGCGATAAACGACCCAAGCTGGCGCAGTTCATCTTCTCCATCCGTGACCCCTGGAATGACCGGCACACGCAGGATGACAGCCTGCCCCGTCTGGAGCAAACGGCGTAGATTCTGCAAGATCAGCCGGTTGGAAACGCCTGTAAACTGGCGGTGCCGGGCATCATCGATTAACTTAAGGTCATACAAGAAGAGATCCACATAAGACCGCACTTGATCCAATGCTTTCCAGGTGGCATAACCGCAGGTATCCAGAACGGTGCGGATATCTTTCTCCTTACAGGCTTTGAGCAATGCCAGGAGGAAGATCCGCTGCTGGAGCGGCTCGCCACCGGAGACCGTCACCCCACCGCCCGATTCATCGTAGAAGACCACATCCCGCTCAACCTCAGCCAGCACCTGCGCCACACTCATCCGCCTGCCGACGATCTGGCGCGCCTCGGTTGCACAGGCTTCCTGGCAAATACCGCAGCGTGTACACAACGCCAAGTTGGTCACATAGCCATCTTCCTGCCAGGTGATGGCCTCCTCCGGACAGGCCTCGGCGCACTCGCCGCAGCGGATGCAGCGCCCGGCGCGCAGCCACAGCTCCGGGCCTGGAGACTGGCTTTCGGGATTATGGCACCACCAACAGGAGAGCGGGCAGCCCTTCAGAAAGACCGTGGTACGGATGCCAGGGCCATCGTGGATGGAAAACCGGCGGATATCGAAGATCAAACCCAGATCAGAAACAGCCAAGCTATACCTCTAAGATAAATTGATATACCAATTTTAAACACTTTGGGAAGATTGTGTGAGGGAATATTTATGATAACAATTCCATATCACTTGACGATATTATCGCATGGTGACATGCTAATAATGTGATTGAATCTTTTGCGTCCAGAGAAACGGAGAAGATATTCAGCGGACAAACGTCCAAGAAACTACCGTTAGATATCCAGCGGATCGCCTGTCGCAAATTAATATACCTGGATGACGCGCAGGAAGTACAAGATCTACAAGCTCCACCTGGAAACAGGTTCGAAAAACTTAAAGGAGATCGTGCAGGTCAATATTGTGTTCGGATCAACGACCACTGGAGAATTTGTTTCGAGTGGGTCGAAAATAAGGCTAGAAATGTAGAAATAGTCGCTTACCATTCGTGAGAGTAAAGCTTATGGATAACATTTTGTTCCCCATCCACCCTGGTGAAGTGCTCCTGAGGATTTCATGAAACCAATCGGGCTGAGCCAGTATCGATTAGCCAAGGATATCGGCGTGTCGCCTATCCGGATCAGTCAGATTATTCACGGTCAGCGCTCCATTACCGTAGATACTGCGCTTCGATTGGGGCGCTATTTTGGCACGAGTGCTACGATCTGGATGCGTATGCAGGTGCGCTACGATCTGGAAGTTTCCGAGAAAGAACTGCGTGACCGCATCAATCGCGAGGTTAAGGTATATCAAAATCCTAACATCAACGCATAAGAGTGGCAAAACTCTTCAAGCGACCATAGGCAGCCGCATACTAAAATTCATTGTGTAAGAAAAACGCGGTATCAGACCATCAACCTTAGCGTGATGAGGGTCTGTTCCAACACCAGCTCCACCTTGTGATCAACAATTCGCAGCGGATGCAGGTCGCGCTCGCGCCCATCACAGAGATAAGCTTCACGGATGTCAAATCCCTTCAGCCCAAACTGGACTGGCTCACCTGGAAGCGAGAAAGAGCCAAGCCGGGCAATTATGCCCTCGCCGCGCCAGGCGGGCTTCAGGGCCTCCAGCCACACATCCGGCGAGCTGAGCAGTACCTGCTGGTCAATCTGTTTGTAGGTCGAGCTTTCATCGTCATCCAGCCAGGGATGATGGGCATAGTCGCGCCCCAACTGGGGCAGACGGTTTTCCTGCCAGCCGCCCCTCTCCGTGAAAGCTAAGGCAAACTGGAAGGTAAAATCAGCCTTCTCATGCCCCTCAGCCGGGCAGGCAGGGATTTTCAAAAAGCCATTGACCTTCTCCCGGGTGGCATTGCGCAAGGCGATGAGCTCGACCATCTTTTGCTCTGGACGGTAAGCCACCGCACCCGGCAAAGCCAGTAGAATTGCCAATCCCCGTCCGGTTTCCTGATCTTGAAGGTGATAAAAATGCTGCCCAGGCCAGAAGGTAGGATCGTAGATTTTCTTCACCGGTCGAGTCACCACCCCGCCGGGGTTTTCCATCGCGGCGAGCTCAGCGCGCAGCCCTGTCCGGAAGCGGACACTGAGAGTGTGCTTCTCGGCGGCACGACCGGTGAGGCGGAAACTAATCCAGGGTGTGTCGCTGCGGCAGAGGATGGACTGCTGGAATACATTCCCACCCAGGGAAACAGCGCTTGAAATTTCCAACCCATTCGGGCGGGTGTGAACTTCCAGGTGGACGGGCTGGCTGCTGGAGCGTTCGAGTAATTTGAATTTGCCCCCCCGGAATTCCATCCCCATGCGCCACAGTCCCCCTGATTCAAGGTAATCGACTAATTCGCCGGATAAACCATCCAGCAAAGATGCTCCTGTAAGTGGATGCCAGAGGCGGGTCAGACAGCCTCCAGCATTTTCGCTGAGCTCCAAACCGTAGGAGGGTGTTTCAACGATAATCTTGTCCCCCTGCCTTTCCCAGCGAGGCGGGTTCCCCAGAGCTGCTTCGGCAGTCTGCCCCTGCTTCGAACGGAAAGCTGGCAGCTTC
>Ga0315287_10001502_pt1 | contig 21600 bp, 20 predicted proteins | sample YL17G11_0_MG_FD_205037 | JGI IMG/M metagenome (GOLD analysis project Ga0315287, IMG submission 205037) | Sediment microbial communities from Yellowstone Lake, YNP, Wyoming, USA - YL17G11_0 | ecosystem: Environmental > Aquatic > Freshwater > Lake > Sediment | place: USA: Wyoming | collected...
TCCGGCTCGTGGAACAAGGTGAGCGGCACCTGGCGCGTCACGGTGACGGTGACGGTCCGAAACAACTCGACCTCGGCTCTGGTCAACGGCGCCGCGGTCAGTGCGACCCTGAGCGGCGGGTCCTTCGCCAGTGTCTCGGGCAGCTGCACGACCTCGGGCTCGGGAACGTGCTCGATGACGATCAACACCAACAAGGGTGGGGGATCCTCGCCGTCGGCGCTGCTGACCATCAACTCGGTGACCAGTGGCGTGGGCTCCTGGACCGGGGCGCAGGCCACCGCCAACTTCTGATCGGCCGGATTTCCGGTGCCCGCCAGTCCGTCCTATTCTCCGACGTCCATGAGCCGCACCCTCGTCATCTGCAAGCCCGACGCCGTCGAACGCCGTCTCGTCGGCGAGATCATCGCCCGCCTCGAGCGCAAGGGCCTCGGCATAGTGGCCGCCGAGCTCCGGACCATCGACGCCGAGACGGCCGGACGGCACTACGCGGAGCACGCCGACAAGCCGTTCTTCGGCGACCTGGTGGCGTTCATCGGCCGGTCGCCGGCGATGGTGATCATCGTCGACGGCCCCGAGGACACGGTCAGGATCGTCCGGACCCTGATGGGTTCGACGAACCCGGTGGACGCCGCTCCCGGCACCATCCGCGGTGATCTCGCCAGCGAGCTCCAGGAGAACCTCATCCACGGATCGGACTCGCCGGAGTCCGCGGCACGCGAGATCGGCATCTTCTTCCCCGGTCGCTGAGGCCGCGACCCCCGTGAATCCGGGGGTTCGCACCCCGGTACTCCTCGGGGCGCACTGGAGACAACCCGCGAAGGCCGTCTAGCATGCGGCGGTCGCTCCCGCGGCGATGCCCCTGACCTGTTCGGCGGGTCGACCCCCACGAGGCACCAATGTCACGACTCTCATCTCTCTCCGGCGTACTGGGTCGCGACATGGCCATCGATCTCGGCACCGCGAACACCCTCGTCTACGTCCGCGGGGAAGGCATCGTCCTGCGAGAGCCGTCAGTGGTCGCCGTCAACGCCCACACCGGGGCGCCGGTGGCCGTGGGAGCGGCGGCGAAGCGCATGATCGGACGGACGCCGAGCCACATCCGCGCCGTCCGCCCCCTGCGGGACGGGGTCATCAACGACTTCGAGATCTGCGAGAAGATGCTGCGGTACTTCATCCAGAAGGTGCACTCCCGCCGCTTCGCCCGACCCCGGATGGTCATCTGTGTGCCCGGGGGCATCACCGGCGTGGAGCAGCGCGCGGTGCAGGAGGCGGCCGAGTTCGCCGGCGCGGCGCGGCCCGCCTACATCATCGAGGAGCCCATGGCCGCCGCCATCGGCTCGGACCTGCGGGTGCAGGAGCCACGCGGCAACATGATCGTCGACATCGGCGGCGGGACCACCGAGGTCGCGGTGATCTCCCTCGGCGGCGTCGTGGCCAGCCAGTCGGTCCGGGTGGCCGGAGATGAGCTCGACGAGGCCATCATCCAGTTCGTCAAGAAGGAGTACAGCGTGGCGCTCGGTGAGCGCACCGCGGAGGAGATCAAGCTGTTCCTCGGCTCCGCCTGGCCACTCACCCAGGAGTTGCAGGCGGAGATCCGGGGCCGTGACCTGGTGACGGGGCTGCCGAAGACGGTCGTGACCTCCACCAGCGAGATCCGCGAGGCCATCGAGGAGCCGGTGACGACCATCGTCGACGCTGTGAAGTTCACGCTCGACAAGACCCCGCCCGAGTTGGCTGCCGACATCATGGAGCAGGGAATCGTCCTGGCCGGCGGTGGAGCGTTGCTCCGCGGGCTCGACGTTCGCCTTCGAAACGAGACCGGCATGCCCATCCGGATCGCGGACAACCCACTCGACGCCGTGGCGCTCGGCTCCGGTCAGTGTCTCGAGGAGTTCGAGAACCTCCGGGGCGTGCTGTTCTCGTCGAGTCGCGACTGAGAGCACCCGCCAGATGGCGGCTCCGTCGCGCAGACGGCCACGATTCACCATCGCGGTGATGGTGCTGCTGTCGATCACGGTGCTGACGATCGACGGCAAGAACCTCCCGGTCGTCCGTGACGTCCGGCGCGGCGCGGTGCAGGTGCTCAGCCCGGTGGAGGACCTCTTCTCCTCGATCACCCGCCCGGTCCGCAGCTTCTTCGGCGGTGACGGCGACGTGCGGACCGAGAACGACCGTCTCCGGGCCGAGGTGGAGCAACTGCGGGCGGAGCGGATCACCGACGCCGACGTGGTGGAACGGCTCCGCCAGCTCGAGGCCCAGGAGCACGTGTCGTACCTCGAGGCCTCCAAGCTCCCCACCGAGACGGCGCGCCTGGTGTCGGGTCCGTTCTCGAACTTCGAGACCTACACCACGTTGATCGACAAGGGCACCGGCAGTGGCCTGTCGGTCGGCAACCCGGTGGTGACCAACGGCGGCCTCATCGGACGCATCGCCAGCGTCAGCACCGACCGGTCCGTGGTGCAGCTGCTCACCGACCCCGATCTGCGCCTCGGGATCCGCATCGCCGAGACCCAGGTGCTCGGCGATGGTCGCGGAGCGGGCGCCGATCAGCCCTTCATCGTGGACCACGGCATCAGCCTCACCGCCCAGATCGTGGAGGGCCAGTCCGTCATCACCAGCGGGTTGAGCCGTGCGATCATGCCGCCGGGGATCCCGATCGGCGCGGTGGCCAAGGTCACCCGGGACCAGTCGAACCAGACCCAGATCCTCGAGGTGGCGCCGGGTGCCGATTTCTCGACGCTGAACGTGGTGCAGGTGATCAAGTGGGTGCCGACCGGATGAGCTGCCGTCTTCGACGCAGGGAAGCGCCTTGAGGGCCGGCGTGGCGGCTCGCTGGGCGTTGCTCATCGTGACCGCGTACTTCCTGCAGCTGTTCCTGTCGTCGTTGCGTCCCGCGGGTGTGGCCATCCAGATCCTGCCCGTGCTGGCGGTGTGTGCCGGCGTGATCGGCGGGGCTCCCCGGGGCGCCATCGTCGGCTTCTGGGCCGGGTTCGTGTTCGACCTGGCGTTGCCCGGACCGCTCGGGTTGTCGGCGCTCGTGTACTGCCTGGTGGCGTTCGCCGTCGGCAGCATGCAGGAGGCGGTCCTTCAGATGGCCCGCTGGATCTCGATCGTGCTGGTCTCCGTCGGCGCGGCGCTGGCCATGGTCGTGTTCGCGCTCGGTGGGGAGCTGTTCGGCGATCACACGCTCTCGACGCCGCATCTCGGCTCGATCATCGCGGTCGTGGCGGTCTCCGCGGCGGTGATGGCTCCGGTGGGGCTCCGCCTCGCCCGCTGGGCCGAGGGTCCCGACGCCCGACTGCCCGGTGTCCTCGCCGATGCGTGACCCCCGATCGGGCACGCGGACCCTGACACCGACCGGCGTGGGAGACTTGTCGGCGTGGGCGCGATGACGGAGCGAGCCGACCCCTCGCGTGCCCGGCACCGGATGCTGGGGGTGATCTGTGTCTCGTTGTTCTTCGCCCTCGTCGCCCGCCTCTGGTTCCTCCAGGTGATCGACCCCATCGACTTCCAGGTCTCCGCTGCCGGGTTCCACACCCGTTCGCTGCACGAACAGGGCACCCGCGGGCGGATCCTGGACCGCAACGGCAAGGTTCTGGTCGACAACCGGATCATCCGGGTCGTCGAGATGGAGCACGATCCCATCAACCGGCTCAGCGCCGATGACCGGGCAGCGATGTTCTCCCGCCTCGCCGATGTGCTGCTGAGCTTCGACTACCGCATCAAGTCGGCGTTCATCGAGCGACGCTTCGATGACAAGCGGTTCGCCCCCACCGACCCGGTGCCGATCGCTCGGGAGGTCTCCGACGACCTCTCCATCTACCTCGCCGAGCACCACGACCAGTTCCCCGGGGTCGAGGTCCGACAGCGGAGCGTGCGCGTCTATCCCTACGGCAAGGTCGCTGCGCACCTGCTCGGCTACGTCGGCCAGATCGGCGAGAGGACCCTCGGCGAGCAGGAGGGGATCCAGGGAACGCCGGGCAAGCCGACCGGACCCAACGCCAAGCCGTACCAGACCGGCGACGAGATCGGCCAGGACGGCGCCGAACGCTCCTTCGAACAGGACCTGCGGGCCATGCCGGGTGACAAGACGATCCAGGTCGATGCCCGCGGCAACTACCTCAAGACCCTGGACGAGGCCAAGCCCCGCGCCGGCGACGACGTGTGGCTCACCATCGACATCAACGTCCAGGCGTTCGCGGAGAAGCTCCTCGACCAGAAGCTCTCCGAGCTGCGGGGCCGGGTGGTGACCGACTCCGCCACCAAGCAGCAGTACGTCCTGAAGGCGCCGCAGGGCTCGGTGGTGCTCGAGGACCCGGGCACCGGCCAGGTGATCGCCATGGCGTCCGCACCCAGCTATGACCCGGCCACGTTGGTGGACGGCATCGACTCCGACACCTGGGACTACCTGCAGGACCCGACCAACGGCCAGCCGTTGTTCAATTGGGCCCTGAAGGGCCAGTACGCGCCGGGGTCGACCTTCAAGTTGGTGACCGCCCACGCCGCCAGTGAGACCGGCTTCCTGCACCCCAGCAACGAGACCTACACCGACCGCGGCACCTACACGGCGTCGAACTGCGGTGGAGCGGCGTGCACGAAACGGAACTCCGGCGGCAACCGTTACGGCACGATCGGGCTGTCGAAGGCGATCACGGTGTCCTCCGACGTGTTCTTCTACTGGATCGGTGACGGGCTGTGGCAGGGCCGGGGTGCCTACGGCCAGGATGCGCTGCAGCGTTCGGCTGACCTCTACGGCCTCGGCCAGCGCAGCGGCATCGACCTGCCCGGAGAATCCACCGGTCGGATCCCGACGCCGGAATCGCTGAAGGCCAACCACGACGCCCACCCGGATGTGTTCCCGCGTGGGGACTGGACCGTCGGCGACTCGATGAACACGGCGGTCGGGCAGGGCGAGGTGCTCGTGACGCCGTTGCAGCTCGCCAACACCTACGCCACCTTCGCCAACGGTGGCACGCTGCGCACCCCGCAGATCCTCGCCCGGGTCACCCGGGCCCGCGACCTCGGGGTGGACCCCGCGAACCTGGCGAACTTCGACATCATCCGGGAGGGCCAGCCCCAGGTGGTCGGCGCCGTGCCGGTCACCGCGGATCACTACCAGCAGATCTACGAGGGCCTGTACGGCGTGATCAACAACGGCGGGACCGCGGCGGGCGCGTGGAAGGACTCGCCGGCCGCATGGAAGATGGCGGGCAAGACCGGTACCGCCCAGGTCTCGGGCAAGGCCGACACCTCGTTGTTCGTTGCGTTCGGCCCGGCGGGAGCCCCGGGCACTCCGGCGGCCTACGCCATCTCGGCGGTGATCCCGGAGGCAGGTTTCGGTACCGATGCCGCCGCGCCGCTGGTGTTCAACATCATGCGGGCCATCTCGTTCGGCCAGGTGCCGGCGGCGCCGATCGTCACTCCGTTGCCGCCGTGGGTGGAACGCGAGGCCGTCAGCACCACCACCACCACCACCACCACGTCGGTCCCCGACGCCATCATCCCTCAGCAGGTCACGGACCCGACCGCCGGCCAACAGCCGGGGACACCATGACGATCGACATCCGCCCCCTCGACGACGGCGGCGGGACCACTGGCGGGCTCGGTGGCGGGACCGCTGGCGGGCTCGGCTCGACGGTTCGCAACCGTGACCTCAACGCCGCGTGGCGTCACGTGGACGTGGTGCTCTGCGCGCTGGTCGCCACAACCGCGGCGTTCGGTTCCCTCATGATCTACTCGGCCACCCGCCACCGGTCCGACCCGACCGAGCTCATCTCCAAGCACCTCATCTACGTGATGGTCGGCGTCGGCGCCATGGCCCTGTGCGCGGCGGTGGACTACGAGCGGCTGCGGTCGCTGTCGCGACTCATCTACATCGGGTGCCTCGGGGCACTGGGCCTGGTGCTGGTCCCCGGCATCGGGGCGTTGCACAAGGGGATCCGGGCCTGGTTCGACATCGGGCCGATCCAGATCCAGCCGGCCGAGCCGGCCAAGCTCGCCGTCATCATCCTGCTGGCGTCGTACCTGGGCAGCCTCGAGCGGATCCTGGTCCGTCACGCGGTCGTGGCCCTGGTGATGCTCGGTGCGCCGATGGCGCTCATCATGTTGCAGCCCGACCTCGGCACGACCCTCGTGTTCGTCGTGATCGGCGCCGGAATGTTGCTGGTGGCAGGCGTGCCGGCGAGGTTCCTGATCGCGCTGATGGTCATCAGCGTCGTCGGTGTGATCGGCATCCTGAAGTCCGACACCCTCGACCAGTACCAACGTGACCGCCTGACCGCCTTCGCGGCACCAGACAGCGCCAGCGGCGACATCACCTACAACACCAAGCAGGCCCAGACCGCCATCGCCAGCGGCGGCACGACGGGAAAGGGGCTCTTCGACGGCCCCCAGACCAAGGGTGGCTTCGTTCCCGAGCAGCAGACGGACTTCATCTTCACCGTCCCCGGCGAGGAGCTCGGCTTCGTCGGCTCGGTGGTTCTGCTGTTGTTGCTCGGCGGGATCGTGTGGCGGACCTGGCGCATCGCCGGACTGGCATCGGATCGGGTCGGGATGTTGATGAGCGTGGGCGTGCTGTGCCTGTTCGCGTTCCACATCTTCGAGAACGTCGGGATGAACCTCGGCATCATGCCGGTCACCGGCATCCCCCTGCCGTTCGTGTCATATGGGGGCTCGTCGACGATCACGGCGTTCGCCGGCATGGGCCTGGTGCTCAACGTCCACATGCGCCGCTACCGCTGAACCAGCGTCATTCCGGGCTCGGCGGGCTCGACCCGGGGAGCGCCCCCGCTCCGTTAGACTGACCCGATCATGCCGTCCATCTGGTCGCAGCTGGAACCCCTGCTGGCCACGGTGCAGCGGCCCGCTCGCTACATCGGGTGTGAGGACGGTTCCCTCAGCCCCGTCCACTCCCCGGAGTCGGTGTCGTGGTTGTTGATCTACCCCGATACCTATGAGATCGGGTTGCCCAACCAGGGCCTACAGATCCTCTACGAGATCCTCAACGAACGAGACGACGCGGTCGCCGAACGGACCTACGCGCCCTGGACCGACCTCGAGGCCGAGCTGCGCTCCCACGGCCTGCCGCTGTTCAGCCTGGAGAACCATCTGCCGGCGTCGGAGTTCGACGTCCTGGCCTTCAACCTCTCCGCAGAGCTCGTCTACACGAACCTGGTGAACTGCATCGACCTTGCCGGGGTGCCGATCCGGGCCGTGGATCGCACCGGCGACGATCCGCTGGTGTGCGTCGGGGGCCATTGCACGTTCAACCCGGAGCCGGTCGCCGACTTCGTCGACTTCGTCGTGCTCGGTGACGGCGAGGAGGTCGTCGGGGAGATCACCGACGCGCTGCAGGCGGCCCGGTCCGCCGGTGCGGACCGGGCCGGGACCCTGCGTCGTCTGGCCGGCGTCGAGGGCGTGTACGTGCCGTCCCTGTACGACGTGACCTACGACGGCGCCGACCTGGTGGCGATCTCGCCACGGTTCGATGACGTGCCCGCCGTGGTCAACAAGCGGACCATCGCGGATCTGGCCGACTGGCCCTACCCCAAGCACCAGCTCGTCCCGTTGACCGAGGTCGTGCACGACCGGCTCAACGTCGAGGTCTTCCGCGGGTGCACGCGGGGATGTCGGTTCTGCCAGGCCGGGATGATCACCCGACCGGTGCGCGAGCGGCCGGCGGAGCAGGTCCGCACCATGGTCGCCGACGGTCTCCGCCGCACCGGCTACGACGAGGTGGCCCTCACATCGCTGTCCACCGCGGACTTCTCGGGCATCGCCGACGTCGTGGGCGACATCGTCTCGGATCCCGCGGCGTGTGGCCAGATCTCGGTGTCGTTGCCGAGCCTGCGGGTCGACGCGTTCGGCGTCGCCATCGCGTCGGAGCTCGGCAAGGCGCGCAAGGGTGGGCTGACCTTCGCTCCCGAGGCCGGGACGTGGCGCATGCGCCAGGTCATCAACAAGCTCATCCGCGAGGAGGACCTGTACGAGGCCGTCGACGCGGCGTACTCCAACGGCTGGCGTCGGGTGAAGCTCTACTTCCTGATCGGCCTGCCGACCGAGACCGACGAGGACACCCTCGGCATCGCCACGCTGGCCCGCAACGTCGCGGAGATCGGACGCCGGTACTCGACCAGCGCCTCGGTCACGGTGTCGGTCGGCGGGTTCGTGCCCAAGCCGCAGACCCCGTTCCAGTGGTTCGGTCAGAACACCGTCGAGGAGCTGCAACGCAAGGTGAACCTGTTGCGTGACGAACTTCGCCGTGACCGATCGGTCCAGGTCAAGTGGCACGATCCGAAGGCGACCCTGATCGAGGGGATCATGAGCCGCGGCGATCGTCGCATCGGTGCCGCCATCGAGGCCGTCTGGCGGGCCGGTGGGACGTTCCAGGAGTGGTCCGAGCACTTCGAGCTCGACCGTTGGACCGACGCCATGACGGCGTGCGGGCTCGACGTGGACTGGTATGCGTACCGGCACCGCGCCGAGGCCGAGGTGTTCGCCTGGGACCACCTGTCGGCCGGGTTGCACCGGGACTTCCTGTGGCAGGACTGGCGGGACGCCCTGGCCGAGGTCGGGCTCCCGGACTGCCGGTGGACGCCCTGCTACGACTGCGGTGCGTGCACCGGATATTCCATCGAGCACATCGTCGCCTCCGCCGTCCCGCCCGCCGGTGGCAGCCAGGGCACCGGCCAGGACCTGTCGACCGGACACTCGGTCCCCGTCGAGCTGATCCCACGCCGGCCGCCGGCGAGCACACCGGTGCCGGCATGAGGCTGCGCGTCCGCTACACCAAGATCGGCAAGGTGCGCTTCGTCGGTCACCGCGACCTGGCCAGGGTCTGGGAGCGCACGATCCGGCGCGCCGAACTGCCGATCGCCTACACCGAGGGGTTCAGCCCCCGCCCGAAGCTGCACTTCGGGCTGGCCCTGTCGGTCGGTCACGAGTCCGACGCGGAGTACCTCGACATCGACCTGCGCGAGCCGGTCGATCCCGACGGCATCGCCGAGAGGTTGGACGCGGAGATGCCCGCCGGCGTCGACGTGAGCGCGGTCCGGATCATCGATCGCAGCGATGACGCGCTGCAGCAGGCCGTGGTGGCCTGCACCTGGAGCTTCTGGTTGCCGGGAGTGTCGGAGGCGGTCGCCAGTGCCGCCGTGCGCGAGGTCATGGCCGAGATCGCGCTCCCGGTGGAGATCGAGCGAAAGGGTGTCCTCACCACGGTGGACGCCCGTCCCCACATCGAATCGCTCGTGGTGAACGGGGCCGACGATGGCTGCGAGGTCGTCGTCGTGCTCCGACGGGGGGAGCGGAGCCTCCGCCCGAACGAACTGCTGCAACTGCTGCTCCGGGGGGAGCTGCTGGTGGATCCGGCACTGGTGCGGATCCGACGAATCGAACAATGGATCGAGATCGACGGAGTGCTCCGGGCCGTGATGCCCGCCGTGGGCGCCCTGCCGATGCCACCGCTGCAGGTGGCGAACTGACCGAGGAGCTCTCACATGAGCGAAGAACCGACGACATCACCACCGCCCGGCGCAGACCGGGATCACGGATCGCGGGCCGACGGACCCCTGGTGCCGAAGATGCCGCCGCCCCGTCCCAAGATCGGTGACTCACTCCCCGGTGCCGGTGGTGCCGGTGGTGCCGGTGGTGCCGGTGGCGACGCCGACGGTGCGGGCGGTGCGGGGACCGGCACGGCCCGCCGGCGACGTCGCCGCGGGCGCGGTGGCGGAGGTGGATCCGACGGCGGTGGATCCCAGGGCAACAACGCCGGCAACAACGCCGGCACAAACGGGGGAGGGGGAGCAACGCGTTCCGGCGGCGGGTCCGCCGGTTCGAACGCCGCCCGCTCCGGCTCGACGTCGCGTGGCGGTGGCGGCGGTGGTGGACAGGGACGATCGCGCAAGCCGCACACGCCGATCGAGGCGGTCCTCGTCGACGACGACGGTCCACTGGACCTCGACGCGAAGACGCTGAAGAAGCGATCGGGGCGCCAGCGCAAGGGTCGAGCGGTGGGTCGGTACCAGATGAACGTCCACGTCGACACCCAGGGCCAGACCCACATCGCCATCCTCGAGGGTCGCAACCTCATCGAGCACTTCGTGTCCCGACCGGCCGATGACGTCAGCCAGATCCACGGCAACATCTACGTGGGTCGGGTGGAGAACGTCCTGCCGGGCATGGAGGCAGCCTTCGTCGACATCGCGACGCCCAAGAACGCCGTGCTCTACCGTGGCGACGTCCACTACGACCCGGCCGACGTGGATTCCAAGGGTCAGGACCCGCGCATCGAGGACGTCCTGAAGGCCAAGCAGTTGATCCTGTGCCAGGTCACCAAGAACCCGATCGGGCACAAGGGGGCGCGGCTGACCCAGGAGGTCTCGCTGCCCGGCCGCTTCGTGGTGCTCGTCCCCAACTCGGCCACGGTGGGCATCTCCAAGCGGCTGCCCGACAACGAGCGCAAGCGGCTCCGCGGCATCCTCGACAAGGTGCGGCCGCCGCAGCACGGCGTGATCGTCCGCACCGCAGCGGAGGGCGTGACCGCGGCCGAGATCGAACGCGACGTCGCCCGACTGGTCAAGCAGTGGGACCAGATCGCCGCGTTGGCCGAAGGTCAGAAGCAGCCGTGCCTGCTGTACCGGGAGCCCGACATGTCGGTCCGGGTCATCCGTGAGGAGTTCAGCACCGAGTACCGGGCGGTCGTCATCGATGACCGCAAGCTCTTCGAGGACGTCCACGACTACGTCACCGCGATCTCGCCGGCGTTGGGTGAGCGGGTCAGCCTGTATGACCCCGTCGAGGAGAACCTGTCGTTGTTCGAGCGCTTCCAGGTCACCGAACAGCTCAAGAAGGGCCTCGACCGCAAGGTCTGGCTGCCCTCGGGTGGTTCCCTGATCATCGAGCACACCGAAGCGCTGACCGTGATCGACGTGAACACCGGTCGCAACGTCGGTGCCTCCAGCCTCGAGGAGACGGTGTTCCAGAACAACCTCGAAGCCGCGGTCGAGATCGCCCGGCAGCTGCGGCTCCGTGACATCGGCGGCATCATCGTGATCGACTTCGTCGACATGGAGATCCGCGAGAACCGCGACGAGCTGGTCCGGGTGTTCAAGGACACCCTGAGCCGGGACAAGACACGCACCCAGGTGTTCAGCGTCAGCGAGCTGGGGCTGGTCGAGATGACCCGCAAGCGCATCGGGGAGGGCCTCCTGGAGGCGTTCGCGGACCGCTGCGAGGCGTGCGCCGGACGCGGCGTGGTCATGTCGAAGTCGATCATCGATCCGGACTGAAGCCCCCCGGTTCGCTACGCTGTCACTTCCCCCGCGCGCCCAATCGTTCCTTCGGCTGGTTCTCCGCCAGTTTCAGGCAGAACGGCGCGCCCTGCTAGCTTCGAGAGCCGTATGTACGCAGTCATCAAGACCGGCGGTAAGCAGTACCGCGTCACCGAGGGCGAGACCGTCGAGGTCGAGCGACTCGGCACCGACGGAGACGTCGAGTTCACTCCCGTGCTCCTCGTCGACGGCGCCACCACCCTCAGCACTCCCGACGAGCTCTCCGGCGCCAAGGTGTCCGGCCGGGTCGTCGGCGAGGCCAAGGGCCCCAAGATCGACGCCTTCACCTACAAGGCGAAGGCCAACGTGCGCAAGCGCTGGGGTCACCGCCAGCACTATGCCGTCGTCGAGATCACCGGCATCACGAAGGGCTGATCGACCATGTCGAAGACCAAAGGTGGCGGTTCCACCCGGAACGGCCGCGATTCGGAGTCCAAGCGGCTCGGTGTGAAGGTGTACGACGGCACCGTCGTCACCGCCGGGTCCATCATCCTCCGCCAGCGCGGTACCCGGGTCCACCCCGGCGAGAACGTCGGCCGTGGCCGAGACGACACGCTGTTCGCGTTGACGCCGGGCAAGGTGAAGTTCGGGAGTCGCAAGGGCAAGCAGCTGGTGGACATCCAGCTCGTCGACACGCCCTGAGCGACCGTCACATGTGGTTGCCCGGTCCCGAGGTGCGGACCGGTTGTTCCATGCCGCACGGATCGACGTCGTCGTCGTGGCACGCCTCGCACTCGAGCTCGAGGGTGGCATGGGCGATGCCGAACCGGCTGCCGATGAGCGCCTTGGCCTGATCCCCGACCCGGCGAGCGTCCTCGAGGCTGGGATGGCCGGCGACGAGGAGGTGCGCGGAGAGGGCTCGCATCTCCGTCGACAGGCTCCACACGTGGAGGTCGTGGACGCCGTCGATGCCGGGCACGCCGCGGATCGCCTCGGCGAGGGCCTCCAGGTCGACGTCGTCGGGGGTGGACTCGAGCAGGACGTCGATGGCCTGGCGCAGCAGGACGAACGCCTGCCAGGCGATCAGGGCGCCGATGGCAAGTGAGATCAGCGGGTCGAGCCACTCGTTGCCGTCGGTGAGCAGGATGACCGCACCGGCCATTGCGACGCCGAGTGAGGCGAGGGCGTCACCGGCGAGGTGCAGGACGGCTGACCGCATGTTCAGATCGGCCGGCAGCCGATCGGCCGGCAGCCGGTCGTCGTGTGCATGGTCGTCGTGTGCATGGCCACGAAGGACCAGGACGCTGACCGTGTTGATCACCATGGCGCCGAGCGCCACGAGGACCACCAGCCCGCCCCGCACCGGTTCCGGGTGCATGAGCCGCCCGATCGCCTCGTAGACGATGAAGATGGTGACGGCCAGGATGCCCGTCGCGTTCGCCAGCGCGGCGAGGATCGTGCCGCGGTGATAGCCGAAGGAACGCTGCGCGGTCGCACCCCGCCGTGCCCACGACACGGCGACGAGCGAGACGCCGAGGGCGACCACGTCGGTGAGGTTGTGACCGGCGTCGGCGATCAGCCCGACCGAATGGGCGGAGACGCCCGCCACGACCTGGGCGACCACCACGACGAGGTTGAGGCCCAGGGCCATCTCGAGGCGTCGCGCGCGTCGGTCCTGCATCAGCGACCCGCTCTGCCGGGGAGGTCCACACCAGCCGGCAGCTCGCTGCGGTCCCACCCGAGCCGGCTCACCGCGGTGGCGCAGGCGAACCGGTCGGTCATCCCCGCGACGTAGGTCACCGCTTCGACGGTGGCGTCCGCACTGCCGGCGATGAGGTCGTGGCGGTGCGACTGCGAGCGATCGGAGGGGTTCTCGGAGGGCCGGTTCTCGAAGGGCAGCGTGTTGGGACGATCGGCGAAGTGTTCGACCAGGGCACGGAGCATGCGGATGACCGCGTCGCCCTGCTTGATCGATGCCGGTCGCATGTAGATGTGGGAGTAGTTGAACGAGCGGAATGCGGCCAGGGCCTCGGCCGTCGCCTCGTCCATGCCGACCCGGCCGTTGGCGGCGGTGGTGGTGGCGACGGCCCGGATGAACGTGCCGAGCTGCGCCGTGCGCGTGGCCCCGCACCGGTCCCGGACGAGCTCGGGGAGCATCGCCGGGGTGACGATGCCGGCGTGCACAGCATCCTCGAAGTCGTGGCACACGTAGGCGATCCGGTCGGCCCAGGAGACGACCTCGCCCTCCGGGGTTCCCGGTGCGGGCCGGGACCACGAGTGGTTGCGGATGCCGTCGAGGGTCTCGTCGCACAGGTTGAGCGGGCGCAGGACGACATCGGCCCCCCAGACGGCGTGGTCGTACCCGCCGGTCAGGAACGGTGAGAAGGCATCCTCGCTGGCGTGCCCGCCCGGGCCGTGGCCGCAGTCGTGACCGAGCGCGATCGCCTCCACCAGCGCCACGTTGAGCCGGCAGGCGGTTGCGATGGCGGTTGCGACCTGGGCCACCTCGAGGGCGTGGGTCAACCGGGTGCGCTGGTGGTCCTCGGGGAAGATGAACACCTGGGTCTTGCCGGCGAGCCTGCGGAAGGCGGTGGTGCCGTGCAGGATGCGGTCCCGGTCCCGTTCGAAGCACGTGCGCAGCGGATCCGGATCCTCTTGCCGGTTCCGGTTGCCGGCGCCGATCGACCGGGTCGCTCCGGGCGTCAGCGTGGCGTCCTCGTGCTCCTCGCGTCGCCGGCGGTCGAGCAGTTCGACGGCGCCGAAGCCGGCCGTCGAGTCGGCATGGGCGAGCCGGATCGGCTCGGCGACGTCGACGTGGCCCGCCATCGTGGCGGCCCAGGACTCCGCCCGGCGACTCGGAGCATCAGCGGTCATGGATGTGATGCTACGGCGTTGCGGTGACAGTGCTCCGGCGTGTCGGTGCCGCCGTCGGGGTCACTGGACGAGGCGCACCGGGTCGCCCAGCAGCGACGCCGACCACGTCGTCGTGTCGGCGGGAGCTCCGCTGAAGGTCAGGTTCACCTTCACCCAGCAGCCGCTCGACACCGACGTGTCGCAGGTGTAGTCGGCCGGCAGCTGCAACTTGAGCGTGACGGTACGGCCGTCGTAGGTGCCACTGGTCAGCCCGTTGATCTGGCAGTTGGTCTGTGCGATGGCGTTGGGGGTCGTGCCATCGCGTGTGAAGGCGCAGCTGGGGAACGTGGCGTAGTTGCTGTCGGCGGGGGGGACGACCTGCATGCTGGCGCTTCCGGCGGTGTCGGCGATGTCGAAGAACGACAACACGAGTGTGGCGCCGGCGTAGTCGGGGGTCAGCTGGGCGAGGTAGAAGCTGGCGGAGGTCGAGTTCTGGTTGACGTAGATCGGGAGGCGTCCGCCTCCGAACACACCGATGCCGGTGCCGGACACCGTGGCGCCGAACCCGGCGCGGATGGCGTAGCGGTTGTGACCGCCGGTGGTGATTGCGGCGTCACGGCGCTCGAGGCTCCCGGCTCCACCGGTCGCGGTCGTCAGGGTTCCGGTCGTGGACGTCTGCGGCGCCGACTGATCCGCGGTCGTCGTCACCTGCACGACGTAGTCGCCGATGATGGGCGTGTTCACGGTGCAGACGTCGACCCACTTGCGGAAGACGGCCGAGAACGGCAGGTTCTCGGAGCCCTCGGGGGCGACGTTGGCGGGCACCGTCTGGTCGAGCTTGTTGAACAGGTTGCTCCCGAAGGTCGACCCGTCGTAGGGGTCGAAGCTGATGGCGCAGATCGCGGGGTTGTCGCTCAGGTCCAACGGCGTCAGGTCCGGCGCCCGGACGATGTAGGTCGTTCGGAGGTCGCTGCGGCTGTTGATCCGCTGATCACCAGGGCAGTACGCCTTGTTGGACCACGTGTATCGACTGTTGGCGAGGGTGTCGCCGGCGGCGGTGAACTGGTTCTTCAGCGTCACCTCCTGGGCGGCCGAGTAGCCGTTCACCGTGCAGTTGTCGCCGGTGTAGATGAACGCCGGGTCATACACCTGCATGTGCAGCGGTCCGGAGCCGATGCTGGAGACGCGGGTGATGTAGTAGTAGCCGCCGTCGCTGAACTCCAGGTTCGAGTTCGTCTGCGATGGCGTCAGCGGGTCGGTGCACCCCGACATGAAGCCGCTGCCCGACGCTGTGCACAGCCCGGAGGTGTGCCGGTCGCCGTTGGTCTTGTTGCTCCCGGCGCCCGACTGGTTCAGCCAGATCTGCGGGGGGGCCGCCGGCGAGTCCGGGTCGTTGGCCAGCGAGGCGATCGGGCTGCCCATGGCGATCGGTCGGAGGTACTCCGCGGTGGAGGACCGGGTGATGGTGTAGCTCGTGTTGAGGATCTTCGAGACGAAGAAGCCGCCCTCCGGCGCGGTGACGGTGACCTGGAGCCGGCGAGCCGCTGCCTGGGTCACCGAGACGGTGACCGATCCGCCGCTGGTGAACCCGTCCTGGGCGACCACGGTCAGCGCCACGGACTTCGCCTTGGCGAAGTCCGGCAGCCAGACGACGCCGGCAAGCGCTCCGGCATCGGCGGCACGTTGCATCCGGATGGCGCGCGCGTAGTCGCCGCCGAGATCGATGGCGAGGCCTGCCATGATCAGCAGGGGGATCAGGAGGATCGCCGTGAGCTCCAACACGTAGCCGCGGTCCTCGCGCCGGTGGCGCCGCGTTCTCATCACGTTGCTCATCACGCCTCCCATCACGGCCCACTCGGCAGCGAGCCCGCCGGCTCGAGCCGCATGGCGAACTTGTCGACGATGGTCCGCGTCGAGCCGAACAGCTTCGTGAACGAGGGGTAGGTGATGGACATGGCCACCCCGACCGTGTCGGGCCCCGCGGTGCTCGCCTGGTCCACCCCACGGGTGGTCGGACACCAGTTCCGGTCCTTGTCCGAGACGTTCGAGCAGTCACCGAACCCGGTCTGCGATCCGGTCATCACCGCCGCCAGATCGGCTCCGCTGTAGGTGTTGCAGTTCTGCCCGGCGTTGCCGTTGCTGGAGATCGCCGCTGCGCTGGTGCACGCCGCCGGAGGGGTGATGTCGGCCGTCGTGACCTTGTAGATCGTGACCCAGTTCACGGTGGCGCTGTCGATGGAGCGCAGCGACGCCCCGACCGACGAGAGGGTCGAGAAGTCGGCGAGCGGGTTGGTGGAGATGTTGCTCGACACGCGGGCGCCCGATCGGGCCGAGTTGCTGACGGTCATCTGTGCCCGCCAGCCCATGCCGAGCTCGAACACGGCGAGGACGAGGGTGATCAGGAACGGCAGGATGATGGCCATCTGGACGAAGATGGCGCCGCGGTCCGAGCCGCCGGCGTGACCGCTCCGGGAGCGTGTTGGTCGCATCATCGGGTCTGGGGCTCGATCCGGTAGACCACCGAATCGGTGAAGTCGTGGCTGATCCCGAACGCGTTGGAGGACGCGTCGTGTCGTGTGTGGAGAAAGACCCCGACGTTGTCGGGGGGTCCGGCGAGGCTGACCACCCGGGACGCCGGCGGCCAGGCGGCGTCGGGAGCGCCGACCAACCCGGTGAAGTCGGTGGAGGGTCGGGCGAGGTCGGCGACGGTGTAGCGGTTGCACTTGCCCGGTACGGAAGCGACGAGGCAACCCGACAACGACGGTGTCGTCTCGGGGTCGGCATCGACGGTCGGGGCCTTGTAGATGACCATGAACTGGATCTCGCTCTGCTTGATCGCCTTGGACGAGCGGGCGAACTCCTGCAGGATTCGGTAGTCGCTGTCGACGTTGTTGCCGGTGACGGTGGCGGCCCGCGCGGTGTTGCGGGTGGTGTTGACCACGGTGAGGTACTGGCGGAAGACCAGGCCGAACTCGAACACGCCGAAGATCACGAGGAAGAACAACGGCGTGACGAGTGCCGCCTCGACCAGCGCGCTCCCTCGCTCGTTCCGCGATCGTCGGTGCACTGGCGCGTTCCTGTCTGTGGTCGGGGTGTGGGAAACCGTTCCGAGGTCATATCGGTCCGACTGATGCCGGACTTGAGACAGTTGGGCTCCGCCACGGCGGAGAGTTCGAGCACGGAGTTGTTCAGCATCGGTCCCATCCGGCCGATACACACAGCTGTGAACGTTGTCGGTCGACGAACCAGGCGCGGTGAGCGCGGGACGGCCATCATCGAGGCCGCCATCACGCTGCCGTTGTTCCTGATGCTCATCTTCGGGGTCATGGAGTTCGGACTGGCGTTCCGGACCTATCTGACCACCTCGACCACCACCCGTGAATCGACCCGTTTCGCCGCCACGCTCGGCAACGCCGCCGATGCCGACTACCAGATCGTCGCCAAGGTCCGGGAGATGATCGGCGCCGCCAACGCCGGGCAGATCAACACGATCTCGATCTACCGGGCGACGAACCCGAACACGACCACTGCAACCGGCGCACTGGCCGGATGCCGGGCGTCCTCGATCGCCGGCTTGTGCAACACCTACTCGACGTCGACGATCACGGCGCTGGACGTCAACGACTTCGGTTGTGGCGCGGCGGCCGCTGACCGCTACTGGTGCCCGACGACCCGCAAGGTTCGCCTCAGCGACCCGCCCGACTACCTCGGCGTCTACATCTCGATCCACCACGACGACATCACCGGCATCTTCCCCCTGAACCGGGACTTCGTCGACGAGGTGGTCTTCAGGCTGGAACCGGTGCGGCTGTGATCGGGCGACTGCAACGGCGTCGCGCCCGGGGTGATCGAGGCGCGGTCCTCATCGAGCTCGTCATCATCACGCCGATCCTGTTCACGATCATCCTCGGGGTGTTCGACCTCGGTCTGGCCTGGCGTGCGTCGATCACCATCTCCAACGCCGTGCGCTCCGCGAGCAGGGTCGACGCCAACCTCGGCAAGGCCGACTCGTCGGACCTCGCGGCGCTGCAGGCGCTGTCCGCGGCAGCGAGCACGATCCCGTCGAGTCAGATCGACGTGATCGTCATCTACAAGTCCACGACCCCCGACGGTGATGTTCCAGCGGCGTGTGTGACGACCACGGCGCGGCTCGCCGGCGGTGTCGCGGCGTCGAACTGCAACACGTACTCCCAGACCGACTACATCAACGCCCAGAACGGCACCGGCGGCTTCGCCAACGGGTTCACCGGTCTGTGCTCGAGCTCGGGCCGTCGGGACCGGTTCTGGTGCGCCACGAACCGCGTCAACGACCAGGCGGCATCGGGGGGACCCGACTACGTCGGCGTGTACATCAAGGTGATCCACCGGACCGCCACGAAGATGTTCGGTGCCACCATCGACATCGATGACCACGCGGTCATGCGCATCGAACCGAACGCGGGGAACCCCTGATGGCATCGCAACGGCGGAGCCGCCGGCGTCGTGGTGAGAAGGGCTACGTCCTGGTGATGTCGGCCATCATCATGATCCCGCTGCTGGCGATCGGTGGCATGGCCACCGATCTCGGCTCGTGGTACGCCGAGGGCTCCCGGATCCAGCGCGCCGCCGACGCCGCAGCGCTGGCCGGCGTCGTGTGGCTGCCCGACTTCAACACCGCACAGACGGTCGCGATCGCCACGGCCAGGGCCAACGGGTTCGATGACGCGGCCGCTGACATCACCGTCGAGGTCGTGCAGCTGAGCGACTCCGAGCTCCAGGTCAACATCACCGACGCTCAGGCCGACACCTACTTCTCGAAGTTCTTCATCAGCAACGTGAACATCCGTCGGGAGTCGATCGGCCAGTACGTGCTGCCCGTCCCGCTCGGCAGCCCGAAGAACTTCTTCGGCACCGGCGGCATGGCGCCGTCCCCCAACGGACCCGAGGGCTTCTGGGCCGCCGTCAACGGCTGGTGCGCCCCGAAGGAGCAGGGTGACCCGTTCGCTCCGGGGTTCATGGGCAACTGGCCCAGCTCCGGGCAGGTGTGTCCGGGCTCGACGGTGAACCCGCAGTTCAAGGCGGCACCGAAGTGGGACTACGAGTACTACGTCGACCTGCCGGCCACCCGCACCGCTCCGGTCCAGGTGTCGCTGTACAGCCCGGCGAAGACGAACACATCGCCGGACTCCAACGACAGCAAGCCCGCCGACACCACGTTCTCGCTGCGCGCACCCGATGGCACGCCGTTCAACGACGACGACAACCCGCCCTACAACTCGCCGACCGGTTCGGGCACGTGTTCGGGTGGCGTCGCCGAGCCGAATCCGCGGACGTACGTCCAGAACGAGGTCGACAACGACACCACGATCTTCGGTCAGAGCGGTTGGTCCCGGTTCTGCACCATCCCGGCGAGTGCGCCGGGTGGCCGATACGTCCTCGGCGTTCGGACGCTCGCCGGTCAGGCGAGCTCGAACACCTCCAACGCGTATTCGATCATGGCGTCCTACAACGGCAACGGCATCCCCTGCGACAACCGCACCGACGCCAGCTGTCCTGCGGTGTACGGCAAGGACTGGATCTCGATCCTCGCCCAGGCGAGCTCTCCCCAGGCCGACTTCTACCTGGCCAAGATCGGCCCCGAACACTCGGGCAAGCAGATGGAGATCACGCTGTTCGACCCGGGTGAGGGCGGCAACAGCATCTCGATCCGCGATCCCCTCGGGAACCCGGTGTCCTTCGACTACCACACCCAGGACGGGCTCTACTCCGGGACCGGGCTCACGGCGCTCGACGTCTCGGGTTGTTCGGGTCAGCCTCAGATCGGTCCTGACCGCGGATCGCAGTGCAAGTTCAACGAGCGGTTCGTGGTGATCTCCATCGACCTGCCGGCCAACTACGGCACGGTGTTCGCCGCCAACTACTGGTGGAAGATCCACTACGACTTCAGCTCCAACGTGACCGACCGTTCGACCTGGTCCGTGCGGATCCTCGGTGATCCCGTCCACCTGGTGAACTGAGCGCGGTCACGCGGGCCCGCCGATCGGCCCGCCCGATGGGGGGTCCTACACTCGGCCCGTGTCCGACTTCGTCGATGAGGTGTCCCTGTGCGCGCGTGCCGGCGATGGTGGCGCCGGGTGCGTGTCGTTCCGACGTGAGGCGCACACGCCCAAGGGCGGGCCCGACGGCGGTGACGGAGGCTCGGGTGGCGACGTGTGGCTGGTCGCCGACCGCAACGTCGCGTCGCTGCTGGCCTTCCGCGACCATCCCCATCGGATCGCCAGGAACGGCACCCACGGCCGGGGGGCCAAGAAGCACGGGGCCCGCGGCGACGACATGATCGTCCCCGTCCCCGAGGGGACAGTGGTCTCGGAGAAGGACGGCCCCATCCTGGCCGACCTCGTCAGCCACGGCGATCGTTGGCTGGCGGCCGCCGGCGGCCACGGCGGCAAGGGCAACGCCCGGTTCCTGTCGAACAGGCGTCGGGCCCCCTCGTTCGCCGAGCAGGGGGAGGTCGGCGATGAGCGGTGGATGCGCCTCGAGCTCAAGCTCATGGCCGACGTCGCCATCGTGGGCTTCCCCAACGTCGGCAAGTCGACGCTGATCTCCCGGATCAGCGCGGCGCACCCCAAGATCGCCGACTACCCGTTCACGACGCTGACGCCCCACCTCGGCGTCGTGCGCACCGACGATTCCTTCGAGATGGTGGTGGCCGACATCCCCGGGCTGGTCGAGGGTGCCGCCGACGGTCGGGGACTCGGCCACCAGTTCCTCCGCCACATCGAGCGGGCCCGGGTGCTCCTGGTGCTGGTGGACCTGGCGATGATCGATGGCACGACCCCGGAGACCCAGGAGCGCATCCTGCTCGACGAGCTGGGCCGATACCGACCCGAGCTGCTCGAACGGCCACGCCTGGTCATCGGCTCGCGGGCAGATCTCGTGCCACTCGGTGAGCCGTCGGGCGCCGGTGACCGGTTCACGGTGTCGGCGGTGACCGGCCAGGGCCTGCCCCAGGTCATCGGCATGCTCCGGCCGTTGGTCGAGGAGGCGCGGGCGTCGGTCCCGGAGCCCGACACCTACGTCATCCACCGTCCGGTCAGCGAGGGCATCCGGGTGGTGCGCAACGACGACGGGTCCTTCGAGGTCCTCGGACGCGACGCCGTCCGTGCGGTTGCCTTGTCGGATCTCACCAACCCGGAGGCGCTCGACGTCGCCCACCAGCGCCTGGCCGAGCTCGGCGTCGACCGGGCACTCGGTCGCGCCGGTGCCCGCAACGGCGACGTCGTCCGGATCGGGAACCTCAGCTTCGACTACGAGTCCTCCGATCCTTTCGTGTTCGTGGATGAGGGCCGATCGCGGTGAGGTCGGGGTGAAGGTCGTTGTGAAGGTGGGCACGTCGTCGCTGACCGATGCCGCCGGGGTGATCGACGTGAGCGCGATCGACAGGATCTGCGCCGAGATCGCCACGGTGCGCGCCCTCGGACACCGGCTCGTCCTCGTG
>Ga0315287_10001503_pt1 | contig 21594 bp, 17 predicted proteins | sample YL17G11_0_MG_FD_205037 | JGI IMG/M metagenome (GOLD analysis project Ga0315287, IMG submission 205037) | Sediment microbial communities from Yellowstone Lake, YNP, Wyoming, USA - YL17G11_0 | ecosystem: Environmental > Aquatic > Freshwater > Lake > Sediment | place: USA: Wyoming | collected...
GTTGTAGGCACCGGGCGTCAGCACCGCGACGGTGGGCGCGTCCTCGCCGGCCGGCGAGACGGCGTGCAGGTTTTTCAGCAGCATGTCCGGGTAGTGCTGCACCGGGCGGATCGACTGCGACGCGAAGAGCTCCGGCAGCAGCCGCATCATCATGCGGCGGTTCTCGAGCATGTACGACACGCCGGAGGGCACCCGCAGATTGTCCTCGAGGACGTACCACTCGCCCTCCCCCGCACGGACGAGATCGACGCCCGCGATGTGGGCATAGATGCCGCCCGGCAGGTTTACGCCGTGCATCTCGCGCCGGTACTGCGAGTTGCCGAGCACGCGCTCCGCCGGCACGCGGTTGGCGGCGAGGATCTGCTGCTCGTGGTAGATGTCGTGCAGGAAGGCATTGAGCGCGTGCACGCGCTGCTTCAGCCCGCGCTCCAGCATCGTCCACTCGTTGGCCGGGATGATGCGCGGCACCAGGTCGAACGGAATCAGCCGCTCGGTGCCGGCATCTTCGCCGTACACCGCAAACGTGATGCCGAGACGGTGGAATGCGCGCTCGGCCTCGTCCCGCTTCTGGGCGATCCGGGCAGCGGGGGTGTGCGAGAGCCAGTCGGCGAACGGCTGGTAATGCGGGCGGATTGCTCCGTCCGGCAGGCGCATTTCGTCAAAAGGGAGACGGGACAGGATGGCTTCCATGATTCTCGGAGATAACCCTAGCAAGCCTCGGGCCTTCGCAAAAATTCCCTTCCTCTCAAGGATCTTACTGGGCCGGACGGGGGCGGCCGCGCCGCGCCGCCCCAAAATAATGCATATGCCGCACCACGTTGGTGAGTTGTTGTCCATGACAAGATGGGACAAACAACCGAAATCGGTTTGACCCTCTTCGAATCGCCATGGTTAAATGCGTCTCCTGTCTGGGTTCGCGGGGCGGTTAGCTCAGTGGTAGAGCACTGCCTTCACACGGCAGGGGTCGCTGGTTCGAAACCAGTATCGCCCACCATGCGAATCGAGGGGTTGCCCGTGATGGGCAACCCCTTTTTTTTCGCTAGCGCGACGTGAATCAGTGTAACCCGGCAACCGAAGCGCGTGCGCACAAACCTGGAGGCCGCACCATGCCCGCAGCAGACTCGCCGCTTGCCGTCGACGCACTGGTCTTCGATGCGTACGGCACGCTGTTCGACGTCCACTCGATCACGGTCGCCGCCGAGCGCCTGCTGCCGGGGCACGCGCAGGCTCTGTCGCAACTGTGGCGCACCAAGCAGCTGGAGTACACATGGCTCTCGAGCCTGATGACCGCGCCAGCCTGGCCGCGCGAGGATTTCGCAGTGGTGACGGGGAAGGCGCTCGATTACGCCGTGGCGGCGTTGCGGCTCGCGCTTCCCGCTGCCGGCCGCGCGCAGCTCCTCGCTGCGTACCTGACGCTGTCACCGTTTGCCGACGTCCCGGCGGCGCTGGCCGCGCTGGCGCCGCGGCCCCGCTGGATCCTGTCGAACGGGACCCTCGCCATGCTGGAGCCACTGGTGCGGAACGCCGGGCTCGGCGGCGACATCGACGGCGTGCTGTCGGTCGATGCCGCCGGAATCTACAAGCCCAGCCCGCGCGTCTATCAGCTCGCCATCGATCGGCTGCGCCTGCCACCGGCGCGAATCGGCTTCGTGTCGTCGAACGGCTGGGACGCCATCGGCGCGAAGGCGTTCGGCTTCACCGCGTTCTGGATCAACCGCGCCGGCGCGCCCGTCGACCGGCACGGGCCGGCGCCCGATCGCGTCATCGCGAGCCTCGCCGACCTGCCGGCGCTGCTCGCCTGACCCGCGCCGGTCAGGTCACGGCATGTACTGGCCGCCGTTGACCTCGATCACCTGGCCCGTGACGTAGCCGGACAGCGCGTCCGACGCGAGGTAGAGCAGCGTTCCCGCGCATTCGTCGGCGCCGCCGAGGCGGTTCATCGGGACCGTCGCCTGCATCGCCTTCAACTGCTCCGCGGTCGAATAGCGATCGTGGAACGGCGTCGTGATGACGCCCGGCGAGAGGGCGTTCACGCGAATGCCGTCGCCAACCAGCTCCTTCGCCCAGCCGTGCGTCACGGTGGAGATGAAGCCCTTGGCGCCCGCGTAGAGGATCGCCCCGCCGCCGCCGCCGTGCCGCGCTGCGATCGACGACACGTTGATCACGTTGCCCGATTTCTGCCGCCGCATCAGCGGGACCACCTCGCGCATGAACAGCGCGACCTGCGTGCAGTTGAGCGCCAGCACCCGGTTGATATGCTCGTGCGTGTAGTCCTCGATCTTCACCCGCCCGAGCATCCCGCCGGCGTTGTTGATCAGCACGTCGATCCGGCCGAACGCCGCCGCGGCGTCGCGGACGATACGCTTGACGTCGGCCTCGACCGTGACATCGCCGGCAACCAGCGCGGCTTCGCCGCCGGCTGCCCTGATGCCGGCGGCGACAGCCGCCGCCGCATCGCGGCTGGCGTTGTAGTGAACAACGACCTTGCCGCCTTCGCCGGCGAACGCCCGTGCCGCCGCGGCGCCGATGCCCGTCGACGCACCGGTGACCAGCACGACCTTGCCCTTGAGATCCGGAATCATTGTGTGCTCCTGAAAGGTGGGGAGGCGTTGCGCCGGCTCCGCTGCGATGGCGCCGCGGCGCAACCATCGGGACGGGCGCCAGTATACTTGATTGTGTCGGACTTTAATGGCATTGTGTCGGACAAATAACGATCACTCCCCATGCCGGCCCGAACAAAAAAATCGACCAGCGCCCTCGGGGCCACTCGCCCCCTGGTGCCCGGACCAGGGGTCACCGCGCGCCCGCGGAAATCGGAACACGTCGTGGACGTGCTGGGGTCCGGGATCGTATCGGGGGTGCTGGCGCCCGGCGACCTGCTGCCGACCGAGGCCGAACTCGGAGCGCAGCTGGGAATCAGCCGCCCTTCCCTGCGCGAGGGCCTGCGCGCACTGGCGCTCAAGGGACTCGTCGAAGGCCGTACCCGGCGCGGCACCAAGGTCACTCCGCGCTCCTGCTGGAACCTGCTCGACGAGGACGTGCTGCGCTGGCTGTCGGTGGCGCCGCCCGATCCGGCATTCTTCATGGACCTGCTCGACATCCGCATGATCATCGAGCCCGCCGCGGCACGGCTCGCCGCCGCCCGCGCGACGCCCGAGCAGATCCTCGCGATGGAGGCCGCGTATCGCGGCATGGTGGCCGCCACGCCCCACGACATGGAGACGTGCTGCGCGCACGACCTCGCGCTGCACGAGCTCATCATCATGGCCACCGGCAACCCGATGCTGATCCGCTTTGCCGCCGCTATCCGCACCGCGCTTCTGGCCTGCGTGCGAATCGCCAGCAACGCGCGGGAGAGCTACGAGAATTCGCTGGCCGAACACCAGGCGGTCGCCATCGCCATCCGGCGCCGCGATCCGGCCGAGGCCGAGCAGGCCATGCGCAATCTGCTGGCCGGCACCGCGCGTGATCTGGCGCCGGCCTATGACAAGTATCCGCGCGGCTTCCCTCCGCCGCCGCCCCCAGCCCGGGCGGCGCGAAGGGCACCGCGACGGACTTGATTGCGGGGCGCACCCCGAGTCCAACCCGAAGGAGGAGTCACGATGAATTACGGTTCTTTGCTGCGCAAGCTGGCCCTGTGCGTCACGCTGACGGCGGCGCTCGCCGTCGCCACCACCGCGGTAGCGCAGACCAAGAAGCAGGTCAAGATCTCGCACGCCACGGCGGCCGACGTCGCCAACGACAACCACATGGTGTCGTGGATCATCGCCAACTACATCAACAGCAACTCCGACACGCTGGAGGCGCGGATCTATCCGGCCAACGCGCTGGGCGAGGAGCGCGCGGTGGTCGAGGGAATGCAGCTCGGCGCCGGCGCGACGATCCACATCGGCGGCACGGCGATCCACAACAACTTCAACAAGCGGATGGGCGTGCTCGACCTGCCCTTCATGTGGCGCAACTACGACCATGCGCACAAGGTGCTCGACGGCAAGGTCGGCCAGACGCTCGCGGCCGAGCACGAGAAGCTCGGGCTCAAGGTGCTGGGCTGGCAGGACAGCTGGGGCTACCGCAATGTCGTCACGACCAAGAAGGAAGTGAAGAAGCCGGAAGATCTGAAGGGGCTCAAGATCCGCACGATCCAAACGCCGACCTACGTCGCCGCGCTCAACGCGATGGGCGCGAGCGCGACACCCATGGCCTTTGGCGAGGTCTACACGTCGCTGCAGACCGGCGTGCTCGACGGTTTCGAACACGCGTCGGCGGTGATCTACACCGGCAAGTACTACGAGGTCGCCAAGTACATCACGCTGACCGAGCACCTGTTCGGACCCACGGTGACCGTGATCTCGAAAAAGGAATGGGACGGCTATACGGACAAGGAAAAGCAGGTGGTGGCGGCGGCGGCCAAGCTCGCGCAGGACGTCAACCGCAGCCTGTCGGTGCAGCGTGACGCCGAGTCGATGGACAAGCTCAAGGCCAAGGGGATGATCGTCAATCCCATCGACAAGACGGCGTTCGTCAAGGCAGCCGGTCCGCTGCAGGAGCAGCTGGCGAAGACCCTCGGCGCCGAGGACCTGCTGGTCATCATTCGCGACACCAAGTAGCGCCGGGTCGCCGGAGCGGCGGGGGAGCCCGCCGCTGCGACGCCGCACGGAGGAATCCATGGCCGTCAATCCGTTCCGGTCGATCGACCGCTCGGTCGAGTTCGCGCTGTTCCTGATGTTCCTGGCGTTCACGCTGGTCGGCGGGCTGCAGGTCTTCAACCGCTTCGTGCTCGGCCTGCCGCTGTCGTGGAGCGAGGAATTCCAGAAATTCGGCCACATCTGGATGGTGATGCTGGCCATCCCGGTAGCCTACCGCCGCGGAGCGCATCTCGGAATGGACATGCTGCTGCGCCTGTTGCCGGCCGGCGTGCAGCGGGGTATCGGCCTGCTGACCGAACTGCTGTGGCTCATCCTCGCGGTCGCGATCGGCCGCTATACCTTCGTGATCATGCAGGTCGCGCGGAACCAGGACAGCCCCGGCCTCGGCATCCCGATGCACTGGGTGTATTTCGGGATGGTGATCGGCAGCGTCTACCTGGCGTTCGTCGCGCTGCGCCGGCTGGCGACCCATTTCGGCTGGCACGAGCCCGCCCCCGACGATCTCGGGGGGTACTGATGCTGCTCGCACTGTCGGTGCTGTTGCTGGTGCTGATCAGCGTCGGCGTCCCCATCCTGTTGGTGATGGGGATCGTCGGCCTGGCCGGAATCGTCGCCACGCCGAGTCTCGTTCCGGCGATGTTCCCGCAGAAGATGTTCGCAATGCTGGACAACTTCAGCCTGCTGGCGCTGCCCTATTTCATCCTTGCGGGCGAGCTGATCTCCGCCGGCGGCATTTCGCAGCGGCTGGTCGTATTCGCGGAAACGGTCGTCGGCCACTGGCGCGGCGGGCTGGGCCACGCGTCGGTGGTGTCGAGCATGGTGTTCGCGGGGGTCTCGGGCTCGTCGGTTGCGGACACGTCCGCGATCGGCTCGATCCTCGTGCCCGCGATGAAGGACCACGGGTACAAGCCCGGGTTCGCCGCGGCGCTGGTCGCCTGCGCCGGGACCATCGGGGCCATCATTCCGCCAAGCATGACGATGATCGTCTATGGGTCGATGGCCAATGTTTCGATCGGCGGCCTGTTCCTCGGCGGCATCGTTCCCGGCATCCTCATCGGTATCGGGTTGATGATCGTCATCGCGATCTACTCGCGCTTTCCCGCGTTCCCCGAATTGCGCCGCACCAGCGGCCGTTTCGACACCGGCAAGGTATTGCGCGCGACGGTCAACGTGTGGCCGGCGCTGCTCGCGCCGGTGCTGGTCGTGGGCGGCATCCTCTCGGGGGCGTTCACGGCAACCGAGGCGGGTGTGGTGGCCTGCTTCTACGGCTTCTTCGTCGGCTTCTTCATCTACCGGATCCTCAAGTTGCGCGACCTGCCGCGGATCTTCATCCGCGCGGCGGTCACGACGGCGATGGTGTCCGGGATCATCGGCGTCGCCGGCGGGTTCGGCTGGCTGCTGTCGTATCTCAACTTCAACGACATCGTGCTCTCGGGCATCACCGGCATCACCGGCACGAAGCTCGGCGTCATGCTGCTGCTGATGGCGGTGATGCTGGTGCTGACGATGTTCGTCGATTCGATGGCCATCCTGATCATCATGATTCCCGTCGCCGTCGTCGTCGGCCGCAACTTCGGCATCGACGAATTCCAGCTCGGGCTGATGATGGTGATGGCGACGCAGATCGGCTCGACGACGCCGCCGGTCGCCGTTCTGCTCTTTGTCGCGACCAGCATCGCCGGCTGCAAGTACAACGAGACCATCCGCTACTGCTGGGCGTTCATCGCCGCCGAAGTGGTCGTCCTGCTGATGGTGGTGTTCTGGCCGGACCTGGCGGGCTGGATCCCGCACTATTTTCTCGGGTGAACGACGCGAGCCGTCGCCCGAGGTTGCCGAGCGGAACGACGAGCCCGGTGACCGTCATCGACGGAAATGCTCGGTGCGATCGCGCAGGAACGCGGCGAAGTCCTCGGCCAGCTCGGGATGCTTGAGGCCAAAATCCACGGTCGCTTCGAGGTAGCCCAGCTTGCTGCCGCAGTCGTAGCGGCGGCCTTCGAACGCGTAGGCGAGCACCTTCTCCTCGGCCAGGAGCCGCGCGATCCCGTCGGTGAGCTGGATTTCGCCGCCGGCGCCCGCCGGCATCGTGCGCAGGTGATGGAACAGGCGCGGGGTCAGCACGTAGCGGCCGACCACGGCCAGCGTCGACGGCGTGGTGCCGGCCCTGGGCTTTTCCACCATCCGGGAGATCGGGGCCGCGCGCCCCGTCATCGGACCGGTCTCGACGATGCCGTAGCGGCCGACGTCGGCCGGCGGGACGGTCATCACGCCGATCGTCGCACAATCGAACCGCGTGGCGATTTCGGTCATCTGCCGCATCACGGGCACCTCGGCGTCGATCAGATCGTCGGCGAGCAGGACCGCGAACGGCTCGTCGCCGATCACCGGCGCCGCGCACAGCACGGCATGGCCGAGGCCGAGCGCTTCGGTCTGCCGGATGTAGATGCAGTTGACGCCGGGAGGCGCCGCCGACTGCACCAGCTCCAGCAATTGCGTCTTGTTGCGCAACGCGAGCTCGGTCTCGAGCTCGTAGGCCTTGTCGAAATGGTCCTCGATCGCGCGCTTGTTGCGGCCGGTGATGAAGATCATGTCGGTGATGCCGGCGGCGGCCGCCTCCTCCACCGCATACTGGATGAGCGGCTTGTCGACGATCGGCAGCATTTCCTTCGGGCTCGCCTTGGTCACCGGCAGGAAGCGGCTGCCGAGCCCCGCTACCGGAAAAATGGCTTTGGTGATCTTGCGCATGGTGCGTCGTTTCCGTGGTGATCAGAGGTTGTCGGCCGCCAGCAGGCGCCGCAGCGCGTCCTCGTCGAGGATCGCGATGCGGAGTTCCTGCGCCTTGGCAAGTTTGCTGCCGGCCTCGGCGCCGGCAACCACATAGGTGGTCCTGGCGGAGACACTGCCCGCGACCTTGCCGCCCTGCGCTTCGATCAGCGCCTTGGCTTCCTCGCGCGACAGCACAGGCAGCGTGCCGGTCAGGACGAAAGTCTGCCCGGCGAGTGCGCCGGGGGCCGCGCGTTGCGGCGCGGTCTCTTCCCAGCGCACGCCGGCCGCGCGCAGGTCGGCGATGACGCCGCGGTTGTGCGGCTCGGCAAAGAAGCGGGCGATGCTTTCGGCGACGACCGGCCCGACGTCCGGCACCTCGTGCAATTCGGCCTCGCTGGCCGCCATCAGCGCATCGAGTCCGCCGAAATGGCGCGCGAGATCTTTCGCCGTCGTCTCGCCGACATGGCGGATGCCCAGCGCGTAGATGAAGCGCGACAGCGTCGTGGCTTTGCTCTTCGCGATCGCGGCCAGCACGTTGGCGGCGGACTTTTCCGCCATCCGCTCCAGCGCTGCGAGCCGCTCGACGTCGAGCCGATAGAGATCGGCCGGCGTATGCACGACGCCGGCATCGACCAGCTGGTCGGCGAGCTTCTCGCCGAGGCCCTCGATGTCCATCGCCCGCCGGCTGGCGAAATGCAGCAGCGATTGCTTGCGCTGGGCGGGGCACACGAGCCCGCCGGTGCAGCGCGCGATCGCTTCGTCCGGCAGCCGCACGACGGCCGATCCGCATTCGGGGCACTCGGTCGGCAACACGAAGGGTTGCGCGTCCGGCGCCCGCTGCCCGGGCACGACGCGGACGACCTCCGGGATCACGTCGCCCGCCCGGCGGACGACCACCGTGTCGCCGATGCGCACGTCCTTGCGCCGCACCTCGTCCTCGTTGTGCAGCGTGGCGTTGGTCACGGTGACGCCGCCGACGAACACCGGCGCGAGCCGGGCGACCGGCGTCAGTGCGCCGGTGCGGCCGACCTGGACGTCGATGGCGAGCACCTCGGTCGCCATCTCCTCGGCCGGAAACTTGTGCGCCAGCGCGAATCGCGGCGCCCGCGACACGAAACCCAGGCGCTCCTGCTGGGCCAGGCCGTTGACCTTGTAGACGACGCCGTCGATCTCGAACGGCAGCGTGCCGCGGCGCGCGCCGATGTCCCGGTAATATTCCAGCAGGCCGCGGCAGCCCCGCACCACCGCCCGTTCGCTGGTGACCGGCAGGTGCAAGGCCGCGAGCCGCGACATCAGCGCATCGTGCGTCGCCGGCACGGCCGCCCGCGCCCGGCTTCCCCAATCGACGCGGCCGACACCGTACGCGAAAAACGCGAGGCGCCGGTTGGCGGTGACTTTCGCGTCGAGCTGCCGCAACGAGCCGGCCGCGGCGTTGCGCGGGTTGGCGAACGTCTTTTCGCCCCTGGCCGCCTGCGCCGCGTTGAGCGCCTCGAAATCGCGCTTCATCATCAGCACTTCGCCGCGCGCCTCGAGGAGCGGCGGCACGTCCGCGCCGGCGAGCCGCAGCGGGATCGCGCCGATCGTGCGCAGGTTGGCGGTGACGTTCTCCCCGCTCGCGCCGTCGCCGCGGGTTGCCCCGACCGTGAACAGCCCGTCGACATAGGTGAGACTGATGGCGAGGCCATCGAACTTCGTTTCGACCGCGTAGTCGATCGCATCGACGCCGAGGCTTTCGCGCGCACGGCGATCGAACGCCTCCACTTCCTCGTCGCTGAACGCGTTGTTGAGGGACAACATGGGGACGCCGTGCGTGACTGCGTCGAAGGTGGCGGCGGCCATGCCGCCCACCCGCTGCGTCGGGGAATCCGCGACGGCCAATGCCGGATATTGCTGTTCCAGTGCCTGCAATTCCCGGAACACCACATCGTATTCGGCGTCGCTGATCGTCGGCGCGTCCTGCACGTAATACCGGTCGTTGTGCCGCTCGATCTCGGCACGGAGTTGCGCCGCGCGCTTCGCGGCGCCGGCCAGCGGCAGGGTCGAGGTGGCAGCCACGAAGGACCCGAACGGAAACGCGGCGCCGATCCGGGTCAGCCGCTGAACAGCGCCAGCGCCCGCGGGCTTCCGGGGTCGAGGCGCGCTTCCTTCAGCGCGCTCGCGGTGGCTTCCACCTGCTGCCTGATCGCGGCGAGGGAGACGTCGTTCAACGGCCGCCGGTTGTCGTCGACGAGCGCTGCATCGAGCGTCAGCGTGAGGCGCTTGGCGGCGAGCTTCATCTGGTCGAACACTCGCACCGGGTCGGCGACGCGGGGAACGTCGAGGATGAATACGGCGCCGGGCGTCGACGTCAGCCGCAGGTTGTCCGCGGTGAACGGCTCGGACCGGTAGTTCTGCAGCGTATAGAACACCATGCCGGTGTCTTCGTGCACCCACTCGAAGCGGCCGCTGTCCGCCAGCCGGAATCCCGCGGCCTCGGCCACGCCGCGCAGCCGGGTTCCGGGAATGGTCGCCGCGCCCGCCTTCAGCACCGTGAGGCCGATCTGCACGTCGAGATTGGCGCAGAAGCGGTCGAGCGCCTCGGCCCGCGCGACCTCGGCCTGGGAATCTGGTGCCGAAAAGGCTCCCGGCAGCGTCGCGGTGATCTCGCCCACGATGCGGATGAAGCGATCGATCACGGGTCGCGTCGCGGCGCCGGTGCGGTCGGCCAGCAGGAGGCACGCGGCAAGCTCGCTGAACGTGCCCGTGGTATCGGCCTTGAGCGGCTGCCACGGCGTCGCGGGGCCGTTGCGACCGAACCAGCGCAGGGGCTTGCCCACCCGCGCGTGCAAGCCCGCCGCCAGCGCCCCGGCCGCGACCGGGCTCGCCGGCTGCACCCGCACGACGCATTCGATGTCGGGGTCGGGTTGGGCGGATTTCTCGGCATCCTGGGGCCACGGGACGGCCTCCAAGGGTGCCGCCGCGGCCGGCGATTCGGGCGGCGCAGCGACGACCGGGCCGGAGCGTGCGGCGGGGGTGAGCGCCTGCGGTGCAAAATCGACCGGCGGGACAAAGTCCGTCGCGGCGTCGGCGGGGCCGCCCGCGCCGTCGCGTGCGCCGGCGCCGGGACCCTCCTCGACGGCCCTCCGCGGCGCCGCCATGCCGCGATCGTCGCTGTCGCCCGCCAGCGTCGGCTCGACCCGCGCGGCGCCGGCCGGCGCCCGCTCGTCCGGGGGATTCTTGCGCGCGAAGGTCGCGGTGATCCGGCGCCGGATGCGGCGCTCCTGGAGCCAGTTGTAGATCAGCACGCCGACGACGAGCGCGACGCCACCGGCAATGAGGCCGAGCTGGAGCGAGGTCATGCCGCCATGATGCCAGTTTCTGCGATCTGCAGCGCTTCGGCGATGTCGACGCTGACAACGCGCGAGATCCCCGGTTCCGCCATGGTGATGCCGACCAGCTGGCTCGCCATCTCCATGGTGATCTTGTTGTGGGAGATGAACACGAACTGCGTCTCCGCGGCCATCGTCTTCACCATCTGGCAGAAGCGGTCGGTGTTGGGGTCGTCGAGCGGCGCGTCCACTTCGTCGAGCAGGCAGAACGGCGCGGGATTGATCTGGAACAGCGCAAACACCAGCGAGATCGCCGTCAGCGCCTTCTCGCCGCCGGACAGAAGATGAATGGAGGTGTTCCGCTTGCCCGGCGGCTGCGCGACCACCTGCACGCCCGAGTCGAGGATCTCCTCGCCGGTCAGCACCAGCTTCGCCTGGCCGCCGCCGAACAGCACGGGAAACAGTCGCGCGAAGTTTTCGTTGACCGTATCGAAGGTCTGCTGCAGCAGATCCCTCGATTCGCGGTCGATCTGGCGGATGGCGGTCTCGAGCGTGGTCATCGCCTCGGTGAGGTCGGTCGCCTGAGCGTCGAGGTAGGCTTTGCGCTCCTGCGCGATGACGAGCTCGTCCAGTGCCGCGAGATTGACCGCGCCAAGATCGCCGATCGCGGTCTGCAGGCGGTCGATCTCGGCGGGAAGGCTCGACTTGTTGCCGAACGCCTTCAACAGCGCCGGCAGGCTCGAGAGATCCGCCTGCGCTTCCGCCAGTTGGTCGACGAACTGCTGCTCCTGCAGGGTCGCTGCCTGTTCCTTGAGCCGCACCTCCTCGATTTTCGCGCGGGCCGGATCGAGCCGGTGCAGCGCGGTCAGCTGGGCTTCGTCGGCGGCGCGCAATTCGGCGGTCAGGCCTTCCAGCCGGTCGCGCGCGGCGGCCAGCGCCTGCTCGGCCACGCCACGGGCCGCCAGCTGGCGCTGCAGGGCTTCCTCGACCGGCGTCCAGTCGACGGCTGCGCGTTCGGATTTGAGTTTGCCGAGAAGCTCCTGCTGCTGGGCCACCTGCACGACGAGCACCGCGCGCCGGCGCTCCAGCTCGACCACACGTTCGCGGCAGCTGCGCTCGGTGAATGCGGCTTCCTGCGTGGCCCGCTCGGCGACGCGGACCCGCTCCCGGCCGCGCGCCAGCGCTACCTCCGCCTCGTTTCTCGCGTGCCGCGCCGCCTCGCGCTTCGCGATTTCATCGTGCAGCCGGGATTGCGCATCGGCGAGTTCCGCCGTCACCGCGCGCGCGGCCTCCCGCTCGGCCGCGTCCTGCGTCGACAGGTCGGCAAGCTCCTGCGCGATCTGCGCGCGCCGGCGTTCGGCGGCCGCAGCCGCCTGCCGCAGATGCAGCAGTTCCAGTTCGAGCTCATGGCAACGCCGCTGCTGTGACGCAAACGCCAGCCCTTCGGCGTGATAGCTCTTCTGGGTGGCATCGTGCTCGGCCTCGATGGCCGCGAGCGCAGTGCGTGCGATGGACGCGAGCTCAGTTGCGGCGGCGATCGCCTGCGCCAGCTCGGAGAGTTCCCGCTGCCGGGCGAGCACGCCGTGCAGCTCGCTGTCCGGCGCGAAGAAGCCGATCGCCTGCGCGGTGACGAGATGCCCCTGCGGCGTCACGAAGGCCTCGCCGACACCGAGCTGCCCGCGATCACGGACGGCGCCGGCTCCATCCGGGTGACAACGCACGCCCCGCAGCCAGTCGGCGAGGAGCCGCGAGATCTCCGGGCGTTGCGAGCGCACCTTCGCGAGCAGCGTGTCCGGCGCCGCAGCGCCTGCGCCCGTCATCGAGTCCACGCCCGCAGCCTCCGGCGCATAGACCGCCATCCGCCCCGGCGGCGTCGCGGCGCCGGCGAGCCACCCGACGGCGGCATCGAGCCACTCCAACTCCACGGCGTTGAGCCGCTCCCGCAGCACGGCTTCGAGGGCATCTTCCCAGCCCGGCTCGATGTCGAGTCCCTGCCACAACAGGCGGGACTCCGCGAGTCCGTTCGCGCCGAGCCACGCGGTATTGTCCTTGCCCTGCCCGATCTTCGCCTGCAGCGCCTCGAGCGCCTGCGCGCGCGCCTCGAGCTCGCCGTGCCGACGGGCGGCCTGCTGCGCCGCCGCGCCGGCGTCGCGCTGCCGCTCCTGCAATGCCTGCACGCCATCGCGCAACGCCTGGAGAGCGGCCTCTTTCGACGCCAATTCGGCGGTTTCATCCGCCAGTTGTTCCTCGATTTCACGCACGGTGTCGGTCACCGGCGGCGCGAGGCTCCGCAGCTCGGTTTCGAGCCGGGACCGGCGCTCGGAGAGACCGGCCGCCACCCGGCGACCATTGTCGCGCTTGGTTTCAGCGACGCGGATGGCCTGCTCGATCGCCGCGATCTGCAGCTGCAGCTCGCCGCTCGTGGCTGCCGCGCCCGCGACGGCTTCCTCGAGGGCCGGCACGGCGGCGATGGCTTCGCGCTCCGCCTCGGTCGCCAACTCTCTTGCCGTCAGCGCGGATTCGACGGCCAGCTCGGCCTCGGCGCGGTGCCGGGCCAGCGCCGTTTCCTCGCCACCCAGCGCGCCCAGCTGCTCGGTGAGCCGGGCGAGCTGCTGCGACAACCGCGTCTCGCTCTCGCGCGCGAAGGCGAGCTGCTGCTCCAGCCGGGTGACCTCGGCATTGGCCGCGTAGAACTCGCCCTGCCGCTCGTGCAATGCGTCGCCCGCCGCGTAATGATCGCTGCGCAGCGTTTCCAGGCGCGACTCGCTGGCCCGCAAGTCGGCCTGCAGCCCCTCGAGCGCGACGGCAAGCGTCGCGATCTCGGTCGTGCAGCGCTCGCGGCCCCGCGCCGCGTCCTGCTGCTTCGAATACCACAGCAGCTGCTGGGTCTGCCTGAGCCGCGCTTCGAGGTCGCGGAATTCGGTGGCGACCTTCGCCTGTGCTTCGAGCTTGCCCAGCTGGCTGCCCAGCTCCTGCCGGATGTCCTCCACGCGCGCCAGGTTCTTGCGCGCATCGGCGATCCGTCCCTCCGTTTCCTTGCGCCGCTCCTTGTACTTCGACACGCCGGCCGCTTCCTCGAGGAAGATGCGCAGCTCTTCCGGCTTCGACTCGATGACGCGCGAGATCATCCCCTGCTCGATGATGGCGTAGGCACGGGGGCCGAGGCCGGTGCCAAGGAAGAGATCGTGGATGTCGCGGCGGCGCACCGGGATGTTGTTGATGTAATACGAAGAATCGCCGTCGCGCGTCAGGACGCGCTTGATCGACAGCTCGGCGTACTTGCCCCACTGCCCGCCGATGCGCCCTTGGCTGTTGTCGAAGTGGAGCTCGACCGCGGCGCGGCCAACCGGTTTGCGGTCGCCGGCGCCGTTGAAGATCACGTCGTGCATCGATTCGCCGCGCAAGGCCGAGGCCTTCGACTCGCCGAGCACCCAGCGAACGGCGTCGATGACGTTCGATTTGCCGCAGCCGTTGGGGCCGACGATGCCGACGAGCTGGCCCGGCGTCCCGATGGTCGTCGGATCGACGAACGACTTGAAACCGGAGAGTTTGATCTGGGAGAGGCGCACGGGGCTTGCAGTCGTCAGTGGCAGGAGCGCCGCACCGCGGCGGGTCGTTCCCGCTGCCGTCCGCGGCGGACGCGAGGCGCGCGGCGGCCGGTGCGGGGGCACGAGCCAACATGCGTCATAAACGTGAAATTATAGCCGATCCGGACGCGCGGCCGGTCGGGCAGGCCCGGGAGGCGATCAGGCGGGCGGTGCCGCGACCGCGGCAGGCGGAGGCACCGGGAGGCGCCCCTCCAGGACGGCGTGGCACGCCGCCTCGCCGCCGCCGGCAACGGGCCGGAGGACGGGGATTTCGCTCCGGCAGCGGTCGGCGGCATGCGGGCAGCGGGGATGAAACGCGCAGCCGGCGGGCGGATCGAGCGGGTTGGGCACTTCGCCGGCCACCGCGACCCGCCGCCGGCCCGCCGCCGCCAGGTCGGGCACGGCGTCGAGCAGCATGCGCGTGTACGGATGCCGCGGCCGCGCGAACAGCTGCCGGGCCGGCGCGACCTCGACGATGCGCCCGAGGTACATGACGCCGACGCGATCGGCGATGTGACGGACGACCGCGAGGTTGTGGGAAATGAAGAGATAGGTGAGGCCCATCCGCTGCTGCAGGTCGCGCATCAGGTTCAGCACCTGCGCCTGCACCGACACGTCGAGCGCCGACGTCGGCTCGTCGCAGACCAGGAACTCGGGCTGCGTCGACAGCGCGCGGGCGATCGAGATCCGCTGCCGCTGGCCGCCGGAGAACTGGTGCGGATACCGGCGCCCGTCCTCCGGCGCGAGCCGCACCTGTTCCAGCAGCGCCGCGACGCGCCGGCGGACGTCGCCTTTCGCCGCCTCCGGCTCCAGCGCGAGAATCGGCTCGGCCACGATGTCGGCCACCCGCCAGCGCGGGTTGAGACTGGCGTACGGATCCTGGAAGATCATCTGCATGCGCCGGCGCAGCGCGCGCGACGTTGCGGGATCGGTTTGCGCAGCGCCGTGCCCGGCGAGCGGCGTGCCGTCGAACGTGATCGTCCCTCGCGTCGGCGCGTGGAGCCCGACGATGAGGCGCGCGATCGTCGACTTGCCGCAGCCGGATTCGCCGACGAGGCCAAGGGTCTCGCCGCGGGCAATCGTCAGGTCGACACCGGCGACCGCCTGCAGCAGCGCCTTCGGCTGGCGCCCGATGGCCCGCTCGAGCCATGGCGGCGAGACGTCGAACGTCCGCGCGACATCGCTCAGCTGCACCAGCGGCGGAAGAGGCGCCGGCATCGCTCAGTTCCGCCGCAGCCAGCAGGCGACGTCGCTGGCGCCGACCGCCACCGGTTCGGGCCGCTCGCGGCGGCAGCGCGGGACGGCCTGCGGGCAGCGCGGATGGAACGCGCACCCCTGCGGGATCGCATCGAGGCGGGGCATCGTGCCGTCAATCTGCGTGAGCCGCTCCCGGTCCGCGGTCAGTGACGGAATCGAGCCCATCAGCCCCACCGTATACGGATGCAGCGGCCGGTGGATCACGTCCGCGACCGGGCCGATCTCGACCATCCGTCCCGCGTACATCACGGCGACGCGATCGCAGGTCTCGGCGATGACACCCATGTCGTGCGTCACCAGCATCACCGCGGTGCCGTGGTCGCGGGTGAGGCGTTTGATCAGCTCGATGATCTGCATCTGGATGGACACGTCGAGCGCCGTGGTCGGCTCGTCGGCGATGATGAGTTTCGGGTTCGCGGCCAGCGCGAGCGCGATCACCACCCGCTGCCGCATGCCGCCGGAGAACTGGTGCGGATAATGGTCGAAGCGCCGCCCGGCAGCCGGAATGCCGACTTCCTCGAGGAGGCCGATCGCCCGGTCGCGTGCGGCGCGGGCGTCGAGCGGCAGGTGCGTCGTGATGGTCTCGACGAGCTGCCGCCCGATCGTGTAAAGCGGGTTGAGCGAGGTCAGCGGGTCCTGGAACACGGCGCCGATCTCGCGACCGCGGATCCTGCGCATCGCTTCGTAAGGCAGGTTGTCGATGCGGCGCCCGGCGAGGTGTATCTGTCCGGCGGCGATGCGCCCCGGCGGGTCGAGCAGTCCGATCACCGCGGCGCCGGTCAGCGACTTGCCCGCGCCCGACTCGCCTACGACCCCCAGCACCTCGCCCGGCGCGATCTCGAACGAGACGTCGCGCACCGCGGTGAGCGTGCCGCGGCGGGTCGGGAACTCGACGCGCAGCCCTTTCACCGCGAGCAGTGGCGGCGTTCGCTGCCGGTGGGCCGTCATCGCCGGCGCCGGCGCAGCGAGTTGGCCGGGCGCTACGATTTCGCCACGACCTTGCAGCCGGCGATCTCCTCGACGTAGTCGATCACCGGCGTCCAACTATTGGTGATCGGGTTCTCGAACTGCGCATTGATGTAATAGCGCTTGCAGGGTTCGGCCACGAGCGTGTAGGGGAGCAGCACGCTGCCTCCCGGCCGCGCCGGCGTCGGTCCCTGGAGGACGAGCTCGCGCTTGCCCGGTTCGATCTTGATCGGGTGGGACGCGAACGCGCCCTGGTCATCGACGCGCTCGATGATCACGGGCAGGCGGTTCATCTCGACCTTGGTGATCCTCTTGCCGGAAAGCTCGCTCCAGGTCGGCCCCCACGTCTGACATCCGCCAAGGAGCAGCGGCACGATTAGCAGAATAGTCTTGCGCATGATCAGGTTCCTCGCCAGGTCAGGAGTGCATCGCCGCGCGCGCCCGCAGGCGCGCCTATCGCAGCCTGGGATTGAGCGCATCGCGCAGCCAATCGCCGAGCAGGTTGATCGCGAGCACCATGATCACCAGCGCGGCACCGGGAAAGATTGTAATCCACCATTCCCCCGAGAACAGGAAATCGTTGCCCACCCGGATCAACGTGCCGAGCGACGGCTGCGTCGGCGGCACGCCCACGCCGAGGAACGACAGGGTCGCCTCGGTGATGATCGCGGTCGCGATGTTGATCGTCGCCAGCACGAGGACCGGACCCAGCACGTTGGGCAGCAGGTGACGGCGCATGATGGAGAGCGGCGGAATGCCGATCACGCGCGCCGCCTGCACGTACTCCTTGCTCTTCTCGACCATCGTCGAGCCGCGGACGGTGCGTGCGTACTGCACCCAGTTCGCCAGCCCGATCGCCACGACCAGCACGAAGAGCGCGAGGTCCGCGTGCGCGTCGCGCGGCAGCGCGGCCCGCGCGACGCCGTCGATCAGGAGCGCGATCAGGATGGCCGGAAACGACAACTGCACATCGGCGATGCGCATGATGACGCTGTCGACGCGGCCGCCGGCGTAGCCCGCGACGAGGCCCAGCGAGACGCCGAGCACCATGGCCAGGGCGACCGCCGCGAGGCCCACCAGCAGCGATATCCGGGTGCCGTACATGATGGCCGACAGCACGTCGCGGCCCTGGTCGTCGGTGCCGAGCAGATAGCGCGCCGTTCCGCCCGCCTGCCAGGCCGGCGGCGCGAGTCCGTCGAGGAGGTTGAGCGTCTTGAGGTCGAACGGGTTGTGCGGCGCGACCCACGGCGCGAACAGGGCGCCGCCGAGGCAGACCAGCAGCACCGCCGTCGAGATCATGGCCGTCGGCGACGAGCGGAAGCCGTAGGCGAGATCGCCGTGCCAGACGCGCGCGACCAGCTCGCGCGCGGGCCTCGGCGCGGCGAGGGCGGTCGGCGGCGAATCGGTCATGGGCAGGCGAACAGGACGAAGGGCCGGATTATTTCAATCAGGACGCCTTCACGGCTGGTGCGGCGCGACGCGCGCCACGGCCTTCAGCGCGTTTTCCCGCGCCTGCATGTAGACCGCCAGCTTCCAATCGTCGGTGTCGCCGTAAAACGCGGCGCGCATTTGCTGCCGGATCGCCGCCTGCTGCGCCGCGGGCGCCTCGGGATGGTTGTGCAGCCAATGGTCGGCGCGCAGCGCCGCGAAGACGTCGGCGAGCGGCACCGTGCCGTACTCGAGCGCGATTGCGGCGAACTCGACGCCGCGGCATTCGTCGTAGGCAGCGTTGGTCACGACGCCGGTGACGAGTGCCGAGGTCGATGACCCGTCATGGAACGAGGTCACGTCGCCGCCCCACCAGGTGCGGGCGCGCGCCAGATCGGCCGGCAGGTCGCGGCCGGCGTAGATCTTTTCGCCATGCCCCCACGGCCCGAGGCCAGTGTGAAAATCGATCCAGGCAAGGCGCTGGCGCCTGAACGCATGCCGGCGCAGCACGGCGTGCAGCGTCCGGTTGCTCCATGTCGCCTGCTTCCCCCCGTAGAAAAGGCCGTCGGGATAGGCGTACTGGCCCCCGCTCACCGCCGCCTGGTACGCGCGCTCGCCGTGGGCGGCCACGTAAGCCGCGAGCTGGCGTTCGTTTTCCTCCGGCGATGGCCAGGTTGCCGGAAGCAGCAACGGATGGAGTTCGGCATAAGCTGCGTTGACCGGGGCCGGCTGCGTGAAATCGCGAAAGTTCCGGTTGAGGTCGGCGTTGTCCTCGTTGACCCGCCGCCCGTGGGAGAAGCCGTGCGGGTTCACGGCGTGGACGAACAGGACGGCGACGCCTGCGCGCTGCACGGCCGCAACGAATGCGGGGTCGCGCAGCAGTCCGACCTGGCAGCCCGACCCGCAATACCCCTCGATGCCATGCGTGGCCGAGGTCAGCATCAGCAGCCCGGTCGCGTCCGGCGCGCCCAGCAGCGCCACGTCCATCGCGAGGGGCTCGCCGTCGATGCCGTGCAGCTCGGGCAGCGCGTGCGTCTCGATCGCCAGTCCCCGCGCCCGCGCCGCCTGGTGGAACTTGGTCCGCGCCTCGGCGTAGGTCCGGGAGAACTGCGGAACGGGATCCATTGCGGGGTTCCGGTTGCCTTGCTGCCGATGGCGAAGCCGCGCGTGCGGGCGCTTCAGGCGCGCGCGGGCGGCATCGCGGTTTCCACCAGCGCGGCGAGGTAGCCGGCGCCGAGCGGAATCACCGCGTCGTTGAAATCGTACTTGCTGTTGTGCAGGAAGCAGCCGCCTTCCAGCCCACCCTGCCCGAGACGCGCGAACGCGCCCGGCTTCGCCTGCAGCATGAACGAGAAATCCTCGGACCCCATCGAGGGCTCGAGATTGCGCACGACGTTGTCGCGCCCGATGAGGCCGTCGGCGACCGTAGCGGCGAACTCGGCCTGGGTATCGTGATTGACGGTCGCCGGGTACACGCGCTCGTACTTCAACGTGGCCCGGGCGCCGAACGCGGCGGCGATCGAGCCCACCAGTTCGTCGAGGCGCCGCTCGATCATGTCCTGCGTCGCGGGGCGGAAAGTGCGCACCGTCCCGATCAGCTTCGCGTGCGCCGGAATGACGCTCATCGCGCCCGGATTGCCCGCCTGCATCGCGCAGATGCTGACCACCGCGGTGTCGATCGGGCTCACGTTGCGGCTGACGATCGACTGCGCCGCGGTGATGATGTGCCCGGCGACCAGCACCGGATCGATGGCCGAGTGCGGATGGGCGCCGTGGCCGCCGCGGCCGTCGATGGTGATCTCGATGCGGTCGGCGGCGGCCATCGCCGGTCCCGGCGTGATGCCGATCTTGCCCGGCGGCAGCCCGGGCCAGTTGTGCAATGCATAGATTTCGTCCGCGGGAAAGCGCTCGAACAGCCCGTCGTCGATCATCGCCTTCGCCCCGGCGTAACCCTCCTCCCCCGGCTGGAAGATGAGGTAGGCGGTGCCGTCGAAGTTGCGGGTTTCGTGCAGGTAGCGCGCGGCGGCCAGCAGCATCGTCGTGTGCCCGTCGTGGCCGCAACCGTGCATGAGTCCCTCGTGCCGCGACTTGTGCGCGAAGTCGTTTTCCTCCTGCATCGGCAGCGCATCCATGTCGGCGCGCAGGCCCACGGCGCGGCCGCTGCCGAGTTGGCGCCCGCGCACGACGGCGACGATGCCCGTCTTGCCGATCCCGGCATGGTGCTCGATGCCGAGGTGGGTCAGGCGCTCGCAGACGATCTGCGCGGTGCGGTGCTCCTCGAAGCCCAGTTCCGGGTGCATGTGCAGATCGCGGCGCAGCGCCGAGAAATCGGCGTGCCAGTGCTGGATGTATTCGACGGGACTCATCGTTTGATTCCGGAGGTTAGGCCACGATTCGCTCGACGCGCAGGCGCGGATCGACACCGTAGTACAGCAGATCCACGATCAGGTTGATCACCACGAACACCAGCGCGATGAAGCACAGGTACGCCGCCATCACCGGGACGTCGGCGAAATTCACGGCCTGGATGAACAGGAGGCCCATCCCCGGCCATTGAAACACGGTTTCGGTGATGATGGCGAACGCGATGATCGCGCCCAGCTGCAATCCGGTGATCGTGATCACCGGCACCAGCGTGTTCTTCAGCGCGTGGCCGAAATGGATCGTGCGGTCGGAGAGCCCGCGGGCGCGGGCGAACCTGATGTAATCGGTGCGCAGCACCTCCAGCATCTCGGCGCGCACCAGCCGCATGATCAGCGTCATCTGGAACAGCGACAGCGTGATCGCCGGCAGGATCAGCGCCTTCAGACCGCTTTGGGTCAGGAGGCCCGTGGTCCACCAGCCGAAGGCGATGGTTTCGCCCCGCCCGAACGACGGCAGCCACCCCAGGATCACGGCGAAGACGAGGATCAGCAGGATGCCGATCAGGAAGGTCGGCAGCGAAACGCCGACGAGCGACAGCGTGAGCAGCAGCTGCGCCGACCAGCTCCCGCGCCGCAGCGCGGCATACACGCCGCCCGGGATGCCGACCAGGAGCGCGAGCAGCGCGGCAGCCAGCGACAGCTCGAGGGTCGCCGGCAGCCGCTCCTTGAGCAGCGTGGACACGGGGCGGCCCTGGCGCAGCGAAAGTCCGAACTCGCCCTGCACCGCATTGCCGACGAAGTGCGCGAACTGGACGTGGAACGGCCGGTCGAGACCGAGGTCGGAGCGCAGCCGGGCGCGGTCCTCGACGGTCGCGTCCTGACCGACCATGAAGGCCACCGGATCACCGGTGAAATTGAAGAGTCCGAACGCGATGAAGGCCACGACGGCCATGACGGCAACGGACTGGAGCAGGCGGCGGAGGATGAACGCGAGCAAGCGAGCCGAAGGGTTCCCGTCGATGACGCCGGGCCCGGCCGCCGTCAGCCGGCGCGCCCTGCGCCGGCCGATGATGCAGGAAACTCCTCCGCAGCGTCAATGCGCGTCGCAGGGCAGGCCGCGGCATACCCGCGATCAGACCCGTTGAATCTGTGGTTCAATGACGGCCTGATCCGGCCGATACCGCCATGCTGCGCTTCCTGTTCACCCGCATCAGCCTCATCATCCCGACGTTCCTCGGGATGACGCTGCTCGCGTTCTTCCTGATCCGCATCGTGC
>Ga0315287_10001504_pt1 | contig 21589 bp, 22 predicted proteins | sample YL17G11_0_MG_FD_205037 | JGI IMG/M metagenome (GOLD analysis project Ga0315287, IMG submission 205037) | Sediment microbial communities from Yellowstone Lake, YNP, Wyoming, USA - YL17G11_0 | ecosystem: Environmental > Aquatic > Freshwater > Lake > Sediment | place: USA: Wyoming | collected...
GAACAGGGTTTCCTCCGGCTCGATGAGGGCAACCGCTGCTCGCGCGATCGCGCGCTTCTCGGGGATCCGGTGCGAGCCACGGGCCGGATAAGGGAGTTCGTGCACCTGGGTTGCCACAGCCCCGCCGTGGGTGCGTTGGACATACCCGGAGCGCTGCAGGGCATCGAGGTCACGTCGAACGGTGGCCTCGCTGACGCCGAGGCGGTTGGTGAGCTGTCCGACGGTGACGGCGTCGTCGTCCTCCAGCATCTGCTGGATCTGCGTCAACCTGCTGACGCGAAGAGTCGACCGGCTCGCCATGCTGGCGATCATGCTCGTTTCTGCTTGTTTCTGTCAAGAACCTCCACAAGGTACTGGTCAATCGGCGCACTGATGCGGCAGACTCCTGATTTGAATGAGCGAACCGCTCATGAACTCGCACGAGGTGGCCATGGCTCCCATCGTCCTCGAGGACGTGACCAAGGTGTACCCGGATGGCACCACTGCCGTCCGGGGCATCGATCTGACCGTGCACTCGGGTGAGTTCATGGTGCTCGTCGGCCCCTCCGGCTGCGGTAAGTCGACGCTGCTGCGCATGATCGCCGGCCTCGAGGAGACCACGAGCGGTCAGATCCTCATCGGTGATCGCGATGTGACGCGCGCCGCGCCTCGCGACCGCGACGTCGCCATGGTCTTCCAGAACTATGCGCTCTACCCACACATGTCAGTGCGCGACAATCTCGGGTTCGCCCTCAAAGTGAGCCACACGCCGAAGGCCGAGATGCGCCAGCGCGTCGACGAGGCTGCGTCCATGCTCGGGCTCACCGAGTACCTCGACCGTAAGCCTGGACAGCTCTCGGGTGGGCAGCGACAGCGCGTCGCCATGGGGCGGGCAATCGTGCGCGAGCCAACGGCCTACCTGATGGATGAGCCACTCTCGAACTTGGATGCGAAGTTGAGAGTGTCGATGCGGGCAGAGCTGACCAACCTGCACAAACGCCTCGGCGTCACAACGGTCTACGTCACCCATGACCAGGTCGAGGCCATGACACTCGGGCAGCGGGTCGCGGTGATCGAGGACGGCACCCTGCAACAGGTGGCGCACCCGCAGGAGCTGTACCGCTCCCCCGCAAACGTCTTCGTGGCCACCTTCATCGGGTCACCGTCGATGAACGTTGCCCAAGCGACCGTGACGGACGACTCCTTCGAGTTCGGGCAGTTCACCCTGCCCATGTCAGACGCACAGCGGGACGCGCTCGACGGACGGGCAACGGCCATCGTCGGTCTCCGCCCTGAGGCGTTCACGGTCAAGGGCAGCGGGCCGTCCTTCGACGTCGAAGTCGCCGCGGTCGAGAACCTTGGCACCGAGTCGCATGTCTTCTTCGGCGTCGATGCTCCACCCATCGGGGTCGCGACCCACCATCTGGCCGACGACGCTCAGCCGATCGTCGACGCGAGCTCGGTCTTCATCGCCAGACTCGGACCGGATGAGATCATCACCGCCGGACAAGCACTGACGCTGTCGGTGGATGCTCGCAAGATGTACCTCTTCGACGCCGCATCGGGAGTCACTCTCTGACCTGACCGATGGGCGGGGTTGAGGTCATCCGGGGGGGTTGGTCTGCCCCAGGAAGTCGAAGACGCGCTGCAGCTCGTCCACCATGGTGTCGACATCGGGAACAGCGTGGCCCGTGTCGATGCGGTGGTAGTGCACGTCGCCATCCAGAGCACGAAGGGCATCGACGTACGTATCCACCTGCTCAACCGGGCACCGGGGGTCGTTGATGCCAGCGCTGACGAAAACGGGCGCACGGACGTCGGCCACATAGCTGATCGGTGACGAGGCTAGGTACTGATCCCTAGAGTCATCTATCGTGCCGCCGATCAACGTATTGAGATACGCCTGCATGAAGGGCGGGGAGACCTCCGCGCACTTGACTTGGTCGGCCACCGGGACCAAAGCCACACCCGAGCGCCAACGCTCTGGCTGTGTTCCCAACGCCATCAGCGTCACAAACCCGCCCCAGGAGCCTCCGGCGATCGAGACCCGCTGAGGGTCGACGACCCCTTCGGACACCAAGTGATCGACCACCGCGGTGATGTCCTCCAGCTCGATGAAACCCAGCCTTCCCTTGAGGGCGTCTCGCCACTCTGACCCGTATCCGGTTGACCCTCGGTAGTTCACACTCACTGTCGCGTACCCGAGGTCAACGAGCGACGCCGTGGTCGTGTGCCACAGGTCATAGTCCTGGAAGGTCGGACCTCCGTGAACGTTGATCACCGTCGGCAGCGACCCCGTCCGACCGGATGGAAGGCGCACGAGAGCGTGAACTCGGCCTCCCGGACCATCCGCGAACACGTCCTGGACCTTGACCGTTGGTGGTGGAGACGGGGACGGCAACATGACCAGCGGCTGCGCCTCTCCTGCAACCAGTCGGTAGACCATCGGCGCCTTGTTAGCGCTGGAGATGAGTGCATGGACCTCACCGTTAGGCCGCACGGAGGCTGCACTAATGCACCCTTTCGGCGTCGGAATCGAGGTCCTGCCGCCGGACACGAGATCAAGGCGCTGCAGTGTGTGCCGAGCGTTCTCAAGAACCGTGACGAGCAGCGCAGCTCCGTCCGGGTACCACGTCGCTTCCGCTTCACCGGCAGCGTCGATCTCGATGAGCTGCACCGAGTCATCGCCGAGCGTCCAGATGACAGGACGAACCTGCCCCGAAGAGTCGTCGGTGAGCAGGACGCGGTCAGCGTCGCCCGGCGCGAAGCCAACCGGGAGAACGCTGGAGCCGTCGATCACCCGCTGGGCTACTGCCACGCCATCGGCGATGCGGATCACATGCGTTCCCATGTGCAGCCAGTCGCCACCGGGCGCCACGGCGACGAGCACGTACTCGTCGGAGCCATCTGCTGCAATGACCTGGCCAGGGTCAGCGAACTCGGCCACGACGTGAGCAGCGCCATTGGCGTCAGCCCGGATGATCGTGGTGCCGCTCTGTCCGAGGTATCCGATGACAGCCCCTCCATCAGAACATGGCGCAATGCCTGCCATGAACCCTGCGGGCAGCTTGGCTGCAAGAACGGTTGCAGCTGCATCGCCGAGGGGCTGACGAACCCACCGACCTACCTCATCGCCAGCGGTGTCGTCGAACCACAGAACCGCTTCACCGTTCGGCGACACGACCGCACCGAGCGTTCCCTGTGCTCGATCGGTGATTTGCGTCAGGGGTGCAGGGTCACCTCCGGGCGTATACACATGCGCCTCAATACGTCCACTGATGTTCGCCATCACGACGGCTGGCGCGGACGCGTCTCGAGCCCAAACGGCTGACGCCCCCGAGAGGGTCCAGGGCGGGATCTGGGGGGCGCGCAGTCGCTGCTCCCAGAGAGGCATCGGCTCATGAGTCACCTGGCCACCTTGCCAGCCATGTCGTGAAGCAACAACCACCAGACATGGACACGTCAAGATATGCGCGGTTTGATCTCGCCATGACCATGCGCCCGAGGCACTCAGGGCCTTTACCGGCCGGCTCATCGCCGCGTGGCCCGGCGACGCTCGAAGCACGGGAGGTGCCGCTCGGTGGACCCCGGGCGATGCTCGTGAGGCGCACGCTCCCGCACCGCGCCCTTCGCACGATCGGTCCTTTCTGCTTCGTCGACCACTACGGGCCTTCACCAACCGTCGGTGACGGCGGGCATCCGATGGTCGTCCCTCCCCACCCGCATGCCGGACTGCAGACGGTGTCATGGCTGCTCTCGGGAGCTGTCGACCACCACGACAGCATCGGATCGATCCAACACATCGCTCCGGGCGAGCTGAACCTCATGACAGCAGGGCGGGGCATCGCTCACTCGGAGTACTCCGTCGGCGAGCAGCCCCTTCACGGCGTCCAGCTCTGGATCGCCCTGCCAGACGCCGTACGCCACCAGGATCCGCACTTCGAGCACCACGGGGACCTTCCCCAGGTCATCCTCGAAGGCGTCAGCGCCCGAGTCGTGATGGGGGCATTCCTCGGGGCGGAGTCAAAGGCTCAGACCTACTCACCGCTGGTGTGCAGCGAGCTCGGACTGTCTGTCGGACGTCATCGACTGCCCGTCGAGCCAACATTCGAGTACGGCGTGCTTGCGCTCTCTGACGGGTTGAACGTCGAGGGAGAGCGCGTTGAGCACGGCTCCCTGCGCTACCTGTCGCCCGGCGCCGATGAGCTCGGCTTGACGGTCGACGTAGAGACCACCGTCCTGCTGATCGGCGGTCTCCCTTTCGACGAGGACCTGCTCATGTGGTGGAACTTCGTAGGACGTACCCATGAAGACGTCGCCCAGGCCCGCACCGACTGGGCATCCGGCTCAGAGCGGTTCGGAACAGTGGTCGAGGACGACCGATCACCGATGCGCGCACCGAAACTGCCACCGGTGCGGCTGCGGCCACGACCACAACATCCGGGTTAACGCCCACTTGCTCAGTTAGGCGAGCAGTTTGGCCTTCTGTGCCGCGAACTCCTCGTCGGTCAGGACGCCCGACGCATGCAGCTCGCCGAGCTCCTTGAGCTGCGCGATGGGGTCTGGCGCTGCAGGTGCGGGAGCGGGCGGTGGCGCTGCCTGCTGCTCGGGCTGCGGATTCTGCTCAGCCCACTTGTTGGATTGGCGCCTCGAAACGTTGTTGGAGACGTGAGTTGCGGTTCCGGCGATGACAGCGGTACGAGCAACCCCGCGGATGAGTCCTGGCATGAGGTGTTCTCCTAGGTCAGTGGGTGATTACGCGTCGGCGTCGAGAGCAGCGACCAGCGCCTGGATGGGGATACGCCCGAAAGCGACCAACTGGCCACCACCTCGGCGAACAGCAGCTGCGAATGGTGCGGCCCAGCGGTTCTCGTAGACGAGCAGCGCAGCTGAACTGCCGCCCTCGACAGCAGCTGCGGCTTCGCTGATGTCGTCATCGCCGAGGATGCCGGACGAGGCTCCTTCGAAGATCGCCATGTCCAGCTCGCCGTCACCGTCGAAGTCAGCGATCTCAAGCATCGCCACTGAGCCGTCGTCGGCCTTGGTGAAGAAGACGAGGTCGATCAGCCGGATGACTCCCCGGTCGACCAGGTCGACGAGGATCGGAAGGCCCTCGCCGGTCATCTTGTTGCCAGGGAACTCGATGACCACGTAGTCGATCGGTCCCATCTCGTCGAGAGTGGCGTCGGTCATTCGGTGCTCCCTAGCTCGAGTGCTTGTTGGTCAGACCTTAGCGATGTCGCGCCCGTGCGCGGTGACCGCCCAGATAATGAAGATGTTAAGGGTGATGATGATGATGCTCCACCAAGGCTGGTAGGGGAGCCAGAGGAAGTTGGCCAAGGCGCTGAGCGAGGCGATGATGACCACGAGGGTACGCGCCCAAACAGCCCCTTGGAGCAGGAAGATCCCGGCCAGGAACAGAACGACGCCGATGAGCAGGTGAATCCATCCCCAAGTTGTGGCGTCGAACTTGAAGGCGTACTGCTCGCCCACGATGAAGAACTCGTTCTTCAGCAGGGCTGCGAGGCCAGCAAAGAACTGGAAGGTGCCGGCGATCATCAGCAGGATGCTGGCAAAGGTGGTCAGGCCGACGGCCCCGCCGCTGTAATCCTTCTGGTCAGCCAAGCGAACCCTCCATTTGGTTGTGGACGCGTTGATCCGTCCAACACGATTATCCCCCGCATCTGCCTCCATGATCGTCATCCCAACCGGACGATTTACACATCCGCGACTCAGCGCGACGCGAGGAGGCCGAGCTCGTGCGCCCTGTCGACCGCCTGGCTACGAGACGAGACACCCAGCTTTCGGTACGCAGACAGCGCCTGGCTCTTAACCGTATGGCGTGAGAGGTAGAGCTTCTGGCCGATCTCAGGGAAGGACAAGTGGCTCGGCAGGTACTGCAGCACCTTGAGCTCAGCGGTGGTCAGCAAGGAAGGCCCAGTCCGAGAGATCTCGAGGTCGGCCACGAGCATCTCTGCCTCTTTGAGCATCACGTCGAACACCGGGCCCTGGGCGGCGGGCCCGTAGCGCTTCCGCGCCTCGTCGATCAGGACGGCGGCACGCTGGCGGTCCCCGAGCTGCCAGAAGACGTTGGCCAGTGCGAGTCTGCCGCCAACCGCATGCCACGGGGCAATGGCCCCGATCAGGGATGTCAGCCGTAGCGCCCTCACAGCATCATCGACGGCGTCATCATGACGCCCGGAAACGACCATCACCGACGCGGCCACCGAGAAGATGGGGGCCATCGCCGGGATGTTCTCCAGGCTGGTGGTGAAGACGATGGAGCGCGCCTGCTCGATCTGCGACACCGCTCCGGCGACGTCTCCGGAAGCGAGCCGGGTGGCGGCCAGAGCAGCGAGGCAATGCGCGTACATGTCCTTGACCCCGAACTGCCTGCAGTGCTCGACGCCTTCTTCGAGGTCGACCACCGCCGCGCTCGTGTCACCGAGGTACAGAGAGGCGACGCCCCGAAGGAAGAGAGCAACGGTGACCCAGGGATCCGCAGTCTTCCCCAGTGCTTCGAGCGCCTCACTGGTTTGGCGCACGATCGTGGCAAGACCGCCCTCGCCGAGAAGCGCATCGGCGACAAGACAGTAGGCGCGATCGGCGTCCCCCAGGGAATCGTCCGCCAGGTGTCCACGCACAAGCCCGGCCATCTGCAGCGTCGTCTCCATCGACCCTTCGTGGATGCTGACGTAGAACTTCGAGAGGACCAGCCCGATCTGACCTGCCGCCCTGCGCTCGTCGATCCCCTCGAGCCACCGACGCGCGACGGGCATTCGACCCGATGTCAGCAGCCGCCAGGTGCGCTCCCAGACGAAGCGCGCGAGAGCCTCGTCGTCGCCCATCTCCTTGGCGTGGGCAACCGCCAAGTCGTCCTCGCCCTGACTCGCGTACCACTCCCACGCGCGGCGATGCATCTCGTGGAACTCGGGGATCGACCGGGCATAGAGCTCAGACCTCAGAAAGTCCGAGAAGAGATGGTGGAGCCGGTAGCACTCATCGGCCCGGTCGGAGCGCTTGATCAGATGGTTCTGGGCCGACAACCCTCGGAGCAGCTCGAGTGAACCCGGACGTCCGACGACCGCGTCGCACACGGGGCCGCAGAGGTCACCGACCACCGACACCTTGACGAGGAACTCACGAGCGTCCTCGGGAAGAGCGGCGAAGAGCTCGTCGCGCAGATAGTCGGCGATCCACCCAGGCGTAAGTCCCGGAGGGCCTTCGACCTCGAGTAGGTCCGACTCGCTGAGGAGGGCTCTGCCCAGCAGGTAGAGGCCGACCGGCCAACCCTCAGTGCGCTCGAGGACTGCGTCGAACTGTCGCTCACCGACCTCGACCCCGATCTCTGCCATCAGCGCCCGCGCCTCTTCGGCGTCCATGGCCAGGTCGGCACCCCCGAGCTCGAGCGTGCGGCCACTGGCGCGTAGCCGACGTGCTGCGTACGGCGTCGCGTCTCGCGTCCCGATCGCCAGCTGCGAGTCAGCGGGAAGGCCAGCGAGCACTGTCTCGAGAAGGCTGGCGGCCAACGGGTCGGTCAGATTCATCGCGTCGTCGATCACGACGAGCAGGGGCACCCCATGCTCATCGAGCAGTGCCCGGAGGGCCGGCATCGTGGCGGCATGCCAGGTGGGTTCGTCGTAGGCGGGCGGCAACGGCTCACGACCAGAATCCGTCCCGGTGACTGTCAGAGCACTGGCGAGCCGGTCGGCCAGCTCACGGCTGTCAGCACGGGGGGGAACATCGAGCCACACGACCTCGCCGGCACGTTCGGTGCGCCAGCGCTCACTCCACTGGGCAAGGATGGTCGACTTCCCGAATCCGGCCGTGGCACTCAGCGTGATGACGCGGGTTTCCGGCCCGGCTGCCATCTGGTTGAGAACCCGAACCCGCTCGACCGATGCCCAGGGCGGCTCCGAAGCGGGATCAGCAGTCATGCCGCAAGGGTAGGGAACCCGGCCCGTGAGCCTTCAACTACCCGTCCTCCATCAGCAGGGCGCTGCACCCGACTCACATTTCAAATACCCCCTGGGGTATTCTCTTGGAACCGTCGGTCCCGCCCAGGAGGTCTCCAGATGTGCAGTCCCGCCAACTGCCGTAGCTGCGGCAAGGTCACGTGGAGCGGCTGCGGCATGCACGCCGACCAAGTACTCGGCTCCGTCGCACCGTCCGAACGCTGCGGCTGCCGCTGACCCCATACGCACGGAAGCGCCGCCCCAGCGGGGCGGCGCTTCTGGCGCAATGCGGTACAGGGCTAGGCGAGAGCCTTGGCCTTGATGCTGTCGAATTCGGCCTGCGAGATCGCACCTGAGTCCAAGAGCTCCTTGGCCTTGTGGATCTGGTCTGCTGAGCTCGTACCAGCAACATCTTGGATGTAGGCAGTCTGTGCGGCCTGCATATCCTTGGCGGCCTTCATGTTTCGCTCGGCCATGCCACCACCGCGGGCGATCAGGTAGACCAAGGCAGCGATCCACGTGGTGAAGATCAAGGCCAGGATCCAGAGCGCCTTGGCCCAGCCGTTCAGCTCGTGGTCGCGGAACAGGTCGGCGAAGATGTAGAAGAGCACCATCAAGTAGGCGACGAAGAGGAAGATGGCGATCGTGTACCAGATAAACTCGCCAGCAGACACGTAATACCCCTTTCTGGGCCACCTGCTTGGTGGCTGTTCGGCGCCCATCGTGGCATAAGGCCCCGCCAGCGCAACATCCTCCTCCTGGCACCAATCACTGGCCGTGTGCTCAGCCCAGGTCTTGGCGGTGCCCCTGCTGCTCCAACCAACGAACCAGCTGGCGGTAGACGTTCGGGGCACCGTGAAGGTGTCCCTGCTGGTCAGTGAGATCGTCGTCGATGGCCCAGCCGCTCGGGTGGACGATCATCGGTTGGGTCTGCCAGCCCCCCAGACCGCCGTGACAGCCCACCAACTCCTCAAAGGCAGCCACCTCGTCGGTGCTGGCGTCGTAGAGCGAGTTGACATAAATGTCGGGTGCGTTGGAGAACTCGGCGATACGCAGCAGATCTCCCTGCGCGTGCTGCCCGAAGTCCGCGAGTGGGTTCTCGCCGGTAACCACGCCGGTACGAAGGTCGATGCTTCCCCCTACCCCGATGGCGACCGGACCGGCGTCGGCCATGACCGTGGCAAAGGAGATCCCGGGATGAGCAACCACCCCGGCAAGCAACCCCGGATAGCCGGTTTCGATCTGGGCAACGGTCTGCCGACCATCGAGGCGCGGGAACCAGATCCCGCCCAGGTTGCCGGAACCGACCACCGCCAAGGCGGGCCGTTCTTCGCTGCCCTCCACGTCGGCTGACTCTTTGTCGGCCGTGAGCGGGCCCAGTGAACTGTCAGCGTCGCGGCTGCGCACGGCGCGCGCTGCGACCTTTCCAGTGACCGACCCCTGAGCCGAGATCTGGCCGATGAGCACGTTGACCGGGCCCCAGCCCTCGATGTCGGAGACCGACGACGTGGTGTGCGACTCGCCCATCAACTCTTCGATCAGCTGCTCGAGGCTCTGTCCGTACCGCTGCAGAAACGTCGATCCCTGACTCTGTCCGTGGTCAGAGAGAAGCACAATCTCGTACGGCCGCGGCGTCACTCCCGACTTCGCGACCCGCTCCAAGGACTCCACTACCCGATCGAGGCCGAAGATCGCGTCGGTGGACTCGCGTCGAACGACACCCGCGTGGTGAGCGATCTCGTCGTAGTCGACGTAGTCGACGTAAATAGCTTTCGCTCCCCTCATCATCGATTCAACGACCAGCGCCGTATTGAGATCGCGGAGCAGGACGTTGGTCACACCCCGCAGAAGCACGTAGCTGCCGTGCCTGTTGATCCGCGGCTCGATGCCCCGACGGCGTTGCTGCCGCGCCTGGTACAGCTCTTTGAGCATCTCGGCGATGGTCATGACGATGGCTCGAATCAGACCAGCGGGATGGGTGAAGAACGCCGCGTAGGACTTCGACGGGCCGAGACCTTCCTTCGGCTGCTTCATCCCGCTCATCGTCAGCAGAGAGATCGGGGCGTCTCCAGAAAAAAGGTTGCTGATGCTGACTCCGTTGTCGGCCAGGAGCCCCCGTCCGTCGCTCACTCGAGACTCAATGAGCGCCGCGTCGGGAGGGTGATTGGCGACCACGAGGTCGCCCGTCTCCTTCTCGTACCAGCGGAAGGCCGGGATGTTGTCGTTGTTGCCGTGCAGGATGCCCGCCTGGCTGACAGGCGTGGTCGACGGCAATGCCGCCACCCAAGCATCCATCCGGTGCGTGCCCGTGCGTAGCCAACGGCTGATGGTCGGAACGTTTCCGGCTTGCACATGCCAGCGAAGGACCGGCTCGGGCACTCCGTCCAACTGCAGGAAGAGCACACCCGGCTCGTCGAACTTCTCCGACGGCATGTCGCGCATACTCATACGAGCTGCGTGCACCAGCAGGTAGTTCTGGCTGTTGGACGAGAAGGCCCACGTCAGCGCTGATGCGACCAGTGCGTAGATCCACGAGGCCAGGAAGGTCTCCCAAAAGCTGCCGACCACCATTCCTGGCGTCAGGTTCAAGATGATGTCGATGACGATCGCGTTGGCGAACACCGCCAGGAAGATGGCACCCACCCAGCCAAAGAGAAGCGCGAACCTCGCGAGCAGCGACTGAGCCACCGGGGCGAACAGAGAGAACAGCAGCGCCGCCAATGGGACTGACCACCAGTAGTCCGGGTAGATCCCTGGCGAAAGGGCGATCGTGATCGCCAGCACAACCCAGGTGGCGACGTAATGGCCAACGATCGCGCGTAGGCGACCACGACGATCATCTGGTGAGCGCCCTGCCAGTGCAGCAGCCAGTGCCCGTTCACGGCGACGTCGTTCGGCAAATCCACTCATGAGGTTCTCCTTGCCAGAGTGGGCAGAGCCTAGTGGTCGCCTCGGCGTTGCGCTTGGGGCGTCAGCACCCCAGGCAGTCGAGGGAGAACACCTGCGTTCCGCCAGCGGTCCCGACGAAGGTGCCGGCGACCGAGGTTCCGCCTGACAGGGACGTGGCCGTGCCGTCAACGGTGACCGGCCTGCCGTCCAGCGCAGTTCCGGTGCAGGCCACTTCGATCTCTTCACCGTTGGGTGCGGTCTGACATGACAGTGGACCGGAGACCTCTACCCCAACGTCTGCCAGCTCGGCCTGCCCTTGCGTCGAAGCGGCGGTGCGCACCAACGTCTCAGTCATCTGCTCTACCTGTTGCTCACCGCTTGATCCGCAGCCCGCCACGACCAGCACCGTTGACGACAGGGCAACCAGGAATCGAATGTGCGTCATCTCTGCAGTATCGCAGCGAGTTGACCGAAATCGTTGCGCTGGGCGTGCTCAAGAGCGGTTACTCCGTCTTGGTCGGCGATGGCTTGGTCAGCCCCAGCGGCGAGGAGGATCGTCACGATCTCTTGGTACGGCGCCGACCCGTCGCCGAGGATCACCGCTTCGAGCAAGGCCGTCCAGCCGAGGTCATTGACGTGGTTGACGTCAATGTCAGTTCGTACGACGCGCCGCACATACTCGACGTGCCCTCGCTCGCTGGCAGGAATCACCGACACCCCGCCGTAGCGGTTGCGCTTCGCAAGGTCTGGCCGAGCAGGGAGCAGTACCTCAAGCATCGCGACGCTCCCAGTGACACCGGTCACCAACCAGGGCGTATCACTCCGCCCATCAACAGCATCGGGATCTGCTCCGCGCCCCACAAGCTCCGAGGCCACGTCAACGTGGTCCCCCGCGGCCGCGAGCAGTAGCGGGCTCCGCCCCCGCTCATCGCGCGTCTCGAGCGAGGCACCGGCGCTGATCGCCGCGCACTCGCCGTCGAGATCTCCTGCGGCCGAGGCTGCCAAGAGACGATTGTCGGCCTTGCGCGTGACCTTGTCCGAACGGGCTGCGCCCACTGAACCTCCCGGAGTCGATGAGATCCTGACACGCTTCGTTCCCTCTGGACATTGCCCGATCCCCACAACTCCAGCAAGATCGACGCGCACCCACCCCACTGGGACCCTCAGGAGACGACATGACCGACCAGCTCGAGTCGCTGTTTGTCGTCATGATCGTCGCTGCCCTCGTGCCCGTCGCGATCCGTCTCCTACCGGTTGCCGTCCCCCAGGTGGTGCTCCTGCTCGCCGGCGGCATCCTGATCGGCCCTGAGGTCCTCGGATGGGCCGACCGCAGCGAGCTCACCCTGCTGTCCGACGTGGGGCTTGGCTTCCTCTTCCTGCTGGCCGGCTACGAGCTCCCGCCACTTCTCATGCGCCAGCGACCTGGCCGCCTGGCCCTTGGAGCCTGGGGGATCTCGGTCGCTCTCTCGCTCGCCGTCGTTGGAGTCCTCGAGGCAACCGGGTACGTCAAGGCGTTCATTCCGGTGGCTCTCGCGTTGACCACAACAGCACTCGGCACCCTGCTTCCTATCCTGCGCGACAACGACATGCTCGGTGGAATGTTTGGCCAACACATGTTCGCCTCGGGCGCAGTCGGTGAACTGGGGCCGGTACTGGCCATATCGCTCTTTCTGAGTGCCAACGGATCGTGGCAGTCAGCTCTGGCCATCGTGACGGTCGTGGCACTCGCGTGGCTCCTAGCCCGCATTCCCTCCTGGCTGGAAGGCACCCGCGTCGGCATGATCGTGTCCGCTACGTCTGAGGATACGACGCAGTCCGTCCTGCGATGGACGATCACTCTGCTGCTTGGTGCGCTTTTGCTCACTGCCGATTTCGGTCTCGACATCGTGCTCGGGGCATTCCTCGCCGGAATGGTCCTACGGCGGTCGAGCCAAGAGACTACGGAGGGTCCTGTCGGCCTGCTTCACAAGCTCGACACCGTCGGCTACGGCTTCTTCATCCCGATCTTCTTCATCTCGTCCGGCATGGGTCTGGACCTCACGTCGATCATCGAGAACCCCGAACGGCTCCTGGTCTTCTTCTCCCTGCTCCTGCTGGTGCGAGGGGTCCCGGCGCTCTTCGTCTACCGACGCGAGCTCCCAGGCTCTGAGCGAGTTCAACTGATGTTCTTGTCCGCGACTGCCTTGCCGCTCATCGTCGCGATCACCGAGGTGAGCATGACGAACGGAACGATGCTGGCCGCGAACGGAGCGGCGCTCGTTGGCGCCGGAGCACTGTCGGTCGCCGTCTTCCCGTTCATCGCGCTCCAGATCAGAAAACGAACGCTTACGCAGTCTCCACATGAAGGGAGCCGCAGTGTCGTCGAGTAAGCAGTCCGGGGGGTCGAACGCACCGGCGCGGGCCGGCTTGGTGCTTGCCGCCCTGATTCTCGGTGCCGCCGTTGCCAACCTCAACCTCGCTGTGGCCAACGTCGCACTGCCGTCGATCGGTCAGGCCTTCGACGCCAGTCAGACGCAGTTGAATCTCGTTGCCGTCGGATACTCGCTCGGGCTGGCCGCCTCGGTGCTGTATCTCGGCGCCCTCGGCGACCGACACGGACGCAAGATGATGCTCCTGCTGGGCGTTGCGCTCTCCGTGCCCGCTTGCCTGCTGGCCGCCTACGCCCCAACGGTCGAGATCCTGATCGTTGCCCGGATCTTCGGAGGCCTCGCGGCCGGCATGGCCTACCCCACGACTCTCGCCCTCATCACCGCACTGTGGGCTGGTTCGGAGCGGACCAAGACCATCGCGCTCTGGTCAGCGCTCGGCGGTGCGATCTCCGCCCTTGGGCCGCTGACCTCTGGCTTCATGCTGCAGTACTTCTGGTGGGGTTCGGTCTTCCTGGTGACGCTTCCGCTCGCGGTCGTCGCCTTCCTGATGGCCTGGCGACTGGTGCCGGCGCACGTGAACGAGAGCACCGAGCCCGTCGACAACCTCGGCGGTGTGCTGTCGATCTTCATGGTCGGCGGGCTGGTGTTGGCGATCAACTTTGCCGTCGTGCCGGATGCCGCCACTCTCGCCATTGGCCTGGCGCTCATCTCCGCCGCCGCGCTCGTCGGCTTCTGGATTCGACAGCGCCGCGCCCCCAACCCGCTGTATGACCTCGTCGTGGCTGCTCGCCCGACCTTCTGGGTTGCTGCGGTTGCCGGGATCGTGGTCTTTGGGTCGCTGATGGGGGCGATGTTCATTGGCCAGCAGTACCTGCAGAACGTCCTTGGCTACAACACGCTCCAGGCGGGCGCTGCGATCTTGCCCGCCGTCGTCCTCATGGTCTTGATTGCACCCAGGTCGGCCAAGCTCGTCGGCTCACACGGGTCACGGTTCACACTGCTGGTCGGATACGTCTTCGTGGTCCTCGGGTTCCTGACGATGCTGTTGCTCTGGCAGGAGAGCTCGCCCTACTGGGTCGTCGGGTTGGGCTATGCCTTCGTGGGGGCCGGGGTGGGGTTTGCGGGAACCCCCGCGTCGCACTCCTTGACCGGCTCGGTGCCCGTACGCCGCGTCGGCATGGCGTCAGGCACCGCCGACTTACAGCGCGACCTCGGCGGAGCCCTGATGCAGTCGATCTTCGGCGCGCTACTGACGGCTGGCTATGCGGCAGCAGCAACCGCCGCCATCGGAAGCTCACCAGAGGCGAACAAGGTCACAGCGTCGACGCAAGCTCAGCTCACGAAGTCGTTCGACGGAGCCGAAGCGGTTGCCGCCCAATACCCGAAGGACTCCCAAGCCATCATGGACGCGGCCAGGGAGTCCTTCCTCCAGGGCGACCGGTGGGCTTACACCGCAGGCATCGTTGCGGTGCTTCTCGGCGCGGCCCTTGTCGCCTGGAAGTTCCCGCGCAAGAACGCCGAAGATGCCCTCATCGCCGGATACCTGGAGGCCGACACTGCTCCTAGTGCGTGAAGCCCCCAGCCTCTGCCTCGGTCAGTGGCTTGGATATCGGGTGCGCCGCGAAGTGGCTCAGCGCAGCTTGGTAGTCATCCATCAGCAGGCCCGCCAAGTCGCGGCTGAACCCATGGCGCACCAGGATTCGCTGGACTGCCATGTCCTCGCGGTTTGCCGGCATCGTGTACGCGGGCACCTGCCAGCCCTTGGCCCGCAGCCGGTCAGCGAGGTCGAAGAGTGTGAACCCATGGTCGACTCCCTCTTTCAGCTTCCAGGAGATCGCCGGAATTCCCTTGTGCGGATCACCATTGCTTAAGATCTCGAAGGGACCCAGCTGGTCGATCTCTTCGGCGAGGTACATCGCTATGTCGTAGCACTGCTGGTGAATCTTGCGATACCCCTCACGACCCAGACGCAGGAAGTTGTAGTACTGCACCGCGATCTGGCCGCCAGGGCGTGAGAAGTTCAGCGCGAACGTCGGCATGTTGCCACCGAGGTAGTTCACGTCGAAGACAAGCTCCTTGGGCAAGTCGTCCTTGGTGCGCCACACGATCCAGCCGACGCCGAGCGGTGAGAGACCGAACTTGTGGCCTGACGCGTTGATCGACTTCACTCTCGGAAGGCGGAAGTCCCACGTCAGGTTCGGCGCCGTGAACGGTGCCAGGAAGGCGCCACTCGCCCCGTCGACGTGCATGGGAACATCGAGCCCGGTCTCCTTCTGCAGTTGGTCGAGCGCGCGATGCACCTCCTCGACGGGTTCGAAATCTCCAGTGAACGTGACCCCCAGCGTGGGGACCACGCCGATGGTGTTCTCATCCACCCGTTTGAGGGCCTCTTCCGGCGTCATGATGAGCCGATCCCCGTCCATGGGGATCTCCCGGAGCTCGACGTCCCAGTAGCGGGCGAACTTGTGCCAGCAAACTTGAACGGGGCCGGTGACCAGGTTCGGTCGGTCGGTCGACTTGCCCTCAGCCCGACGCCTGGCACGCCAGTTCCAGAGGAGCGCCATGCCGCCCAACATCGCCGCCTCGCTTGAGCCCGTGGTCGACGTGCCGATCGAGTTGTCGGTAGCCGGCGAGTTCCACAGTCCGGCCAGCATGTGGACGCATCGCTCTTCGAGCTCGGCGGTCTGGGGGTACTCGTCCTTGTCGACCATGTTCTTGTCCATGGTCAGGTCCATCAGCAGATGGACCTCGGGCTCGAGCCAGGTCTGGCAGAAGGTTGCGAGATTTTGCCGGGAGTTGCCGTCCAGCATTAGTTCATCGGCCACCAGTCGAAAGGTGTGTCGCGGGTCCTGTTCGTGCTCGGGGAGCTGGTACTTCGGGAGAACCACCGAGACGTCCGATGAGGCGAAGATCTCGTCGACGCCTTTGTCGCGGATGCGGTGCCGTTCATGCAGCATGGCTAACCTTTCGATTCTGTTTGTCGCTCCTGGATGCGTCAGGCGGCCAGGTCGTGAGACATTGCGTCAATGCAAACGGTAACGGCGAAGATCAGCGTGACTTCTTGGTCGCCCTCGTCGAAGTCGACGTTGTAGCGGTCCCGAATGCCGATCAGCCGCTTCTTTACCTTTGCCTCGCGGCCACCGATCTCGATCATCATGGTGTCGCGGACCGCGATCGCCTTGCCGTCAGCCTTGTAGACCTTCTGCCCATCGGCGTCTTCGATCCAGTAGTCGTCGCCGATGGCAAACACCTTCTCGCGCATGCAGAACGTCCTCTTCGAGTCCCCACAGCGGCGGTCTCTGAGTCCCATGGCCTACTCCCTCGGTGCCTGGTAGACATCTTGACCCTAGTCACGTGAACGATCTTTGGGCACCTCCCGATGGGACTAAGAAGACCCCTCGTGCGACGATCCCTCCTGCCTGGGTCTGGTCGAAGGACCCTTTCGAAGTCGGGTCCTAACGACGTAGGTTGGCAATGACCGTGACAACGGAAACGAGGGAAGCCATGAGCGAGACCACCACCACTGACGTCCTAGAGATCATCGAGTCCCCCGACCTGGCCCAGTGGGACGACGACTCAGGACATGGAGTCCTTAAGGGGATCTTGATCGCCGTTGGGATCGCCGTTATCGCCGCAGCAGTGGCCACCATCTTCAGCCGGCGCGGCAACTAGCCAGCTGCGTCACTGGGCGTACCGTCCTGTAGTTGTTCCGCTCTCACGAGCGCCCGTTGCAGGGACTCCCCCACTGACTCAGTGGCAGTGAAGACGTTCGCGGCACCCAGTTCGTCCAGGGAGCCGGTGTCTCGGAGTTGTCGCCAAATGTGGTCACCGACCCCAGACAGCACCAGATGTCCGCCGACGGCATCTAACGACCTGCGGTAGCGCATGAGCACGGCGATGAACGTGCTGCCCAGATCCTCCTTCCCGCGTAGGCGGAGAACGACGACCGCGTTCTGTGAATGATCGGTCACCTCCGGAAGTTGACTCTCGAAAACCGGGGCCGACGCGAAGAACAGGCTCCCGTAGGTCGTCAGGACGACGACCTCGCCCGCGGGTAGTTCACGCGGAGGTGGACCTTCCTTCGGAAAGGGATCTCCTGCATGGAGCACCCATCGATAGATGACTACTTTGTTGGACTGTCTGACCACGAAGAGCGCCACCGACATCCCGATCCCTGCCAGAACCGCAAACTGGAGGGGCGCAACGATGGTCAAGACGAAGGTCAGAACCATCACAAGGGCATGACCTCGCCCGGTTCGCCAGACCATTTCCACCTCGTTCAGGCGGAAGGTGCGAAATCCGACGACGGTCAGAAGGCCCGCCAGCGCGGGCATCGCGATGAGGTTGGCGACCCCAGGGATGAGGAGGATGACGAGCAGCATCACCGCGCCAGCGACGAGGTTGGCCCATCGCGTTCGAGCACCGGCCGATGTCAATATCCCGGTTGCCGACATCGACCCTCCGACCGGCATCCCTTGGAGGATCCCAGACACCATGTTGGCCACGCCTTGACCGCGGAAGTCACCCGAGATGTCGGGGTAGCGACCATCCGGGTTAGGAACCGACTGACTGATGGCCGACCCCTGTACCAGACCGACGAACGAAAGCGAGACCGCAGGGAGCAACAGCCCCCAGACCAATGACAAATCTGGAAGTTCAGGAGCGGGGAGCCCACTCGGGATTTCAGCGACATCTGCTACCTGTCGCACAGAGTCAAGCCCGGCGAGTTCCACGACCGCTGAAACCGCCAGGATCGCGACAACCATGCCGAATCCACCAAGCCGGGTGCTCCCGAGCACCACGATCAGGACGATCGTGACCAGGGCAACGATGACGGTCGTCGGATCGACCAACTCCACGTTGGCGGCCGTGTCGACGACCCGGAGGACGCGGTGCGACTCTGCCGAGCGATAGCCGGTCAGCTCAGCGATCTGCGACAGCACGATCGTGACCGCGACGGCGTTGATGAACCCTGTGACCACTGAGTGCGGCACAAACCTCACCACCGAGCCCGTCTTGGCCAACCCCAGGCTGAGCATGATCAGGCCGGTCAGCACCGTCAGCGTGACCAGGGCCGTCAGCCCTGCCGATGAACCGTCGACCCCCGGGACATCGGACGTCAGCACCGCGAGTGCCGCAGTCGCTTGCACCGACATCAGCACTGAGCTGGTGGCCAACGCACCGGCCACGGTGCCGAACAGGTAGCCGTACAGCCCAGAGACAGGGCTGACACCGGCGAGCACGCCCATCGCCAACCCGCCTGGCACGTTGGCGAGCCCCAGCAACAGCCCGGCCGCGGCGTCCTTCCCCTGCGGGGGCTTCAGGCGCGGACTCACACGGGGACTCACACGGGGACTCTAGCCGCGGGACGGGACGATTGCCCCTGGTCGGCTGCTACTTCGCACACCACGCTGGAAGTGAAGGCAAGCAAAGGGAACGGGGCTGAAAGGAAGCAGTCATGCAGAAGGTCTTGGTCGTGTACGAGTCGATGTTCGGAAACACCCACGACGTCGCTGAAGCGGTCGCCGTCGGCCTGCGCGCAAGCCTGGATGTCGCCCTCGTGGACGTTGCTGATGCCCCACTCGAGATCCCCGATGATGTCGATCTCGTGGTGGTCGGCGGTCCTACTCATGCATTCGGGATGAGCCGCCCCTCGACACGTCAATCAGCTGTTGAGCAAGGCGCCGACCCCCATGCGGGCGAACACATCGGGCTTCGCGAATGGATCGCTGGCGTCGTGGCGCCCGAAGGGATTCCCACGGCGGCCTTCGACACCAAGGTTGCCAAGCCGCACCTTCCCGGTTCCGCTGCCAAAGCAGCCGAGCGCAAGCTGCGTCACCGTGGATTCAAACAACTGGTCCATCCGGAGAGTTTCTTCGTGGCCGGAACGACCGGCGACCTGCTGGACGGCGAACTCGAACGTGCCCGCGCCTGGGGCGAGAGCCTTGCCGCTGCTTGAGTTCTAGGTGGTCGCGACAGGAACGCGCATCTCTTCCAGCAACGCTCGCACCCGGCGGTCGATCTCATCGCGGATGGGGCGAACGGCGTCAACCCCCTGGCCAGCTGGATCGTCCAGGACCCAATCGAGGTAGCGCTTGCCTGGAAACACCGGGCAGGTGTCCCCACACCCCATGGTGACCACCACATCTGCCGCGCGAACAATCTCGTCGGTCCACACCTGCGGTGTCGCGGTGGAGATGTCAATGCCGACCTCAGCCATCGCCGTCACCGCCGATGGGTTCACTGCGCTGGCCGGCTCTGACCCTCCGGACCAAACCGCTGCCCGATCACCGGCGTAGTGGTGAAAGAACCCCATCGCCATCTGTGACCGGCCGGCGTTGTGCACGCAGAGGAACAGCACGGTCGGCACATCCGGCTGTTCGCCCTCGTGTTTGTCCATCATCGGTGGCCTCTCCGCATCAAGTGATCTGGTTCAAGTGTTTCTGCCCCCGGTCACCGTTTAGTGAACATCAACTGAACGGCTTCAGAAGATCACCCCACCCCTGCGGGGAGTGGTTGGGTACAGTGCAAATCAATAGTGCCGGGACGGACGCCGTCCGCGGGCGCCGACCCGAAGACCAAGAACGCACCCGGCTCCCACCCCGTACTCACTCTGAACGCAAGGAGTACCGATGGCCACCAAGACCGACTTCACCGAGGACGAGTGGAACACCCTGCACAGGGGTCTCACGGGTGCAGGAATGCTGGTCTCGATCAGCGAACGTGGCTTCACTTCCACGTTCAAGGAGACCGGAGCCCTGGCGAAGTTCTTGGCCACGCAGTCACAAGAAGGCACCAGCCAGCTGGTCCGGGAACTGGCCGGCACCCACGGCAGCGGATGGAAGGTCAGTTCGTCAGCCGACGAACTGCAAGATGGTGCGCTGGCCGCCCTCCGCTCGTCGGTCGAGATCCTGACCAGGAAGGACCCAGATGACCTGGTCGAATACCGCGAGCTGGTCTTGGCACTCGCCCTGCGCGTATCTGACGCCGCACCAGAAGGCGAAGCGGCAGAAAAGAGCGCGATCGACTCCATCCGGAACGCTCTGACCCCGTAGGTGACGGAAAGAACCCCGCTCCCGCTGACCCTCGATAGGCTCGTTAACCGAGCACCCAACGAAGAGCAACACAGGAGGCCGACGGTGAACGACCAGATGCTCCAGAAGATGAAGAGCGGCAACGGCTTCATCGCGGCACTCGACCAGAGCGGTGGGAGCACGCCGAAGGCTCTCAAGCTCTACGGCGTCGAGGCGTCTGAGTACTCCGGAGACGGTGAGATGTTCGACCTCATGCACCAGATGCGCAGTCGAATAATTACTAGCCCGGCCTTCACCGGAGAGCGCGTTCTTGGCGCGATTCTGTTCGAAATGACCATGGATCGCCAGGTCGAGGGTATGGGGTCAGCCGAGTACCTCTGGAACAAGAAGGGCGTCGTCCCGTTCATCAAGGTTGACAAGGGACTGGCGGACGAGGCCAACGGTGTTCAGCTGATGAAACCGATGCCAGAGCTCGACGCCCTCCTACAGAAGTCGTTGTCTCACGGGGTGTTCGGCACCAAGATGCGTTCGGTCGTCAAGCTCGCCGATGTAACAGGTGTCGGCGCACTTGTCGACCAACAGTTCGAGGTCGGCCGTCAGATCCTCGCCGCTGGACTCGTTCCCATCATCGAACCTGAGGTAGACATTCACAGCCCCCAGAAGGCCGAGGCTGAGCAGCTTCTCAAGGTGGCGATCACCTCACAGCTCGACCGGCTCGCGGCGGAGCAGAATGTCATGCTGAAGCTCACGCTCCCGAGCAGGCCTGACTTCTACACCGATCTTGTCGACCATCCACGTGTGGTCCGAGTGGTCGCCCTCTCTGGCGGTTACTCCCGCGACGACGCCAACTCATTGCTGGCCAAGAACCATGGCGTCATTGCCAGCTTCTCGCGGGCGCTCACCGAGGGTCTGTCCGCTCAGCAAGGCGACGACGAGTTCAACAAGACCCTGGGGTCGTCGATCGAGAGCATCTACCAAGCGTCCATCAGCTGACCCGATGCTCCTGGAGGAGCATCGATCCTGGCTATGCATCAAGAGATGACGACAGGAGCGCCTGCACGGTCCTCGGGTCTGCTTTCGGGCCGGTGATCTGGAGGACGATGACCCTCGTCCCGATGCGCAGAGTGCCCGCACTGAGTGGTTGAGCACCGGCACAACCGCACAGGGGAGGGTCAATGCGCCAACCATCCCGGCCAGCGATGACCATGGGTTTCACCTTGATGGGATCTCCGAAAAAGCTGGCCGCATTCCGCGTCAGATAGTCAACAAACTCCGCCGCCCCCTCTTCGGACGAGAATGCGAGGACCTGACTTTCTACGCCGGTGAGCCGCCGGGAGGCGCCGCGATACTCGACTTTGACCCC
>Ga0315287_10001505_pt1 | contig 21585 bp, 16 predicted proteins | sample YL17G11_0_MG_FD_205037 | JGI IMG/M metagenome (GOLD analysis project Ga0315287, IMG submission 205037) | Sediment microbial communities from Yellowstone Lake, YNP, Wyoming, USA - YL17G11_0 | ecosystem: Environmental > Aquatic > Freshwater > Lake > Sediment | place: USA: Wyoming | collected...
TCGCGACCGAGTTGGCGAGCGAGGATGTCAGGTTCGCGCTCGCGAAGAAGCTCGGGGCCGACCTGGTCCTGGACGCCGCGATGGGCTCCGAGAAGCTCGTGTCAGAGGTCAAGGCCGCCACCGAGGGTAACGGGGCCGATGTCGCGCTGGAGATGTCCGGTGCGGCACCCGCGCTGCGTCAGGTGTTCGACATGCTCACGCCTGGCGGCAGGGTGTCCATACTCGGGCTGTACAACGACCCAGTCACGGTCGACGTAAACAACGCCATCACATTCAAGTCCGCCACCGTGTACGGCATCACGGGCAGGCGCATGTTCCAGACATGGGACCAGATGGACCGGCTCCTGAAGAACGAGGATTTCCGGGCGAAGCTTTCATCTATCGTCACGCACACGTTACCCATACGGGACATCGCCGAGGGCATGGAACTGATCACCAACAAGCACGCGGCGAAGGTGTCCCTGAAGCCAGAATGGTGAGTTGATGGCCAAACGCGACCCGGTCTCATTCCTGAGGGGCGAGTACGAACAGCTGGTGAAGGGCGAGATCGACTGGAGGCTGCGCGTGCTCCAGGGCGCGAGCACGCCCAGGTGCGTTGTCGATGGCAAGAAGGTCATCATGCTCTGCTCGAACAACTACCTGAGCCTGAGCAACCACCCGAAGGTGAAGGAGGCCGCGGCGGAGGCCGTCAGGACGCACGGCGCTGGCTCCGGGTCCGTCAGACCGATCGCGGGGAACATGGACCTGCACATGGAGCTCGAGAGGCGCCTGGCGAGGTTCAAGGATGCGGAGGCGTCCCTGGTCTACCAGACGGGCTTCGCCGCGAACGCGGGCCTGATCCCGCAGCTCGCAGATTCCGGGGACATCATCGTGAGCGACGAGCTGAACCACGGGAGCATCATCGATGGCGTGAGGCTGTCGAAGGCGGACCGGGCGGTGTACAGGCATTGTGACACGGACGACCTCGGAGCCGTGCTGAAGACTGTCGAGACGCATTCGCCCGCCTATCGGAGGATCCTGATCATCACGGACGGCGTGTTCAGCATGGATGGCGACATGGCCCCGATGGACCGGATCGCACGACTGGCGAGCGAACACGGGGCCATGGTCTATGTGGACGACGCTCACGGAGAGGGTGTGCTGGGCGAGGGCGGCCGGGGCATCGTGTCGCACTTCAAGCTCACGAGGGACGAAGTCCATGTCGAGATGGGCACTTTCTCGAAGGCGTTCGGCGTCGTCGGAGGGCATGTGTCCGGGAGCAGGGACCTGGTCAACTTCGCGTTCAACAAGTCGCGCACGTGGCTCCTGAGCGGGTCGCACCCGCCGGCGGTGGTCGCGGCGTGCACGGCGGCTATCGATGTGCTCGAGAACGAGCCGCAGCACGTCAGGAACCTGTGGGCGAACACGGACTACTTCAGGAAAGGCATCCAGTCACTCGGGTTCGATACGGGGAAAAGCACGACCCCGATCATACCGGTCATGATAGGTGAAAGCGGCGCGGCCAAGAAGTTCAGCCAGAGCCTGTTCGACAGTGGTGTGTTCGCCCTGCCGATCATCTTCCCGATGGTCGCGAAGGACAAGGCACGGATCCGGACGATCATGAACGCGGCGCTGGAACGCAAGGACCTCGACGAGGCCCTCGGCGCGTTCGAGAGAATCGGCCGCGAACTGAAGCTCATCTGAGCTATTCCATGTCCTCGTCCTGCTTCCCCTGTCTCTCGGCGACGGAGATCTTGAACTCCTCCTTGGGAGTCACGACCTCGAAGACGACCGTGTCGACGATCCCCTTCTCCTTGAGCGACTGCTGGGGCGGCAGGAGGTGGTGCTTCTCGAAGAAGTTCACGAGCTGGTCCCTCCCATCGTCGGTGAGAGCCCTCTTGATGATCGACGGCTTCTTCCAGAACGTCTGGCCCAGCTTGGCGACCGTCCGCCTGCCCTCGATCTGCAGGACCACCACGTCTCCGTTCTTCTGGAAGTATTTGTCCCTGGCCATCGTTGGGATCTCGATCCCCCGGGACCGGTTCGGGCCCTGCCATATGGTTGCCTCGAATGAGTCGCCAGTGACCGATACGGGGCCGGTGTCCACCGCCCTGGGTGGATAGGTGAGGACGTGGCAGCTCGGGCAGAATAGCCCATCGGTCTCCTTCTTGCATCTGTTGCAGACTCTCAGTTCGCCAACCCCCTGGGTGCCTCAGTAACCCTATCCATCCTCTTCAAGCTTTGTGCCTAGAAACCGAGCCAGTCCTCATGGGATCTGTCTCGAGAACATCACGAAATCCAGCTTCAGCCAGTGGCGCTTCATGTCCGCCTCCTTGGCGAAGCCGTACCTGCCGTACATCCTGGTGGCCCCGTCGAGCCCGGGGAATGTGTACGCTATGATCTTGTGGCAGCCCGCCTCGGCGCTCTTCGCGCATGCCGCCTCTATCAGCTTCCCCGCGACACCCTTCCTCTGCCGCGCGGGCGAAACGCCTATCCAGCCAAGGTCCGCGACGCCAGTGTCGGATTCGCACTTGCCGATCGCGAGGCCGATGACGCGGCCCCTGTCCTCGACCACGAGGGCGAACCGGTCCCGCCGGCCGATGTAGTTCCCGAGGACCGCTGAGCTGTACAGTGCGACCTCCTGGTCGAACAGCTCCCTCGGGTAGAACCCGTGCTCCACCTTGTCCCAGGAGTCCTCGCGGACCTTGACGGACAGGCCGGAGCACTCATCGAGGTCCGCGTCGGTCATGTCCCTGATCTTCATGCCCGTGCGAGTGCGTTAGGGGTATGTGAACCTTTTCGGTGGAGCCCCCAGGGCCGCCAGGGTGCCGTCCGTCGGGCAGCGGCCAGGTCATGCCTAGAGCCTTGAGATGTCGGACCCTCTGGACCCCTCGTCCTTCTTCTTCTGGGACTTTCCTCTGGCAGGAGGCTCGTCAGCTTCCTCGGTCTCCTCCTCGTGGGGCGGCTCGTCCTCAGGCTCGTGCCTCGCCTGGTGCCTGTGTTCCCGGGGCGGTTCCTGTTCCTGCTCCTCGCCGCCGTGAAGGGGCGAGTTGCATCTCGGGCATCTGTCCGACCCGCGTATGCACTCCTTGCACAGGACCGCCTTGCACTTCTTGCACCTGACCACCGCCACGCCCCCGTGGAACAGGCATCTCCTGCCCACCAGGTCGGACGGCACATCCTCCGCAGCGTCCTTCGGCTGGCGGTCCCTTGCCTTCGCGGGCCTCCCCTGCTCGCGCTCCTCCGCTGGAGGCTCGCGCCGCCTCTTCGGAGGCGGGCCGAACCTGGGCTGCCCATCCTCTGGCTCCTCGTCATCCCTCGGCGCGCGTCTCGCATGTGGGCGCGCGCTCTCCTGGGACTCCCGGTCGCGCCGGGCGCGCTCGTCCGATGGTGAGTACTGCCCGTAGGACTCGCTCACGATGGACCCCACGCTGATCTTGGGGGTCTCGAACCCACCTCCCTTGAAGCTCTGCAGGATCGTGACGAGGTGCCTTGCCTGGTAGACGCCCACGCCGAGGTTGCGTATGATCCCGAGGACATTCTTCTGATCCTCGGGAAGGTCCAGCGCCTGCCTGAGGAGCGTGTCGGTCTGCGGGTCGGTCGCCTTCGTGCTGAACTGGTGCTCCTCCACGGCTTGGATGTATCCGAGTATCTTCCTCGCCGTGGCGACGCGCAGGTCGGGGAAGTTGATCGATATATCGCACAGCCTGAGCCCGTGCTGGGCCAGGTCGCGCTTCTCCATCGTGTTGACGAGGATCTCCCTGGATATCTTCTCGAACCGTTCGAAGTCCGCCTTGGGCATGCCTGACAGGGAGACCTCTTCCTTGCCACTGAGGTAATCGAGGACATCTCCCAGGAAAGCGTACGGTATGCCGCATACCTTGAACGCCTCCTCCTTGGTCACATGTCGGCCGTTCCTGTATTCGAAGTCCAGGATCGCCCTGGAGTAGTCTTCGATCTTCGTGCTCCGGATCTCCTCCTCGGAGCGCTTCCTGCCTTCGGCGGCCGCCTCGAAGTACGGGTCTATGCTCAGTGCATGGTCGAAGCACCTCAGGGCCTGTTCTGGCCTGCCGAGCGTGAGCATCACGATTCCCTTGCTCTTCCAGGCTTCCTTGTCGTTCGAATCGAGTCCGATGGCGCGGTCGTAGACGCTCGAGGCGTCCTCGAACATCTCCATCTTCTCGAGCACGAACCCCTTGCTCATCCATATCTTGGGGTTCGAGCTCTCGATGTCGAGCGAGTGGTCGTAGCAGACGATCGCTTCCTCGTTCCGTCCCAGTTCCATCTGCAGCATGCCAAGCCTGTACCATGCCGACGCGTCCTCCGCGTCGACCTCGAGGGCCTTCATGTACGACTTGACCGCCTCTTCCCGGTTCCCAGTGGCCTCGCATGCCTTCGCTCGGCTCGTCCACAGGTCCCTGTCCTCCGCGCCCAGTCTTATGGCCTCGTCGAACACGCCCAGCGCCTCGGAGACGCGGTTGAGCTTCAGCAGGGCCATGCCCATGTACTTCAGGGCTCCAGTGTCCTTCGGCGAGAGTCTCCTCGCCTCGTTGAACGATTCGATGCTCTCATCGAACCGTCCGAGGGCCGCGAGCGCGCGCCCCTCGTTCGTGTGGAACTCGGCTACGTTGGGCAGGATCTTCGTCGCCTTCCTGAAGTCAACGAGCCCCTCCTCGGCGCGCCTGAGCTCCAGGTATGCCCTCCCCCTGTTGTTCAGGACGAAGGGCTGGTTCGGATCGAGCCTGATCGCGGAATCGAAGGATTCGGCCGCCTGGGCCGGTTTGCCAGTGTTCAGCTGGAGCAGCCCCTTTCTGTTCAGCAGGAAGACATCCTTGGGATCCAGCTGCAGGGCGGCCTCGTAGCTCCTCAGAGCCTCCTCCGAACGCCCCAGCTTCTCGAGGGCAGCTGCCCTGTCCGCAAGCGCGTGCCTGTTCTTCGGGCTGAGCTCCAGGATCTTGTCGCATACATGGACGACTGCATCCTGGTCGTCCAGCTCCTTGAGCGCGTTCTTCTTGAGCTCGAGGGTGTCCAGGTCGCCGCCCTCTGTCTCGAGGGCCTTGTTGAAGCATGCGAGTGCCTCGCTCGGTTTCTTCAGGAACAGGAGTGCGCTCCCCTTGTCGACGAGAGTATCCTTGTCCTTCGGTGAAAGTGCTAGTATCAGGTTCGCCGCGAACACGACATCCTCGTTCCTCTTCTGTGATTTCAGTATGCCCAGCTTGCCCTTCAGGACTGAGATGTTCTTCGGGGCTATCTTGAGCGCCTGATCGTACGCGGTGACGGCCTCGTCCAGCCGTCCGAGCGTCGTGAGGGTCATGGCTTCCCTGACCCTCAGGTCGGGCGAACCCTGGTTCCAGTGGATCGCCTCCTTCGTCGCAACCAGAGCCTCCTCGTGCCGCTCGAGCCATTCGAGCGCGATGGCCTTGAGGGCCCATATGTCCGAGTCCCTCGGGTCGAGTTTCAGCGCATGGTCGTATGACGCGAGGGCCTCCTCGTAGCGTTTGAGTTCAATGAACGACTTGCCCATCGCCCTGAACGCTCCCTTGTCGGCAGGGTCTAGCTCGGTCGTCCTCCTGTACGCTTCCACGGCTTCCTCATGCTCCTTGGCCTGGAATGCCGCGTCCCCTCTGATCTTCCAGAGCTTCGCACTGGTGGGGTTCGCCGACAATCCCTGCTTGGAGTAGTCCATCGCCTCCCTGGTCTTCCCGAGCCTGAGGTAGAGCGCAGAGATGTTGTAGAACGTGTCCTGGCTGTTCGGGTCGTGTTTCAGCGCAAGCCTGTAGGCCGCCAGCGAATCATCGTATCTCTCCAGCCTGTCCAGTGCGACCGCTCGGTCGAAGTGCACATCCTTGTTGGCGGGGTCCACCTCGAGGATCCTGTCGCAGGTGCTCACGACATCTTGGTCCTTCTTGAGATCCCTGTATGCGTCCTTGAGGCTCACGAGGATCTCCAGCCGCTGCGGCGCCGACTTGAGGGCCTTCTCGAAGGTCTTCACCGCGTCCTGCGGCTTTCCGATCATCATCTGGGCGACGCCCTTGTCATGCATCGTGGCGTGGTCCGTCGGGTCGCTGCTGAGCATCAGGTTGGTCCATTCTATGACATCCGCGTGCCTTCCGAGCTTGATGAGACAGTCCTTCTTGAGTTTCATCGCATCTTTCACGTCTGGCTTGACATGCAGCGACGCCTCTGCGAAGGTTATGCATTCCTGATGCCTGTTCAGTGCATGGAGCGCCTTGGCCTTGTCCAGGAGGGATTCCGCATCCCTCGGGTTGAGCAGTATGATCCGGTCACAGGTGGCCAGCACATCCGTGAACCGCCCACACTTGAGCAGAGTCTTCTTCCTGTTCGTCAGGACGTTCAGATCGTTCGGGTCGGTAGCCAGTGCCATGTCGAACGAGGCAATCGCATCGTCGACCATGTTAAGTTCCTCCTGCACGACGCCGAGTTCGTTCCACACGATCTTGCTCTTCGGGTCTATCACAGTGGCTCTTGAGAAACTCTTCAGCGCCTGCTCCGTCCTTCCGAGCTTGTGCTCTATCCGGCCGATGTTGTCGAGAATGTAGACCTCGTCTGGTGCGAGTTTGAGCGCTTCCTTCAGCGATTCCAGCGCCTGTTCGCTCATCCCCGCGAGGTTGAGAGCCGCAGCGTGCCCTATCCAGAGATCCTTGTCCTTCGCCTCGATCTCGATGCCCTTCATGTAGGCCGCCGCGGATTCGTCGTACCTGCCGAGCTTGGCGAGGGCCTGCGCCTTGCCCTTGATGGTGTTCACGTCTTTCGGGGCGTGTGCGAGTATCCTATCGTAGTGGACTATGCTTTCAGGGTGTATCGTGAGCACTCGCCGATAGCTTTCGATCGCGGCCTGGGCATCCCCTGATGCGTCGTGCGCCTCGCCCAGGACAGACCATAGTTCAGCGGATTGAGGGGCTACGGCGACGGCCTTCAATAGCCAGTTCATCCCCTCAGCCTTGTTGCCCAACCTGAGCGACGCCCTTCCCGCAACGCCCATGGCCTCTGGGTTGGAGGGGTCCAGTTGGAGCGACACCCTCGCAGCGTCGTTCGCTTGCTGGGCCTTGTCGTAGGATATGTACCTGACCCCTACCGCAGCGAAGACCTGGGAGAAGTCGTGCTTCAGCTTGCCGATGTACATCATGTTCTCGCGGAGCATCGCACTCGTCTTCTCGAGGTCCGAGAGCGCCTCTCCCCTTCTGCCGCTCTTCTCGAGCATGTCCACTCTGGCGACGTCCTTCCTCGCCTTTGATAGGAGCTTGTTCTCCTTGTTGAACAGCGAATCCAGCAACCCCAATTCCAGTACCACCTGGCTTTAGCGTCTAATGCGGTTGTCTCGATAAAATAGTTTCCCGCGCCGTATGCGTTGTCCTCGGGCGCTGCGGAGACGGCTTCTTTCAGCCGTCCGACGAGGTCCATAGGTGACGCCACCCGTCTCAGGCGGAGTTTTGCAGTGTCCAGGTGTAGAAATCTCGTAGAGATTTCATAGTCGGTCCGGTGCACTTGGTCAGACGGTCCTGGCCCAAATTGGTCGTCATTCCAGCAAGCTATAAATACATAGAAGCGACATATGGCGTTTCAGCTGACAAATCGTCAGACAAACCACTTGGATGGGATGCAATGAAGCGCAGGAATGAGGTGCGACAGGCAGCGGTCCTCAACGCTCAGGCAATCGAATGGGTGAAGACCCACACGCTGCAGGACCTGGAGGATCTCGTTGGCGAGATGTCAGGTCTTGGAGAAGATGTCACAGACATCGCCGATCTCTTGGATGATCTGAAGGAGATCGGCCGAAGCCTGAATCCGGAAACGGAACCAGCAGTTCCTGAAGAGTGTGAGTACGCCGCTATCGCGGGATAGGTGAGCACGATGTTCAAAACGAGGATGCCGAAGCAGACGAACATACCATCGGAAGACGACTACGAGAGCATGGAGCACAAGAAGGTCGCCAACTTTCACCCCCACTGTTTCATCCAGCAGCTAGCGCTTGCTGAGGCGAAGCAGTTCGATGAGACCTATGCCCTCGCACATCAGCCTGCGCATGGAGACGAGGAACAGGTCTAAGACGTATTGCAGAAATTGCGAGACGGGCTGAACTGAAACTCAACGGAACGAAAGTGCAGGTGCCGGGATTTGAACCCGGGCCGTTGGCTTTCGTCCCTCTCCAATTTTTAATATCGATTGGATAGTTGGAAGGCCAAAATCCTAACCAGCTAGATTACACCTGCTTGTTTGGTGGAAACGCGTCCCCTGATAAATAGGTTGTTTTCCTGCGGCTCATCTCTGGAGCCCTGTTGAGCGGGGACTCATCGCGGTCACTCGCCCGATGACGCGGACGTGCCTGGACCCTTGAATCGCTGGAATCGGTGGCTTGAGGCTGTAGATGGTGAGCAGGGTCGACAGGAGCGCAAGGTAGTACCCCGCGCCGAACGCCGCATGGGACATCAAGTGTGTCGTGAAGGCGTTCTCTGCAGAGTTGTACGTCAGGATGACCCCGATGAGACCTGTTGCCTGAGCGATGCCTCCCAGGGGTGTCGCGACTGCAAGTACGGTCCCTATCAGGAACAGGGTGCCATACATGGCCATATCTGCCGTCGAACGTTGGATCAGGTCGAGGATGAACCAATACGGTCCCACCAAGGCACGAGGATCTTCGATTCCGTTCGAAGATATCGGATTGTGCATAATCATCCTCGCATCGCCGATGATCCAGGCGAAGAAGACCGAGAGCAACCCGAGGGCAGCCCCGATTATGGATAGCCAGTTGGGACTCATACACAGGATGAGTATCCCCCATGCCTTCGATTCTGAAACACCCACAAGCGGCGGAAGCCCCTTGCGCCCTTATCAACGTTATGTCGGCCTTGTCTGGATTCGATTCATATGCATGGACGGATATCTGGGTCGGGAATTATGGAGGACGGTCATGAGCCTGGTGCGCAGTCGAGCGCGAAGGGTGCGACTCCCGCTGAGAGACAGCCCTCCGCCGAGGTGTCTGATCTGCCCACGAAGATTCTTGAGATCACGCTGGCCGTTCTCTTGCACAAGGACGATGAGAGGATTCTGGAACTGATAGGCCAGGCGATGGTCGATCTCTTCCCCATCAAGAAGCTAGCCATATATCGGACCGACCCGGCCACGAGTGCGTGGAATGTGTGCGCCCTCGTAGGGTTCCCCGAGGCTCAGGCGCGTGAGGCCCGCAAAGTCGTCTACGATAAGGACAGCTGGAAGGAGACCCTGCGCATTTCAGAGAAGATAGGCTTCCTCTCATATTTCGTTCCAGGAGAGTACGTCGTCATAGACGATTATGATACAGCGTTCTACGAGGGGTTCCCAAAGAAGATACCGCCGCGAGAGAGCCCGGATCACTGGCATCCGATGGATTTCATCGACACGCTCCTCTTCGACAAGGACGGCAAGGAGCTGGGCTGCATCGAGATACTGGAGACGTCGGACCACCGCAAGCCTACGTCCGAGACCATCTCGAAGATCGAGATTGTCGCATCGATTGCGTCCATCGCCATCGAGCTCTCGAACGTGTGGCGGAGCCAGGAGAAGCTCATATCCGCGAACAGCTCCCGAGCGAAGGTGTTCGCGAGGATGCTCGACCTCGCTACGAACCTTGTCTCACTCCGGGAAGACGGACTGATCCTGTCTGGGTCCGCGGAGTTCCTGGCTGAGGAGCTCGGTTTCAGAAACTGCGCCGCGGCCCTCTGGGACCCGTTGGAGAACGCGTATCGGGTGATACTTTCGACTCGGGACCGTGCACCCACGGGCGCAATCCCCAAACGCGTCGTGAGCAACGATTGCGACCCACTCTTCAGGTTCACCGACAACCTGTTCTGGATGCCGTCGGAGCAGCTCACCGATGCCAGGCTGGGCCATGTCCCGTTCACGGATGAGGACCGCACGGTCATGTCAGAGATGACATCGGCCGAGGTGCCTCCAGATGAGGCGACGCGGAGGAGGCACGACATGTTCGCCGTACCCCTCAAGGACCGCCGGAACGATCTTGTCGCGGTCATATACGCCACTGACAGGGAGAGTGACGTATTCTTCGAGAAGGACCTGCTCGAGCTCATGAGCGTCTTCGGCTCGATCGTGTCACTAGCGTTCCGCAACTCTGGGGCGATAGGAGAGGTCGTTCAGACCAATGAGAACCTCGAAATGCTGAACCAGTTGCTGTTCCACGACATAAGCAATCACAACACTGCGATTGATTTCTTCGTCACCATGGCGAGGCGTCCGGAGGCCACTCCTGAGCAGCGGACCGTGGCACTCGAGAAGGGAAGGAAACAGATCGAGCTGAGCAACGATCTCATAGCCCGCGTCAAGAAACTCGTCTACATCCGCGAGAAGGGGTCCGAGCGCCTGCTGACCGTAGACCTGGTCCCAACCCTGAACGGGCTCGCTGATGAGATGAGGGAATCACGGCCAGAAAAGAGGCTTCGTGTCACCATGGCATCCGACGAACCGACCTGCATGGTCCGAGCGAACGAGCTTATGCACGACCTCTTCCAGAACCTGCTCAACAACGCCATCAAATACACCTCAGGTGAGACGGTGGATGTGGAGATACGGATCGCCAGGGTGACCGAGGGGAACCGCGAGTATTGGGACACGAGGATCTCGGACCGCGGGACAGGCATCCCTGACGACAAGAAGGAGCAGATCTTCGCGCGGTTCGCCCCCAGGGTGTCCGGCGGGACGGGCATCGGGCTCGGGCTGTCCATCGTCCGGTCCATAGTGGACCAGTATGGTGGTCGGGTCTGGGTGGAGGACCGGGTCCGGGGCGACCACTCGGCCGGCGCGACGTTCCATGTGCTCCTCCCCACCGCGTAGGCCTCCGCGGGGCTCAGGGGGTGGGTATCAGCGGAATGAGATGTACTCCATCCGTTCGAGGTCCCGCATGAGTTTCATCATCATCGAGTAGTCTGTCTGCCCGAACTCCGCGGAGACGGCTCTTATGATGCTGTGGAGCGACCTCTTCCCGTCCACGAAGTTGAGCCCGTCGTACACCTTCCTGAAGAAGTCAGGGTCCTTGTCCTCGACCGTCTCGTACCATTCCCAGGCGTCGTCCCCCATGAAATCGCTGATGCGCTCGTAGTCGAGCCGTCCCTTGAACATCCTCCTAGGGATGAGCCGCTTGGACTCCTTCTCCGGTTCGGACTCCTTGCGTTTCGGGAGCGCCTTGAGTCCCTTCTCAGCGGCCACGAGCCGCGTGACCTCGGTGAACCATTCCAGTTCCCTGCGTCCCTCATCTCCGAGGTCGGCGCAGCACCGGTCCAAGAATGCGTCGAGCCTATCGGACCTGGCCAGTCTTGTGACGGACCTCACGGCGTTCTGCTCGAGGGTCGTGATGTGGTTGATCCTGTCCTTGTGGTGGTCGGCCACGGCTGCTAGCTCGTCAGCGGACGCGCCTTTGCCCAGCTTCCCGAAGATCTCGATCGAGGCCGTCTTTCCCGCAGCCGCTATCCGCTCCGTGCCGCCGGCACATGTCATGCTCGCGAGCTCCAGTGCCTTCTTCTCGTCTGCGTCCGCGACTGTCAGGAGCGTGACCGCGCATATCCAGCCGATCCTCATGAGGCTGTCCTCGCTGATCATGTCGATGGTGTCCATGCTCGTGTGGTAGTACATGTCGGGCCACTGGCCGAAGCTGATGGTCGGGACCCTGATCGTGCTCTCGTTGAACTCGGAGTTGTCCGTCCCCTCGGAGAACGCTCTGGCTGCATATCTGAAGGTGGCGCCCCACCCTCGTGTGATCGGTTTGTCTAGGTCATTCACGGCCTTCTCCATGACCAAGGCGCCGAGGTCGTTGATGTAAGATGGGACGGAGTCCGGGGTCCGGTCCATGATGAGCGTGGATCTTAGCTTGTCCTGGTCCCCACCGACCATGTCCACATTGATGCCCGCGATGAACTTGTCGCGCTTCTTCTCGTGGCGCTCGAGATATGCGGAAGATCCTGTCGTCTCAGGGAGCCAGATGAACCTGATCGACCTCCTCGGCCTGTCGATCTTCCCCGTCTTTATGAGCTTCATGACGGTCCTTGCGACCTCCATCATGGTCCCGGACCCGGATGCGTTGTCGTTTGCGCCTGGTTTCGGATGGCACAGGTGCCCGACCAGTATGACCTCCTCGTCCCGCTTGTCGGTGCCAGGGATCGTGGCGGTCACAATCTCGAGCTTGCCCGTCGTGAGTTTCGCGTCGACCTTCGCGTTGAGCCGCACCTTCTTCCCGTCCCGCAGCATCTGCTTCAGGTGCATGCCCTGACGCATGCTGAGCGAGAACCCGAAAGTGGTCCTGTCCATGTTCTCCGCAGTCGGCCATATGCCATGGTATCCGTGGGCGTCCAATACGTCCGCGGCCTCGCGATGGTTCGGTATCTCGCGGCTGAGCCCGTAGGTGACGACCCCCGCCGCGCCGCGCTTGACCACGGCCTGCCGATGGACGGTCCTGCCCATGCCAGACGCGAGGACGATCTTGCCCTTGACCTTCTTTCCCAGGTAATCGTTCTTCGAGGTCCCTGCGCCCACGTCGACGAGTTCCGCGGTGACTCCTTCCTTCGGCGTCCCCTTGCTGAAAGTGTGGAGCGACATCGGTATGTCATGGAACCTTGCCAGGAGGCGTTCGTCCGGCTCCACCATCCTGAGCTCCGCGCCTCGGATGCTCCAGCCCAGCGGCGCGACGCAGGTCCAGAACATCTGCTTGCCGTCCGCCTTGAACTGCTCGATCGCAGCGTCCTCGATGCCCATACCTATGAGTTCATCCCTGACGTACTCCGCCGCCTCATGGTACATCGCCGTCCCCTGGATCCTGTTGAACCCGGATATGGCGGTCACGTATGACTTGCTGCTGTAGCCTGAGAGTTCCTCTGCGACTGCCCTTTCGATGTCCATGTTTTCCCGTTGCTTGGGAACCCTCAGTCGAGATATGAATGTTTGCTGTGACATGCGCGCCTGCATGCGGCAGGGGCATGACGCCGGTCCTTGTGCTGAACGTCCCCCGAGACCTCTCTGAGACGAGGTGGTGTGGAAAATGAGTGGGGTAGGTCGGATTTGAACCGACGGTCACGTGGTCCCGAACCACGGATCATACCAAGCTAGACCACTACCCCGATGTGTCCGCGCGGAAGAGGGATAGAAGAGGGGCCTTATTTATTCCTAATGCAGAGCTCTCCGCGCGTGGGGCCTCATGCGGAGGCTGCGTTCTGCGTCGTTCGGAATTGTCGCAATCCTTCACGACCTCGCGCGGTCCTGAGACGACTAGTTGCAGCCGTTGACTGGCCGTATCTTGGTGCACGTCCAGGCGAAGAATCATCGGCTTTTGCCGTTTGCCTCGTTCGTCAACTATTTATAGAGCAGATTATGCTCCCTCACGCATGCGAGACCAGGTCCGGGAGAAGATTGCAGGGGAGATTTGCCTCTCCGAAGACCCTGGGAAGACCATCAGGAAGTGGAGGGAGCAGTTCAACATCTCCCAGCAGGTGCTGTCTAAGCATCTCGGAGTGTCGCCTTCGGTGATAAGCGACTACGAGGCGGGACGGAGGAAGTCCCCAGGCATCATGACGATTCGGAAGATTGTCGATGCGTTCCTCGAGATCGATGAGAAGACCGGTGGGAACGTACTCAAGCAGTATTCCCTGGCGGCCAAGACGGACTCCATCATCTCCATCAAGGAGTACTCCGCGGAGGTGCTCGCGACGGACCTGGTGAACATGATTGGCGGGGAGAACCTCACGCCTGCGATACCGTTGGACAAGCACATCCACGGATACACCGTCATAGACAGCGTGAGGGCGATCACATCCCTGAACTCGTTCGACTACCTCAAGATATACGGGTGGAGCAGCCAGAGGGCCCTGGTGTTCACAGGTGTCAGATTCGGCCGCTCCCCCATGATCGCGATACGGGCCCACCCGCTGAAGCCGGCCATGGTCGTGTACCAGAAGCCGGAGCAGGTGGACGAGCTCGCCATAAGGCTGGCGGAGCTCGAGGGCCTGCCGTTGATAAGGACAGAGCTTGGAACGAGCGAGCTGGTCGAGAAGCTCAGCTCGCTCGGATGAGACGAGGATGTTGATAAGATGGATGTTGGAATCGTCAGCTACGGAGCGTATGTGCCACGCTACCGGATAACCCCCGAGGAGATCGGGAAGGTCTGGGGCGTCGATGGGAAGGCCATGGGCAAGGGCTTGATGATAAGCAGCAAGTCGGTCCCGTCCCCGGACGAGGACACGATCACCATCGCGGTCGAGGCCGCGAGGAACATGATGAGGCGCGTCAGCGTCGACCCGAAGGACATAGGCGCCATCTATGTCGGTTCGGAATCGCACCCCTACGCGGTCAAGCCGTCGGGGACGATCGTCGCCGAGGCGATAGAGGCCTCCCCCGACCTCACGGTCGCGGACCTGGAGTTCGCATGCAAGGCCGGCACGGCCGGCATCCAGGCGTGCATGGGGCTTGTGGGTGCGGGTATGGTCAAGTACGGCGTCGCGATCGGGGCCGACACGTCCCAGGGCGCGCCAGGCGACGCGCTCGAATACTCGGCGTCTGCTGGTGGCGCGGCCTTCTTGATCGGTTCGAAGGACATGATCGCCAGGATCGACCACACATACTCGTACACGACCGACACCCCCGATTTCTGGAGACGGGAGGGGCAGATGTATCCCAGGCACGGCGGCAGATTCACAGGCGAGCCGGCATACTTCAAGCACGTCGTCAGCGGGGCGAAGGGCCTGCTGGAGAAGATCGGCACCAAGCCCGGCGATTACACGCACGCGGTCTTCCATCAGCCCAACGGGAAGTTCCCGACGAGGGTCGCGAAGCAGCTCGGGTTCAACGAGGAGCAGATCAAGCTCGGGCTCGTGGTCTCACAGATAGGGAACACGTACTCCGGCGCCGTTCCGCTGGGCCTCTCGGCCATTCTGGACGAGGCGAAACCCGGCGACCGGATATTCGCCGTCGCGTACGGTTCCGGGGCCGGCTCCGACGCCTTCGACATAACGGTCACGGACGCGATGACCGGGTTCCAGAGGCAGAAGGCGCCGTCGGTCAAGGAGCTGATGGCGAAGCACAAGTACCTGGACTACGCGACCTATGCGAAGTTCAGGGGCAAGATACTCCTGGGAGGCGAATGAAGATGAGACGTGTAGCAGTCATAGGCGTAGGCGCCACCGAGTTCGGTGAGCTTTGGGACGAGTCCTTCAGGGACATCGGCATCAAGGCCGGGCTCGCGGCGGTCGCGGACGCCAACATAGGGGCGGACAAGATAGACGCCCTCTATGTGGGCAACATGTCCGCTGGCAGGTTCATAGATCAGGAGCACATAGGCGCACTCATCGCCGACTACTCCGGCCTCGCGAGGGACAACATACCGGCCACCAGGATCGAGGCCGCGGGCGCGTCCGGCGGCCTCGCCCTGAGGCAGGGGTTCATGGCCGTCGCATCCGGGCTCCACGACATAGTGGTCGTCGGCGGCGCGGAGAAGATGACCGATGTCAGCGACACTGAGTCGGCCATGATCCAGTCGTCGGCTGCGGACCAGGAGTGGGAGACCGTCCTCGGGGCGACCTTCCCTAGCCTGCACGCGATGATCGCCCTCAGGCACATGCACCAGTACGGCACCACGCGGGAGCAGATGGCGGACGTCGCCGTGAAGAACCACAAGCATGGCTCGCTGAACCCGAAGGCGCAGTTCCAGAGGGCCATCACGCGGGAGACCGTGCTCGGGTCCCCGCTGGTATCGTCCCCGCTCAGGGTCTTCGACTGTGCCCCCAGCTCGGACGGCGCAGCCGCGGTCGTGCTCTGTCCGCTCGATGCCGCGATGAAATACACCGACACGCCCATCGAGATCATCGGTTCAGGCCAGGCGAGCGACACCCTCGCGCTGCACCACCGGAAGGACATATGCACGATGGAGGCCACGAGGGTGGCCGCCGCGCGCGCGTTCAAGATGGCGGGGCTGACCCAGAAGGACATCCAGGTCGCCGAGGTGCACGACAACTTCACGATAAGCGAGATACTGGCCATCGAGGACCTGGGGTTCTTCCCCAAGGGCCAGGGCGGCAGGGCCACCGAGGAGGGCAAGACCTCCCTCTCAGGCGAGGTCGCAGTGAACCCGTCCGGAGGGCTCAAGGCGAGGGGCGACCCGATCGGGGCGACGGGCCTCGCGCAGGCCGTCGAGATCGTGACCCAGCTGAAGGGGAAGGCGGACAAGAGGCAGGTCAAGGACGCCCAGGTCGGGCTCACGCACAATGTGGGCGGGACCGGCGCGACCGTCGTGGTCCATGTCTTCAGGAGGGTCTGAGATGGCGACGGCACCGAGATACTGGCGCGAGAACCCGAGCCGCTACAACATGTTCGGCTTCAAGTGCAACGTGTGCGGTAAGTGCTACTTCCCTCCGAGGGCGCTCTGCCCGGTCTGTCACAGGAGGAGCGTCGGCAAGATCGAGCCGATCAAGCTCAAGGGGGAGGGGGCCATATTCTCCTTCTCCGAGGTGTACGAGGGGCTGGAGGAGCTGTCCCTGATGAAGCCCTATGTGATCGCGATGGTGGAGCTCGACGAAGGTGTGAAGGTGACAGGTCAGGTCATCGACTGCGAGCCGTGCGACCTGAAGATAGGCACGAGGGTCAGGTCCTCGCTGAGGAAGCTGAGCGAGGAGGGGCCCTCGGGGGTCATACACTACGGGTACAAGTTCGTGCCCGTCCCGGAGAAGGGACCCTGAACGCGACCGTTAGATTCAGGTACAGCTAGGCGGATGCGAGTAGCAGTTCAATCGGTGGACTCTGCATGACCGACGGATCAGGGGAACCCAGGGACCATGTGCCGGTCGACGGGGAGACGCTCACGTTAGAGGATGTAGTCAGGGTCGCGAGAGCGGGGGCGAGGACGGAGCTGGACCCGCGCGCGAAGGTCAGGATGGACGATGCGAGGAAGTCCCTCCAGGCGCTCATAGACGACGACGCGAAGATATACGCGGTCAACACGGGCGTGGGCGACCTGGTCGATGTGAGGATCGAGCACGATGAGCTGAGGGCGCTCCAGGTGAACCTCCTCAGGAGCCACGCCTGCGGCGTCGGCGAGGCGTATCCTGCCGAGGTCGTCAGGGCCATGATGCTGCTGAGGGCCAACGCGCTCGCGAAGGGGTATTCCGGCGTGAGGTCCGAGATCGCTGCGGTGTTCCTGGACCTGCTCAATTCCGGTGTCCACCCCCGGGTCCCCAGGCAGGGATCCGTCGGCTCGAGCGGGGACCTCGCCATGCTGGCCCATCTCGGCCTAGTGCTCATAGGCGAGGGCGAGGCGGATGCGGGGAGCGGGGTCGAACCCGGCGCGAAGGCGCTGGCTCGGAAGGGCATCAAGCCGCTCGTTCTCGGCCCCAAAGAGGCGATATCGATCATCAACGGCACTCAGGCGATGACGGCGATCGGGACCCTGGCGGTCAGGGATGCGGCCAACCTTGCGGACAACGCCCAGGTCGCGGCCGCGCTCTCGCTGGAGGCCCTCAGGGGCACATCGACCGCGTTCGACGAGCGCATCTCCAAGGTCAGGCCCCACGCGGGCCAGGTCCGTGTGTCGCAGAACATGCGGTCCCTGCTCGACGGGAGCGACATCATGCTTTCCCACAAGCACTGCTCCAAGGTCCAGGACGCCTACACCCTACGGTGCATACCGCAGGTGCTGGGCGCGTCCCTGGCCTCGATCTGGCACACGCGGGACGTGCTGCGGGTCGAGGTCAACTCCGCGACGGACAACCCGCTCTTCTTCCCCGACGACGGGGCGGTGATATCGGGAGGCAACTTCCACGGGCAGCCGATCGCCCTCGCGATGGATTATCTCGGCCTCGGAGTGCACGAGATCGGCAACTTCGCTGAGAGGCGCGTTGCGAGGCTCGTGGACCACAAGCTGAGCGGGCTCCCGGCGTTCCTGACAGGGCACGGGGGCGTGAGCTCGGGCATGATGGTCCCACAGTACGTCGCTGCGTCGATAGTCTCCGAGAACAAGGTCCTGACGCACCCGGCCTCGGCGGACTCCATACCCACGAGCGCCAACCAGGAGGACCACAACAGCATGGGCACGACGAGCGCGTGGAAGGCGAGGTTGATCATCGACAACGTAAGCAAGGTCATCGCCATCGAGTTCATGGCGGCCGCGCAGGGCCTGGACTTCATATCCCAGGCCTCCAGCCCGGCGGTCGAGAAGGTGCGTCGCGTCCTGAGGCAGAAGGTCCCGAGGCTGACCGAGGACCGTTCGATGTCCGGGGACATCGAGAACCTCGCGAGGATGGTCTCGGAGGGCGTGTTCGTCGATGCGGCTTCGCGCGAGTGCAGGTTCGAGAGGACCTGAGGCTGTTCCGATACCTTCAATTCCCGGCACTCCTTTCAAGGTGCCTCCTTGGGAGGGCCTGGTGTGGAAGACCTAGCGACGAAGACGATAGACTTGGCCCGCAGGAAGGGCGCTGAGTTCGCGGACCTGCGGATGGAGTCAGTCACAGGAACGAACATCATCGTCATGGACGGCAGGAGCCGGGCGGTGACCGCGCAGATCGAGTCGGGATGCGGGGTCAGGGCGTTCATGGGGGGTGCGTGGGGGTTCGCGGTCACGAACGACCTCAAGCAGTCCTCGCTGAACGCGGCCGCCGAATCGGCCGTCAGGATGGCCAAGGTCGCCCAGAGGCGGGCGAAGGTCAGGTTCACGATCGAGAAGGGGAAGACCGTCAGGCGGTCGGATGTCTACAAGTGCAGGATCCGTCCGTCGGATGTCCCCATCGAGGACAAACTCAGATACGCACTCGAGCGGGACCAGTCCATGCGCGGAAGGGATAAACGCATCGTCAGCACGAACTCGAGGTACGACGACTTCGAGGGTGACAGGGTCGTGGCGAACTCATTCGGCACGCTCATCCGGACCAGGGAGGTCTGGAGCCTGGGCGCGTGCTCGGCATGGGCCAAGGACGGAGGGGTGATGCAGCGGGGGCACGGGTCGATCGGTAACGTCGTCGGCTACGAGCTGATGAAGTCCAAGGAGGGCGAGCAGATCGGTGTCGAGGCGGCGGACCAGGCGATAAGGCTCCTAGACTCGAAGCCGGTGCCCGCGGGGAAGTTCATGTGCGTTCTCGACAACAAGATGACCGGACTCCTGGCCCACGAGGCCTTCGGCCACGCGTGCGAGGCGGATGCGGTCATCGCGGGCGCCTCCGTGCTCGAGGGGAGGATCGGCGAGCAGGTGGCGAACGAACAGGTCTCGCTCATAGACGATGCGACCGTCCCCAGGACGTTCGGGTACTTCGCATATGACTGGGAGGGCGTGAAGTCGAAGAAGCATGTTCTGATCGAGGACGGTGTCCTGAAAGGGTACATGCACAACATCGAGACCGGGAACCGCATGGGGGTGGAGCCGAACGGGGCTGCCAGGTCCCAGGCGTTCTACAGCACGCCCATCATCCGGATGAGCAACACCTACATCGGGCCCGGCGAGTGGAAGAAGGACGAGATGATGGAGGAGATGAAGGACGGGCTCCTGATCCAGGGCGCACAGTATGGGTATGTGGAGCCTGCCAAGGGGCAGTTCATGTTCAAGTGCGACGAGGCGTACGAGATACGGAAGGGTGAGATCGGGCAGAGGTACCGGGACGCGTCCCTGTCCGGGCTGATACTCGAGGTCCTCAAGAAAGTGAGGTGTGTCGCCGACGACTTCGTCCTGACCGACCCCGGATACTGCGGGAAGGGCGGCCAGGAGGCTAGGACGACCGATGGTGGGCCTCACATATGCGTGTCGGATGTCGTCGTCGGAGGTCTCGCCTGAGAGGTGGTCAAATGGTCGACATGGAATCACTCGCGCGGAAGACGGTTGAGAAGCTCAGGACCGGGGGCGCATCGGACTGCGACGTCATCGTGACAAACTCGAGGTACATCTCGGTCGACATCGAGAGGGGCTCGGTCAAACAGGCGAGCGTGCTCGAGGATCCAGGCGTCGGGATCCGTACATACGACCGCGGGTCCATGGGGTTCGCGTACTGTACCGGACACGACCGCGCATCCGTGATGCGCGCCGCGGAGCTCGCCTCATCGCTCGCGAAGGCAGGAACCCCCGACCCTGATTTCAAGGGCCTTCCGGGGAAATCCGCTCCGAAGCCCATGGGTGGACTGTTCGAGAAACGGCTTGCGGAGATTAAACCTGACGAGGTCGTGGACCTGGTCTCGGACATGGCCCGGGTGGCGGAGGACGACAAGAGGGTGACCTCCGTCAACGCGAACGCGAACGTGTCTGTGTGCGAGGTGACCCTCGCGAACAGCAACGGGTTCTGCTCTCACCAGGCGATGACATCCGTCGACATGTTCGCTGACGCGGTCGCGAAGGACGGGACCGCCATGTTCTCGGGTTTTGACGCGTCCTCGAGCCGGAGGCTGGAGCGCGGAGTGGCAGACAAGGTCGGCACCAGCGCACGCGAGCATGCGATAAAGGGTCTGAAGCAGGTGAACATCCCGACGGGCGACTACCCGGTCATCATGGACCCGTTGGGGTTCGGATACATACTGGCGCACGCGGTCGGCGGAGGGGCGAACGCCGAGAGCATCCAGAGGAAGCGCAGCTACCTCGTCGACAAGCTGGGCAAGCGCATCGGCAGCGAGGACCTGTCGGTCAGCGACGAGCCCCGCATCGAATGGGCCGTGGGCAGCACGGCCTTCGACGGTGAGGGCACGGCGGCGTCCAAGAAGAAGATAATCGACAGGGGCAGGCTCGTGTCGTATCTCCATGACAGCTACACGGCCGGCAAGGACGGCATCAGGAGCACCGGCAACTCGTCGAGAGGAGGCTCCGTCTGGACATACAGGGCCCCGCCAGCGATATCGACCACGAACCTGGTCGTCGCGAAGGGCGACTCAAGCCTGGACGAGATGATACGCGAGACGAGGAAAGGGGTCTATCTCAGGATAACCTTCGACCGCCCCAACCTGGCCACCGGGGAGTTCTCGGGGCTGATGATGGAGGGGTACAGCGTCGAGAAGGGCGAGCTCGGGCCGCTCGTCAGGCAGTCCACGCTCGGGATAGGCCTCGAGGACCTGTTCTCGAGGATCGACATGGTCGGCCGGAAACAGAGGAACGCGTTCGGGGTCGTCACGCCGCCAGTGAGGATATCCAAGGCCAGGGTCGCGGGCTCCGGTTAGAACGAGTACTTCTGGCCGCAGACCGGGCACTGGGCGGTCCTCTTCGCGCAGGCCAGGTGCAGCTGGCTCCCGCACCTGCAGCTGACTATGTCGAAGCCAGGCTTGATCCTGCCCTGGCAGGAGACGCATCTCGCGACATCCGCGGCCCGGTCGATCCTGAACGGCGGGCCTGCCGGGTAGACGTTGAGCGCGTCCTCGATGTCAGTCGTCTGGACGCGTCCGTCGAAGTGCCTCTTCGTCGAGACCTTCACCCTCACCGGGACGTTGCCGCTCCTCTTCGGGACGACCTTGACCTTGACCGTCTCCTCGGAGGCCGGCCTGAGCGCCTCGACCGTCTCCGTCCCGAGGATCTCGAAGTCCCCGACGACATCCAGCTCTATGTCCTTTGCGAGCGCGCGTCCAGTGTTCGAGAGCTTGACCGATATCTCGCCCTCGCTCCCC
>Ga0315287_10001507_pt1 | contig 21582 bp, 12 predicted proteins | sample YL17G11_0_MG_FD_205037 | JGI IMG/M metagenome (GOLD analysis project Ga0315287, IMG submission 205037) | Sediment microbial communities from Yellowstone Lake, YNP, Wyoming, USA - YL17G11_0 | ecosystem: Environmental > Aquatic > Freshwater > Lake > Sediment | place: USA: Wyoming | collected...
GATTGGGGTGAAGAACTCCAGCACCCACGGCATCGGCAGGCTGAGAATTTCCCTGGAGCCCGCGACCACGGATACCTTTTCAGTGAATCTCCGTCCTGCATGCGTGGAATTCCTCGGGCCGGGAGAGAGTGCCGAGCTCGCCGCCGAGCTCAGGCCCAGGAAGGGGGACCTTGGAACCGTCCAGCTTTCCGGCTTCCTGGAATGCATCAATTCGCTGAGCCTTGCATTGCAGAGGTCACCACTGCCCAAGCTTTCCGTCGAGGTGAAATGCCCCCCGCTGACGCCCGTGGAAGCGGATGAGAGGAAATGGGACGTCCGGCCCTACAGGCTCGTGAGCATCTGGCAGACCACGGCAAGGACACCGGTACCGGCCGAGGAGATGTTCGAGAGCGTCAGGGAGGCGCTGAAGGGCTTGGGAATATTCATGATCTCTCCCCACTACAGACCGTCGGAGCAATCGTCAAAAGGCAGGATCAAGCTCTACGGCGAGGATGATGTGGGGCGCCATTACTGGTTCGAGCTGGAGCTGCTGCATGACCAAGGGACCGTATGGATGTCGCTGAAGGCCTACTCGGAGGACGAGAAGGCTCTCCTCGGTTTCTACAACAAGGCGCTCGACCTGCTCGAACAGAAGGCCGGCGTCCGGAAACTTGTAGAACAGAAACGGGAAGAGGACAAATCGCTCAGGAGGATGGAGAGAAATGAGAAACCGTGTGTCCAGGAAAGCGTTCCCAATTGTCCCGAATGCCAGAAGGTCGTCGGAGAGGCAAGAACATGCATTTCCTGCGGAGCGGTCCTCTGTGCGTCCTGTGATGACAGGGCCCGCAAGGAAAGGCGAAATGCCGGTGATGAAAGGACCGCGGGGCTCACCATCTGCATCTTTTGCAGAGGGAGAATGGGACCGAACGGGGTCGGGGTCGCCCGGGCGGAAAAATCATCCATGGTGCCGCCTGAGGCGCTGAAAGGGACGGTCGGCTATCACCCAGTTCCGGAAGAGCAGACGACGAAGAAGACCTGCGTGTCCTGCGGCGCCAAGTATGACGAGGATTCGAAGGGCACGCTGGGATGGAACATGTGCCCCGAGTGCCTCGACAAGCTAGGCCAGAAATGATATGACTTGGGGATATTTATTTATTAGTTGACATGTAAATATCCATTGCCGGGAAAATGCGCCGGTAAATTCACGCGTCGGAGACTATCTTGATGACATCGCCCTCGCTGAGGACGAAATCCGCTCCTACCACGCGCTTGGTGCGGGCGTTGATGGCGCGAATGAAATGTTTTCCGAGGTCCGTGTGGACCTTGAAGGCCATATCCTTGGCCGTTGCGCCTCTCTTGAGCAGGAAGGCATCCGGCAGAACGCGGCCGTCCTTGTCCGTGAGCTTGCCCTCGTCCTCCACAGGATACACGACGAGCATGTCGAGGAGCTTGAACACCGCCTCCTCGACGCATCTCTGGACCCCGGTGCCTACCTCGCTCTTCGCAATGTACTCGTGGACCTTATCGAGCGCCTTCTTCTGCGGCGGGGAGAGCTTCGAGGGGTCGTTGACCTTGAAGTCGCGCGCCCCCGGGGTGTAGTCGATGAGCCCGCCCTTGGCCGCGCGCCTGAGAACGAGCTCGTACTCGGCTGCGGTCGGGATGACAATGTAACCTTCCAGCTCCCGTATCTTTTGGAGGTTCGATGCCGGTGCGAGGTCGGCCTTGTTGGCGGCGATTATCAGGGGCTTGCTCTGTATGCGGAGTTCCCTGGCGAAACCGAGGAGGTCTTCCTGGGTCCACTTCGTGAATTTGTCAGGGACCGGGGACTTCTTCATTGCCGTCTTGATGTCGATGGGAGAAATGCCGAGGCCGGCGTATTTTTCCGATAGGATGGCCTCCAGCTTGGCGCCCTCGCTCTCCGTCCGCTTCGCCATCCTCTCCCAGCCCTTTCCCATTATACCAGCGATCCACTGGTCGATCTCGGTTTCGAGGAACCTGACATCATCGAGCGGGTCGCGCGTACCGTCGGGGCAGATGTTCCCTTCGGCATCCGTGCACCCGCTCGCATCCACCACATGGATGAGGGCGCTGGCCTGCCGCAGGTCGTCGAGGAACTGGTTGCCCCTGCCCTTTCCGTCATGGGCGCCGGGAACGAGGCCGGCGACATCGATGAGCTCGACGGGAACGAAGCGGATGCCGCCCTCGCACTTGGAGTTGCGGGGCGTGCACTGCACCTTGAAGTCGCTGTGGGGGCACGTCGCCTTGACGTAGCCGACGCCCCTGTTGGCCTCGATGGTCGTGAACGGATAGTTGGCTATCTGCGCCGGCGCGAGCGTCGCCGCCGAGAAGAATGTGGACTTGCCCACGTTGGGCTTTCCCACGACGCCCAGCTGCTCCATCGTGAGGCGATTGAGCTATGATGGATAAGAAGGTTTCCGCCGGCCCGTCATTCCTCTTCGGAGCGTCCTTTATCGGGAGGGAGTGCTGCCTTCTTCGGCTTGTCCTTGGATGCTTTCCGGTGGCCCTTTCCTTTCGCATGGCTTCCGGCCTTTGCCTCTTCGGGTTTGTAGGCGCCGTTCTTGGGGCCGGCCCCGTGGTACTCCGCCGCGCTCTTGAGGGGATTGCTCTTGATGAACATGGAGATGATGAACGATATGATGGCCATGACCATCGCCACCAGAAACAGGACCGAGAGGCTCTCCGCGAATGCGGCCTTTATCCCCTCGATGACGTAGCCCTTGTGGCTCGCGTGCATCAAGTCAAGGAACCACTGCTGGACCAGCAGCGAAGGAACATTCTCGATGCGGCCGATGTGCGGGAGCCTCAGAAGGTAATCCATCGAGGGCTGGCTCAGGTGGGCCGGCATCTTCTCGCGCAGCTGGTTATTGAGCAGCGTACCGAGCGCTGTTAAACCGATAGTGGTGCCGAGGTTCCTGCACAGGGCGAGCGTGCTCGTTCCCGAGCCCATGAACTTTTTGGGGATGACGTTCTGGGACGCGATGATGAAGGGCTGGAGGATGCAGCCAAATCCCAGTCCGGTGAAGGCCATTACCGCGATGGCCCACGGTATCGGGGGGCTGGTTCCCAGAATCGACATCATGTAAAGACCGGCCGCGTTGATGGCACAGCCCAGGAGCATGAACACCTTGTACCCTACCCTGGCCATGAGCTGCCCGGAGATCGCGGCTGTGAAGACCATCGTCAGCACCAGCGGCAGGAGAACAGCGCCCGAATATGTGGCGCTGATGCCCACCACTCCCTGCATGTACGTCGGAAGGAACGATATCACCCCGAACATGCAAATTCCTGTGGTGGCCTGGGCGAAGGCGCTGAGCGTGAAGACCCTCTCCTTGAAAAGCTCCGGCTGCACTATCGGGTCCTTCGCCCTTCGCTCTGCAATTATGAACCCGACGAGACATGCGATGCAAAACGATATGAGGCCGATTATCTGGATGCTCGTCCATTCGAATGTGTTCCCACCCCAGATGGTGGTGAGTATCAGGGAGCTCAGGCAGCCTGTCATGAGCGCGGCGCCGATGTAATCCAGCGGCGGGACCTCCCGCTTCGGCAGGCGGGGGAAGTAGATGAGCACCACCGTGAGGGCCATGACGCCCACGGGCATGTTGACATAGAAGACCCAGCGCCACGATGAGATATCGAATATGTTCAGGTAGTCAACTATCCAGCCGCCGATGAACGGCCCTATCACGGATGCGAGGCCGAAGGTCGCTCCTATCAAGCCCTGAATCTTGCCCCTTTCCGCCGGAGCGTAGATGTCGGCAACGGTGGCCATCGCCACAGGGAAAAGCATCCCGCCGCCTATTCCCTGGATGCCCCTGAACAGCACCAGCTGTATCATGTCCTGGGCAAGACCGCAAAGGATCGAGCCGAAAAGGAATATCGCCATTCCGACCAGATAGACCGGCCGGCGGCCGTAGAGGTCGGAAAGCTTTCCCGCCAGCGGGATGACGCACGTGCTCGCCAGCATGTACGCCGAGAACACCCAGGCGAAATGCTCGAAGCCGCCGATGCTTGCGACTATCTTCGGAAGGCTCGTGCCCACAACGGTCTGGTCGAGCGCTCCAAGAAGCACGCCGAGGCAAAGGCCCAGCAGGAGCATGCGCCGGGCCTTTCCGGTGGTCTGCGCCTCGGCAGAGGGTCCCGCCGCATCGGTGGATTGTTCGTTGGGCGTCTCATCCATTGAATCCGGGGGAATGCTTTCAACTTTAAAGGCTTGTGGTAGCGCTGCCCGAAATATGCAAGCCGCGGCCATGCCGACCAAGCCTCATGTGCTATACCTGTCCTGCCTTTCAGCCATGCTGCATTTACCCGCCGTCACGGGTTCACGCGGTTTATGGTCCTCGGGAACGGGATGGTGTCGCGGATGTGCTCCTGCTTGCAGACCCAGCGCACTATGCGCTCTATCCCGAGGCCGAAGCCCGAGTGCTGGACCGTTCCGAAGCGCCGGAGGTCCAAGTACCACTGGTAGGCGTCAAGCGGTGTGTTCTGGGCCTTGAGCCTCTCGATTATCTTCTCGACGTCCGTTTCTCTCTCGGAGCCGCCGATTATCTCGCCGTAGCCCTCCGGCGCCAGCAGGTCCGCGCACAGGTAGACCTTCGGGTTCTCCGGGTTCTCGCGCATGTAGAAGGCCTTGACCTCCTTTGGATAGTTCTTTACGAAGATGGGCATGTCCTCGCCCTCGACCAGCGAGCGCTCCTCGTTCGTGCCCAGGTCGTTGCCCCATGCGAAGTCGTAGCCCTTGTCCTGGAGCCTCTTGACAGCGTCGTCGTAGGAGATGCGCTTGAACGGCGGGACTATTTTCAGAAGGTCGGCGGGGTCCCTGCCCAGCGCCTTCAGCTCCTCGGGGTTCTTCTTCGCGACGGTGGTGACCATTGCGCTCACGAGCGCTTCCTGGATGGACATGTTCTCCTCGTTGCCGACGAACGCCTCTTCGCCTTCGAGATGCCAGTACTCGGCGAGGTGGCGGGTCGTGCGGGATTTTTCCGCACGGAAGGACGGGGTCAGGCTGTAGACCTTTTCCAGCGAGAATATGAGCGCCTCCAGGTACATCTGGGCACTCTGGGATAGGAAGGCCTTGGTCCCGAAGTAGTTTAGCTCGAACAGGGTGCTCCCGCCCTCGCAGGCGTTCGCAGTTATTATAGGCGGCGTGACCTCGAAGAACTCGTTGCCTGCGAACCACTCGCGGGCCGCTCCCAGTATGGTGGCCTTGACCTTCATTATCTTCGTGAGGTTCTGGCTGCGGGTCCACAGATGCCGGTAATTGAGCAGGTGCTCCTCGCTCTGGTACTCCGTGATGGGGAAATTGTCCGAGACGCCCAGGACCTTGAACTCCTTGGCCTGTATCTCGAAACCGCCCGGCGCTCGAGGCTCCTTGACAGCTGTCCCTTTCAGCATGACCGACGATTCCAACAAGGCCTTCTTGGCGCCCTCGAAATCAGCATCGGGGACTGCGTTCTTGGCCACTGTGACCTGCATGAATCCGCTGTGGTCCCTCACCTGGATGAAGCAGAGCTTTCCGCTCGAGCGGCTGCGGTATATCCAGCCCCGGACTGCGACCTCCTTGCCCTCGTGGTCGCCATTGAATATCTGGGCTATGTGGACGAATTCCCCTGGCATGCGCGTGCGAACGCGATTGACGATAATAAATGTTTGCGACACTAGATAACAAAACTCATAAGTCATCTGTGATATATCGACGCCGTAATGAAAGGCCCCGTGGATGTTGTCAGCGCAGGGAACCTGGTTGTGGACTTCGTCGCCGGCCCGATAGCGGGGCTCCCGGCATGGGGAACGCTGGTCTCGCTGCCCAACAGGCTCGAGCCGGCGATAGGCGGCAACGGCGGCATCTTTGCGGTCGCCGCCTCGAATCTGGGCCTCAGGACGGCGGTCGTCGGTAAGGTGGGACGCGATTTCTTCGGGGACTGGCTCGTGGAGAGGTTCGGTGAATACGGCGTCGGGACGGAGCTCGTCAGGAGGGGCGCCAAGGGGACATCGTCCACGGTCGCCATCGTCAATCCCGAGGGAGAAAGGGCCTTCCTGCATTACATGGGCGCCAACGCAATGCTTTCCGCTTCGGACATGAAGGATGTACCGAAGTGCAGATGGTTCCACATGTCATCGGTGTTCCTGCTTCCCGGACTTACGGTAAAAGGCATGGAGGGCGCTCTGGCCAGGGCGAAGAAGCAGGGCGCCGTCACGTCATTGGATGTCGCCTGGGACCCGACGGGCCGCTGGGAGCTGGGCGACTGCCTTCGCAACGTCGATTATTTCGTTCCGAACCTGGACGAGGGCAGGGCCATCACCGGAAAGAAGGACGTTCACGAGGTGGGCGCCGAGCTCAGGCGCATGGGCGCCCGCAATGTCATCATCAAGATGGGGCATGAAGGCTCCTTTTTCACTGGAGACGGGTGCGAGGCGTTCTCCGCCCGTTCGTTCGAGGTCGAGGCCGTGGACAGCACCGGGGCGGGGGATGTGTTCGATGCGGCGCTCGCATATGCGGTGCTCAACGGGATGGAGCTCAAGCAGGCGGTGATGCTAGCCAACGCCGCCGGCGCGATGAGCGTCACGGCATTCGGCGGGACCGCGTCCGCTCCCACAACGGAAGAGCTGCTCAGGTTCATCAGGTCGAAAAAGGGGGTGGGCGCACGGGACTGAGCCAGCTCATTCCGATGTTCGTTCTGCCTCCTCTGCTGGGCGCGTTCATCGTTTTCTACTTCATGCGCCGGATGTACGTCCGCTCCCAGCAGGTGTACATGGTCCGGCCCAGCTCGGAGAAGAAACCGGTCTCCAAGCTCATCGGGATGGCATTCTTCACCCTCATGCCGGTGATATTCGCGGCAATCTGCTATTTTATAGTGGTCAAGTACCTGGCAGATATCGAGAACCAGACGATGGCCAACTTCCTGGGATGGTCGATGGTCCTGGCGGTCGCACCGACCGCATTCTTCACGAACCTTGGAATGATCTTCGTATGCACGGACGCTGTCGAGGAGCTGATAAAGGAGGCCAAGAGCACATCGAAATACATAGTGCTGGCCTCGCTATCCATCATCTCCATGGCCGCCGCGCTATTGCTCATCTACTTCGGCATAAGGAATGCGAACACCATGCTCTCCGCCCAGTCGGAGACCGTTTTCAAGGCGTGCGAGATATTCGCTTTCTTCTGCATAGGCGCGTTCCTGGCCGGTTTCCTGCCTGCAAGGGTCCGGGAGAGCATGGCCACGAGGCCTGGATTCTACAAGAGGCTCGGCGGGGCGCTGGCCGGCCATATCGTGGTCATCGTTGGCCTGGGCGTGGCAATATTCGTCATGAAGGGCAACGGAATAATGTGACAGGCTGACCCGATTCACTGGGGGCCGTCGTCCCCTTCTTCTCCGCGCCTGAGCTCCGCCCGCAGGTCGATGGTCGCTTCCCTCGAAGGGCCGAGCGAGACAAGCTCCACGGGACAGCCCAGGTTCTCGGTGATGTAATCGATGTAGTTGCGGGCGGCGAGAGGCAATGCGCCCCTGCCCTTGAGCGCGATCCTGGACCAATCGTCCAGGGAATACTCCATCCAGCCTTCCAGCTCCTTGTAAACGGGCTTGGCGGCGGCGAGTATCCTGATGTTGGACGGGAATTCCCTCAGCTTGAGGCCGCCGGCCTCGTAGGCCGTGCAAACCTTGACCTTCTTCAGGCCTCCGAGGACATCGAGCTTCGTGAGGGCGAGCGCGTCCAGGCCGTTTACCTCGCAGGCATGGCGCAGCGCCACCATGTCCAGCCAGCCGCACCGGCGCGGGCGGCCCGTGGTGGTGCCGAACTCGGCGCCGACCTTGCGGATGCGCTCCCCGACCGCATCATCCAGCTCCGTCGGGAACGGGCCCTCGCCGACCCGGGTGGTGTAGGCCTTGGTCACACCCACGACCCAGTCGATGCATCTGGGCCCGATGCCGGAGCCCACGCTGGCCGCTCCCGCGACCGCGTTTGAAGAGGTGACGAAGGGATATGTCCCGTGGTCAGGGTCCAGGAGCGTGCCCTGCGCGCCCTCGAGCACAATACGGCGTCCGTCCTCGATGGCCCTGTTGAGAAGCACGGAGGTGTTTCGGATGTACTTTTTCAGTTTCTGGCCCATGTCCAGGTAGGTATCGATGATCTTGCGCCTGAAGAACGTCTCCTCGCGGCCGTAGGCGGTGAAGAGCTTCTGCTTTATCATAAGGGAGATATCGATCTTCTTCTTGAGCAGCGTCCCGTCCAAGAGGTCGCCCATTGTGATCCCGAAGCGCGCCACCTTGTCGGAATATGTGGGGCCTATGCCCCTTCCGGTGGTGCCGGCCTTCATGCCTCCCTTGGCGGTCTCCTCGAGGCCGTCCAGCAGCAGGTGATAGGGCAATATGACGTGGGCCCTGTCCGAGATGCTGAGCGTGAACTGCTGGATGCCCTTCGACCTGAGATAGGCCAGCTCTCCGAGCAGCACCTCGGGATCGATGACGACGCCGTTCCCGATGACGGCGTGGACCTCCTTCCTGATGATGCCCGACGGCAGGATATGGAACTTGAACTCCTGGTCCTTGAACTTGAGGGTGTGGCCGGCGTTGTTCCCGCCGTTGAAGCGGACCACATAATCCGCGCCCTCGCAGTAGAAATCGACGACCTTGCCCTTGCCCTCGTCGCCCCACTGCGCACCCACGACCACTTCCACTACCAATCTGCTCCCCAAGCCCCGATTACCGGAGCCCTACATAAAGCCCACGCATCTGGGTCCGAGAACGATTTCCGGGACCGTGCCCCGGAGAGGGCTACATTACGACGGCGGAGGAGGCGGACCATACCGGCCAAGGCCGGTGCGTTGCCAATTTGGGTGATTCCATTTGACCAGCCAGCCGCCCACCCAGAGGACCCCGGGGCCTCTTCGCCTTGGTGGCCTGTGGTGCGGCTGGCGATTTCGCCCAAATTGCTAAATGGCCCATCCGGCGGTGGGAAAAAGCTTTATGACTTTCGCTGTATACCCCAATCCAATTGATATGTCCGGAACGAAGAGCTCCAATTTGACTCTGGTGGTAGCGGCCGTAGTTTCAGCGCTCATGCTCCTGCAGGGCTGCACGTCCAACCCGTTCGCGCCTGCGGCCAAGCCGGCCTCGGCCCTGAACATATCGGTGATAGATTCCGCCATGCAGGCGGTCAAAGGAGACAATCTCACATTCATGGTCCTGGTAAAGAACAATGAGAAGTCGACCCACACCGTTGCATTCACCATCCCATCGCTTCCGGCGGGCTGGAGGGTCGCCCTCAGCAACGAATCGCTGGATATCGTCTCGAAGGGGACCAAGGCTTTCGTCCTCACCGTAACGATAGCGGGTGACGCAAAGGCGGGTTCCTACAAGGTCCGGGTCAAGGCCGCCTCCACAACCAAGTCGGATGTCTCCTCGACGAAGGAGCTCTCCGTCAAGGTGCTCTCGGGCACGGGGGATGTGGAGAACGGCGACAACATCCGGGTGGACTATGTCGGATACCTCGAGGATTACAAAGTGTTCGACACTTCGCTCAGGACCGTTGGCACCAATGCCAACATCCCCAAGACATCGGACTTCAGCGTGAGGCCGGAATACAGCCAGCTGGCATTCACGGTGGGCAAGGGCCAGATGATAAAGGGGTTCGACAAGGCGGTCGTGGGGATGAGGCTGCACCAGTCCAAGACCATCCGGGTGGAGCCCAAGGACGGTTACGGGGCCTTCGAGACCGTCAAGATCAACATCTCCGAGGAGTTCCCGATGTACAGGACCGTATCCAAGAACAATTTCACATTCACCTACGGGGAATCGGCGGCCCTCAACAAGTACGTAAAGGAGCCCTTCTGGAACTGGAAGGTGCAGGTGGTGGACATCACCGACGACAATGTCACCGTACTGAGCCTGCCCGAGGTCAATCAGGTGAGCAAACCGTACGGCTGGGAGACCAAGGTCATCGATGTCAACGGCAGCCTGAACGGCGGGCTGGGGAAGATTGTGGTGCGCCACTACCCCACGGCCGGCGTCAATGTGACCTACATGTTGTTCAAGGGCGATATCTCCAGCCTCACCTCAAGCCAGGTCGAGATCACCTACAACACGAACAGCCAGAACGCCCTTGCCATCAGGACCATCATATTCCACTTGAAAATAACTTCCGCTTGAAGGAGGAATTGAAATGGCGTATGTTGTCATCGGAGTCAAGAAGGAGCTCATCTCCAAGATACCCGAAGTGCTCAGGGACGACCTCACGAGCCGCCAGTCCATCACGATGAGGGATGCCTCCGCTCTGGACATGAAGCTGGACCTCCATCTGGTGATGATAGAGGGCAACGACAAGGGTGTCGAGCGAGCCAAGGAGGTATTCAAGGGAGTGGGCGAGCCGCTTCCCGAGAAGGAGGCGAAGATCGCCTACGACAAGATAAAGGAAGAGGAGGAGAAAGCCTCCACGGGCGTCGGCATGATATTCGATGCCTGAATAGTGCAGTCCTCGCTATTCTAATAGGGCCGTCAAGGGCGACCATCAGTTCTTCTTTTTCTTCTTCATCTCCGGGACATCCTTCGGGTCCTCGGAGCTGACCTCTCCTTCGGCCTTCTTGTCCTTCAGGCCGGTGACGGGCTCCGCCGGCTTGGGCTCTTCTTTCTTTCCCTTCTCCTTCTTCTGTTTTGAGGGGGCCTCGTGAATTTCAGTCTCGGATGCTCCGGCGTCGCTCTCCGCGCCCTTGTCCAACAGTGTGGTGATGATGTCGTCCAGCTCGCTCTTCTTCTTGTCACCCTTCTTCACAGTCGGCTCTTCCTTTTCGGGCTTCTTGGGAGAGAGCTTTATCTCTGTATCGGGTCCGGCGTGCTTGACCTCGGAGTCCATTCCCTTGTCACCGAGCGAAGGCTTGACCTGCAGCACCTCGGGCTCCTCCTCGGGCTTCGGGACCTCCGGCGGAGGCTGGGGCTCCTCCTTCGGCATCTCCGGGGCCGGCTCGGGGGACAGCGGGGCGCTCTCCCTGAACTTGGGCTCGTCGTCCTCGGGCATGACCCGCTTTGCCGCCGTCCGGGCGAAGAAGGCCTCCTTGGACCTCTCCTCTTTCATGCGGGATATCCTTCTGGCCTGAACGGCCACGATGAAGAGCATGAGGAGCACCAGGACCGCCACGAACACCGCGGGTATCCACCAGTTGAATGTCGTCTTCTTCTCCTTTGCCTGGAACACATAGATGGTGCTCGAGGCCAGGTTGTCGTTGTCGATGACCCTGAGGATGGCCTTGTACTCGCCGGCGCTCGTGAACGTCCATGTGGTGTTGGGCGAGGTCAATGACTCGTAATCGACGATGCCGTCGCTGTTGATGTCCCACTGGTACCTGGTGATGTTGCCGTCCAGGTCATAGGCAGTGGCCTTGAGCGCGATGCTCTCCCCGACCTGAACATCCATGAGCCTCCCCTCGGAGAGCACGGGCGGCTGGTTGTTGTTGATGACGAGCGCATTCCAGGCGTAGAGCGAGCCGTCCGAGACGGAAACGCTGATCCTGTGGGGCTCAGTGCGGGCCGCGTCAAAGCCCGGTCTGTACACGTATCTTGGGCCGGATTCGGTGAGCGCCGCACCGTCGAGATACCAGTTGAACGTCATTCCAGCCTTGTTCATTACCTGAAAGGTCTGGCTCTCGCTCTCGAGAAGGCGCACTGCGCCCGTGGGGGCGACCTGGACGGGCATGTCGACAGTGACGTTCCACGACAGCGTGCGGGTCGTCGTGCCGTCGGAAATGTAGGCCGTCACCACCTGAAGCCCTGAAAGGGTGCTGCCCGCCATGAACGTGTAATCGGAGCGGTTCTCGCCAAGCGCCAGCCCGCCGTTCACGGACCACTGGAGCGTCAGCGGGTCTCCGTCGGGGTTCAGGTATGCTATCGAGAATTTCTGGGAGGAGCCCGATTTGATGGCGACGTCTCCTGCCGGCTCCCAGCCTGTTATGTACAGGGGCTCATCCCTGTTGATGACATGGACCGTCCAGGTGTGCATGTCCGTCATGTCCGTGGTATTGACGACGGCTGTGAGGTTGTGGTCCCCGGCGGCCCTGTAATCGGGCCGGTACACGAAATTGGTGACGCTCGAGTTCTGGCGTATGCCGTCCACGAACCACTGGATGATGGCGCTCTGGTTCGAGACCACATATGCTGTGAATGTAAGGTTCTCGCTCTCATTCAAGTATGGGTCGAACACCGGGGTGGCGCCCAGTATAAGGGTGCCGTCCGCACCTGCCGGTCCCTGGCATGCTATGCCCAGAACGGTAGCGGCCAGCAGAACTGCTGTGACGGAAATGTTCCTGAATCTGCGTCCCATCATCATCGCCTTGAAGTCAATCGCCATCAAGTTATTTAAAGCTAGTCGCGAGGTCCTTTCTGCGGCCTTTTATCTTGCGAAGGAGCCTCTCGACTTCCACATCAGTGGGTTCACTCCCGCCGGCGCTGAGCATCGCTCTGACGGCCGCGCGGCCGCTCTGCTTTCCGAGCGCAATTTGGCGCCTGTTGCCCACTGTTTCCGGCGGGACCGACTCGTAGGTTGCCGGCTCCCGCAGGACGCCTGCGATGTGGATCCCCGCCTTGTGAGTGAAGACACCCGCGCCGACCAGAGGCGCGTTGCTCGGCAGCGGAATTCGGGCAATCTTCGCCACGGTCTGCGCCAATGGCGTCAATCCCTCCGTCCGGATTCCGATGTCTTTTCCATATAGGAAGCGCAGGGCCGCGGCCAGCTGCTCCAACGGGACGTTCCCGCTCCTCTCGCCGAACCCCGCTACCGTTGTGGCCACGGCGTCCGCGCCGGCCAAAATCCCGGCGAGGGCGTTGGCGAGCGCAAGACCGTAATCGTTGTGGAGATGGAGCGAGAAGGCGGTCCCTGTCAGCGGCCTCAGCTTGCCCACGAGTCGTCCCAATCCTTCTGGAGTGATGCATCCCAATGTATCGGCCAATCCAACGCGCCAGGCCCCCGCATCCACGGCAACCCGGATGACCTTCCTGAGGAAAGGGAGAGGCGTCCTGGTGGCATCCTCGGGAGTGAAGGAGGCCTTCAGGCCCAGCTTGCGCGCGTGGTCCAGTGCCGCCACGACGGCCTCCAGCACCTGCTCTTGCGTCATGCGGAGCTTGTGCTCGAGATGGAGGGGCGATGTTGCAATGAAAAGCAGCGCCGCGTCCGCCTCCGCATCCTGCGCGGCATCGATGTCCTCTTTTCGGACGCGAGAGAGGCACAGTATCTTCGCATCGAGCCCCGAGCGAGCGACCGCCCTCACGGCCCTCTTCTCGCCCTCGGAAACGGCAGGGAACCCCGCCTCTATCTGGGGGACCCGGATGTCGTCGAGCATCCTGGCTATCTTCACCTTCTGGGCCAGACTGAACGATATGCCGGCCATCTGCTCGCCGTCGCGGAGCGTGGTGTCGTATACAGTTATCTTCTCGGGCAACCTGGCCTTCGCGTCGAAGTTGAAATGCGAGACCGCCACCTTGCCGCTCATCGGAGACCCTCATCCCCGTTTTGGTAATTAGGGATTATTGTCCGGGGGCAGCCCTGAGATGCGCCCGAGGTTCCACCCGTCGCTGCCGTACCTGCTCTTCGCAAGCTCATTTGCCGTTTCGAGCTCGTTTTCTGTCGGCTCGGCGTTCTCGAATGAGATGCCGAACTCGTCCTCGAAGCCCTTCACGAGAGCTGCCTTGACCTCGGCCATGTCAGGGAGGCGGCCCATTTCCGCTCTTAGAGTCGTTACACGGAAGGATGGATCGTCGAGCCCGTGCTTGTCGAGCTTGTGCTTCGGGACCCTCAGGGCCCGGAACATCGCGTCGGGGTCCGCGTCCACGAGCACAGTGCCGTGCTGGAGCACCACTCCCCATTTCCTCAGCTGCGCGGAGCCGGAGACCTTCCTTCCGTTGACGAGCACGTCGTTCACCGGAGCGAATGTCGCGGCGACGCCGAGGTTGCACAGTCCGTTCACTATTCCGGCGCAGACCATGCGGAGCGAATCCTCGACCGATGACGGGAGGATGTCTTTCGTGGTCAGCGAGTACATCAGCTGCCTGTCGTCGGTGTATATCGCCCCTCCGCCGCTCAGCCTCCGGATGACATCGATGCCGCTTCTGCGGCAGTATTCGAGGTTGACATTGGCCTCCGCCTCGAGGGAATATCCCAGCGTGACCGCGGGCGGCCGCCGTCGGTAGAAATGAAGCGTGTTGGGAACCAGGTCCCGGGAGCGGGCGCGGGCTATGGCCTCGTCCAGCCCGGCGGTCATTCTGACCGGCGAGGCGTCCGTGTCGAGCAATCGCCAGGGAATGCTCCCGGAGCCCTCCTTTCCATCGCCTTGCAATGAACTACCCTAGCAAGAGAATACCAAAACAAATATATATTGACCTAGTTATGTAAAAAGCGGGGAGAATTATGAAGAGCAAAATAATCGTTGCGCTGGTATTGTCGTCGCTGATTCTGGGAGCCAGCTTCGTGGGCGGCGTAAACAATTCCGTGAAGGATGATACAGTCCTCCTTCCCAAGGAGCACAGGAACACCGTCGAATTCGACGCCTGGGCCTCGGAGGTAAGCTACGCCGGCAGTGAATGGCAGATGTTCGAGGCCACCGGCTGCGTCAACAACTGGGAGGCCGGCCAGCCCGCCATCCCCTACATGGTCGTCAATCTCAAGGTCCCCAACGATATAAAGAAGATCGATGTACGCTTCTCATCCCCGAGGAATTACTTCGACGTCAATGTCGTGCCGGTGGGCCCGAACTACTACATCGGCATGGATATCCTCGACACGCACAGGCCCATCGTGGACAGGGCCATCTACGACAACGACGCTGTGTTCCCGGCCAAGAGCTACAACCTCGTCAAGGTGGGCGAGGGCAAAGATGACGACGGGCGCATGATAGTCGTCTACAACCTGCTCATCTACCCGTTCCGCTGCAATCCGGCAAGGGCCGAGGCCACGCTGTACGAGAAATGCGATTTCAGTCTTTACTTCGATGATACCGTGAGGTCCTTCCCGGCGCCCCGCGCCGTCGCCGAGAAGTACATAGTCCTCACCTCCGCGGCCATCAACAACTCGGCCGCTCTCAAGCCCCTCCTCGACTGGAAGACCAAGAAGGGCCTGCCCGCGAAATCGTACGATGTGGCCTGGATAGCCGCAAACTATCCCGGCTACGACACCGCGGAGAAGATGCGCAATTTCCTCAAGGACAAGTACTACAACGCCTCGCTCGAGTGGGTCCAGCTCATCGGCGACACGGACCTGGTGCCGACCCGCGAGTGCAAGAACCCGTGGCCGAGCGCGGGCTACGACGATAACTGGATGCCGGCGGACACTTACTTCGGCAGCCTCGACGCCAATTCGACCTGGGACGCCTACAACAGCGACCATATCTACGGCGAGCTTTTCGATGTGGACAACGACCAGCAGTGGGACCACTACGACATGGACGATGCATGGCCAGATGTATGGGTGGCCAGATTCGCCTCCAACGACATCGGCCGCACCACGACATGGGTCAACAATGTGGTCGCCTACGAGAAGAACCCGACCGCGGGCAACTGGATGGACACCTGCATGCTCCTCGCTCCTGATGCGGGGGCCGCGGGCAGTGCGGAATTCGTGAAGAACAAGATCGAGGAATACGTCTACAAGAACAACAACAGCCAGTACGGCTTCCTGGGCGCCCTCTACGGCAACAATGGGGGCTCGATGGTCCGGCTGTACGAAGCTAATGGGACATTGTCGCACGCGGCCGTTGTCAACGCAATCAGCGCTGGCTGCGCATTCGGGACGTGGATAGCCCACGGCGACCCGTCCTCCATCCAGTCCTCGATAAGCGGCACGCTCCTGGCCTCCGGCGACGCCGGCACGATGACGAATGGCGGCAAGAAGCCCGTGCTGTTCGCCATGTCCTGCCTCACTGGATGGTTCGACGGCCAGGAATGCCTTGCCGAGGCCTTGACGGAGAACAACCTCCCCAACGGCGCCATCGGATATGTCGGCTCCGCAAGGATAACCCTCGCCAACGTCAACTACGGCTACCAGCCCACGGGCGTCGGCATCCAGATGGACTTCATGTACCAGATGGAGCTGGGCAAGACCCTGGACGCAACGAAGCTATACATGGGCAAGGCGCTCGGCGCCGCAAAGCGCGGATTTGCGGATGTCTGGTTCCCGTTCTGGGAGGTCGCCACCAAGGCATTCTTCGAGTACAACCTCTTCGGCGAGACCAACTGCCCCATCTGGCATGACCAGCCAAAGATGTTCAACCCACTGACCGTGGTTTCCGAGGACGCTTCCGGAAAGACCGTGAACATTACCGTCAGGGACGCCAATAATAATACGAGGCTCCTCAACCACACGCTCGTGTGCCTCGAGGCCTATGCACAGGGCGTTTATATGTACACGGAAACGGGGGACAACGGCCTTGCGACGTTCAGGGTACCATCCGCGGTGGGCGACGGCAACTTCACCATAACGAGGGCGGACTACAAGCCCTCGGAGACGACGGCCTCGCTCATAGACACCTTCTCGCCGTACACATGCATAACGGTCACACCCCCGAACGCTGACGGCAAGAACGGCGTCTGGAGGACCGCCCCCAAGATAAGCCTTAGCGCGGAGCCTGGCGCAACCACATTCTGCAGGTGGGACAACAACCCGTTCGGGCAGTATGCCATGCAGCTCACCGCCACAGAGGGGACTCACATGCTCCAGTTCTATTCGAAGGATTGGAAGGGCAACGAGGAGGGCACTCGCGAGCAGGAGTTCAAGGTGGACTCCATTATGCCCGTGACGAACATCACCGTAACCCCCGCGACGCCCGACGGTTTCCTGGGATGGTACAGGACGGCGCCCACCGTGAAGCTTGAATGCGACGATGCCGGAGGCCCCACCATCAAGTACAAGTGGGACACGGGTTCCGTATACGAGGACTACACGGAGCTGCTCACCGTCCCCGAGGGAAAGCCGACGCTGTTCTTCTACGCAGGGGACCTGGTGGGGAACAACGAGACCGCAAGGTCCCTGTCGTTCAAGGTGGACAGCGCGGCTCCCCTCAGCAGCGTCATCGTCAATCCCACGGCACCCGACGGCCGGAACGGCTGGTACAAGACATCTCCGTCGATATCTTTCCTGGTCGAGAACACGAACGACTGGGTGAGGTTCCACTGGGACAACGACGGGGACGAGAACTACACGAGCGGCAACGTCCTGAAGGCGCCAGAAGGCGAGCACACGGTCTACTTCCGCGGCTACGACGACGCTGGCAACGACGAGGAGCTCCACAACCTGACATTGAAGGTGGACTCCAAGACCCCGACGACCACCATCACGACGGACCCCGAGACGCCGGACGGCTCGAACAGCTGGTACATCACGGTGCCGAAGATAACCTTCAACATCGAATCCGGCGCACTTGCGTTCTACAAATGGGACCTGGGCGAGTTCGTTTGCGCGACCGGGGCCATCGACGGAATTGAGGGCGTGCATACCCTGTACTACTATTCCGTGGACGCCGCAGGCAACCGCGAGTCCAACAAGAAGGTCGACATGAAGGTCGATTCCATGAAGCCCTCGACCAACCTCACAATCACCCCGGCGGACAAGGGCAACGATTGGTACACCAAGAAGCCCAAGGCCAAGCTCGAGAACGACGGCAATGCCACCACCTATTACTACTGGGACACCCAGACCGACAACATCCAGACATACACAAAGGAGATAGATGTCCCCGAAGGGGAGCACATCCTCCACTTCTACTCGAAGGACGACGCGGGCAACAAGGAGATGGAGCTCGCCAAGGACTTCAAGGTGGATTCCATCCTGCCCTCCGTGGCGGTCTCCATCAGCAAGACGGTCCTCGCTCCCGGCGACACCATCACATTCAACATATCAGGCACGGACGCCAACGGCATCGACAAGTTCTACCTCGATTACGGCGACGGCGTCAACACCGGCTGGACGGAAGGCGACTCGTTCACCCACAGGTATCCCACCGTCGGCAATTACACAATAATCGTGAGGGCGCGAGATACGGCAGGCAACGAGGCCATGGGCTCCCAGGCCAGGATAACGGTCGAGCAGGCCGTCGTCCCGCCGCCGCCTCCGCCGGGTCCGGGCCCGACCGCATCCACCAACGGATGGCTCCTGCCCGCCGGCGCTGCCATAGGCGTCATCGCCGCCGTAGGCGTGGGGGCATTCGCATTCTCCCGCCGCAAGAAGGGCAGGGAGGACGAGCAGAATCAGAAGGCCTCGGAGGATGACAAGAAGCTCAAGGAGAACATGCCCGCCTACAACTGGGCCAAGCCCCCGGAGGAGGGCTCCGCATTCCGCGCCACCATCTCGGAGGAAGCGGTTTCCGACGGTGGAGCCGCATCCATGGCGGCCGCACCGGCGATGGCCTCAATCCCCGAGGTGAAGACGAAGGCATCCAACTGCCCCAAGTGCGGCAACGAGGTGGAGCCGGGCGCCGAATACTGCTACACGTGCGGCGAGAGATGGGGCTCCAAGAACAAGAAGGTCGAAGAGGAGGTCATGTACGCTCCCAAGGAAGCTCCGGCCTACACGCCCCCTTCCGCGCCGGCAGTGGACTATTCCGCATCGAGGCCGACGTATGTCGAGCCGAAGGAAGCTCCCGAGGATGATTACGTGCCTGCGCCAAAAGCGCAGACCAGGGACTGGTATGCCGAGGTCCAGGTGCCCCAGCCCAAGCAGGGACAGGAATCATCCCTCAACGAGATGAGCGATATCATGAGCCGGCTGGACAGCATGTCCAAGCCCGCGGAGAGCATTCCCGAGGCGCCGGCAACGGCGGTCGCGGCACCGGCGGTAGCTTACACGGCTCCGGCGGCACCTGCGGCACCTCCGAAGCCGTCCGTGACCCAGATGGCCGCCGGAAGCGCGGCGGCAGGAACGGGCAAGATGTGCCCCAAGTGCGGGAACGAGATGGTCCGCCTCGTGGAGCTGCCTGGCGCCCAGATGGAGATGCTAAAGAAGCTCGCCGCCAAGGGCCAGCATGCCTTCCAGTGCAACAAGTGCAACCACTTCGAAATCTCGAAATGGGCCCCCAAGTAGGGAAACTGGAAGGCCCTGAGCAAAAAAACGGCAAAAGGGGGCCAACAGGGCCCCCCCGGCACTCCAGTCTCCGTCGTGATTTAACCTATCAAATAGGGCCCCATATCTAGTAATATCTAGCACAGTTACTCTTATAAATACCAAATGTATTCGACCGGCTATCACATAGGTTATCCTAGAGATACCTAGTAGAACGAAACGAATGGTGAGAAACATGAGGAACGAAAACAGAAACAATGTGCCCGCCCTGATATCGGTACTGATCCTGGTGCTCGCCGCCATAGTGGCCGCACCCTCCATTGGTGCCGTCGGCGGCAGAGCGCCCGGCGACGCGAGAATTCAAGGAAATGTGGTCGACAACGCCACCAATTCAATGCTGGTCGGCGTCTCTGTGCTGCTCTCGGACGGCGTGTCCTATACCAACACCACGAACACAATGGGCGGCGGCAATTACGAGATATATGTTGCAGCGGGCGCCTACACCCTCAACTTCACGATGGCCGGCTACCAGTGGATGCTCGTCCCCGTGACAGTCATAGCCAACCAGATTAATATGATGAACATCCGGTTGGACCAGCTGCCCGCGACCGTCAGCGGCATCGTAAACGACAGCAACACGGACCTGCCCTTGGAGGGCGTGTCGGTGATGCTGAGCCACCAGGGCAACCCCAGCGGGAACGCCAACGCGGTCACCGATGCCTCAGGCGCCTACACGCTGAACACGATTGCCGGCAATGTCCAGGTGACGTTCGGCAAGCAGGGCTACAACCAGCAGATGTTCATGACGATGGTGAACATGAACGGCAACATCGTCAGGGACGTTGAGCTCATACCAATGGGCTCCACCATATTCGGCACCGTCAAGAGCGGCGGGAACGCCCTCCAGGGCGCCGATGCGGTCCTCATCTCCAAGACCCAGCAGTGGGAGACCAAGACCAATGAGACCGGCGTGTTCGCCTTCAACCTGCTCAGCTACGGTGAGAGCTTCATGCTCGGAGTTTCGGCGAACGGCTACTTCGGCTGCTTTAGCGCATTCCAGCTGAACCTGGGCGAGAACAGGAACGAGGCCGTCAGCCTGACGCCCATAACCGGCGCCACCAGCACCGTCTGGGGCTATGTCTTCGATGACAACGGCCAGCCGGTCCAGAACGCCCGCATGATGTTCCAGGAGAAGGGAGAGAACAGCTGGGCCGGTGCGCTCACGGGAGCGGGCGGCTACTACAGCATCGCCCTTGCGGCCGGCTTCTACGACGTCAAGGTCGAGGCCGTCGGTTACCTCAGCAACTCCACCAGCGTCGATGTTCTCGAGGGAGCCTCGAAACAGGCGGACTTCGTAATCAAGCCCGTTCCGGCGGCCGGCTCCACGGTCTCCGGCGTTGTTTCCGAGCTCGGAACCGGCACGCCCATCGTGGGTGCGACCGTGACGCTTGTGGATGCTTCCGGCACCCGCAACTCGGTCATGTCGGGTACGGGAGGCGCTAATTCCATCATCACCTACAACGGCGACTTCACGCTCGAGGTCTCCGCCACGGGCTACTTCCTCTACGAGGCGGCCCTGACGGTCTCCGCCAGCGCCACCACGAACGCGGACCTGATACCGGTGCCAGCGAAGAGCATAACGCTCTGGGGATATGTCCGCGAGGCCGACAACACCCCGATAGGCGCCGCACGCGTCATACTCTACGACCTGCAAACCAACCATACGGGCTATATGATAGAGGCGACGACGTCCTCCGGCGGATACTACACGATACCCACCTACGCCGGCAGCTTCCTGCTCATCGCCCATGCGACCGGATACACCTCCAGCATTGTGTCGCAGTCCGTGACGGTCACCGTCCGCAAGGACATCACGCTGGACGCGGTCGCGGCGATGGATGCGACCGAGACATTCACATTCTCCGAGTGGGGCTCCATGACCTACACCGCCACCGTGCTCAGCCTCAACACCGAGACCAACACGAGGCTGGACATCGACAGGAACTTCGGCAACGGCGACGGCACCGTGACTTCGGACGAAGCGGACAAGTACATCGCCACGCTCCTGGCCCGCGGCCCGATGCGCAGGGACAGCAAGTCCTTCCTGACCGTTGACGGCCTCTACTACATGTATGTCGAGGGGACATTCACCGTGAGGGCGGACAACGCGGTAGGCGATGTCACCAACACCAGCAGAATCACATTGGTCTACGGCTGCAACATGACCGCCAACGCGACGGTCGCGGATGCGAAGGTCCATAGCGTCAAGTTCAATGCGACCTACGACACCGCCGTGATGACCTCCAAGAGCACGCTCGCATTGCCCCATGCCTACGAGATGAGGAAGGCCGAATCCGGCGCCGCCGTGGCCGTCAAGGGCACGAGCACAGTGACGTTGGACCCGATGGTCAGCCTGCCAGGCGCGACAGCGGCCTGCGAGTGGGTAACGCTCACCGTGAACAAGAACGAGCCCCCGATAGCGGACACCAACGGCAACCAGACGGTAAAGCCCGGCACGCAGCTGGTCTTCGACGCCTCGAGCTCCTCGGACGACAA
>Ga0315287_10001511_pt1 | contig 21562 bp, 24 predicted proteins | sample YL17G11_0_MG_FD_205037 | JGI IMG/M metagenome (GOLD analysis project Ga0315287, IMG submission 205037) | Sediment microbial communities from Yellowstone Lake, YNP, Wyoming, USA - YL17G11_0 | ecosystem: Environmental > Aquatic > Freshwater > Lake > Sediment | place: USA: Wyoming | collected...
CCAACACCCTCAACCTCTACGGGAACTCGGTGAACTTCCGACCGGTGGTCGGCAAAATCTCTCCGACCACTGCCCTCTTCATCGGCACCTCGGACATCCAAATCACCCCAGCAGTCACCATCGACTCCTCCACCACCCTCACAATCGGTGCCACATCCCCGACAATAACAGTCGGCAACCTCCTCACCCCAGTCTCCTTCCCCGGCGGCATCTCCATCGACTCTCTATCCCTGACCTCCTTGACCACTTCCACAATCAACCCCCTCGGCTCCGCCCTAACGATCTCTCTCCCCACTTCGCTCAACCCGGTGACCCTCCAAGGCCGCACCATCAACATTGGCACCTCCGCAACATCCCCCTCGGACATAATCCTAGGTACCGCGCTGCAAACCTCCCTCACCTGCCTGGGACAGACCCTGTTCTTCAGCACGGATTTCATCAATTTCGGGGACTTTTTGGGCGCCAACACCCTCAACCTCTACGGGAACTCGGTGAACTTCCGACCGGTGGTCGGCAAAATCTCTCCGACCACTGCCCTCTTCATCGGCACCTCGGACATCCAAATCACCCCAGCAGTCACCATCGACTCATCCACCACCCTCACAATCGCGCCAGTTTGCCCGACCATCAACATTGGACGCACCGACAAGGCCACCCTCACCCATTGCTACGGCCGCATAACTGTCGGAGACACTAGTGGCTCAGCGCGCTGCATCATCCAGAACACTGGAACAATCAGTACCCCATTCGTAGGAATCACCGGTGGAGGCCTAGGTCTCACTGTCGCCAACAATGCAACAATTGGCAACACTCTCGGCGTCACTGGTGTATGCACCGTCGGCTCCCTCAGCGCCGGTTCCGGCTCCATAACCACCACTGGCTCCCTCAGCACTGGAGCTGCGACCACCACATCCCTGAACGCCGGCTCCGGCACCATTCAAACCACAGGCACGGTCTCCTCGAACACTGTCCTCGCCAACAGCGCCGAACTCGGCACCATCAACTCCCTCGGCGGCGCCCTAGCCATCGGCACCATCGGTTCGACGACCACCATCCCGGGCACTCTTGAAGTTGCACCAACCTTCATGCGCTCCCGCTTCCTCCAGGTCAGCCCTGCAGGACCGTTAACCCTAACCTCCACTACCCCAGTATCCACCTTCACCCTCGGCACCCCGGTCATCACCGGTGGAGGGTCCATCTCGGTCGGCAACGTCTACTCCACCGACTTTAGCGCGCTATCCGGGAAAATATACGAATGGACAGTCTCCATGCGCTACGCAATCAGTGCCACCAATCGGAACCTCAACTTTGAAACCATCCTCGATGGCGTCTCCGGCGGCGCGATCCTGCTCGACCGGGTCAACCTTGCGACAACCGACTACATTTCATTCCACCAGCACTTTATCGTCACGGGTGCAGGTATCCCATTAACATTTGCAAACAATGTAAACGTTGCCGGCGGAACAGGCACCGTCACCATCCGCGGCTACATTGTAAAAGTATGCCGAGCCTAACCAATTCCGGAAAAAACACCCCGCCACCCCATGGGCCTCTGTCTCCGCTGTCGCTGCTCCAACAACTGGCTCCTGGCTTGCATGCGCTGCAGAACCCGCCGAGTGGTACTCCGCCCCAAGGCGAGAATGCAACCCCTGACTTGGGCGAATAAGCTCCAGTTCTATTGCGCCCAGGAGGGGACCATTAATTGAACAATATACTTCTTGCTCCGGGTCAAAATCTCTCAATCCTCCAACCGGCACTTCGGAACGCTTCACCCATATTTGAGTACGCGAGCACATCCTCCTCGAGCGCCCCATTCAGCCCCATAATCACTGCGACATGCCTCTCGGCGCTATCCTGCGCCTCCTCTACTGCGCCGTACAAATCCCAGAAATCCCCACTCAGCTGCGCCGCTTCCCATTTCAACAGGTGAACAAGACGGAGAACACTGTTCAACCTCTCGAGCGTCTCGTACTGATCCCACAAGGCACGTTGGGCCCTGCACGACCTCCTCCTCACAATCCTAACGACCAACACCCAAATCTCCTTGGGCAATTGCAAAACTTTTACTCCCTCCATCCCCTGTGGGAAGAAAACGCCACCCAATCAAAACTTCTCGATATCCCAACCGCCCTTCTTGAACGCCAACCTCAAATTCGTGTACGCCACAACATCCTCCTCGAGCGCCAAATTCCGCTCCTCCACAGCGACCAGCTCATTTTCAGCAATTACCTGCGCCCTCCTCACGTGCTCACCACACTCCCTCCTAATCCCCTGAGGCAAATGGCGCAATTCCCATTTCAATTGGTAAACTGTCTCCAGCGCGGAATTCAACCTCTCAAGCAGCTCTTGCTGCCTCCCTAGCGCCTTCCCCGCCCTCTTCCACCTCCTCCTCACAATCACGACAACCATCACCCAAATCTCGTGTGGCAGCTTCATTTTTTTTTCCCCATTAAATAAAAATCTGCACCAAGAGAAAACACATGGAACACGCCCACCACCGCATCGGCACCGATTTCCCTCCCTTCCACTCTAAAGCGTCACCCTCGCGTTACAACGACCTCCAGCCATTCACTACAACTTATCACGGCAACTCTGGAACCTACGCCACAGGCGCCCTGCATATTGTCACAGCGATCAAGCAACAATCTGCGGCGGCCATCGGTAGCGCCTCGAATCGCCCCTCGCCCCAAGTTGTCCCCAAGATGCCCGCTGCAATTCGCCTCCTCGCTGAGCAGTACAAATTCAGCGGCAACGATTTCCAGGTCATCGGCACTGTTCGTGACCCATATACGCAACTCCTCCCGACAGGACAAGTGATTCCCGGCACACCCGGCGGGGAGGAAGACCCCCGCATCAGGCACCAATACTTCCTCCCCGACGCGATCCCCAACCAGCCAGCGGTACCTACCCCACCTTCTGCTCCTCCACGCTCTGCCCCTCCCACTCCTGGCTCCTCTCCTGGAGGCCCACCTGAGTTAACCGCTCCCGCGGGTCCCAACGACCAGTACGGACGTACCTACTTGCCGGCGCTCACTATTCCTGCGCTGGACCGCAGCTCGCTATCCAAATTCCGCCCGCCAACTAAACAGGAAACCAAGCAAGCAATCGGCGGCGATTCCGTAATGACCCGCCAACGGCCCACGGCCCCCTCATCTAGCCGTGCGCAAATCGCCGATAGTTTGGAAGCTGCCAACACTGACATGAGTGAACTGAACGCCCTCCTCGCAGAATCCCTCCGCTCCCCACACGCGAGTGGCGCGGTCGTTACCTCTGCGTCTGGCGCCATAGCTGACAATGAGTTGAGGCAACGACTCGATCGTCTTGCAGGGAAGGAAGCTGCCTCAGGCCCAGTCACTGACAACTCTCTGAAGCAGAGACTCGACATTCTCCAGGGTCGGCCGATCACCCCTCTTTACGGCTCGGAGGAGCAAGACTCGGCCATAACTCAAACTCATCTCGCCTCCGGAGTTGCCGAACTGAGCGGCAACACTGCGCTCCTGCAAGCTGCCTCGCGTACCCGCGTGTCCCTCGACACTTTATTCGCAAACCTGCAGCTCACCCCCAAGGCCCCCATCATCCGTGAGCCGAGCAATTTGACCAGCGACAATCCGGCAATCCAGACTTCAATCACCTCGGTTGCCACTGGTACCTTGCCACTTCCCCGAGAAATGAAAGTCACTCCGCGCACTGCTGTAACCCATTCGATCGTGAGCTACCCTGCGGAATCGAGCGCCACAGGCGCCCTCCGATCCCGCATCGACCAGGAGCCGACTGCAGCAGTACTGAGCAACGCCGCAGAACTCGCTTCTCAGCAACTTAGCGCTACCGCCGCGAAAATTGCCCTGCTTTGGCCGGATTTCCGGCAGTTCATGCTAAGTCTTGCGTCTGGAACGGTGACCTCCATCCGCACCCTGCATGGCAGCATGACGTTTCCCCCAGAACTGCGCGACCTCATCGCAAGGGTGATCTCCATGGGCGGAAAATTCACCCTGGATGCTGCGCAAAAGATTCTCCGCGCTCTGACTGCCGCCGGCCCTGGGGCACTCGCCGTTCTCTCCGAGTTTTCGCAATTCTTCCTCGGCAAGGGGCAGCGGATTCTGGCGACCGCTGCCCCGGCGGTCATCGACTTGGCATTCCAAGCACTCTTTGCGGTTTTCGGGGCGCTCCAACTCGGGGCGGATGCGCTCAAATTCGCAATGTACTCTCTGCGCTCCTTCGTGAACACCGTTCTCCTCACTGAAGAACTCCGCCAAGCGGCGTGGAACTCCGTCGGCTCAGCCACCGCTGAACTCATTGACGCGGTGGACGAAGCTCAGGTTGTGGATGATGTGGTGGCTGTATCTTCTTCCTCGGCGGGCCGCCCAGTTCGCAGAGCACGCCGCAATTCCATCGAGCAACTGGAGCACCTGGCTCTGTTTTTGGGGCGCAATCCTCGCGCGACTTTTAGCCAAACCATTCCGATTGCCAACGCCTCGCAATTGGCCACTCAGCGAGAGATGTACACCTCCTCCACCACTCGGTCGACCCGTAGTTCCGTAGCGAGAGACTCAGCGGCTGCTGCAGCGGAGGAGAGGGGAGCCAAGGTTGGGCGGCGCGGCAAGGCCAAGAAGAAATAATCGTTCCTACAAGGAAAACTATGGGTCTACCGCTGTCCGTTCCAATCTCCGTGTACCCCCTCCTCTGCCCGAATGCCACAACAGTGATGCGTAACTCGTACAACGTTTCGAGTTGCCTGTGGACGTGGGGCAACGAGCCGCAGGGCGAACCGTCATACGCAGTTCTGCACACTCCGCGCATGTACCTAGCAATGAGCCCGGAGCAATTTGACGAAATGTACCCGGACCCCACCTCCGGGCCGACTACGACGTACACCCCTCCCATAACCGCTACCGCCACTACTTCGGAAGAACCGAACCCCACCTCGACGATGGCTGCCGATTCGGAGTTCCAGATCGGCAAGGCGCAGTTTGCGGTTAGACGCCACCCGAAACGGAAATACTCCGAAATGGAGATTAGCGAGAGAGATCTTCCCGCGCTGCTCGCCATGCTTCAGAATCGAGACGAGGCGCAGGAGATGGCTTACATGGAGGGGGTGTTGTAGAATTTTATTCTTCGAAGCGTCTCGAAAAAAAGTCGTATGGCGCCACGGGGAAGACCTCCTCGAAATTCTGCAGGTCGCGCCACGCAGCTATCCCCTCGGCGGTGAGGACGCGACGCTGCAGAGCTGCGCGGTACAGGAACGAATAAATGTGGCGAATGAGCTCCAGCGGTAGCATTTTTTTTTTATAGAGTGACACGCCTTTTTTTTCAGGGAAAAACCCGCCCCGCCTCGCATCGCGAGATCCTTTTGCTGAGACGTAGTTGCAGAACCATCCCCTGCAATATGGCCAGGGTGGAGAGGATGGCGAGACACAGAATCATAACCAGCACCCCTTGCTCGAACAGGAGGTCATGGTAGGGTCGCTCCGGTTGAACTGTGCCCGTTGCGGGGCAGTATGGCTCGCCGTTCTCGTCGAACTCCCACATTCCTCCAGCCTCGTGATTTATTCCTGGGAAACGGGGAGGAGGCGTAGAATCTCTTTCCCTTGAAAGAAGGAGGCGCAGAGCGGAAGATGCCTCACTGGTTCGATAACCTGCTCAATCCTGCGCCTGCTCAACAGCAACAAGAACAAGCACCTCAGAACGACAATGATACCATAATGCAAGTGAGGCAGCTCAACCCTGCGCAGTTGGAGGGAATGGCGCCCCCTGCTGGGGGCCTGCTCAATATGCATATTGTTGTGGTGCCCCAAGAAGAAGTGGGAGGTTTCCACGGAAGACGCAGAACCTTCGAAATCCGCTTCAACGAGTTTGGCCCCAACGAACCTCACTTCATCGGCCTCTTGCGCCGTCTGATTGAGGTGCAGAATTTTGCCGTCGGCGAGTACCGGGTGGGGGAGACGTTCTCAGCGGTCGTTGACTACGGAAGGTACGCAATGATCCGCAACGTCAACGGCAACGCTGCTTTCCCGTCGCGCGAGCTGATTCGCCTCAACTTTTTGCATTCGTTCCTCGATTTGCTGGGCAGGATGATCTCCTCCGATACGGTAGTTATCGTGTCCGATGTCATTTTGACGCTGCGTTACGATACGCTGGCACCTCCTCCTGCGCGCGGTAAGATGCCAAAATACATTCGCGACACGATGCGCAACGGTGTAAGGGGGCTTGCGAAAACAGCAGACTCCCAGGGCTACTGCGGCACCATTGCACTCCTGTTGCACCTGTGGACCAACAATGAGGCGTTGCAATTGTGGAGACCCTGCTACGAGTTGAAGCATCGCCTCGCCGCCTTGAAGAGCGAAGACGAATTTTGGAGGGAGAGCGTCAAACTGGCCAAGTTGGCCGATGAGTTTCTCCACCTGGGTCCGGAGTGGGACATGCAGGGCAACGCTGTGGGGGCAGCCGCAAGATTCGTTGATCTCCAGCCGCAATTCCAAATCCTCATTATACAGGAGGATTCGAAACGGATCATGCTTTTCAAACGAGGCCGAGAATTCGACAAGGATTTCGCAAAGCCAAGTTCCGTGGTGATGGCGTACTCCTTGGGGCATCTGACGCTGGTGAAACACCCCAACTTCTTTTTGTCTCGCCAGTACCACTACTTTTGCTACGTTTGCTTGAAGAATAACAAGACGGTAACGCATCGTTGCGACCCTGGGGTGGCGCAGTGCGACCGCTGCTTCATGAGCTTTGTATCGCCCCAGGATCAGGCATTGCACCAGGAGCACGGCATTTACCAACCGCTCTGCCGCCAGTGCGGCCTGCAGTTTCACAACCAAGTCTGCCTGGACGTGCACCGTTGCCGCAGCAAGTATGTCAGGTTTTGTGCCTCTTGCGGAAAGAAGTACCAGGGGTTGGATCACCAATGCGGAACGTACAAGTGCCTAACCTGCACGAAGCTGGTGGAGACTGGGCATCGCTGCTTCATCCAGCGGGAGAAAATGCCTGCGGAGAAGAGTGCGGAAGAGCACGGTGCCCTGTACTACGTATTCGATGTGGAGTCCATGTTCATTGTGCAGCCTGACGGTGCCAACCGCCACGTGGTGAACTTTGTCGCGGTACAAAAATGCTTCACCGGGGAGCGTTGGGCCTTTGCCACGCTCGAGGAATTCCACCACTTCTTCATTGGGCTCCAGGAGGGATCGCACCTATTTGCGCACAACATGCAGGGCTACGATGGACGCCTCATTTTTGATTTCCTCTACGAGCAGCAGCAGCCGCCGCAGAACATGAGGTGGCGGGGCAGTCGAATCATTTGCATGGACTACGGGCCGGTCAAGTTTCGCGACACCCTCCTACTGCTTCAGGCGTCGCTGGCAGAAATGCCAAACATGTTCGGTCTCGACACCGAGCTGGTGCGCAAGGGATTCTTCCCTTACAAGTTCAACACCCCGGAGAATCAGCTCTACTCCGGAGCAATCCCCGCAGCGGAGTGGTTCGAGCCGCAGCACATGGCGGTGAAGAAGCGCAAGGAGTTTGAGTTGTGGCATGAGAAGTTTGTCGGGTTGTGGGAGTTGCAGACCGAGTTGAGGGAGTACTGCATCAACGATGTCGACATCCTCTGCAGGAGTATGGAGGTCTACATGCGCGAGCAAGTCCCCATCACCAAGTTGAATCCTTTCGATAGTCTGACCATCGCGTCGTATGCTCTCCGCAACTACCGCACCTCGCATATGCCGCCGAATCAAATTTGCCGCCTTACCGTGCAGGAGGAGGAGCATATCAAGCCGTCAATGCATGGGGGCAGAGTGGATTCTCGTTGCTTGTTGAAAGAGTACTCTCCGACAGAAGTGGCTGCGGGGAAATTTGCCCGCTACCAGGACGTGAATAGTTTGTACCCGACGGTACAATTCTACGACCCCATGCCAGTTGGGGCTCCCCGTTTCCACCTCTTCGTTGACGAAACCGGCGAGAATTTTGAAATTCCCGCAGATTTCTTCGGCTTCATATGTGTGGACATCCACTGCGAGAGGTACTTGCACCACCCGGTGATTGTGCATCTCGACGAGATGACCGGGCAACTCCTGGCCGACTTGAATCCGAAAACGAAGATTGTTCTGGCATCCCCGGAACTGCACGTTGCTCTGGAGAATGGATACGTTGTGACCCGGGTGTACTGGCTCTACGAGTTTGAAGCATCCTTCGATTTGTTCAAGAGCTATTTCCAGGAATTCCTAAGCCACAAAATCCACGCCTCTGGAATGCCCTCCTGGGTGGATAGCGCCGAGGACTGGGAGGAATTCGAGAACCACTACGCCAGAATCGGGGTTAACCTCGATCGCGGAATGATGGTGAAGAATCAGGCGCGCAAGTTGGGCTCCAAGATTCTCATCAACTCCTTGTGGGGCAAGTTCGGCGAGCGCAGCGAGTACTACCACTGGGAGTGTTTCGACGTGGCAAATGATTCCGGCAAGCTCATGGCCCTCGAGCAGCGTTGGATGGATGGGGACGTTGACATTTCGTACTACCGCAAGTCGAGAGACAAATCCAATCTCGGCGTGGTGTTCAGGTACACCAACGTTCAGAATACCAGTTCCTTTGCCAACAGGGTACGTCGAGGGAATCGCAACATTGCCATTGCGTCAATGGTGACGAGCCATGCGCGCATGCGACTATGGGCGGAGCTCAACAAGCTCGGAACTCGGGTAATCTACCACGACACCGACTCTATTATCTACGAGAACTCCCCCTCGGGCTACAACATCCCCCTCGGAGGCTACCTCGGCGAGTGGGAGTGTGAAACTGGAGGGCTACCAATTGTCGCATTTGCCAGCACTGGGCCAAAGTGCTACTCGTACACGACTCGCAACCTCGAGAGTGGCGCCGAATCTTCGGTCACCAAAGTTAAGGGGTTCACCTTGCACAGTCTGAATAGCGAGAGGATCAACTACGCCACGATGAGGAGTCTCGTGACCGGGGACACGCAACAAATCGAAGCAGAGTGCCTGGCGTTTCAGTACAGCTTGCGCCACGGGACGATGCACACCCGGGACATTATCAAACTGTTCACCAAGACTTACAAGAAGGGGATTGTTGATCCGGTGACCTTTTGTACTTTTCCATTTGGCTCCGAGAAATTTCCGAACGCCTTGCCTCCTGCTGCTGCTGCTGCTGCTGCTGCGCAAGAGGTGGCTTCTGGGAACGATGCAATGAGCGAGTGAGCGAGTGAGCGAGTGAGTAAAAACTGTTCTCCAAAGAAAGAAAAGGACTGCCATGTCGATGATGCACCGCCAAAAGTTGATGGCGTTCAATCTCGTCCTCATTGGGGTGATTTGCCTCATTCTCCTGCATACAGTCTGGCTCCTCTCGCAGGCGAAGGAGCAGAAACTCCTGAGGGATGCCATGAGGGCAGAAGTGGATGCCCTGAGGGCGGAAGTGGTCTATTGAACAATATAGTCAAATACTTGCTCCGCGGAATTTTGTTGAGCTGCATCATCTCCAGTGGTGGAGTCAGTATCGCTGCTCCCCATGATGAAATCGCCGCCGTCGGACATGACAAAGTCGGGCTCGACGAAGTGAACGGTTGAGGAGTCGGAGTCTCCATCATTCCACGTGGAGTTGCTTGGGACGCTGCCTGCCGTGCCATTGTCTTCATCGTGGGAGGTTGTCTCTTCTTCGGTGAGATCAATCGTCACCACAGGGGCACTGTGGAGTGGGGTGTGCAGCTGCCCGCCATAGCGGCAATGCAGGCACTGCTCGGGGCGCCTACTCCAGCATTCGGTACAGATTCCCATGGCTCTTTTTTTCTTCTCCCACAAATCCGGGCTGAGAGAATGTGCGAGATGTGCAGGCGCGGAGTGTGCGCCGGTTGCCGCGGGAAAAGGCGCAACATTACGTGTTGGTATAGTGGAACCCCGCTCTGCGCCTATTGCCTGCGCAGCCAAATTCGAAGCCTTATGTCAGGGGCAGGCGACAGCTACAACTTTTATTCGGGACAGAGGAAGAAGCGCGAGTAGGCGGAAATAATCAACTCTTGTAAATATAATAGCCACCACGCGAGCATGGAGGTGATTGATATTTTGCACGGCAAAGGGCTCCAGCACCCGGAGCACCGATTTCCCGACTTGATCCCGGCACACGAGTTTACATGGCTCATGGTGGCTCCCCGCGGGGCGGGCAAAACAAATTTGATTTGCAATCTCATCCTACGCTTCCTCAAGGGCTACTTCCACAAGATTCTGGTGTGCTCGCCCTCGGTGAAGAGCGACCAGAAGTGGGATCTCGTCAAGAAGACGAAAGGCCTCGTGCGGGAGAATCAGAAACTCAAAAAGTACGGGCAAAAGGCGCGCGACCCCATCTCCGGGGCCACGGTTCGCGTCGATGACCCGACGAAGGAGTCGCATGTCGAGACCAAGTTCGACGGTTCCCTGGGAGAGGACTCCTTCTTTGAGGATTTGGAGGAGTGCCACGTAAGGATGCAGAAGCAGAAGGAGATGATTGAGAGTTTGTACGACGACTTCAAGACGGCCAACAAGTTCATCGCTGATCGCGTACTCCTCATTGTGGACGACTGCGCCGGAAAATTCAAGATGCATTCGTACAATAACGCCATGGCAAATTTTGTCATGCGCCATAGGCACTACGGTACGAGCGTCATCTATGTCACCCAATCATACCGGGCAATCACCAATGCAATTCGTACGAACTCCGTGGCCCTTTCGATATTCGATGTCGACAATGAGGAGGAGAAGAAGGCTATCTACTCCGAGAATGGGTGCTCTCTCGACTACCATCAGTGGGAGGCCATTTATCGTCATTGCACCAAGAAGCCGTACAGCTTCATGTTTATCAATAGCACGCTGCCGAAGGGCCAGCGGATATTCCGCAATCTACTCACCAGAATCGTGTACGACCCCGCTGAATCAGGGGCGCCTGAATCAGGGGCAACCGAAAGAGAAGATGAGGAGCGAAAACGGCAGCAGCCCATTCATTCCTCCAAATCATCACCGCACCGCAAGACGCAGAAAAAATGAGCAACTCCAAGAATTCCGCAGACAAGTACTACGTCCCGCTCAGCATCGGAGCGATAAAGGATGGCGAAATGAAGTTTATCAATTTGGGAAAGTCGGGAGATTTGCGATTTGTCAGTCACAATCCAGAAAAGTGCGGAGAGGTTGTGGAGACCAAATTCGGCAAGCTCAAGGTGCCGGTCCACCTCGATTCTAATACCCTTGACGAATTGGGGAACTTGCACGAGGTTGTGAAGAGGAATGCCGACCGCTGGTTCAAGGGCGAGAAGTATGACGTCAAGAAGCCGGCGTTTCATGGCAGCATTCAACTCGGGCTGAAGGACTATAGCGCAGCTGGACCAGGAGGGGACTTGTTGATTGGAGACGCTTTGGATTTGTACCTTGCGGCGGGCTGTGCCAAGCGGGTGGAGTTTAGTGCGAATTTGTGGGTAAGGCACGACAAGTTGGAGTATGTTGTCGGCTACTTTTACTCCCTGAAGGCGATTGAGTGAGGGCTGGGGTTTATTGAATGTGCAATAAACCGACTATTTCAGAATCTCGCCGCGGCCAATCGCGATACGAGGCGACTTTTTGGCTAGGGAACTCGGCTTGAGTTTGCGTGCAGCCGAGGCCTGAGGCGCAGGGGCCTTGCTCACCTGCGCGCGTTTACCCTTGGGCTTGATGACTGAGGGGAGTGGCGCTGGGCGTTTGCCCTTCGGCTTGGATGCTGGGGGAGTAGATGTTGCAGATTTCGCCCTCTTTAGGCAAGCCGCTGGGGCAGTCACACCCCCTTTCGGGAGCGGTTTCGGAGTCTTGGCACCTCTTGGTGCAGGGGTTGCAGCCGAACTCTGTTTGGTCGTCATGTGATTCTTTCCTGGGAAGAAGAGAGGATGGTAACCATGAGTCGGCTCTGTGTGCGCTTCACCCCCTGCGAGCTATTGGACTTTTTGTTGGTTAACCCTGATAATGTTGTGGTTCATGCGGGTTACTGGGGCAATGTCACTCACATACTCCTCGAGTGCCTGACCTTCGGGAGGGAAGTGAGGATTTGCGGGTCCGGGCTGCGACATCCCACGGTGTTTATTGAGTTCCTGCGAAAGTTGAAGCGCCTCTTCCCGCAACTCAAGGTGGGTTACGGCGGGACGCACGGCACCAAGCAAGTTGTCGAGAATTGGCAGTCTGTCGACCAGTTGGGATTCTTGGATTTCGTCGCCCTACCCCTCGGTACTCGATTCGCAGGAATGCCTCATGGGGCGAGTGTTTGGACGCTCCTACCGAAAATGGAACTGTGCCCGAGTGAATTGGATATCGATCCGAGGGTGGAGTGTTTCGTCATGCCTCATGGGATTGTGGGAGTTGAGGCGCTGTTCCAGCAGTTCCACTTCTGGGCTCCTCTCTTCTCCGTGGAGAGGATGTTGATGCCCATTGCCACGGTGGCCGTTCAACGCAACGGGGAAGCGGTGGCGCTCAGGTCAATCGAGGAAGGTCAATTTTCACTGTTCCGCGAGTGGTCAACCGGTAGCGCGACTTTGATTAGTTCTGACGGTAGGCACGTGGTGAGGTTCGACGACGAGTGCATCATTAGGGAGAAGGTGTTGCTGTACCGCAGGGTTGGCGCTCTTGGGATAGTGATGGGACCATTCAGCTATGATCGCTCGCTGTTTGACTACCGGAGTGCGTGGAGTCATGTTCGCACGGCAGTTCAGCTCGGCGAACGGAAGCACCGCCTCTTCGGTTGAGTACGTTTTCCCGCGCCTGCTCGAGGCACTCGGGCCAGATATTTTTGCTGACTAAATATTTCTCTGGCTGAAAAAGTTTCCCCGCGGTGAGGGCGAACATGGCGTGGGCAATTCTCGATCCCCGAGAGCAATTTCCCTCGGTGCTGCAGGTCTCGCTGAGGAGGCTCTGCGTTCGGCTGCTGTCGACTGGCATCGGTACTAATAGAGAGTGATTTTTTCCTTCCCGATAAAACGGCGCGCTGCGAGTTATGGGCGAGCAATTCCCAAAGTGCCGAAAATGCCAGAAGCTGTGCTGCCCCGAGGATCCTCTCTGTTATCAGTGTCAGAATTCCGAGGGCAGGACCAAGTGTGTTGACTGTGGTGATTCGACAAATCGCTACGGGACCTCCCGAGAATCGGGATTATCGATTGCCCTCTGCTTTGAGTGTTTCATGGCTCGCGAGGTCGATTTGGTATTGAATTGCAACTATAAGAATATCGGTACCTACAGGGATGACAAGCCAGGCGACTCGCGATGTCGACGTTGAACTTAGCGGCCAAGCGTATCTAGCCCCAGAGAAGAGGGGAGATATTGTTGCGGGATACCGATTGGACCGCGGGCTCAGCAATAAAACCACGGCCGTCTACTCGTCACTCGCCCCTGGAGGAGCCCCTAAAATTGCGTACCGTGGCACAAAAGGGATAGAGGATCTGTGGCCAGATGTGGCGGTCGCTGTGGGGGCGCCGCAATTGAGTTCTAGATTCCGCGAGGCGGAGAGTACTGCGCGTGCCGCCAGGACAAAGTATGGAGTCGATCCGTCACTGACCGGCCACTCTCTCGGGGGGTCGGTTGCGTTGCGGGTGTCGAAAACGACCGGGTACAAGAGCAACGTTTTCAATCCGGGGTCGAGCGTTCTGGAAAAGGGCAGTGTGCCCGCGGGTTCGAGTGTCAACGTTAAACGCGGCGATTTGATTGCCAGTGGGTACGACAAGGATCCCAGACCTGTGGCGTTTCGGGGGTTCGACGCCATCGATGTCGCAAACACTCTCATGAACCATCCGTTGCGGGGGTTTCGCTCCGAAGCCGGAGGGCTAAAGGGGTTCTTTTGAAATTTATCGATTCCTAAGTAAAAGCGAAATGGAACCGGAAGCACCTGAGTACGACCTACTGCAGGTTAACAAACAGTTGTGGGTCGGCGAGCACGGGTCCATCAATCCTCACACTGGAATCGCTGCGGATAGCGATGGTCCTGTGGCGTTCTTCTACGCTGTGACTGACAAGCAGTTGTCCGTGGGGCAGCGTACCGGGGTGTACGGGCAGAATGTCGAGACGTCGAGTGCTCTGTTTAACGGTAACCAAATCGATCTCTATTCCGGAGGCGCAAATAGGGGAGTGTCAGTTCAGGATGGGAGGACGATTGTCATGGATACCACTGCGGACAGTGTCGGTCCTACTGCGTTCATCGCTCCGCTGGCTGGCAAGAGTCTGGCGCTGAGTGGCACGCTGGGGGTGAAGGGGCTCAATGTGGCAAAGTCGAGTGCCGTGTTCAATGGTAACCAAATCGATCTCTATTCCGGAGGTGCGAGTTCGGGAGTGTCAGTTCAGGACGGGAGGACGATTGTAACGGATACCACTGTGGATTCTCCAGGGCCTGTTGCATATGTTGCGCCGCGCGCCAGCAAACCACTGGTGATCAGTGGCACACTCGGGGTAAGTGGCCCGAATCATGTGGTGGCGAGTGCCGTAATGAGTGGTAACCAAATCGATCTCTATTCCGGCGGGTCTGAGATTGGGATGTCCGTTCAGGGTGGTAAGACGATTGTAACGAATTGCACTGTGGATAGTGCGGGGCCTTCTGCGTATGTTGCTCCAGTGGCTGGCAAAAATCTGGTAATGAGCGGTGCGCTTGGGATGAGTGGGCCGAATCAGGCGGGGTCGAGTGCTATATTGACCGGTCAACAATTCAATGTCTTTTCTGGGGGGTCTGAGATTGGGCTGTCCGTTCTGGCTAACAAGACGGTCGTAATTAATTGTACTGTCGATAGTGCGGGCCCTGTTGCGTTCATCGCCCCGGAGACTGGCAAGCAACTGGTGCTGAGTGAGTCTCTCGGGGTTTATGGGCCGAATGTGACGTCGTCCAGTGTTCAGCTGAATGGCAATTCGATTGCGATGTATGATGGCGGGAATCATCCTGCCAATATGGCGATGGTGAATGACACTACGTTCGTGCGAAATGCCGTGTTGACGACTCGCCCGCAAATTGTCGACGACATGAGAGCGTTCGTGGGAACGAACAGCCAATGGGCGAATCCCCTCGATCTCTTTGTCGGCGGGGATGTGTGGGACTTCTCCACGTTGCAGACGTACAGCGGGGTGCCTTGGATAAACATGTCGTACACCACCAACACGGTGAATATTGTGCAGCGGACAATTTCCCCGTCAATCTTCCCAGCAACCTGTATTGCTTTCGATGCTGGAGCAGCGGGCGCGGTATTCGAGATTGAAGCATCTTCAAATTGTATACTGCCAGAGTGTTCATTTGAGATAAGGTTGTCCGATCAGTCGAACAGTAATCAGGGGACTGTCATTGCGAGAAGCAACGTCGGAGGATCATTAGAAGGGGGGCTTTGCCGCGCAAAGGTTGTGTATTCAGCATTCGGAGCGAATTACCTCTTCGTCAAGTCAATCATTCCGTTTGCCTTCGCGAAGCACGGAGCTTATCTATCGATGCGACGTTTGGCCAAGAACGGAGCTAACACGGAAATCCACGAGGGAGTCTACTACGAGTTTCCCCAGGGATTATAGGAATTATTATCTAACCATTAGTTTACATGTCTGCACCTGAGCCAATTGAATTTGAAACTCTTCAAGTAAACGGTCAATTGCTAATCGGAGAGACCAGTGTTATCAGCGCTAGTGGGGGAGTGGTCGCGAATAGCGATGGCCCGGTGGCGTACCTCTCTGCAGCTACTGGCAAGAAATTGATGGTGGGGCAGACTGCTGGAGTGTACGGACTGAATGTTGCGTCGTCGAGTGCCATATTTGATGGTCGGAAAATCGACCTCTATTCCGGGGGGTCGGAAGTGGGGGTGTCTGTTCAGGATGGCAAGACGATTGTTACGAATTGCACTGTGGACTCTTCAGGGTCTTCTGCATATGTTGCTCCGGTGGCGGGCAAAAATCTGATTCTGACTGAAACGCCTGGGGTAAGTGGCCCGAATCATTTGACGTCCAGTGCTATACTGACTGGTCAACAATTTGATATCTATTCCGGAGGATCTGAGATTGGGGTGGCCGTTCATCCTGGCAAGACGACTGTTACGAATTGCACTGTGGACTCTGCGGGCCCTTCTGCATATCTCGCTCCGGCGACTGGCAAAAATCTGATTCTGACTGGCACGCTCGGGTCAAGTGGGCCAAATCAGGCGGGGTCGAGTGCTATATTGACCGGTCAACAATTCAATGTCTTTTCTGGGGGGTCTGAGATTGGGCTGTCCGTTCTGGCTAACAAGACGGTCGTAATTAATTGTACTGTCGATAGTGCGGGCCCTGTTGCGTTCATCGCCCCGGAGACTGGCAAGCAACTGGTGCTGAGTGAGGCTCTCGGGGTTTATGGGCCGAATGTGACGTCGTCCAGTGTTCAGCTGAATGGCAATTTGATTGCGATGTATGATGGCGGGAATCATCCTGCCAATATTACGATGTGGAATGATATCGCCCTTATCAGAAATGCGACACTTACCACCCGCACTCGGCAGGAGGATGACCAAAGGGCATTCGTCGGTAACAATGCCGATCTGCAGGACAATTTCGCGGTGCATCCTGGGATTTTTGATTTTAGTGTCGGTGGATCTTACGGTGGGCATGTGGGAATCAATATGATGTACACCACGAACACTGTCAACGTTGTTCAACGCACCATAGTTCCATTCAACCAAACAGGAACCATGATTGCACTAGACGCTGGGCCTGACGGAGCGCTATTTGAAATTGAAGCAGTCGCATCCAGCACTGTTGTTGCGGTTCCCGGCGCATACTTCACCATCAGGGACGCGAACCAATCAAACAACGATACTGGGCGCGTACTGTGCAAGAGTACTCGGGTTGCAGGAGTTGAGCAGGGCAGGGTCATGGCCAAGACCGTTGCCCGGATCGTTGGCCCGCGCTACATTTATGTGAAGGTAGAATTGGCGGGAACGTTCCTGAATACAGGTTCCTACCTCTACATCAAGAGGTTGCCAAAGGCGGGGGCAGAAACCCAGGTTTTCGCTGGAGTCTACACACAATTTCCAGATGGCGCCTAATTTAATCTGGCCCCAAATGTAAAAAGATGGCGAGCGTGACCGGGGGAGTTGTGTCGCCGGGGGCAGTCCAGGGAGGAGCGGTACCCAACTCGAGTAGAATATTCTTCTCGGCGGAAACGAAAATCGAATTTCCGACAATGGTCGATGTATCGGTGTCGATTGCAGACCTCAGTTTGCCACAGAGGAGAGGCGCTTTTCTGGTAAACCTCAATTCTCCTGAGGAGGCTGCAGTTCATGGTACGGTGATGTGCACGTCCACACTGTCCAATGTTTTGGATGGTATAGCAGTTCTAGTTAGTCTCAACTTGCAAATTAGTCATGTCGGGAACAATTTGGTGGTGAGGAATACCACAGGGACTGATCGCGTTCTCCAAGTTACTTCCACGCTGTTCTAGACAAAAAAATCTGCCACAAGTTATAATGTCCTACACTCGTCGACGCCCGACTGGAGACAATCTGCAGGGATTGCGCAGGAGTATCAGGTATAATCATAGCGAGGCGGCAAATCCGTACATTGCACAATCTATTGCCTGGGGAGAGAATCAGACCACTGCCAAGAGGTTGGGAATGAAATAAAATAACTCCCTATATTAAATTGTTGCATGACTTGTTTGGAAATCATCCCCATAATTATCGAGGCCCTCGCAATTCTTGGGAAGATACTCAAAGAACTATGGGACAGCCCCATCGGGCATAAAATAAGAAAAGAGTCTGGAGGCACTACAACTGAAATTATCTAACTATATAATTAAATGTCGCAATATAAGTTCCATGGCGATCTCCATGAGATGCTTCCCTGGCAGGCAAGTTACACTTTGCCCACCAAGTCAGTTCAGGTCGTGAAGCAAACCGTCAAGTTGCAGCCGAAGAATGGTAGCGATTTCGGGAATCGTAACTCCACCAGGTTGAGGATTGAGTTCCCCGCCGACCAGATGCTGAACGTCTTGAATAGTACCCTCTCTTACAACCTTTCAGCAGGCAGTCCCACTGATTACGCGGCACTTCTCGCTGGGCATGCGAATTTAGGTACCCCCGCAGCTCCCCTGGTTGCCGCTGGCGATGGGTGGGCAAATTTCAGTTTTGGCCAGCTGGTGCTCGCTCTTGACACCAGTCAGGTTACCGGTGGCGCGCTCACGAATTTTATCCCCATCGCGTACAAGCCTTTCTACAATGCTCTAAAAGCGACAACCAAGTTTTCGACTTTAGATTTCTATGCAGGTTGGTTCTTTCGCATTACGTCGGGGTCGTACGCCGGTAAGATTACTAGGTTGACTGGAAGTAGCTATTCGGGAACGACATTGACCTTGCTTTTCGAAGAGAACATGCAGCCTTTTGTCAACTTGACCAATGGTGATTCGTGGGAGGTCATTCCGGGAACCAGGCTGCAGCCGACTACCGGAGCAGATGCGATGATTGCTCGGCTCCGTGTCATGTATGGTTCGCTGCCCATTGAGGATTTGAACTACTATGGAGACCTTGCGCGCACCGTCAAGAAGATGGGAGTGTCAAATGACTACAACCAGTCACTTGGGGCAATGCTTGACGGCCAGAGTGTGGGCAGGTTGAATTATAATTCAACCAATTTCTCCGGCTCCTCATTCTTGGGTACGGGAAGTCTGAACGACGTGCTTCGTGCGGAATGCCTCGCTATGGATTTGTTGCACGACTCCAAGACGCTCCTCATGAGGGTTGTTGGCACTCTTCCCCTCACAGCTGCACCAGTTCCGAGGACGGTCGATACGTTTCTGCTGAGTGGCTTGTTCGGTCAACCCAAGCTCATTCCCCTCAAGTGGATGGCCGCGCAACTCGCGCTCGAAATTGAATTTGCCCCGGCTCATGCTGCGTTCATCACTGGCGGAACGTCTGATGATTTCGCTTACAATTGGACCAATGTGAACTTTATTACTGAGCTGTTGGAATTTGATACTGTGTTCCAGGGAACGATGGCGCAGTACCTGCAGAGTGGGAAGCAAATTCCCTTGAAATTCAATTCCTGGGATAGTTTTTCATTCAATATCGTCGGCACTGTTACGACTCCGCAGATTAATACCAGGGCAAAGAGTGTAAAGTCTATTCTTGCAGTTATCAAGGATGTTTCGAGTAGCGCTCAGAATTTGTACGTCGACTCTGGAAGGTTTTGGCATGCGCTGGGCGAGCAGTACCTGCTGGATCAGTCGTCGGTGAGAAGCACCAGAACTCCAAGGCTGACCAATATCGGTAATCAGGGAATTAGTCAATTTCAGTACCGAATCGGCGCTAGGTACCAGCCTGCTCAGCCGGTTAATTGTGATAATGGGGGTGCTGAGGCTTTTGCTGAGTTACTTAAGGTCACTGACTTTCTCGGGGACTATTCCCGGAGTCTCACCATTACTCCGTACTCCTGGTCGAGTTACTACCAGGGCGGTGGAGAGGATTTCATCATGGCAATGGTGACCGAGGTGACTGATGCATTCCCCGGGGCCATATCTGGAATGAACGCTGAGGAGCAGTCGGATGTGCAATTGCTGTTCAAGTGCGACGCTGAGAACTCCAAGAATTTGCCCGTCACTGTGGCCGCGAACAATTCCTCGAAGCAGTGCTACGTATTCGTGAACTTTGACAGTTTGCTGTTCATCTCGTGGGGTAATGCTGTGGATTTGGTCAAATAATCTATTCCAATAATTAATGGCTGGGTACACGAGTGTCGATGTTATTCTCGACTCGTACATCGATGTTGATGAGAACGCAAAACAGGCATATGCGGAAGTCCTGCACTTCAATATAAATCCCCCAGGGATTAGTAATGTCAAAGGGTACAGTTTCATGTTTGCGAGAATTCCGTTTACGTACTACGTGGTTAACGAATTCAATAACGTCTTCCAATTGAAGGAGGGGCTAATTACTTACACTTGTTATTTGCCCATTGGAACGTACAATGTTGCAACTTTGCCTGGTGCGTTTCAGTCAGCCATTATGATTGGGGGAAGTCCTAATTGGGCGAGCTACGCGGTGTTTATTTCGGAATTGGATTTGACGTTCAATGTGACGAGTAGTACCACGGCGTTCAGTTTGGTTTTCTTGGATGAGGAGAATCAGTTGGCAAACATGCTTGGCTTTTACAAGGCTGTTACTCTAAAGCAGCCGATAGATAGTGCTTTCCGAGACTACTATGGATCGAACGGAAGTCTTCAGCCTCCTGCAAATCATGTGCGAGCCCAGGAGGTCGTCAATTTGATCGGGGAAAATATGTTGAGGTTGTCAATCGAGAATTTGAATCCTACAGGTTACGGGTCAGTAACCTCCAGTCAGAGTAACTATTTGAATCTGGCACTGTTCCCGGTAAATGCGCAGTACGGCTCCATGATCGAGTACAAGCCGGAACCGACTTTTGTGGATATCAATAGCACCCGCCCGGTTCAGAGGATTGGGATCGGTTTGTACTTTGCTGACGGTCGCACAAATGGGTACCAGGATTTGTATGGGAACACAAAATATTCCAACATTTTGAGTCTTAGAGGCTCGGCGTTCCAAGTGGGGATAAGGTTGTTCTTGTCTCAGGATTAGTAAAAACTGTCCTTAAATAAAATGGAGGCGTTGAGAGCTCGATCTTTGCATGCTGCGGCGTATCGTAGAGTTTTGACTCAGCTCGCTGCCCATTTGCCAGATATACCGATTCACTACAATTACTGGGAACCGTTGCGGGTGCCCACACCTCCGCCTCCCTTGGTGAAGAGTTCATTTCCCCGAGGAGATTTGAACTAATTTATTGAATAGCCCAAGCAAGATTCCAAAGCCAATCTTCCGCGGATCGTGGCCTTCAACTCGCGCTTGATTTCGCGCATACGCTGATCGCATTTTCGAAGTTCTGCAATGCACAGCTCCACTTCCTCAAAAGGATTCTTCCCATCAAAACGATTGCTCATGGAGAATTGGTACTTCATGTATTCGTAAGAGTAGGCAGCGTGACGACAGTGCTGGCTCCTCATGTCCTCCTTGAGGCGGGCAATGGAGCTGCGGATGAAGGTGCCGATGTGCAGCCAGATCTCGGCAGGGAACATTTTGGGAGGAGGCGTTTAGCCGAGCTTCATTGGCAGATGGGAACGGGTGCTTGGCGAAATTTTTTACTGGGGAAAAATTTTTTAGTGGATGAAAAAAAAATTTTTTAGTGTGAGAAAAAATTTTTTAGTGTGAGAAAAAATTTTTTATTGGGTGAAAAAAAAATTTGGTGAGGGAAAAAAAATTTTTAATGGATGAAAAAATTTTTTGCTGGGTTAGAAAAATTTTTTTGCTATTTTTTTCTCCCTTACTAAAATGTGGCTATTTCCTGGGAAATAGTCTAAAACGTGACTATTTCCGGAAATAGTCTAAAACGTGACTATTTCCTGGGAAATAGTCTAAAACGTGACTATTTCCTGGGAAATAGTCCAGGTGAAACTGTTTCACATTCTGCAAACAAAGGGGCTTGACCAACCCTTTTCCTATAGGGCCAATGGATCAATTTTGCCCCTATAGGAAAAGGGTTGGTCCGGCCAGGGGTCATGTGACCTGAGGGGGGCCTAACCCTTCTTATTG
>Ga0315287_10001512_pt1 | contig 21525 bp, 23 predicted proteins | sample YL17G11_0_MG_FD_205037 | JGI IMG/M metagenome (GOLD analysis project Ga0315287, IMG submission 205037) | Sediment microbial communities from Yellowstone Lake, YNP, Wyoming, USA - YL17G11_0 | ecosystem: Environmental > Aquatic > Freshwater > Lake > Sediment | place: USA: Wyoming | collected...
CTTCCCCCCAAATCCCCGACGTGGCGCCAATTTCCGACTGAGTGCCCAGTGTGGAGCCGGCGTCCCGCCGGCTGCGCGCGCAGCGCGCGCCTGCCCCTCCGCCTCGCACTCCTGACGCGGACCGCCGTCCCATGTGTATACGGTTTGCCCGCGAAATCGCTCTATACAGTATGAGACCCCGATTTTCGTCGGAGTACGGGCCCGTGGAGGCCCTGCGTCTCGTGCTCGCCGCGCGGCGCCGCGCCCGCGCCGCGGCGACCCTGGCGCCGGCGGTAACTGCATCTCCGCCGGACTCCTTGACATCGCGTCGGACTGTCGCTAGCTTAGGTTCAAGCTTCGCGAAGATCATGCAACGGGCACCTCCGCGGTACTGGCCTGTGTCCAGAGCCGGCACGTCGCCGACGAGCGAGAAGCAGCGGGCGCGGCTCGTGTATCGCATTCAATGGCGGCGACGGAAAGAGATTCGGTTGGGGATGTAGCAAGCCCGGTTCCGGATCATGCCGGGAACGGCGGCGAAATGACGGCGGATCGCATCGGGGGTACCCATGAGAAGGGCACTCGTCCTCGGCGGCGGTGGCGCACGCGGCGCGTTCCAGGTCGGTATGCTGATGGAGCTCGTCGGCACCCAGGGGATTGACTTCACCATCCTGCGGGGCGTCAGCGTCGGCGCGCTCAACGCGGCGTTCCTCGCGCAAGCGTCGGTGGGCAACAGCCCGCAGGAGTCGATCGCCAACCTGCGCGCGCAGGTCGAGGCGCTCGAGGAGCTGTGGACCAAGGAGATCACCGGCAACCACAGCATCTACGCCGAGCGCCCGGGCGGCTTCGCCGGCATCGTCGCCGGCGCCGACAGCCTGTTCTCCGTCAAGCCGTTGCGCGCCCTGATCGACAAGCACCTCTCGCTCCCCGCGCTGCGCCACTCGGGCCGCGACTTCGCCGTCGGTACCGTCTCGCTGGTGTCGGGGCGGTACGAGGAGTGGACGCCCGCCGACGACGACTTCATCGACAAGCTCGTCGCCTCGACCGCGATCCCAGTGGTGTTCCCATTCGTCAGGGTGGGGAAGGACGAGCTGGTCGACGGCGGCGTCCGCAACATCACGCCGCTGGGGCCCGCGTTCAACGCGAAGCCGGACGAGCTCTACGTCCTGCTCACCAGCCGCATCATCCCCGGCGCTGCCGGCGAGCTGCCCGACTCCTCCGTCATGGAGGACGACCCCAAGAAGTGGGACGACAACTGGCTCGGCACCAAGGTCGGCGGCATGGACGTGCTCAAGCGCACCCTCGACATCCTCACCGACGAGATCTACCTCGACGACATCCGCGGCGCCCTCGACTGGAACACGATCGCCGCCGCCATCGACCAGGTCACCGCCGCCGCGCCCCCCGGCGCCAAGCTCTCCACCAAGCTCCGCACATCGATCGCAGCGCTCGACCAAGCGCTCAAGGAGGTGAAGAAGCGCCACGTCCCCATCCACGTCCTCGCCCCCACGATCTGGTTCGGCAGCGACAACAGCTCGACGGAGTTCGATCCGGAGAGGATCAAGGTCGCGATAGAGCACGGGACGATAGTTGCCAGCGGGGGGATCGGTCCACGGGCGAATTGGTGTGGGCCGGGGCCCGGAGGGAGGCATCGTTGAATTGGCCGTCGCCAGTCCGGTCGCAGGTACTTCGGCAACCCTAGAAACGGCAATCATCTCAAGAGGAGGGCTGGGCAGTGAGACATACAAGACGAGGCCACGAGTGCCAGGCATCAGCACACGCCCTTGCAACCGCTATTGTGGGATTCGCTTCCATAGCACTGGGGACAAGTGGATGTGTGTCGACCGCGCTACTCTCGGAGGCAGGTCAGTGCAGTCCTTCAGTGACGGCGACACTCAAGCCTCACGATGGGGCTACGACCACTACGCTGGAAGACGGGGACCTCGACGGGGCGCCGCTGGTGCAAGCAGATGACCTGGTTCTGATTCTTGGCGGGCAACAGGCGAATGCGAGCGTAGGACAGACACCGCAGAAGCAGAACTTAAGTCTGACCCTCTCTGTTCAGGTCGCTCAGGACCGGTCGGTTAGGGGCGACAAGTGGAGCGATGTCGAAGTACCTGGGGATTGGACGAACCCGAATGGCTTCGTCGCAAGGGTGGGCGATATCGGCGCTCCAGATGACCGGCTTGTCAAGTTCAGCGTGACTGCGGACAGCGCTGCTTCCTGCCATTATTTCGTTCGTGTGCGGGTTCCTGGTCAGTGGTCGGGCATCACGGCGCCAGTGCTCTTGAGGGCCACTGGGAACGCTGGGGCTTTCCAGCTCGACAACCTCGCACCGTCCGTGGCCACCGGCTATCGCTGGAACTTGCGGTACCCGAACTTCTCGTTCGTGGCAGCAAACGCAATCGTCACGATTTTCTCCCTTCCCAGCGAAGCGAACCAACCTCGTACGTACTCTCTCGCGGCCGGGCTTGCTTTTGACCTCGCCGGGTGGCTTCAGGTCGGTGGGAGTTATCAGTTCAAGAACCACAAGACTTATCTCATCTTCGGTCTCCGCCCGGAGATGTTAGCCGCTCTGTTCGGTGCGACGGAGGGGGGTCAGTAGGAGTCCCGCGCTCGGACTCGCAGGAGCGTTCACAGCCTCCGGAGCTACTGCCGTCGCTCCGGTGTCGCTTCGGTCGTGGCAGCCGGGCCAGCCGTCGTGTTAAGCAATAGCCCCACCGCTCGCCACCTGCGCCGCGTTTCACGTACGATCCGTTGTGCAGGAAGAGGTCCTCATGCCTAAACGCCGGACACGGGCCGAGAATGGGAGCAGCGGGGCGAACCTTGGCTTCGAGGCGAAGCTGTGGGCGGCGGCGGATGCGCTGCGGAACAACATGGACGCGGCGGAGTACAAGCATGTCGTCCTCGGGCTGATCTTCCTCAAGTACATCTCCGACGCGTTCGCGGCGAAGCATGCGGAGCTGCTCGCGCAGCGCGCGCAGGGCGCGGAGCCGGAAGATCCGGACGAGTACCGCGCCGCCAACATCTTCTGGGTGCCGAAGGAGGCGCGCTGGTCGTACCTCAAGGCCAGCGCGCCGCAGCCTACCATCGGGCGCCTCGTCGACGACGCGATGGCGGCGATCGAGCGCGACAACCCGTCGCTCAAGGCGGTGCTGCCGAAGGACTACGCGCGGCCGGGCCTCGACACAAGCAGCGGCTCGCCCAGATCATCAACCTCGTTTCCGACATCGGCCTCGGCGCCCCCGAGGACCGCGCCAAGGACGTCCTCGGCCGCGTCTACGAGTACTTCCTCTCACGCTTCGCCAGCGCCGAGGGCAAGAGCGGCGGCCAGTTCTACACGCCGACCCACGTCGTCCGCGTGCTCGTCGAAATGCTCGAGCCCTTCAAGGGCCGCGTCTACGACCCGTGCTGCGGCTCCGGCGGCATGTTCGTCCAGAGCGAGAAGTTCATCGAGGCGCACAGCGGCAGGGTCGGCGACATCTCGATCTACGGGCAGGAGTCCAACTACACCACCTGGCGCCTCGCCAAGATGAACCTGGCGATCCGCGGCATCGACGCGCAGATCGGCCACGGCGACACCTTCCACACCGACCGCCACGCCGACCTCAAGGCCGACTACGTGCTCGCCAACCCGCCGTTCAACGACAGCGACTGGCGCGGCGAGCTGCTCAAGGGCGACCGGCGCTGGGTGTACGGCACGCCGCCGCCGGGCAACGCCAACTTCGCCTGGGTGCAACACTTCATCTACCACCTGGCGCCCACCGGGATCGCCGGATTCGTCCTCGCCAACGGCTCGATGTCCTCGAACCAGTCGGGCGAGGGCGAGATCCGCCGCGCCATCGTCGAGGCCGACCTCGTCGACTGCATGGTGGCGCTCCCGGGCCAGCTCTTCTACTCCACGCAGATCCCCGTCTGCCTGTGGTTCCTGACGCGCAACAAAAGTGGCAAGAGTGGCAGCGGCGTCCCGCCGCTGCTCCGGAGCCGGGACGGCTCCGCCACCTTGCCCACACTGCGCGACCGCCGCGGCGAGACGCTCTTCGTCGACGCCCGCAAGCTCGGCACCCTGGTCGACCGCGTCCACCGTGAGCTGGCCGACGCCGATATCGCCAAGATCGCCGGCACCTACCACTCTTGGCGCTCCCTCCCAACGCGAAATGCTGCGGCGGCGGATGCCGCTTCCTTGCCCTCGCCCCGCTTGCGGGGAGAGGGCGGCGAGCGCAGCGAGCCGGGTGAGGGGCCCGCTGGGTACTCCGACATCCCCGGCTTCTGCAAGTCCGCCACCCTCGACGACATCCGCAAGCACGGCCACGTCCTCACGCCCGGACGCTATGTCGGCGCAGAGGCCGTCGAGGACGACGGCGAGCCGTTCGACGAGAAGATGAAGCGCCTCGTCGCGACGCTGCGCGAGCAGCAAGCCGAGGCCGCCAAGCTCGACGCCGCCATCGCCGCCAACCTCAAGGAGCTTGGATATGGCGAATAGGCGCGACGTGCCACAGCCGCGTCGCGTGGCGGGACGCCGTGCGGCCGGGGCGATCGCCCCGGTCGCGCCGTCGCGCCTCGATCTGCCGGGCAACTACGCCGAGGCGTTGGCCGAGATCAAGCGCCGTGTCGTCGAGGAGCGGCTCCGTGTTGTGCTTTCGGCCAACTCCGCCATGGTGCTGCTGTACTGGGACATCGGGCGCCTCATCGTGGCGAGGCAAGAGGCGGCCGGATGGGGCGCCAGGGTCATCGACCGGTTGTCCGCGGACCTACGCGCCGAGTTCCCCGACTCCAGGGGCTTTTCGGCACGCAACCTCAAGTACATGCGCGCCTTCTCGGTCGCCTGGCCTGATCGCACAGTTGTGCAGCAAGGTGCTGCACGAATCCCGTGGTTCCACAACTGCGTGCTCCTCGACCGCCTCGCCGAGCCCGAGGTCCGGCTGTGGTACATCCGCCAGACCATCGAGGAGGGCTGGAGCCGCAACATCCTGGAGCTTCAGATCGATGGTCTCGCCCACGAGCGCCGGGGCAAGGCCCTAGGCAACTTCTCCGCCCTCCCCAGCGTCGAGGAAATCGAGAAGGAGCTGCGCGATGTCGAATGACGGACCGCCGCCGGCACGCCGTGGTGCGGCACGGGTCGGACTCGATCCGCGAATCGCCACGCGCCGGGACGATTCGGGGTACCTGGAGTCGTTCGAGCGGGTCGGTGTCCTTGCCGGCGAGAAGCGCGGCCGCGACGTGATCATCTACAGGCACCCCGCGCTCCTGGAGGTCCTGACCGCATGATCGGACCGCTCACCGGGGACTGGACGCGGTGTCACCAACCCCTGGCGACGCGGCGCCTGCCTCGGGGCGGCATTGCCGCCGGGGATGTGGATGTGTCCACGGCGAACCCATGTCCCGTGAACATGTCGAAAAAGAGCGTTCGTGTGGACATATCCTCGGACAACAGGGGCGCGAGAGCCCCCGCCAGCAATGCCAAAGCCGTCGCGCGGAACCTCGCCCGCTTTTCTGACGACTTCGCGGTTCAGGCTACCCGTCACGAGCTTGCCGACTTGAAATCACAATTCGTGAGTTCAAGCTCGGGCGGTCTGCGGCGTGCGATGCCTTCCGCCCTCACCGAGCAGGCGTCGGCTCAAGCCGCGCTCCGCGATTTCGACCTGTCGGCTCGCCAGCCTTCGCTCCGCGCGCGGGGAGAGTGTGGCGAGCGCAGCGCACCGGGCGAGGGGTCGTTCCGCGACCGCCGCGGCGGGACGCTGTTCATCGACGCGCGCAAGCTCGGTGCGCTGGTGGACAGCGTTCACCGCGAGCTGACCGACTACGACATCGCCAGGATCGTCGGCACCTACCACGCCTGGCGCGGCGATCAGAGTGGCCCCGGCGTCTCGCCTGGGCAGCAGCGGCGGGACGCCGCCGCCACTTTTCAGGACGTCCCTTGCTCCTGCAAACCCGCCAGCTTCGACGACATTCGCGAGCATGGCCACGCCCTCACCCCCGGCCGCTACGTCGGCGCTGAGGCCGTCGGGGACGACGCCGAGCCGTTCGACGAGAAGGTAAAGCGTTTCGCCGCCACGCTGCATCAGCAGCAGGATGAAGCCGCGAAGGGTGGCGCCGCAATCGCCTCCAACCTCAAGGAGGTGGGCTATGGCAATTAGTTCGCGACCGGCAATGAGTAGGTGGACGGCTCGGCCGCGGTCGGTTGCGCCCGGGGGACCGATGGGGCCCGAGAGCTTGCTTTTGCTCCAAGGGGGCACTATGTTTGCTAGTAGCAAACCCGCCGGGCCTCTGCCGCATGGCACGCTATCTCTCGGTGGGTCTTTCTTTTTCCTGGGATTCCTGGCATGAGGTATGCCAAACCCCCGCTCACTCTGGATCAGCAGGCTGAGCTTCTCCTGAGTCGTGGAATGGTGGCGGAGCGGGACTCGCTCAAGCGGCGCTTAGCTGCCGTGAACTACTATCGCCTCAGCGGCTACTGGTTCCCGTTTCGCAATGCGGACGACTCCTTCAGGCCAGGCACCACGCTCGACCGGATCTGGGAACGCTACGTGTTCGATCGTCACCTGCGCCTCTTGGTCATGGATGCGCTCGGTCGAATCGAGATCGCCGTCCGGACGCAGCTCGCGTACAACCACGGGCACCTGCATGGGCCTTTCGGGTACGCGACGGAGGTCGCTGCTCTGCCGAAGCTGGACGAGAGCAAGCGCGCTGATTTCCTGCAGCGGGTGCGAGACGAGGCGGAGCGAAGCAAGGAACGCTTCGTGGAGCACTTCACCACGAAGTACGGCGATGAGCATCATGACCTCCCCATCTGGATGGCGACCGAGGTCATGACCTTCGGTAGCGTTCTGACGCTTCTTCGTGGTTCGAGACATCAGGTCAAGAAGGCCGTGGCCTCGTACTTCGAGGTCTCGGCAACGGTGTTCGAGTCGTGGCTGGTCGCACTGAACAGCGTCCGCAACATCTGTGCCCACCATGGACGCCTCTGGAACCGCGAGCTGGGTACCAAGCCGTTGATCCCCCGCGCCTCGGAGTACCCGGCGTGGCACCACCCGGTGGAGATCGGCAACGAGCGCGTGTTCGCCGTCCTCACCATCTGCAAGCACTGCCTCGACTGCCTCGGGCTCAACAACCACTGGGCGACCCGCTTGCGCTCCCTGCTCGGGGACTTCCCTGGAGTCCCCATCAACCAGATGGGCTTCCCGGAGGGCTGGCAGAGCAGCCCGATCTGGAGGGACGGTGCCGATGCGGCGTAGATCGGCCCATGCTCACCTCGTGCTCGTCGCCACGCTGCGCGAGCAGCAAGACGTAACCGCGAAGCTCGACGCCGCCATCGCCGCCAAGGTCAAGGAGCTTGGATATGGCTGACAAGAGGGCGGTCATCCCCGTGGAGCGCATCGAGAGGCACATCTTCCTCATCCGGGGAGAGAAGGTCATGCTCAGCACGCATCTGGCGAAGCTTTACGACGTGGAGCCCCGCGCCCTCGTGCAGGCCGTGAAACGCAACATCGAACGGTTCCCTGAGGACTTCATGTTCCAGTTGAACGCCGACGAGTTCGCCAACTTGAAATCACAGATTGTGACTTCAAGCTGGGGCGGCGCCCGCCGCGCTGCCCCCTACGCCTTCACCGAGCAGGGCATCGCAATGCTCTCGAGCGTGCTGCGCAGCCAGCGCGCCGTGCAGGTCAACATCGAGATCATGCGCGCGTTCGTCCGCCTGCGCCGACTACTTATGTCGCACGCCGACCTCGCCCGGAAGCTCGCCGAGCTCGAGAAGAAGTACGACGCCCAGTTCCGCGTCGTCTTCGACGCCATCCGCCAGCTCATGACCCCGCCCGACCCGCCCAAGCGGAGGATTGGGTTCGCACGCAGGGGCCAGTGATGATTTGCCACCCCGCCAACGCCGCCACGTGCCTGCGTGGAGCACAGCGCGGCAGGCAGGCCGCCGCCAACCTCAAGGAGCTGAGGTATGGCGGGTGAGTGGGCGCCGATACGTCTCGGTGATGCTTGCACGAAGATTGGCAGCGGCGCGACCCCGCGCGGTGGTGCCGGGGTCTATCTGCAGGCTGGGCCATACTCGCTTATCAGAAGTCAGAACGTCTACAACGACGGGTTTCATCAGGGCGGATTGGCATTTATCGGTGAAATACACGCCGCCGAGTTGGAACACGTGGAAGTCCTTGACGGTGACGTTCTGCTCAACATCACTGGAGATTCGGTTGCGCGCGCGTGCCAGGTCGATCCGAGTGTGCTTCCCGCCCGCGTGAACCAGCACGTCGCAATAATCAGGCCGGACCCAAACAAGCTCGCCCCACGTTTCCTTCGGTACTTGCTCGTTTCTCCCGAGATGCAGGCCAAGCTCTTGTCGTGGGCGGGCTCCGGGGGAACGCGGAATGCCCTGACCAAGGGGATGATCGAGTCGTTTGTTGTGCTCGCCCCCACGGACATCGCCGAACAACGCGCCATCGCCCACATCCTCGGCACGCTGGACGACAAGATCGAGCTGAACCGGCGAATGAACGAGACGTTGGAGGCGATGGCGCGTGCGCTCTTCAAGTCGTGGTTCGTCGACTTCGCCCCCGTCCGCGCCAAGGCCACCGGCCGCGACCCCGGCCTCCCCCAACCCCTCGCTGACCTGTTCCCTGGCTCCTTGGAGGACTCCGAGGCCGGCGAGATTCCGACTGGGTGGGGGCTTATGGAGATCAACAACCTGTGCCAGTCGATAACGAGCGGTGGAACACCGACACGGATGAACCCCGCCTATTGGGAGGACGGTAGGATCCCTTGGTTCAAGACAGGTGAACTTCTCGACGGCCCTCTGCTGGACTCCGAAGAGCACATCACCGAGGCGGCCCTCAGAAATTCTTCCTGTAAGCTCTGGCCGGCCGGAACAATTCTCTTCGCTCTCTATGCATCGCCAACGGTCGGGAGGCTTGGAGTCCTCACGCGACCTGGAACATCAAACCAAGCAGCAGCTGGCTTGGTCGCAAAGCCAACTTATGGCGTGCCCTTTCTCAGGCGCGTCCTCTCTGTAGCGAGAGAGAAGCTCAAGAGCATTGCTGTCGGGGCAGCCCAGCAGAACATCAATCAAGGAACCCTGAAAGCACATCGTGTCGTCGTCCCCGACGCCGAAGTGGCAGAAGCGTACTCGCGAGTGTTGGCACCGCTTGACGAGCGGCAAGTCGCGTTAGCCGAGCAGTCCCGCGGGCTTTCCGCCGTGCGCGACACGCTGCTGCCTAAGCTCCTGTCGGGGGAGCTGCAGGTACGGGGGCGTGCAGCGGGGAGTTGGGCGTGACTGGTATTGACGTTTCGCGATGGGAGCGCTTCCAGATCCTCTCACTGGATGGCGGTGGTATCAAGGGACTCTTTGCCGCTGCCGTGCTCGCTGCTATCGAGGCGGACTTAGGCCTCACGGTTGTGGAGAGCTTCGATCTCATCGCTGGGACATCAACAGGGGGAATCATCGCGCTGGGCCTTGGGCTTGGAATGCGCCCACGCGAGATTGTCGACTTCTACGTTGAAGAGGGTCCCAGGATCTTCAGCAACCCACTTGGTTGGCGCGCGATACAACAACTGTTCTTCCGAAAGTACTCGGACAAACCACTTGCTGCAGCCCTTAAGCGGTGCTTTGGGGATCGCCGTTTTGGCGAGAGTAACAAGCGCCTCATTGTCACCTCGTTCAACCTAGGCGAGGATGACGTCTACCTCTTCCGTACACCGCACCTCCCGCGACTCAGGCGCGACTACCGCGTGCCAGCCTGGGAAATCGCAATGGCGACCGCGGCAGCCCCCACTTATTTTCAGTGCGCTAGGCAGATAGTAGGCCAGCGCCTTATCGATGGTGGCGTCTGGGCGAACAACCCCACCATGGTCGCACTCGTTGAAGCGCACGAACTTGGAGCCCCGCCGGGCGCGACTAGCGTCTTGAACATCGGCACATCGGACCCTGTGGTGCGGAGAAGGCCCTGGTTGAATTCGGGCGGCCTATTGCCCTGGGCGCTGAGCAAGGCGGCTATTGATGTCGTTCTTCGCGGTCAGTCCAAGGCAGCCGACAACCAAGCCGGTCACCTTTTGGGTCGGGACAAGGTACTCCGCCTGAGCCCACCCGTCCCGGAATCCCTCTACAGGCTCGATGACGCGAGAGCTACGGAGGATCTCATCGCAAGTGCGGCACACCATAGCCGTGCAGTTATGCCCTTAATCCACGAGCAGTTCATGAGTCACCGTGCGCCCCTATATGTGCCTTGTAGCGATCAGATCGGAGGTTGATCATGTCCGTCGCGATCCTCCCCGCGCTATCCGGGCTTCTCAATAGCGTTGGGCAATCACTCGACATCCCCGAGCACCTCGCCGAAGATGCTGTGGTCCGTTACGAAGACGTCGGGGAGTGGCTCGCCACCGACGAGAAGCTGTCAACCGCCGAGCCCGAGGTCTATCCCCAGGGCTCGTTTCTGCTTGGCACTGTGGTGCGTCCGGTCACAGAGGTCGATGACTTTGATGTCGATCTGGTTTGCCAACTGGCGATAGAGAAGGAAGCCACGACGCAGCAGGCAATCAAGACAATGATCGGATCCCGGCTCAAGGCCAGAGAAGACCTGGCGAAGGTCCTAAGCGAATCGCGGCGATGCTGGACGTTGAGCTACCCGCAGAAGTTCCACATGGACATCCTGCCTGCGATCCCGAATCGCAGCCGGCCACCTACTGGCATTCTCCTCACTGATCGGGATCTGCGTCTTTGGCAACACAGTAATCCACGAGCCTACGCTTCATGGTTCTTTCAGCAAATGACCCGGACGATGCGGGCAGCGCGGGAAGCGCTCGCGAAAGCGACACAGGCGAGCGTGGCCGATATTCCGGAGTGGCAGGCAAAGACACCCCTCCAGCGGAGCGTCCAACTCATCAAGCGCCACCGCGATATCTACTTTCGATCTTGGCCGGACACCAAACCCGTCTCGATCGTACTTACGACGCTAGCCGCCCACGCCTACAGTGATGAGGACGACCTCGCGACCGCACTTGTCGCTGTTGGGACGAAACTGGCTAGTTATGTTCAACAGCGTGATGGCCGCTGGTGGGTCGAGAACCCGGTGGACGCAGGGGAGAATTTCGCGGACAAATGGAATGAGGACCCGGAAAAGGCGCGTGCCTTCTTTGGCTGGTCGACGCAATTGGCACGGCAAGTCACGGCGCTTACAGAGGTGACTTCGCTGGGCGAGGCGGTAGCGACGATCTTGCCGTGGTTCGGGGAGCGGCCAGTGTCGGAGGCAGGTAGGGCGCTTGGCGTGACCACCCGCGGTCTTTCCACAGCCGCCTCCAACTTGTCCGTGGCCCCGGCTGTGCCGGCCCTGGGTGATTCGCGGCATTGTCGGCCGCCCGAGGCGACCGAAGACGTGCGGTACCGGGCGACCGTCACAGCAACAGTCCATCGGAAGAGGAAGGCCAAGGCGGTTTGGGCTCTTCGGCACCCTGTCCAGAAGGGTCTCTGGCTTCGCTTTGCGTTGCACACGGACGCCCCCGCGCCCTACAAGGTCAGATGGCAGGTCGTAAACACGGGGCGGGAGGCGACCGAGGCTGGCCAACTGAGGGGCGATTTCTACGACGGTGACGACAACAGCGACGTCCGTTGGGAGAGCACGAAATATAAGGGAACTCACTGGGTCGAAGCGTTTGTGATCAAGGAGGGGAGAGTCGTTGCGCGTTCGGGTCGCGCCATCGTGAGGATTCGCGACTAGGAGGGGAGGATGGCAATCCTCTTCATGAAGAGTACCAGGTACGCAGGTGGCGGAATTGTGTCGGCAATACGAGCCCGGCGGACCGATAGGTCCGTGGGTGCGGTGGGAGCGAGCTGGGTCTCTGCAGGGAAGGTCTCACCTGGCCAGATGGGCATCACGTCCCCACGAATCAACGTAACTGCCCTCCTCCGATTGCGTGCGGGGGTGCCCAACGATCATGACGATTTCGATTGGCAGGCGCGACGGCGGGCGGCGAGGAGGGCGGTCAGGTTGCGGCCGAGGACCGGCTCGGCGTAGGGCTGGCCGAGCCACGCGAGCTTGGCGCGGATGCCGCTCTCGGCGCGCGGGCCCGCCTGCTCCGCCGCGAGCAGCGTCGCCGTCTCGGCGGCGGTGAACTCCACGCCGCTCGCCACGACCGGGAGCGGCGGGTTGGCCGGGCAGGCGCGCTGGCACTCGAGGCAGCCGAGCAGGCAGGTGTGCGCCCAGGCGGGGAGCCAGTCCGGCCATGGGCCCGGGTTCTCGTTGATCCATGTCACGCAGCGCTCGGCGTGCAGGAGGACGCGGTCGTCCGCGATCGCGCCGGTCGGGCAGGCAGCGGTGCAGATCTGGCAGCCGTCGCACTCGTCCAGCAGCGACGGAGCGGCGGCCGGCGCCGGCGCCGGCGGGTCGAGCGGGGCGTCGGTGAGAAAGCCGCAGAGCTGCACCCAACTGCCGAGGCCGGGAGCGTAGCCGACGTTGTTGCGCCCGTAACGGACCAGCCCGAGCCGGGCCGCCACCGCCTTCAGCGGCCAGTCGAGGTGATCGAGACGCGCGCCGGGCATGCCGTGACGCCCCAGGTCCTGGCGCACCTCCTCGAAATGAGGGCGGTAGCGCAGGTATGTGGGCGGCAGCACGGCGTCGAGCGCGCCCTCCGCGAGCTCGAAGCGCACGAGGTGGGCGGGCGCCGGCGTCGCCACCACGATCACCGTCCGCCCGGCTGCCGGGATCGGCGCCGCGCCGAGCGGCGCCAGCTCCGAGGCGAAGAACCCGTCGTCGAGCTCGCCATTGGCCAGCCGCGCCCGGATCTCGGCGCGGGCCCGCTCGACCTCCTCGCCCGGTCCCCACGCCACCGCGTAGCCACGTTCCCGCGCCCAGCGCTGGAGAGCTTCGATCATGTCGGCCTCCTCGGACGCGCCGCGGCGGCGCCGTCCGTTTGTAATGGTCAATACGGATTATAGATGGTTACGGTTTCGTTTTCACCGCGAGTGTGAAATAGTCGATACGTGAGAACGGTGGTTACGTTCGCGGAGCCGTTGTGGGCGGAGCTGATCAACTCCGACTGGCGCGACTACCGCGGCAGCGGGGCGCGGGAGGACCGCATCGACAGCGCCGCCTGGCTGGCGGCCTTCCTGCGCCGGACAGGGTGGGACCGCGGCGGGCTGCCGTCCGGGGACGAACGCAAGGCGTTGCGGCGCCTGCGCAGTCTGCTCGCGCGCATGGTGGACGCGCTGCTGGCGGGCGGCCCGGTAGCGGCGGGCGACCGCGCCGCACTCAACCGCGTGCTCGCCCGCGCGCCCGTCGTGCGGGAGTTGGCCGAGGCGCCGGCGGGCGTGCACAGCGTTCGGTTGCTTGCGGCCGCCCGCGGCATCGCAGCGGTTGCCGGCGCCGTCGCGGCCACGTTCGCAGACCTGCTCGCCGAGGGCGACGTCTCGCGCGTCGGGCGCTGCGCGAACCCCGACTGCGGTTGGGTGATCTACGACGCCAGCCGCAGCCGGACGCGGCGCTGGTGCAACGCGGCCGAGTGCGGCAACCTGATCAAGGTGCGGCGCTTTCGCGAGCGCCGGCGCCGTCGCGGTCACCGCCGGCGCTCGTGAGGCGCTCGCGTTCAGGTGCGGCGGTAGCGGCGGATTTCAGCCTTCCTCATCGTCCCTGTGTAGCGGCATCGATCTGTTCGCCAAGGCTCCAACCCCGCGCCCAAGGGCGCCGTGAGGACGCTACTTTGGCTCGAGGTAAGTACCGTTTCTCACAGGGGCGTCTCCAGGTCGTCATGAACGACCGGTACCTAATTGCGGGCAGCTACGACAGCGTGACCTCGAAGACGCAGCGCTTGCTGCCGCTGAGCTTCGACTCCTTGAGGGATGCCTGGACGGGTCTTCCGAAGATGGTCTCGAAGGCTTCTTTCTGGTACCCGACGGAGCAGTTGCACCAGACCGCCGGTGTTCGCTTGCTGTCAACCAGAGGGCAGCCGCAGTCGCCCGCAGCCACGGCAACGGTGATGATGCCCTTTTCCTTGTCCCACGAGCAGTCGGTGCCCCAGTTCTTCTTGGTTGCAGCGAAGTACCCTTCGGGGTCACCCTTGAACTTGACCTGGAGCTGGCCCAGCTTTGCGCACTCCCGGCCGGTCTTCTCGAGAATCCCCGCACAGGCTCCTGCTGTCGTGTCGGTGGCCATGAAGCCGATCATCTTGGCCAACTGATACCGGGCGAAAGCGAGTCGCTGGTCCGGGACGGCAGCGTCCTCCGCGTGCAACGGCTCGGGCGCGCCGAGGAGACTCAAGGCGCATCCGCACACGCCCAGCCCACACGCGTTCTTCAGGAAGTCCTTTCGATCCACGATTCCTCCCTTCCGGGCGGCTCTGTGGCTCGCCCGGTCCGTGAGTGGCATACGTCGTGTGCTCGAGGAGGTTCGGCTGTCCCGCTCAGTGTCTATCGAGGCCCCAAAGCCTCGGCGGTGTGTGGCCGCAGCAGGGGAGCAACCGCGGCCGGGGTCCTCGCCGCTTGACCCCCACTCCCGTACCAGGAGTACCGTGTAACACCATCACACCATTTCGGCTTGCACCTTCGTAGGCGATGTATTACATTATCACCGGAGGGTGGCATGGTGATGCAGACGGTGAGGTTGCCGGAGGAGGTAGCGGCCAGGCTCGATCGGCTGGCGAAGGCGACGCGGCGGTCGAAGTCGTCGTTCATCGTCGAGGCGTTGGAGCGGTATCTGGAGGAGCGGGACGACCTCGAGACAGCGCTGGCGCGCGTGCGCGAGCCGCAGGCCGAGTACGTCGACCACGACGAGGTCAAGCGTGCCCTCGGCATCGATTAAGTGGGAGGGGCGGGCGTTCAAGGAGCTCGCCGCCCTGCCGCGCGACGCGCAGCGGCGCGTCGTCGCCGCCGTCGAGGGGCTGCGTGGCGAGCCGCTCAAGGGCGAGCAGCTCGCTGCCGAGTGGAAGGGCATGCGCCGCCTCCGGGTGGGTCGCTACCGCGTAATCTACGCGTTCAACGGCAGCGAGTTCCTGATCCTGGTGCTGCGCGTCGGTCACCGGAGCGAGGTCTATCGGCAGCGGTGACCATGAGGACCTCATGCGCGCGGCGTCTCACTATTGCAGCCTTTTCGCGGCGCAATAGGAGAGCTGCCAGGTACTCAACTTGGCGGAGTCCTGACGGGAGTCCGGGTCCAGGGTCCCGATACGATCGCGAGCGCGGCGCGACCGAACCGCGTTCCGCCGGCGAGGTTTCACCTGGCCGCGCTAAGACCTTTCAATTGGCCGATGCGGAACCTTGCAATCAGCCGAGGTCCAGGCTTACGATTGGCCGATGGCTGAAACGCCGCTCTATCAGCGTCACGCCGCGACGCGCCTGACCGAGGCGCTGGCCGATTCTCCCGTGGTGCTGGTTCACGGGCCGCGGCAGTGCGGCAAGACGACGCTCGCGCGGATGGTGGGGGAACCTGCCGGCTACGTCTACTTGAGCTTCGACGACGGCGTCGCGCGTGACGCGGCACAGGCCGACCCGGTTGGGTTCGTCGACGATCTGCCGCAGCGCGTGATCATCGACGAGGTGCAGCGTGTGCCGTCGCTGTTCGTCGCGCTGAAGACGGCGATCGACCGGCGGCGCACGACGGGCCGCTTCATCCTGACGGGGTCGACGAACGTCCTGCTGGTGCCGCGGCTCTCGGACTCGCTCGCGGGCCGCATGGAAGTCCTGCGGTTGCACCCTCTCGCGCAGTGCGAGTTGGCGCGGCGCGCGCCGCGCTTCCTCGACGTGCTGTTCGCCGGGGGCTTCAAAACGCGGACGACCGGCCGCCTGGCCGGAGAGCTGGCCGAGCGGATCGTGGCCGGCGGCTATCCGGCCGCGCTCGCGCGCCGAAGCGGGCGAAGGCGCGCTGCCTGGTACCGCGACTATCTCGACACGCTCGTCCAGCGCGACGTGCGTGACCTCGCCCGGATCGGCTCGCTGGACGCGCTGCCGCGGCTGCTCGCCCTTGCAGCGGCGCAGACGGCACGCCTGCTGAACGTGAGCGACCTCGCCGCGCCGTTTCAGCTCAGCCGGCCGACGATCCGCGACTACGTCACCCTGCTCGAGCGCATGTTCCTGCTCGAGACGCTCCCGCCGTGGCACAGCAACCGCCTGAGCCGGCTCGTCAAGACGCCGAAGCTGCACCTCGGGGACACCGGCCTGGCGTGCGCGCTCCTTGGTATCGACGCCGCAGCGCTCGCCGGCGACCGGCCGCTGCTCGGCCAGGTGCTCGAGACGTTCGTGTTCCAGGAGCTGCGGCGGCAGGCGAGTTGGCACGAAGACCAGCACGCGTTCTTCCACTTCCGGGACAAGGACGGGGCCGAGGTCGACGTGGTGATCGAGCGCGGCGCCCGATCGCTGGCGGGAGTCGAGGTGAAGGCGGCGGCCAGCGTCACCAACGCCGACTTCCGCGGCCTGCGCAAGTTGAAGGACGCGGCGGGGAAGCGGTTCGCCGCTGGCGTCGTGTTCTACGACGGTGAGATCAGCGCGAGCTTCGGCGACGGCCTCTACGCAGTCCCCATCCGCGCACTGTGGGAGGCGGCTTGAACCGCGCGTTCACGGAGGAGGCATGAGCACCGCGACGATCCACGCCGACGAGCTGGTCATGGCGCTCGAGAACCACTCGTACGAGATGCAGTTCTACCTCGACCGCCAAACGGGAGAGGTGTTCCCGGTGTTCGAGGGCAACGACATGTCCGACGAGGACCGCGAGCGCATCGAGGCCGAGACGGATCGCTTCGTGTTCATCGACCCGATTCCCTCCTCGGTGGCCTGGGACGTGATGGAAGCGTTCGTCGAGTCGCTCCAGCCTGGCCAGCCGCGGCGACGGCTCGAGGGCGCGATCAGGGCCCGGCACCCGTTCCGCAGCTTCAAGGACGCGGTGTCCGAGTATCCAGACCTGCTCAAGGCCTGGTACGCCTTTCACGACCGGGCGTTGGCGAAGCTGGCGACGGAGTGGCTCGCGGAGCACCAGATCGACGCCACGCTGGAGACTCGGCCGGGGCTCACCCCGAACGCAACGTAGCGGCATCTCCCGGCACAGTGCCGACGCCTCCACGCTCCTTGACGGCGCCACCATCGCGATGTACAGTTGACTAGACTGACTAGGTTGTTGCGGAGGTGAGGAGATGCGGCGTTGGCAGCTTCAGGAGGCGAAGGCCAAGCTGAGCCTGGTCGTGAAGTCGTCCCAGCAGGAGGGGCCGCAGGAGATCAGCGTGCGAGGTGAGCCGGCAGTCGTGGTGATGGCCAAGGCCGAGTACGACCGGCTGAAGGGGCGGAAGCTGTCGTTCGTCGAGTTCCTGCGGCGCTCGCCGCTGGTCGGGGTGAAGATCGAGCTCGAACGCGATCACACGCCGGCCCGGCGGATCCGCCTGTGAGCTACCTCCTCGACACGAACGTCATTTCGGAGTTGGTGCGTGCGACGCCGGATGAGCGCGTCGTGGCGTGGTTCCGGGAGGTTCCCGATGAGGCGCTGCACGTGAGCGTGCTGACGTTCGGCGAGCTCAGGCGAGGCGTCGAGCGGCTCGCGGCAGGCACTCGTCGCGAGAGGCTGCGGGTGTGGCTCGAGACGGACTTGGCGGGATGGTTCGGCGATCGCGTGCTCGCGATCGATGTCGCCGTCGCCGAGCGCTGGGGGAGGCTGCTGTCGGCCGCGAAGAGGCCGGTCCCGGCCGTCGACAGCCTCCTCGCCGCCACGGCGCTGCACCACGAGCTGCGCCTCGTGACCCGCAACACGGCCGACTTCGCCTTCCCCGGCCTGGAGGTCGTGAACCCCTGGTCCGGCTGATGCCTGCGCCCGGCACTCGTTCGCGGTCGAGCCGCATGGGCGGTACGATGCGAGCAAGGGGAGGAGCGACATGGCCGGCGACCAACGACTGAGCCGGGTGCAGCTCATGGAGAAGCTCGCGGCGCTCGATCGCGAGGCGCTGCAGGGGCTGGTCTGGACGGCGTACTGGCGGGGCGGGTCCGCGGCTCGCGCGAGGATCGAGGAGTCGCTCGATCCCGAGAAGGCCGGGGCGGCGAAGGCCGCCGGGGCCGCGATCGACGTGCCGTCGCTCGCGCTCGACGTCGGTCGCTTCGACGAGCTGGCGCGTTCCGGCGCCTACTGGGGCGGCAGCCGCGAGGTGTCGCCAAAGGAGCGCCGGCTGTGGCGCGTAACGTTCCGCGGGCTGCTCGACGACGCCACCGCCTTGGTGGAGCGCGGCGCGGTCGAGGACGGGGCGCCGTTGCTCGCGATCCTGCTCGATCTGGCGAACGACAGCCGCGGGGTGTACCGGTTTCACTCTGAGGACCCGGTCGCCGCTCTGAAGCTCGTGTTCTCGGACCGGGTCGGGATTCTCTGGCGCGCGACGTTGCACAGGCTGGGGTTTGACGCCTTCGCCACGAGCGCGGCTGTGCAGATCATCCGCTGGGAGGCGCCGTACGGCTGGACGAACGGAGAGGTGAAGGCGGTCCGGGAGAAGGAGACGACACTGACGGCTCTGTTGAAGGAGCTTGTGCATGGCGCCGACGCGTGGCTGGCTTTCGCGCGTGCGCACGTGCAGGCGCTCGACCGCCTGGTTCCGCCGCCGTCGGCCGCAGCGCCGAAGACCCGCGCCCGGCGCTGGGAGCACGAACGGAAGGCGCAGGAGAGGGCACGCGGGGCCGAGCGGCGAGCGGAGAGGCTCGCCGAGCTCCATACCGCGCTCGTCGACGCCCTCCTCGGCACCGACGGCGAGGGCCTGCTCGAGGCGTTGGCGCGCCATGCGGCGCTCGGCGGACCGGAGCGGACGTTCATCGCCGCGCGCCTCGCCGCACATCGGGGCAGGCTCACCGAGGCCCGCGCGCTGATCGAGCGATGCCTGGCCGAGCTGCCGGGACGCGCGAGCTTCCTCGATCTTGCCACGAAGGTCGGGGCGCAAATCCCGCCGCATCCGGAACGTACGATCGTGATTCTCCGGCGGTAGCGCAGCCGGCGGGAGAAGTGCCAGCAGCCGCTTGCGCAGCCTTCCATTTACCCGATGCGTTGAGTAAAATTACTCAACATGGTGAGTAAATCGTCGAGCCCCGCCCCGTACACGCGCCCGCAGGCGAAGGTGCTCGTGGCGCGTCTGAAGGAGCCGCGGCGGTTCCTTCAAGTGGTGGCAGGACCCCGACAGGTGGGGAAAACGACGCTGGTCCGGCAGGCGCTTGCGCTGTGCGGGCGCCGGGTACGGTACGCCTCGGCGGACGAGCCGGCGCTGCGCGGGTCCGGGTGGATCGAGCAGCAGTGGGAAGCGGCGCGGCTAGCGGCGCGCGAGGCCGGACGGGGCGGCGCCGTGCTGGCGCTCGACGAGATCCAGAAGATCTCCGGCTTGTCGGAGAGCGTCAAGCGGCTGTGGGACGAGGACACGGCGGACGGGCTGCCGCTCCGGGTCGTGGTGCTCGGCTCGGCGCCGCTGCTCATGCAGCACGGCCTGACGGAGAGCCTGGCGGGGCGGTTCGAGGTGCTGCGCCTGCCCCACTGGTCCCTCGCCGAGATGCGCGGGGCCTTCGGTACCGATCTCGAGCGTTACATCCTCTTCGGTGGCTATCCGGGCGCGGCGGCGCTCGCGGGCCAGCCCGCGCGCTGGGCGCGCTACGTCAAGGACGCGCTGGTCGAGACGACGATTGCACGCGACGTGCTGCTGCTTACGCGCGTGGACAAACCGGCCCTGCTGCGGCGGCTGTTCGAGCTGGCGTGCAGCTATTCGGGGCAGGTGCTGTCGTACCAAGAGATGCTCGGCCAGCTCCAGGATGCCGGCAACACCACGACGCTGGCGCACTACCTGGAGCTGCTGGGCGGCGCGGGGATGGTGACGGGCCTGCAGAAGTATGCCGGCGACCGCGCGCGGCAGCGTCGTTCGAGCCCGAAGCTGCAGGTGCTCAACACCGCGCTGATGACCGCGCTGTCCGGTCTGGCGCCGCAGGAGCTGCGCCGCGACAGCGAGCTGTGGGGGCGCCTCGTCGAGTCTGCAGTCGGTTCGCACCTGGCGAACGCCGCCGCGGCCGGCGAGTGCGAGCTGTTCTACTGGCGCGACCGCAACCGCGAGGTGGACTTCGTCGTCAAGGCGGGCCGTCGACTCACGGCGATCGAGGTGAAGAGCAGCCGGCGGCGCGATTCGCTCCGGGGCATGGACGCATTCGCCGCGGAATTCGGGCCACAGCGCCTCTTGCTGGTCGGCAGTGACGGCGTCTCCATCGAGGAGTTCCTCAGCAAACCGGTGATGCACTGGGTGGGGCCGTGAGCTGCGCGAAGGCGTTCGGCCGCGATGTCATTCCGAGGAGGGCGCAGCCCGACGAGGAATCCCGGCGGGCAGGGAGCGCGGTCGGCCGCCCTCGCAGCGCCGCGGGATCCCTCGCTTCGCTCGGGATGACATTTTGTTGGGAAGCGGCAACTCATTCACTCAAGCAAGGCGCGGGCAATGAGTGATCATCGGTTCACCGAGTCGATCGTCGAAGAGGCTGCCCTGGAGTGGCTGGCGGCGCTCGGGTACACGGTGCTGCACGGGCCGGAGATCGCGCCTGGGGAGATATACACGGAGCGGGCGAGCTTCGGCGAGGTGGTGCTGGAGCGGCGGCTGCGCGAGGCGCTGGCGCGGCTCAACCCGGGGTTGCCGGCGGAGGCGCTCGAGGATGCCTATCGCCGGCTGACGCGAGCTGACGCGCCGACGCTCGTCGAGCGCAACCACACCGTGCACCGGATGCTGGTCGAGGGTGTGAACGTCGAGTACCGGCGCGCGGACGGGTCGATCGCCGGGGCGCAGGCGCGGGTGATCGACTTTGAAGAGACCGTCACAAACGACTGGCTGGCTGTGAACCAGCTCACGATCGTCGAGGGGCAGCACACCCGGCGGCCGGACGTGGTGCTGTTCGTCAACGGGCTGCCGCTGGCGGTGATCGAGCTGAAGAACCCGGCCGACGAGAGCGCCACGGTGTGGTCGGCGTTCCACCAGCTCCAGACGTACCAGGCGCAGGTGCCGTCGCTGTTCGCGTTCAACGAGGCGCTGGTCGCCTCGGACGGGGTGCAGGCGCGCATCGGCGCGCTCGGCGCCGGGCGGGAGTGGTTCAAGCCGTGGCGAACGGTCGACGGCCACGGCGACGCGCCCGCGGGCGTGCCCGAGCTGCAGGTGGTGCTCGAAGGCGTGTTCGAGAAGCGGCGCTTCCTCGACCTCGTGCGGTTCTTCGTCGTTTTCGAGGAGGCGGACGGCGGCGTGCTCGCCAAGAAGATGGCGGGGTACCACCAGTTCCACGCGGTGAGCATCGCCGTCGAGGAGACGCTGCGGGCGACGCTGGAGAGCGGGCGCGCGGGCGGGGCCGGCGAGGCCGAGGGCGTGTTCACCGCGACGCCGATGCCGGGCGGCGAGCGCGGCGACCGGCGGGTCGGCGTGGTGTGGCACACGCAGGGGTCCGGCAAGAGCCTGACGATGGCGTTCTACGCGGGGCGGATCATCCTCCACCCGCGAATGGTGAATCCGACGATCGTCGTGATCACCGACCGCAACGACCTCGACGACCAGCTCTTCGGCACGTTCGCCCGCTGCCGCGACCTGCTGCGGCAGGCGCCGGTGCAG
>Ga0315287_10001513_pt1 | contig 21511 bp, 16 predicted proteins | sample YL17G11_0_MG_FD_205037 | JGI IMG/M metagenome (GOLD analysis project Ga0315287, IMG submission 205037) | Sediment microbial communities from Yellowstone Lake, YNP, Wyoming, USA - YL17G11_0 | ecosystem: Environmental > Aquatic > Freshwater > Lake > Sediment | place: USA: Wyoming | collected...
TTGAAGCAATTGAGCCTAAGGAACTCGGCGGAGAACCGGTTCTGGTCCTTGAAAGGGGACATGCGCTGCACGAGCAAGTGCGACAGATCTGCGACGAGTTCGGTGCACGGGTGCTGCATGATTTTGAAGGCACGAGCCTTAACACCTTGCACCAAATGGCTGCCACGGGGCTCGGGCTGACATTCCTACCGGGGCTCTATGCCCGCAGCCTCGCGAAAACCGACACCGGTATCAAGCTTTTGACACTTAACGGAAAGTCGCTTTACCGGACGATAGGGCTCGTCTGGCGCAGCAGTTCGCCCCAAATTGAAACTTTCCGGCGTATCGCGGTCTATCTGCGTGAAGCGGTGAAACGGAATTATCCGGAATTCCTACTCTATGACCATTAGCCTCTTCTCAATGGGATTTTCTATCAAATGCCATGAGAAAATCCATTGGATTAGGCAGCCATTCGCTCCCATCTCCGGGTAGTCAGGTTGTTTGCAACCGAACCAGGAGACGCCAAATGTACACAGACTATCACGCAGAGACGTATTTTCTCGAGATCGATCACGCGTTGCCAGCATTGGTCGAAGGCAATGACGGCGTGTCACCCCTCTCAGCATCGGGTCATACGAAATCTTCCTGTCATGTATCGCGTACATTGCTGTCGTCCGGTTCCGGTCCCCTAACAAACAACCTGACACCGAGCCCTGAAACCCCAGCAAATTGAGGAGACGAGTCATGAACACCAGTGTCAATGTCGGCCAGTTGAAGAATAACGAAGCCAAGCAACCAATGCCTGTCAATGCCGAAAGGGAAGCTGCCTCGGATTGGGGCATCGTTGTAGCCTTGAATCAATCTCTGGCTCATGCCATTGATCTGCGTAGCCGCACCAAGCAGGCCTATTGGAGCGCCAAGGGCGGCAACTTCTATACCCTTCATAAAATGTTCAATGATTTCAGCGCTGATCTAGACTCAGCGACAGACGAGCTGGCAGCAAGGGTCATGGCCCTGGGGGGCAGTCCCGTGCGGACCATCTCGATCGTCGCAAAGACATCCAAACTGCCGCCATACCCTACTGGCATAGTTCAAGCGTCAGAACACCTCGACGCGCTAGTTGCCAGCTACGAGGCTGCGTCAAATCACCTTCCGGCAGTGATGAAGAGAGTGGTTCAGGCCGGCGATCATTCAACAGCCAGTATTGTCACTGGCTTTGCAAAGATGCTGGACGAGCAGGTCGGATTCTTTACAGCCCATATTCCAGCTGAATGGGTGACCTCTTCGAGAAAACTGTCCCTCAGTTGATTAACCCCACGACAAGACGCCGTCCGCCCATGCCCGGTGTAGGAAAGGAGCGTGGGCGGAAGGCCTTCGGTCTGTCGCAAACGGATCTGATTGGCACAGTTCTGGAGTTTTCTATGGGATGAAAGATCTGTTTGCGGAAACTGATAACCTTATTGCGATAGACTTTGTAATGAAAGACGATGGGGCTTCCTCACCCCCCGGATAGTGAGGCAACAAGTACTACGTTGAGGTTTCCAATGGCTGACACGCGTTACCAAACTCAAGGCCGCACAGGTACGGCCGCCCAGGTTGATGTGGGGCTACGGTCCTACATGATGGGTGTATACAACTACATGGCGCTCGGCGTGGCTTTCACCGCCATTGTCGTTATGGCCGTTGCTGCCAATCCGGCAACTCTTGCAGCGGTTTCGTCATTAAAGTGGCTTTTCTTCTTTGCCACTCTCGGACTTGGATTTTTTGCGCCTCGCCTGATTTTTTCGGGCAACACCGCTTTGGCCCATGGCGCCTATTGGACTTACTGCGCCCTTTGGGGCCTGATGATTGCGCCCATGGTGGGGCAATATCTTGGCATTGATCCAAGCATGGTCTACCGTGCCTTCCTTATCTCGGCGGTAACCTTTGGCGCCACAAGCCTTGCGGGCTATGTGACCAAACGCGATCTCTCGGGTCTTGCTGCCTTCTTCATGATGGCCTCCATCGGCATCATCATTGCCATGCTGGTCAACGTGTTCTTCATGCAGAGCTCACTGTTCAGCCTGATTACTTCGGTTGTTACCGTTCTCCTGTTCGCAGGCATTGCGGCTTACGAGACCCAGATGATCAAGGAAATGTATGTGGAAGGCGATGCAGAAGGCGTTGCCAAGGGCAAATCGATCTTCGGCGCTTTTGCCCTCTACGGCAGCTTCGTGACCATATTCGTGCATATCCTGAACATTCTTGGAATCATGCGCGAAGAGTAGCTTGTCGACCATGTCAGGCTGATTGGTCCTGGGAGGATTGGGGTTGAGTGTTTCTGATTAGCAATCAATCCTTCTGGGGTTTTGGGATGCTATCGGAATTGCAATCTCGATTGCTCCTTGCTTGCTGTCGTGATGCAATTCATGAGTCAGCGGCAAGAAGCTAATTGTTTGGTTCTTGGATTAATCTTTGGGGAGGTACTGCGTGTTCGCGAGAGGGAAAAAACAAGGACTATTGGTTAGGGTCCAGAATTTCATTTGGCCCAGCATGGGTTTGAAGCGGGTTTGGAAGTATCTCGTGCATCGCATGGCAAGGCTTTCGGCAGGCCCGCATGCCATTGCCCTGGGATTTGCGGCTGGCGCCTTCGTTTCCTTCACGCCTTTCATCGGTTTTCACTTTATCCTCGCGGGGCTTCTGGCCTTAGCACTTCGCGCCAGTATCCTTGCTTCTGCAATCGGAACGGTTGTGGGAAATCCGATAACGTTTCCGTTTATTTGGTTGGCAGCCTACAATCTTGGGGCAACAGTTCTCGGACGGGCGGCAAAGACGGAGTTGCTGATTGACCTGCCATCAAACAGCGGGGGAATTGCGAGCGACGGGTTGCTTGCACAGGTCCATGCACTTTGGCTGACTCTTGAGCCCGTCTTCTTACCTCTCACCATAGGTGGCATACCGATTGGACTTATTTGTGCAGCGCTTTGTTATTGGTTCGTCCGGATGTCAGTTGAAAAATTCCAGTCGCGGCGAAGAGAAGTTCGCACTGTCGCAACGTCGCGGTTACAGCCAAAGGATATTGATTGAATCATTCAAGCTCAACGAACGGAACAGCATATTGTGATGTGACAGCCGCTATATCGGAAATGGCTCTCTCAAGGATGCCGTGGGGTATCCAGTCCAGCCGCGCCGTGCTCGTCCAGAGAAGAGCGGCTTTTACGGTTTTTTGGGGGTAGGCTTGGGACAAGGCAAGGGCATAGGCTGCCACTTGCCGCACATGAGGATGGTTGGGCGAAAGTTCTGTCGGAGGGCTCCAGTCGGTCTTGTAGTCTAGAATCCATATCTCATTCCCTCGCATTGCCAGGCGGTCGATAGTGCCGGTGAGCCGATCGCCATTGGACAGGATTGCACCGATACTCACCTCTGCCTGGGAGTCTACTCCGAAAAACGCCTCGCTCTCAGGGCTAGCAATGACCTTCATGATCCCGTGGGCAAGTTCTTGAGAAAGCTGATTTTTCGCAAGCAGTCGACGTGCCAGTGCAATGCCCTGCTCCAGAGGCAAGCCAGGAATCTCCTGCAATATCCTATGTATAACCCGGCCACGGTTGACGGCATGCAGCGAAAACATGGTCTTGCCTGCCTGCGGCAGTCGCGTTGGCGCCCAGTTTTTCGGTACGGTGTCGGGGTGCACTGGCCTAGCTGTCAGCCAAGCCGGAACCACTGAGGGAAACTGTGGGTCGCTGGCAGGGCCTGCGGCCCGCGTGGGATCCGGTCCATAGCGGCGGATCATCGATCCATCGGCCTGAAGAATGTCGCGCAGCTCAATCTTGTTGTTTTTCTGGTTTCCAAGCGCTTCTTCCACCATGGCATACCAGCTCGTCTCGGCAGGGTCGCTGTCGTTGTTGCAGCCGCAGACATAGAGCTCATCGCGCGCCCTCGTCATGGCGACATAAAGCAGGCGGCGATATTCCTCGAGGTCAGTTTGCTTGTCCGCCTCCTTCCAGGCGCTAAGGGTTGCAGATTCTGAAAGCTTCGACAGGCGCCACAGGGGAATTCTGGATGGGCCGTTGCCCGAGCCCACGAACATTAGGCCATGGGATTTCCGGTCATTGGGAAGTCCCGTGGTATCCGGCATGATCACGATGCTAGACTCCAGCCCCTTGGCACCGTGGATGGTCATCAGGCGGACCTCATTGCGCCCACTGTCCATGTTGCGCTTGATCTCGGCATTTTCGGAGACAAACCATTCGGCAAAACCACTAAGTGATGAAGCATGGGCCTCCTCGTAGGACAATGCAGATTCAAGAAGTGCATCCAGCGCATCCCCTGCCTCGCTGCCAAGCCTCGCCAGGATGGCCTTGCGCGATTTCACCAGGACTGCCGACAGGAATTCAAAGGGACGCGTGTTGCCGGCCAGCTGCTGCCAGCCCAGGAGAAACTCACGGGCGGAAATACAGTCAACTTCACTTGATGCGGCCAGACGCGCCCACAGCGACATGGTGCCCCGCCCGTAAGCCACTTGAAACAGCTGCTCCTCGGAAAGCGCTTTCGGCACCAGCGGGCTCTTGAGGAGACAGGCGAGCGCATAGTCATCGTCTGGAAGCATTACAAAGCGCATGAGCGCCATCAGGTCCTGGACAGCCATATTTTTCGCGAGCTTCAGGCGATCCGCACCTGCCACCGGAACACCTTCCTTGCGCAGTTCACTGATCATGGCATCAAACAGAATATTCCGTGTACGGAATAGAATAAGGATGTCACCTGCTTCGACAGCGCGGCTGAGGGCCGTGATTTTCCTTTTGCCAATCCAGGACTTTATCTCTCGTGCAATCCGGCGCGCCAGCATCCGGCGCGGCGATCTGGCAGGCTCACGGTCAACCGGGGCCTGCCAGGGCTCGCGGTCAACCGTACCTTCCGGCTTGATGAGTGGCCACAGCTCGAACAGTCCTTGTTCAGTCGTGCGGTTTGACTGGTGGACCAGATTGCAGGCAATTTTCCCGTCAAGCCCCTGGCGGGCCAGGTTGCCCTCGTCAAACACCACATCGACCACCTTGAGAACCTGTTCAGTTGAGCGATAGGAAATCGTGAGATCAACATCATGGAATGACTGCCCAACTTCGGTAATCCTGGCGCGGAACTCTTCCCGCGAGGTTTCAAAGGCGGCAGGGTCTGCCCCCTGGAAACTGTAGATCGACTGCTTGCGGTCACCAACCACAAATAGCGTACGGGTTGCAGCTTCATGCGTGCCGATCCCTGAGAAGAATTCACCCGTCAGCGCCCTCACAATCTGCCATTGTGCGTCGCTGGTATCCTGGGCCTCGTCCACCAGTACATGTTCAATGCCGCGGTCCAGTTTGTAGAGCACCCATTGCGCGGACAGCGTGTCGTTGAGCAGGTCGCGGGTTCGTAGGATGAGGTCTTCAAAATCATAAGACCCACGTGCCTGCTTGGCATTTTCGAACTGGTTGATAATCGCCATGGCAAGACTGAGCAGTGCAACCGTGGCCTCGATGCGCGTGAGGTTGTCGATCTGTTCAATGAGTGCGGTGACCTTGGGTGCTTCTTCATTGAGCCATTGCGCAACGAGAGAGTTTCCCTGCAGGAAACTCTGCGTTACAACGGATGTCAGTTTCTTAGGAGTTTTACCGTCCGTGAGAAAGAAGATCTTCCGGAATATGGCTTCCGCTTCGTCAGGCTTGGCGAGGATAGTTCCAAGATATTGGGCCGTCTTCAGATCAGTTGCCTTGGTGGAGGCTGTGAGAGCAGCGATCACCCGCTGGAGCAGTGTTTCGTCAAAGGCCAATAACTCTTCACTAAGGTCGGCTGCCGATTGATCGCGGCCAACTGCAAGCAGGCGCCTCAATTCCAAGGCGATGTTGGCAATCGATCCATAGTCCGCCAGCAGTTCCTGAAGATCCCGGCGCTTGGCCAGAAGGCCTGCCAGCAAGCCATCAAAGACGTCCGGCTGTACGAACCTGACAACGGTCGCAAAGGCAAGGCCGAGAACCGAGTCCTCCACTCTCTGTGCAGCAAGCATGACGAAGTCGCGAGCATTTCCCAGGAGTTGCGTAGATTGCTGGGAGTTGAGAACTTCAAATCCTGGCGCCATGCCTGCTTCCACCGGAAACAGTTGGAGAATGCGTTCACAGAATGCATGGATGGTCTGGATCTTGAAACCACCTGGCGTTTCGAGTGCCAGGGTGAAAAGGCGCCGGGCGCGTGCCAGGGTATCGTGAGAGATGTCTTCGCATCCCATGCGGTCAAGAGTTTCTGTCAGCTGCCTGTCGCTGAGCCCCACCCATTCGCCCAAGCGCTCGTGCACACGCGAGGCCATTTGGGTGGCTGCCGCTTTTGTATAGGTAAGGCATAGGATGGAGGCTGGGTCCGCCCCTTCTAGCATGAGGCGAATGACACGGTCCACCAGCACATGGGTCTTGCCGGAACCCGCATTGGCACCCACCCAGGCGGACGCCTCTGGGTTAGAGGCACGTCTCTGATCCGGCGTTGAACCTCTCATGGCGCTCATGGCACTTCGCCCGACAGGATCCATTCCCGGTAACGGGAGAGGTGGTCGAAGTCTGCTTCCTCATCTTCATTCTGAAGGCCAAAGCGCGGCACATATGCCTGTTCAACGCGTTGGTACTTCTGCAGGAGTTCAACCAGCCCCGCGAGATGCCGGTGGGCCGCTTTCATGGCATTGATGTCGACGGGACGCATCTCGCCGGGCGGCACACCACCGGTAATGCGGATATAGGTGATCTCGGAGGTCGGATAGCGCCCCAGCCCTGCAAAGGCGCCCTGTTCGAGCATGGCCGCTTCAAGAGTGAGCTGCGGTGAAAACCGTGCGTTGATTTCCTTGGCACTCGGCGGCTCGCCGGATTTGAAGTCGATGATGCGGGCGCTCCCGTCCGACAGGATGTCGATGCGGTCGGCTCGCGCACTGAGGGTGAACGCCGCCCCTCCTAGGTCAAGCTCCAGCGCGCCCTTCACCTCGGCAGCAACCTGTTCAACCTCGCGTCGTAGGGTTCGTTCATTTTCAATGATCCAGCCTGCCAGGCGCACAAAACGCGACCACCAGAAGCTCATGATTTCCGAATTGTCCTGATAGGGACGAAAATGCATCTCGCCCAACCCGATCAGCTCCTGCAAGGCGGTTGGAGGAAGAACGGTGGGATACTTTGCAAAGAATTCGCCAATGGCGGCATGGAAAAGCGTGCCGCGCAGGGCAACATCGGGCTTGGCTGCGATGTCGCCGAGGGGCTCCAGCCCGAGAACCGTGTTCGCATAGATGGCGTAGGGATCACGAATCAGGGTTTCGACGCGGGTTACACTCAGGCGCTGCGGCCGCGCCATCACAGGTGGACGAGGCAAAGGTTTGCCAACGGGCACAATCTTTCCTGGTTCATCGAGTTGGGTAGCCCAGGTGCCCCAGGGCTCCGCAGGCAAATCCTCCATCTTCACACCCACAGCCGTCATGATGGCGGTGAGACGCAGGATCCAGCGTGACGGGATCGCAGGTTCCATGCCGTCACGGCGCGCCGTGGTGAGATAGACACGGTCCGCACCGAAGGCCTGGACAAAGTCATGGGCGCTCTGGCCGATTTGCATCTCGGGTTGCTGTATGTCGAAAAGATCTCGCATGGGCCGGTTGAGCCAGGGGCCTGCATCGGGCTGGCGTGGCCATTTGCCCTCGTTCAATCCACCAAGGATGATGATATCCGGCCTTATCAGGCGCGCTTCCAGGAGACCGAGAATGGAAAGCCGTGTGCCGTTGTTCCTGGCTTCACGCAAGGAAATTGACTGGAGTTGGTTGCGGATGGCAGTCGCTGCCCGGCTGAAAGCACAATCAGGAAAGCGGTGGGCCTCCTCACGCAAGGAGGTGAGCAAGGCAGCCAGGGTTTCCACCTCGTTACCCTGCCAGAACGCGGGCCCTGCAATTTTTCCAGCAACAGTAATCAGTGTTTCCAGGTGTTCGGCAAAGCTCAACCTGCTGCTGTGTGAAAGCGGGGTGAGGTAGTCCACAATGCGTTCAATGCAGGTCCTCATTTGCGCCCAGTCCTCATCCTTGAGGCGAGCAACGAGGGAATGGTGGCGGGTATCCTTGCGCGTCCTTGCGATGTGATCAAATGACTTTTGCAGTCCGTGCAGAGCAATGCTCAAGGGTGTTGCACGAAACATCACGAGTTCGATGTGGCGAGCGGCTTTCTCAAATTCTGCACGTTCGAAATCAAACTGAACAAGCGGGTGGACAAACAACGCGCACAGCGACGGCGCGTCAAAATGAGCCTCTGCGGCCTCCATGAGCAGGGCTAGGAGGGATGCTGCGCCAAAGCGGATGAGCGGTTCGCCTGCCGAGTCATCAACGTGGATGTCCCACCGCAACAACGCAGCCTTCACGCGTCGCGCAAGATCGCGGTCGGGTGTAACCAGCGCCATGTCTCCTTTAGGACTGTCGAGTTGGCGACGCATGAGCAGCGCAATGATGGCGGCTTCCTCATTCTTGTCGCGCGCCTCAAGCAGCGCAACATGATGGAGGCCGCGGACCATGCGGTCGCTTTGTCCAGCCAGGGTATCCTTCCAGTGGTCGGCAACTTCCGAAGGCCGCATCATTTCGCTGGCAACCCAGGCTCGGTCCCCAGCGCCGGCTCCCAGCCGCACAACATCCTTCCGGGCCATGCCGAAATTCTCGAGCAATTGCTTCAGGGCGTATTGCGGATGCTGGGGTGAAACACTGGCCCAGCTCTCGGCGTCCATGTGCTGGTCAAGGCCGGGCAGGATCACCGCGCCCTGCTCAAGCTTGGAAATCGTCTTGAGCAGTTCGCGGGTGGCCGGAATTGTTCCCGTTGATCCTGCGGCGATGATGGGCCCCTTGGGGGGCGTGCCGCGCAGGCGCTGGGCTTCCAGTCGAATGAGACGGCTTCGCCGTTCATTTTTGCCGATCAGGCCCGCATCATTGTAAAGCTTTGGAAGCTGCACATGAATGACATCGAGCAGACTGAGAATGGCCTCGCGGTGGCCGGCAAGATCAATGTTATAGGCATCCGGCAGACGGTCGAGGGAAATCTCCTCCGTTTCAAGGTTGTCGATCAATTCCTCAAGGCTGATGGCAAGGGCTTGAGCCTGCTGCGGTGATGCGGCAATCTCCTGGGCCAGCCGCAACTGCGGATATTTGCAGGACCAATCATCGATGAGGCCGATGAGGGCGAACTGGCGACCGATGGGGGACATGGCGCTGGGCAGTTGCGGGTCAGTGCTATCCGGCTCCAGCAAGTCCTCGTCAAGATCGCCCATGGGGCGGAAGGTAGGAAGCAGCAGGGCGCGGCACCCGCTCAACTCCAGGAATTTCAATTGCAGTTCGCGCGCAGCACGCCGTGTTGGCAGCAGCACCGTCCATTGGTTGAGCGCAAGTTCAGTGCTGCCAATGGGAAAACCCTTGAGGATTTCCGCGGCAAGAATATCAAGGAACGGGGCGTCGCTCGCGATGGTATAGACGTGCAAAGCATCCCCGCTCATGGCCTAAGGCGAGCCCAGGGCTGCTGCAGCAAGCCTCACCCCTTCCGGTGTGCCAACATGGATCCACAAGCCATCATGGGCCATGCCAAAGAGGCGCCCCCGGGCAATGGCCCTGTCCCACAGCACATTCATGGAAAACTTGCCCGCCGGCGCTTTTGCGAACAGGCGGGGATGCACGAGATAGCCACCGATATAGGCAAATGCACCCTGTTTCTTATGTCGCGTGAGACGGCCGTCCGTGCCCAACGCAAAATCACCCTGCCCATCAAACCCCGTGGTCATGTCGAGGGGTGACAGCAGCAGCAGGCAGTCCATGGTATTGTCGTCCCAGGCCTGTCTTAAACGGCTGAGGGAAGGTGTTTCGCCATCTACCCAGAAGCTGTCGCTATTTAGCACGAAAAACGGATCGTTACCCAGTAGCGGCAGGGCCTTCACAACGCCGCCACCCGTATCCAGGATCTCGGCGCGCTCATCCGAAACCAGGATCTCAGGCGAGGCCTGCTGGTCCACCCAGTCCTCGATCTGGTCCGCGAGGTAGTGAACATTGACGACAACCGTCTCAACTCCCGCCATGCGGAGATGATCGAAGCCATAGTCAATCAGATGCCTGCCCGCCACTTTCACAAGTGGCTTCGGCATCGTATCCGTCAGCGGCCGCATGCGCAGGCCAAGGCCTGCAGCCAATACCATGGCGTGATGGCCCACGGGCGTTTCAGTTGAGGGGGAGGTACTGGTCATGCCATTCCTTCAATTCTGCCAAGGCGGGGTGGGCGAGGTTGCGGGCGAGGTAACGTTGCACCCGGGGGATATGCTTGAGATAAGCAGGCTTGCTGTCACGCTTGAACAGGCGCGCAAAGATGCCGAGGATCTTGGTGGCTCGCTGCGCGCCGAGGATGGCGAAGTCATGGGCGAAGGCGGCCCTATCGAAGGGTCCGGCAGCCGACCGCAGGTGGCAGTAGTAGTCAAACAGCTGATCGGCAAAGGCGAAGTCGATATCGACGCGCGCATCCTGCAGCATGGAGACCACATCATAGGCGGCATTGCCCATCACACAGTCCTGCGTGTCGATGAGGCCGACGCGGGCCAAGCCCTTCCGTTGTGGCAGCCACAGGAGGTTGGGGGAGTGGTAGTCGCGCAAAGTCCAGAGCGGATGGTCACGGTTCACCTTCGGAATGAGTCCTTTCCACAGGCCGGTGAATCTTTGATACACATCAGCGGGAGGCGTGGTGCCTTGCGTGTGCGGCCAGTACCAGGATGGCAGCAGGTCAACCTCGATCATCATGGCGGAAAGATCGTAGTCGGCGATTATGTGCCGCCCACCGCCACGAAGCGGCACATTGTCGGGCCATCTGCGGCCTGCCATGTCGGCCAGCACATCAAGAGCAGCGCGCATGGGCTCCTGCATGTCCTGCCCGAGCATCACCATCTTGCCGTAAACATCGTTGCCGAGTGGTTCAATAAGCGCAAGGCCATTTCCCATATCCACATCATAGATTTCAGGGGCGCTGAATCCCAGACTGAAGAGATAGTCGTTGACGCCCACAACCGCCGCAATGCTTTCGGCCAGGTGCGCAATGGCGCTGTAGGGCTTGTTATCCCTCACGATGGGACCATCCGGCCGCCGCGGCATGTCCATCAGTATGGCATTCGTCTCGCCGCGCGAAATGCTTTCATAGCGGCGCGACGACGCATCGCCCTCGAGGAAAGACCGCTTGCCGCCTTTCAAGCGCCAATGGCCAAGGAAATCATTGATCAGGCTATTGCGGGAAAGCAGATGAACCCAGTTGCCCGCAGCCTCTATTGAAAGAACACGGGTGGAGCCTTCACCCACGATGTTGATCTTGAGATGGTCATTTGAGAGACCTTGTGGAAACTTCTCCGGCCATTCCACGAGCAGCACATGGCCGTCGAGCAACTCACCCAGCCCAAGCTCATGCACATCGGCTTGGCTTTGCAGGCGGTAGAGGTCGATATGGGCCACGGGCACCCGCAAATTGTCATAGGTCTGGATCAGCGAAAACGTGGGGCTGGGAATGTCGAAGTCTTCAGCGGTTGTTGCCAGCGCGCGGATGAAGGCCCTGGCAAAGGTTGACTTGCCAGATCCCAAATCGCCCGACAGCAGTAGGCATTGCCCGGGCTGGGCCCAGAGGGACAATTCCTGGGCAAGACTTTCGGTAGCAGCTGGCGAGGATGACTGATGTGTAGAAGTCATGGCGCTGGAAAATCAGGCCACACGCGGCTGTAACTGCCTATTCCTCTGGTCATGTTTCACGGGCCCTTGGATGGGGAATGAGCATACCACCGTAGTTCCATGATTGAGCCTGGAAACCAGGGATACCTTGCCACCATGCAATTCCGTGAAGCTTTTGACAATGGATAGGCCCAGGCCGGGTCCCCGGTGGCTGCCGGGCAGCGGCTTGGATTGGAAGCGGTCAAAGACCTTCTGCTGGAAGTCGGGATCGATGCCGCGTCCTGTATCGGCCACCCAGATCTGAATGTTGGAGCCGAGCCGCCTGGCTCCCATGCGGATCTTGGCGCCCTTGATGGAGAAGCCCACGGCATTAGACAGCAGGTTCGAGATGATTTGTTCCACCCGCGTGGCATCGCCCATAAAGGCGAGTTTGTCCTCAGCGAGTTCTATGCTGAGCGTCTGGTCGCGCCGTTCCATGGCCGGCATCAGTTTTTCGGCGACCGTCTGCAGGCAGGCTGGCACATCGATTTCCACCAGTTTCAGTTCCATGGCACCGGCGTCAATGGCCGAGAGGTCGATAATCGCATCGATGATGGCTTTGAGTTCCTCGGATGACCGCTTGATGTCGAGCACATATTCCCGTTGCTTGGGCGACAGTTCACCAACCAGCCCCAGGTCAAGGGTTTCGGCAAAACCCAGGATACTGGTAAGCGGGGTGCGTACTTCGTAGGATACATTGCTGAGGAAGGCGTTCTTCAGGCGGTCGGCTGCCTCCAGGGCATCGGTGCGGTCGCGCAGTGCGCGCTCCATCTTGGCCGGGTCGGAAATGTCGGAAAAGGTGAGCAGGGTGTTGCCGTCAGGCAGCGGCACCGAGCTGTACTGCAGGATGCGTTCGCCGATGGTCAGGCGGCCGCGCAGTGCCTTGCGATCGGATTCAAGGCCGGTGACACAGAACTTGATTTCCTGCCAGGCAGCGCCCGCCTCTTCCATGACGGCTGCATCGGCAGCGAGCTGGTCGACATGCGGCTCCTTGCGCAGGAAGGCTTCTTTGAAGCTCCAGAATTTCGAGAAGGCCGGGTTGAACAGTTTCAGGCGCCCGTCAGAACCGAACAGGGCAATAGCCTCGTCGAGATTGTCGAGGGTTTCGCGCTGCACGCCGATGAGCTCATTGTAGCGGCTCTCGAGCTGAATTTCCTTGGTGACGTTTTCGTAGAGGTAGGTCACACCGCCGAAAGGATGCTGCTCGCACACCACATGCAGGGAGCGGCCATCGGGCAGGTACCACCAGCTTTCACGCATTTCGAGGGTTGTGTAGGAGGACAGCTGCTTGGCGCGCCATTCGCGGTAGTTGGCCTGCTCGGGGATGCAGCGCTGCGAGCGCAGGCGATCGAGGATTTCACCATCGGTAGGATGCAGGTCCAGCCACTTGGGATCCATGGGCCACAGCTGGGCGAAGGCCATGTTGTAGAACCGCAGGCGCTGATCCGGCCCGAAAATGGCAATGGCGGTATCGAGTTTGTTGAGGGTCGAGGCATGCGCCTTGATATGGCGATCGAGTTCTTTTTCAGTCTCTTCCAGGGCGGAAACATCAACCGCAAATCCGGCCTTGCCCTCGGTAATATCCACCTCGTGAATGTTGAGCGCGCGCATGGCACCCGCGAAAACCGCATGCGTACGTCCGAGCAGTCCGGATTTGGGATCGGCCTTTGTCTTGTCAATGCGGCCGGGGGCGGCCACTTCGATTTTTGACTTGAGCACGGCATCGCTGTCGGGCATTTCCACGGCTTTCACATAGGCCTGATTCACCCAGTTCAATTGGCCGTCCTTGTTGCGCAGCCAGATCGGCAAGGGTGCTGAATCGAGCACAGCACTCAACCGCTGCACCTGCATGCCAAGTTTGCGCGCGTCATAATTGAGTTCGGTGAACTGGTAGCGTTCGCCCGATAGCGGTCGAAACCTTAAGGTCGCCATGCCACCGGCGGTGCGACCGTCGGCTTCCAGCAATTCATTGTGCCTGGTGCGCACGCCGATGTTAAAAGGCTTGCCCACATCGCGGAGCGCATGGAGGCCGGCCACGATGATGCCAGTTGAGTCAGGTTCCAGCCAGCTTTGGAAATCCAGCAGTTCGGCAACCGTCAGGGGAATGTTGGCACAGCCATACATGCTGCCGATAATGCGGCTGGGTGTGTCCTGCTTGCCGTGCCAGACAACCATGACGTGGGCTTCCGCTGCAAAGGCCGACTCCGCCTCATTGAGACGCACTTCCATTTCGCTGAGGCGCTTTCTTGCCTTGCTCTCGCTTCCTACCAATCTGCGAATAACGAAATAGGCCCAGCCAAAAACAGCGATACTGGTGAAGGTCAGAAAGCTGACGAGGGGATCAACTGGCGGTATTGCAAGGGCCGCAGCATGGGCGAGGTTGCAGGATATAGCAGGCGAAGACGCAAGCACCGCACAACGCAGTATTGCGTTTTTCTCGCTGCCCGTTTTCCGCATTCCATCTCCGGCCAAATCAGAGATGCGCCCCGAATCAGCGCACCCGTCCTGCGTGGATATAAACTCAAAAATCGAGAATCGGGAACCTCCTTCTCAGAAGCTTCCCGACCTTTGGCAAGGCTTTGATCAGTAACGGTAATAGTCGGGTTTGAAGGGACCCCTTTTGGTCACGCCGATGTAGGATGCCTGGTCGTCGCGAAGCGTGGTGAGGCGCACGCCGAGCTTTTCGAGGTGCAGGCTTGCCACCTTTTCATCGAGATGCTTGGGCAGCACATAAACCTCGTTCTTATACTTTCCGGTCTTGGCATTGGTGAAAAGTTCGATCTGCGCCAGCGTCTGGTTGGTGAAGGAGGCCGACATGACGAAGCTTGGATGGCCTGTGGCATTGCCAAGATTGACAAGGCGGCCTTGCGACAGCAGCACGATGCGGTTGCCCTTGGGGAAGTGCACGAGGTCAACCTGCGGCTTTATGTTGGTCCACTTGAAATTCTTGAGTTCAGCTACCTGGATCTCGTTGTCGAAATGGCCGATGTTGCAGACAATCGCCATGTCCTTCATTTGCTTCATGTCATCAAGCGTGATCACGTCCCTATTGCCGGTGGCAGTGACGAAAATGTCGGCGTGGCCCACCACATCGGAAAGTGTCTGCACGGCAAAGCCATCCATGGCAGCCTGTAGTGCACAGATGGGGTCAACCTCGGTGACCACGACGCGCGCACCCGCGCCTGCCAGTGACGAGGCACAACCCTTGCCCACATCGCCATATCCGCAGACCACGGCAACCTTGCCGGCCATCATCACGTCGGTGCCGCGGCGAATGGCGTCCACCAGGGATTCACGGCAGCCATACTTGTTGTCGAACTTGGATTTGGTGACACTGTCGTTCACATTGATGGCAGGGAAGGGTAACTCGCCCTTCTTCTGCATTTCATAGAGGCGGTGAACGCCGGTGGTGGTTTCTTCCGAAACTCCGATGATGGAGCTGCGCACCTTGGCGAACCAGCCGGGGCCCGCCTTGATACGCTTAGCGATTTCAGCATATAGGCATTCTTCCTCTTCACTCTTGGGGTGGGCGATAAGCTTGGGGTCCTGTTCGGCGCGCGCACCCAGCAGGATGTAGAGGGTGGCATCGCCACCATCGTCGAGGATCATGTTAGTGGTCTGGCCATCCGCCCATTCGAAGATCTTGGCAGTGAAGGCCCAGTATTCCTTCAGGGTTTCACCCTTGAAGGCAAATACCGGAATGCCGGCTGCGGCGATGGCTGCGGCAGCATGGTCCTGGGTGGAGTAGATGTTGCAGGAGGCCCAGCGGACATCAGCGCCCAGGGCCTTCAGGGTTTCGATCAGCACGGCGGTCTGGATGGTCATGTGCAGGGACCCGGAAATGCGGGCACCCTTGAGCGGTTGTGTCTTGGCAAATTCGGCGCGGGTGGCCATCAGGCCCGGCATTTCAACTTCGGCCATGTCGAGTTCCTTGCGACCCCAGTCGGCAAGTGAAATGTCGGCAACGTGATAATCTGAAAAAGCGGCCATCTGGATTGTGCTCCGTTAAGGGTTTAGGCCCGTGCCTATAGCAGGCCAAGGAGTCCCGCGCAATAACGACATAAAGAAATCCTTATGTGTAATTCGAGGCGTCGAGGGAGATGATGGTGGGGTTCTTACCGGTGAGCGGATTGGCCGGATTCCAGGTGAGCTTGGTCTCGTAGAAGCGTGTGGAGAGCGCGTCGTACATCACCAGGCGCCCCGCCAGGCTTTCCCCGATTTCCAATATTTCCTTAAGAATTTCCATGGCTTGCATGGATCCAACAATCCCGGGCAGGGCGCCGATGATGCCGGCTTCCTCGCAGGCTGGAAACAGCCCGCGTGCCGGAAGGTCGCCCACGAAACAACGGTAGGTGGGCCAAGGTTCACCGGAAGGCGAAACTTCATGGGGCTTGTAGGTGGAAATCTGGCCGTCGAACTGGCCCACGGCAGCCGACACCACTGTTTTTCGGGCAAAATAGCAGGCGTCGCTCACCAGGAAGCGGGTGGAGAAATTGTCGCTGCCGTCGGCCACGATGTCATAGTCCTCGATGATATCAAGGGCATTGTCGGCCGCGATGCGGACTCGGTGTTCAATAATCCTGGGGTGCGGATTTATCTCACCCAGGGTGGCTTTGGCACTCGCTGTCTTGTAGTCGCCCACTGCCGCTGTGGTGTGGATGACCTGCCGCTGCAGATTGGACAGGCTAACCATATCATCATCGCAGATCCCGATGGTGCCGACACCTGCCGCTGCCAGATAGAGTAGCAGGGGTGCACCAAGGCCACCGGCACCAATCACCAGCACCTTCGCGCGGATGAGTTTTGCCTGGCCGGGTCCGCCCACTTCCGGCACCACGATGTGCCGGGCATAGCGTTCAAGCTCTTCCGAAGACAGCGCCATCACGCCACTCCTGAGGAGCCGAAACCACCGCTTCCGCGCGCCGTGTCATCAAGAGTAGCAACCTCGAGAAAATTTGCCTGCGTCACGGCTGCGATCACCATCTGGGCAATTCTGTCGCCCCGACGGATGATAAATTCTTCCGCGCCATGGTTGATCAGCGGCACCTTGATCTCGCCCCGATAGTCACTGTCGATGGTGCCAGGCGCATTGAGAACGGTGACACCATGCTTCACCGCAAGGCCCGAGCGGGGCCGCAGCTGCGCCTCGAACTGTGCCGGCAGCGCCACGGCAAATCCGGTCGGCATCAGGCAGCGCGACCCCGGCTTCAGCACGGCATCCTCCGCAGCGCGGAGGTCCATGCCGGCAGCACCTCGTGATTCATAGGAAGGTAGCGGCAGGCCTTCGGCATGGGCCAGGCGCATGATGAGTATTGATGTCACGTCTTGTCCTTGAGCATGGAGGTGAACCTGTCCATCAGGCGCTTGGCCACGTCCAGCTTGGTGAGATGCTCCCAGCTTTCCGTACCGGCTTCGGTCACCAGATGCACGGTGTTCCTGTCGCCGCCGAACACGCCGCGCCCAGCACTCACGTCGTTGGCAACCATCAGGTCGCAGCCTTTCTTCTTGAGCTTGGCACGGGCATTGGCGAGCAGGTTCTCCGTTTCGGCCGCGAATCCAATGACGATCTTCGGCCGCTTGGCTTCTGCTTTTGCCACCGTCATGAGGATATCCGGATTTTCGACCAGTTGCAGCGAGGGTAGCGCTTGCGCGTCTTTCTTGATCTTTTGCCGGGCGGGCGCGCCCATCCGCCAGTCGGCGACAGCCGCTGCGAAAATGGCGATATCGCAGGGGATCTCGCGCTGGCAGGCTTCCAGCATTTCAACGGCACTGGTCACCGGGATCATCTGCACGCCGGGCGGAATGGGAAGGGCAACCGGGCCTGACACCAGAATCGTTTCGGCGCCAAGGGCCACCGCCGCTTCCGCCAGGGCATAACCCTGCTTGCCGGAAGAATAGTTGGCAATGTAACGCACGGGATCAATGGCTTCGTGGGTTGGTCCTGCGGTGATCAGAACTTTCTTGCCAGCAAGCAGCCTTGGGCTTGTCTGTAAATCCGCCTCTATGGCAGTGATGATTTCGGCGGGCTCTGCCATGCGGCCCGGGCCATATTCACCGCAGGCCATTTCACCGTCATTGGGTCCCACCACCAGTACGCCATCAGCTTTGAGCTGTGCGAGGTTGCGTATGGTGGCGGCATGGGTCCACATCCGCACATTCATGGCCGGTGCAATGAGCACCCGCTTGTCGGTGGCCAGCAACGTCGTTGAGGCAAGATCATTGGCATTGCCGTGCGCCATTTTCGCCATGAGGTCGGCGGTGGCGGGTGCCACCACCAGCAGGTCGGCGGCACGGGAAAACTCAATGTGCCCCATTTCCACTTCATCGGTAAGGTTGAAAAGTTCACCATGAACCTTCTCGCCGGTGAGGCTGGCCACCGACAGGGGCGTCACGAATTCCTCGGACGCGCGCGTCATGATGCAACGAACCCTGACACCCCGCTTCTTGAGAAGGCGGATAAGTTCAAGCGACTTGTAGGCGGCAATGCCACCGCCGATGATCAGAAGAACGGTCTTTCCGGAAAGTATAGCCATGGCCGTTACCCTAGCAGAAATGTATCACCCGATTAAAGCAGGGTTTTTATGGCGATCACCACAAGTGCAAGGGCACCGGTAACCAGCGCATATTTCTGCACCCGCAAAGCCCTGCGCTGGGTTCTGGCAAAGGAAGCAAGGGTTTCCTGGTCAAGCCTTAGGCCGCCGGCCTGCATGATTTCATTAACCACGTCTGGAAACATCAGGGCGAGCTTTCCTACCGCGGCAGCGCCATCCACCGCTTCCTCCAGCTTGCCGATGGGCCCCAGCCTGCGCTCGATCCAGCTGCGCACCACGGGCTCTGCCGTAGCCCACATATTGAGTTCGGGGTTGAGGGTGCGCGCCACGCCTTCAACGACCACCATGGTCTTCTGCAGCAGAAGGAGCTGCGGTTGTGCGACCATGCTGAACTGGCCAGTCACCTCGAAAAGCTGGGTGAGAAGCCGCGCCATGGAAATCTCATTGGCTTTCAGGCCAAGGATTGGTTCGCCGATGGCGCGCAGCGCCTGGGCAAAATCATTGGGGTTTTGGTCACGCGGCACGTAGCCTGCATCAAAGTGAACCTGCGACACCCGCACGTAATCGCGCGTGATGAAGCCATGGAGAATTTCGGCGAGGAACAGACGCTCTTTTTCGTTGAGCCGCCCGGTGATGCCGAAGTCCACCGCCACAACTTGGCCTGCATCATCAATGAAAAGATTGCCCTGGTGCATATCGGCATGGAAGAATCCGTCGCGTATGGCATGGCGCAGGAAGCTCTGAATGACCATGTCACCAAGTTTCTTGAGATCAAACCCCTTGGCCGACAGGGTTGCGATATCAGCAATGGGTGTGCCTTCGATCCATTCCGTGGTGAGCACCTGCCTTGCGGTGCGCTGCCAGTCCACCTCGGGCACACGAAAGCCTGGATCGTCTTTGGTATTGTCAGCCATTTCGGAAATGGCGGCGGCTTCCAGGCGGAGATCGAGTTCGAGCTTCATGGAATGTTCGAGCATATCAACCGCATCGACGGGCCTGAGTCGCCGGGCCTCCGCCGATAAGCGCTCCATGTTGCGGGCCGCAAAAAAGAAACTGTCGAGATCATCGGCAAAGCGTTGCTCGACACCGGGTCGTAAGATCTTGACCGCGACGTCAACGCCTTCAAAGGTGCGCGCGCGGTGGACCTGTGCGATGGAAGCAGCGGCAACGGGCTCGTCAAACTCCACAAAGAGCTCACTCACCTCCCGGCCGAAATTCGCTTTGATGGCAGTACGCGCCTCCTGCATGCTGAATGGTGGCAGCTTGTCCTGCAGGGATTTCAATTCAAAGGCCCGCTTGGCACCAATAACGTCAGGCCGCGTGGCGAGGAACTGGCCGAGTTTGATGTAACTTGGACCGAGCGACGAGAGCGCCGAAGTAATGCGGCCGTTCATGTCTTCCGTGGGCGGCGCCATACCAAGGCGCAGCACCTTCATACCCGTCCGCACAGGCCAAGGCACTTCGGCAAGCTGCGATTCCTGCAGGAAGAAATCATAGCGCGCCATCACGCGGGCTGCACGTGCCAGCCGCCACAGGTTTTTAACTCCTGAAAACATCAAATGCGCCAACCCGAATGAATGGCGACAATACCGCCGGAGAGGTTACGGTAGCTGGTGCGAGAAAAGCCCGCTGCATCCAGCATGGCCTTGAACTGTTCCTGCTTCGGAAAGGTGCGAATGCTTTCCACGAGATAGCGATAGGGTTGCCCATCACCGGTCACCGCCTTGCCCACCGCGGGAATGACCGTGAAAGAGAATGCATCATAGGCCTTTTGCAGGAGTTCCACGTTGACTTGGGAAAACTCGAGACAGAGGAAACGCCCGCCCGGTTTCAGCACGCGGTAGGCTTCCGCCAGGGCGCGATCGATGTGGGTCACATTGCGGATGCCGAAGGCAACGGTGTAGGCATCGAAACTTGCATCAGAAAAGGCAAGCTTCTCGGCGTTGCCCACGCTGAAATCACACCTACCCAGTAAGTCTTCGCGCCCAGCGCGGGCCATTCCCTCGCGTGCCATCTCAGGTGAGATATCGGCCACTGTCACATGGGTGCCGCCGCCGCCGGCCCTGGCGATGCGAAAGGCAATGTCGCCGGTGCCGCCGGCCACATCGATAACCTTGAAGGGATGGCTGCTGCGTGGCGGATTGAGCAGGCCGACAAAATCGTCTTTCCACAGGCGGTGCATGCCGCCCGACATCAGGTCGTTCATCTGGTCATAGCGTTCGGCGGCCTTGGAAAAGACCTCGTTGACCAGCCCCTGCTTTTCGTCCTCGCCCACCCGGCGAAAACCGAAAGCCACATCTTTTTCCATGGGTTTACTCATGCCATTGATCATAGGCGAAATAGTTGGGCACTTCTATTGCATGCTGGGTAGCAGATACAATATTCCTTAATAAACCGCGCATGGCCACCCAGAGACTAAAAGCATTGATCGCCAATGAATGAACTTGCCGTAAACGTCGCCTTACCAGTGGCTGCGATCTACAGCGCCCTTCTGATAATAGGCCTCTTGCCGCTTACCCTGGTGGTGGTGCGCCAGCGCCGAGCCAGACAAGTCGGCATTGGCGATGGCGGCAACCGGGAATTGGCACGGGCGATCCGGGTACATGCCAATTATGTGGAGAATATGCCCTTTAGCCTAGAGAGTCTCTGAACAAATGGAAGTTTGAAGGTCTCACTGACTTTTTGTGGTTACTCTGTCCATGGGTGGACTGAATTTGGCTTGATCGGCGCTTTGTTCAACTGATAGCTCCGTATAATTATAATGATGTACGTTGGGCCGCAAGCCATCGCGCATCGCAACAGTTTGCGCTGCTTCATATTTAGTTTGACGAGCGCGCAGCTGACCCGCAACTGATTGAGGCGCTTGGGCATGCCGCGATAGCAGATTTTGCGGAACCCAAATATGCATTTGCGAATACGGAAGGGATGCTCCACATGAGTTCGCACGCGCAGCTTTGTGCGGTTCCTCGCCACTTCTTCATCGCTGAGCGCTGAAGCCCGATTGCCCCGATGATGGGTGAAATCCCGAGCATTCGGTGCCGCTTCGACAATGGCCTCGCGCTGTCCCTGAACAGCACTGTCACCCCATACGAGGGTCTCATCGCCATGCAGGATGTGGGCGATCGCGCGGCTGTCATGCACATTGGCGGGGCTTGTCGTTACCGAGTGGACGATGTTTTCCCTGCTGTCGACACCGATATGCGCCTTCAGGCCAAAGTACCATTGAGCGCCTTTCTTGGTCTGATGCATCTCAGGCTTG
>Ga0315287_10001514_pt1 | contig 21509 bp, 19 predicted proteins | sample YL17G11_0_MG_FD_205037 | JGI IMG/M metagenome (GOLD analysis project Ga0315287, IMG submission 205037) | Sediment microbial communities from Yellowstone Lake, YNP, Wyoming, USA - YL17G11_0 | ecosystem: Environmental > Aquatic > Freshwater > Lake > Sediment | place: USA: Wyoming | collected...
AGCAGCCCGATTGAGCCCGAGACAGCCCCCGCCTTCATACTGTAGAGCACGATTCCCAGGAGGCACGGCAGCAGCAGCGGCGGCACGCTGAACCAGTAGGCAAAACTATTCCACTGCTGCGGCAGCACGGGCAACCCGAGTGGCCGGCAGATCAGCGGATAGTTGGCGATGAGATCACGCACGCGCCGGAGGATCGACGTGCAGTAAGACCGCCAGCGGAACAGGCTCCTCAAGTCGTAGTAGTTCACCCCTGGCAGCTGGTTTAAAAACCACAGCTCGAAGGTCGAGGTGCCCGGCGTATAGGCCATGTCTAGCGCGAGCAGGGAGAGCGGCGGCCAGTAGGAGTACATGCTGTAGTGCGTGCCGAGGCGCGGGTAGCGCTTATAGGCGTCGTCAGCCAGGACGCTCTGCAGCAGGCCGTCGTCCAGCAGCACCTCACGCATCAACTGCTGGCACTCCGCGATGACGCGCTGGCCAAGGGGGATGGCGAACGCCAGCCACAGCGTGCCGCACGGTATCCCCACCAGCGCGAAAACCCAGGCCTGCGCCTGTTCGCTGGCCCACTGTCGCCACAGGAACAGCGGCAGTCCGGTGCCAGCCGCCACCACAAACGTGCTGGCGACCAGGCTCAGCAGCCAGCCGCCCCGTGCCCAGCGCGGCAGGCGGGCGAGCAAGTCATCAATGTCAGGATCAAGTCGCCGTTCTGGGCGCGCGTTCATGCGTGCATTATATTAGCGCGCTGGCGACCGCAGCTGAGCCCCGGCCTTAGCTCCAGCCGGTGTCGTCGAGGCTGTCGGCCTTGCCCGCGCCGCCGGCGCGCCGCGCCTGGACCGCGGCGTCCGAGGCGGCCTCTGCTGCCGGCGTAGCCTGATTGAGCACGGCGCCTGCGCCATCCTCGCCATTCGCGCCGGCAGCAGCTTGCTCGTCCTGGCCATAGTAGCCCTGCAGCGCGTCGCAGATCGCCAGGCGCAGCGCGTGCTCCGGCAGGTGCGACAACAGCGTGGCCAACGCGATGCACAGCACTAGCAGCGCCAGTGGGGCCAGCACCCACGGGTGCGTAGCGATGCTGAACGTCGGCTGGGGGCCAGCCAGCTTGGCGTATACGATGCCGCCAATGAACACCAGCAGCAACGGCGTGGTGAGCCAGTAGGCAAAGTACTGCCAGCGCCTGGGCAGGACTGGGTGGCGCGCACTGCGGCAGACAAGTGGATAGCTGATGATGAGGTCGCGGATTCGCAGGTGGAAAGAGGAATGGTCGATCCGCCAGCCCAGCTCCAGCTTCATGCTGCGGCGGTCGCTGCCCAGCAGCGACCAGGCCGGCCAGTACGCCAGGCGGTACTTGCCAAGCTGGGGGTAGCGTGCATAGGCGTCTTCAGCCAGCACGTTCAGCAGCAGTCCGCCGTCCAGCAGCACCTCCCGCATCAGCTTGCGACAGTCGCCGATGATGCGCCGCCCGAGGGGGATGACCGGCGCCAGCCACAGACCGCCACACAGCGTCCCCACCAGCGCGCAACCCCAGGCCTGGGCCCGGTCGGCGGCCCCGTGCCACAGGAATACCAGCAGGCCGGCTCCAGCCGCCACCACCAGCGCGCTGAAGATCAGGCTCACTTGCCAGCCATTCATCGCCTCTCGCGGCAGGCGTGCGAGCAATTCCTCCGCACTGGTATTCCGACGGCGCGCCGGGCGAGGCTCCATGCGTGCATTATATAAGCGCGCGACAAACCAGCCCCGCCAGCGCCCGCTGATGCTATCATGCCTATCCAACCCAAGCGTGTCCTCATCAGGAGTCGCCCATGCCGCGCCTGCTGGCTTGCTGCACGATCGCCGCACTGCTGTGCGGCCTGCTCTTTCTGCCCTCCGCCGCCGATCAGCCTGAGCGACCCCTCAACGCGCGCTTCCCGGCGCTGTCGCCCGACGGCGCCACGCTGGTCTTCGAGTACTGGGGCGACCTGTGGGCCGCGCCGGTGGACGGCGCTGGCGTGGCGCGCAAGCTGACCTCCCACCTGGCCTACGACTGGCTGCCGCGCTATGCGCCCGACGGCAAGTCGCTGGCCTTCGTCTCCAACCGCGGCGGCAACGACGACGTGTGGGTGATGCCCGCGCAGGGGCCGGGCATCGGCGCGGGCGAGGCGGCGCGGGCGGTGACGGCGTTCTCCGGCGGCGATGGCCTGTGCGGCTGGAATCGCGACGGCAGCCGCATCATCTTCACTTCGAACCGCGGCCTGTGGTCCACCGACCTGTACACCGTGGACGCGGCGGCGACGCAGCCGCCGCGCCAGCTGACGAAGCTCGACCACTACAGCTCAACCCAGGCCGTGGAGCTGCCCGACGGCGGCTACGTTTACACCCGCGGCAACGCGCGCTGGTGGCGCAAGCGCTACCGCGGCACGGCGCAGTTCGACCTCTGGCGCCTCTATCCCAACGGCCACGCCGAGCGCCTGACCGACCATAACGGCAACGACGAGTGGCCGATGCTGTCGGCCGACGGCGCCACCGTGTACTACGTCTCCGACCAGGACGGCATCGACAACATCTGGGCGCTGAACCTGGCCAGCGGCGAGAAGCATCCGCTGACGGACTACCGCGAGGACGGCGTGCAGTGGCCGAGTATCGGCGCCGGCGGCAGGCAGATCGTCTACGAGTGGAACGGCGGGATCTGGCGCCTGCCCACCGCCGGCGGCCACCCGCAGCGCATCCCGCTGTCCATCGCCGGCGAGAGCCGCGACAACTGGCAGGTCAAGCAGCACTTCGACGAGGGCGCCGAGGAGTTCAGCGTCAGCCCGCACGGCAAGTACGTCGTGCTGGCGCACGCCGGCGACCTGTGGGCGATGAAGGACCCCGGCGCCTACAAGGATGACCAGAAGCCGGATCAGGATTTGGCGCGCGCCTGGCGGCTGACCAGCAGCGATGACGCGCGCGAGCGCCAGCCGGTGTTCGCCCCCGACAACCTGCACGTGGCCTACTGCAGCGATGCCGACGGCGACTACGAGATCTACCTGCAGGACCTCACCGACTTCTCGGTCAGGCAGCTGACGGATAACACCGTGGACGACTTAAGCCCGCAGTTCGAACCCGGCAACAGCGACGTGCTGTACCACTTCTCGGGCAACCGCACGCTGGTGAGACAGGATCTCAGGAGCGGCGAGACCAGGACCGTGGCCGAGGGCCGCTTCCGCGACGCCTTCGGCTATACCGACTACTCCGTCAGCCCCGACGGCAAGTGGGTGGCCTACGAGCAGGAGCTCGACGACTGGTCGCTGGAGGTGTTCATCCGCCCCAGCGACGGCAGCGGCGAGGCGGTCAACATCACGCGCGACCCGGAGTGGGACGGCGCGCCGCGCTGGAGCGCGGACGGCCGGCGGCTGATCTTCCGCAGCTCGCGCAGCGACAGGAACTCGCACGACGAGGGAGGCGGCGGCGGGCTGTACGTCGTCGACCTCAACCCCGAGGCCGAGAAGTACGACACGCAGTTCCTCTTCGAGGAGGACCGCAAGAAGCCCGAGGAGGAGAAGCCCAAGGAAGAGGATCAGGCCAAGGCTGACGGGACGATTCCCGGTAGCACGGACATCCTGTCCGTGTCTTCAGGAAATGATGACGGACAAGATGTCCGTCCCACCGAAGAAGCGAAACCAGCAGCTAACGAGGATGAGGACAAGGACAAGAAGGAGCCGCCCAAAGTGGTGATCGACTTTACAGACATCCACCTGCGCGCGCGCCGCGCCGCCAGCCAGAACCAAGTTGGCAACGCGCTGCTCAGCGCCGACGGCGAGTGGATCGTCTACGAGGGCCAGCCCGAGGGCCAGGGCTGGGGCATCTGGGCAGTGAAGGCCAAGGGCGGCGAGGAGCATCGCATCAACGACGGCGGCTGGCAGAATCCGCAGTGGGCCGCCGACGGCGGGCGGATCTACTACCAGACCGGCGGCACGCTGCGCTATATGAAATACAGCAACGGCAACAGCCAGGGCGTGGAGACGATCGCCGCGCACGGCGACTTCACGCTCGACCGGCGCCAGCGCTACCGGCAGATGTTCCGCGAGGGCTGGCACATCCTCGGCGAGACGTTCTACGACCCGCAGCTGCACGGCGTGGACTGGAACGCGGTGTACGCCAAGTATGCGCCCTACGTCGAGGAGATCGCCACGCCCGAGGAGTTCGAGCTGGTGTTCTCCGAGCTGCTGGGCGAGCTCAACGCCAGCCACCTCGGCATCACGATGGCCGAGCACAGCTTCAGCGTCGACGCGCCTGTGACCTGCCACCTCGGGCTGGAGTTCGCCGAGGACTACAGCGGGCCGGGGCTTAAGGTCAGCCACATCACGTACCGCGGGCCCTCCGATCAGCCCGGCATCGACGTGAAACCCGGCGACGTGCTGCTCAAGGTCGAGGAGCAATCCGTCGGCAAAGACATCATCTGGCAGCAGGTGCTCAACGACCGCCAGGGCCTCCCCACACGGCTGGCGTTTGAGCCGCGCGCGGCTGAGACTGAGTCGCAGGAGACTAAGCCCGCTGACGCGGCCGGTGGCACGGACATTCTGTCCGTGTCTTCAGGAAAAGATGACGGACAAAATGTCCGTCCCACCGAAGATGTCAGCCCCACCGGCAGCACGCGCGAGGTGGTGCTGAAACCGATCACTTACGGCGACTACCAGGAGCTGCTGTACCGCGAATGGGAGAAGGCCAACGAGGATCGCGTGAGCCAGCTGTCCGGCGGGCGCATCGGCTACATCCACATCCGCAGCATGAGCGGTGGCGAGCTGCACAAGTTCGAGCGCGAGTTCTACAGCGAGATGATGGACCGCAGCGCGCTGATTGTCGACGTGCGCTTCAACCCCGGCGGCTTCATCCACGAGCCGCTGTTCGACATGCTCGACCGCAATCCCTTCGGCTTCAACGCGCCACGCGGCGGCGAGAAGATCCGCCAGCCGGCGCGCGTCTTCGACAAGCCCAAGGCGCTGCTGATCAACGCGCGCAGCGGCAGCGACGCCGAGATCTTCCCCGCGGGCTGGCGCCAGCTCGGGCTGGGCCCGGTGATCGGCGTCGATACCTCAGGCCAGGTGATTGGCACCAGCGGCTTCCAGCTGATCGACGGCACCTGGGTGCGCTTGCCGATCGAGGGCTGGTGGGAGCTGTCCGGCCGCAACCTCGAAACCAGCGGCACGCCGCCGGACATCTACGTCGACGTGTCGCCCGACGAGCTGCGCAGCGGCACCGACGCGCAACTGGAGAAAGCCGTGGCCGTGCTGCTGGAGAAGCTGTAGAGCAAGCAGGTGAGCCAGACGTTATACTTTCAGCGGAGCAGCGATGGCTGAAGTCACCTTCTTAATCCACCGCGCCGAGGAAGGCGGTTACTGGGCCAGGGCCGAGAGCCTGTCGATCTTCACGCAGGCCGAGTCGCTGGATGAACTGGAGCGCAACATCCGCGAGGCGCTGCAGCTCTACTTCGAGGACCCCGCCAGCGAACTGCCGACGATCAGTTGGCGCTTCGTGCCCGATCAAGTCGCCGCATGACGCGCCTGCCGCGAGATGTCGACGGCCGCGAGCTGGCGCGCCGGCTTAAGGGCTTTGGCTATGCTGAGGTCGGCTGGAAGGGCAGTCACATGAAGTACGCGACGCAGCAGCGGGGCAGCCACACGGTAGTCATCCCCGACCATCATCCACTGAAGCTGGGCATGTTGCAGGCGATCCTCGCGGACGTCGCGCAACATTGTGGCCTAAGCGTCCAAGAGCTGCTGCAACAGCTCGAGCTGGCTTGAGAAATGCGGGTGTCCTGCTTGCCAGCCCCTACGGAGTGCTGCGCTTCAGCGCGATGAGCAGGCTGGCGATGTCGGCGGGCGTGACGCCGGGGACGCGGCCGGCCTGGCCCAGCGTGGCCGGGCGCACGCGGCTGAGGGATTCGCGCGTGGCCAGCAGCAGGCCGTGCACTGCGCTGTAGTCGAAGTCCGGCGGGATGGCGCGGTGCTCCTGGGCGGCGACGCGCTCGATCTCGGCGCGCGCGCGGCCGAGATAGCCCGCGTACTGCTTTTCCACGGCGACGTGCGCACTGGCTGCGCGGTCGAGGAATTCATCAACTTCAGCCACCAGGGCAACCGGCAGATCACCCGATTCCTGATCAGTGGGAGCGGCGGCACGCCGCCCATCTTCAACTCGACATTCCTGTGAAGACGGCGGCAAGCTGCCGCCGCCACTGCTTTCCTCGGCGACACGGCGGTCGCCGCTACCCCTGAATCCTGCATCCTGAATCCTGACTCCTTCCTTCTGCTGTGCATTCAGCGCCCATACTTTCTGGCGCAATGCCTCCAGCGCGCGGGCCTGCTGCGCCGTGAGCAGGCCGGCGTCGCGCGCGAGGGGGCCGAGGCGCAGCGCGGCATTGTCATGGCGCAGCAGCAGCCGGTACTCGGCGCGCGCCGTGAGCATGCGGTAAGGCTCCTGCGTGCCGCGCGTCGTCAGGTCGTTAAGCATCACGCCGATGTAGCTGTTCTCGCGGGACAAATCCAGCGGCGGGCGGCCGAGCAGGCTCAGCGCGGCGTTGGCGCCGGCGGCCAGCCCCTGCGCCGCGGCCTCCTCGTAGCCGCTGGTGCCGTTGAACTGCCCGGCGCAGTACAGCCCCGCGAGCTGCTTGCTCTGCAGCGCCCAGTCGAGATCGAGCGGGTTGAGCGCGTCGTACTCCACGGCGTAGCCGGGACGCCTGACCTTCGCATGTTCCAGGCCGGGGATCGTCGCCAGGAACGCGAGCTGCGCCTGAAGCGGCAGCGAGGTGGACAGCCCCTGCAGGTACAGCAGGTCGGTGTCCAGCCCGTCGGGCTCGATGAACACCGGATGCCGCGGCGCAGCGGGGAAGCGGTACACCTTGTCCTCGATGCTCGGGCAGTAGCGCGGCCCACGGCCGCTGATCGCGCCGCTGTACAGCGCGCTCTCATGCTTGTGCGCGTCGATCACCGCTCGCGTCTGCTGCGTCGTCGCCGTGTGCCAGCAGGGCAGCAACCACGCCGGCAGCATGCTCGGCGCGTAGTTGCTGAACGCGTCGTAGCGCCATTCCGAGAGCTGCGGGCTGCAGGCCGTGTAGTCCACGCTGCCGCGCAGCACGCGCGGGCTGGTGCCGGTCTTCAGCCGCTGCAGCGCCAGTCCCAGCCGCTCCAGCGCCTCGCCCAGCGCGTCGGCACTGCCTTCGCCCCAGCGCCCGGCGCGGTGCGTACGGCTGCCGAGGTGGCAGACGCCGCGCGTGAATGTGCCGGGGCAGATGACGATGCGCGGCGCGGTGTACTCACGTCCGTCGGTGAGACGGATGCCGCCTACGTAGCGTAGGGGCGAAGCCATGCTTCGCCCGTCTTGGGCGGCGTGGGCGCCACACCCGTTGTCTTCATCGGGAAACGGCCTGGCTTGCTCGTCTCGATCGTCTGAAGAGCGGGCGAAGCATGGCTTCGCCCCTACTAAGATCTCCCCCGCTTCCCCCTCAACCAGCTCCAGCCCCGGCGTCGCTGCCAGCCGGCGGCGCATCTCGCGGCTGTACGCCTGGCGGTCGGACTGCGCGCGCAGCGCCTGCACGCTGGCGCCCTTGCCGGTGTTGAGCAGCCGCAGGTTGACGTAGGTGGCGTCGGTGACGGCGCCCTGCAGGCCGCCCAGCGCGTCGATCTCGCGCGTCAGGTGGCCCTTGGCCGGCCCGCCGATGCTGGGGTTGCAGCTCATGCGGGCAATGGCCTCAAGGCGCATCGTGACCAGCGCGACGCGCAGGCCCAGGCGCGCGGCAGCGTGCGCGGCCTCGCAGCCCGCGTGCCCCCCGCCCACCACGATGACGTCGTAATCGCTCATGTCTGGAATGCCGCGCATGCGCGGCAGGTGTTGGCTAGGATACTATGCTGTAACGAAACAGCAGCAGAACTCAGCCGATATGGGAATCCGCGATTGATTCGTATCCTTGCAGCTAAGCCGCTACACTCTGACCAGCACCTTGCCCGTTTCGCAGGTGGGCTCGGGCAGCGGCTCGCCATCTTCGATCAGCCCTTCCAGATGGAACTCCAGAGCTTCGCGAAACAGCACTTCCAACTCCTCGCGCGTCTCCGCCGCGGCCACGCAGCCAGGCACGTCGGGCGAATAAGCCGACCAGTTCTGCGGGCCTTTCTCGTAGACAACTGTATATTCGTGTTGCTTGCTCACTTGCCGCTCACTTCCGCAGTTCAATACCCGCCTGGCGCAGGATGCTGCGCAACGTATCGGGATGGAGATCCAATGATTCCTTTCCGGCGACCGTGACTTTGCCGGGCTTGATCGGATGTTTGAGCTGCCGGTGGCTTCCGCCATGGTGCCGGTAGACCACCCAGCCGTCTCTCGCCAGCAGTTTGAGCACGTCGCCTACTTTCATTGTAACTTCGTTAGAGGCCTTGCATCTTGACGAGGCGCGCGTACTCGCCGCCGCCGTTCTTCAGCAGCTCCTCGTGCGTGCCGCTCTCCACGATCCGCCCGTGCTTGAGCACGACGATGCGCCCGGCGTGGCGCACGGTGGACAGCCGGTGCGCCACGAGCAGCGTGGTGCGCCCGAACATCAGCTTGTTCAGCGCCCCCTGCACCGCCGCCTCGCTCACGCTGTCCAGCGCGCTGGTCGCCTCGTCGAGCAGCAGGATGCGCGGGTCGCGCAGCAGCGCGCGGGCAATGGCGATGCGCTGGCGCTGGCCGCCGGAGAGCGTCACGCCGCGCTCGCCGACCAGCGTGTCGTAGCCCTGCGGGAACTCCATGATGAAGCCGTGCGCGCCGGCGCTCGTCGCGGCGTCGATGATGTCGATCTCGTCGGCCTCGGGCGTGCCGTAGGCGATGTTGTCGCGCACCGTGCCGTGCACGAGGATTGTCTCCTGGCTGACGATGCCGATGTGGCTGCGCAGGCTGGCCAGCTTGAGGTCGCGGATGTCGATGCCGTCGAGCAGCACGCGGCCCTCCGTCGGCTCGTAGAACCGCGGCACGAGGTTGATCACGCTGCTCTTGCCGCTGCCGCTCTCGCCGACGAGCGCCACCACCTCGCCCGGCGGCACGTCGAGGTTGAAGCCGTCGAGCACCCAGGGCTCCTCGGGGCCGTAGCGCAGGCGCACGTTATCGAAGCGGATATAGCCGTCGGTGGTCGCCAGCTCGCGCGCGCCGGGCCGGTCCGTAATCTCGGACTTGGTTTCCAGCACCGAGAAGATCCGCACGCTGGCGGCCTCACCCGAGGCGAGGGTGAGCAGCAGGCGCGAGAGCTTGTTCAGCGGCGCCGCGACCATCGCGCCAAAGCCGGCAAAGGCCAGCAGCTCGCCGACGTTAATCTGCTCGCCGCTGACCAGCGCGCTGAAGCTCAGCATGCCGATAATCACAATCGGTGCGATGAAGCCGAGGAACTCGATCAGCGGCAGCAGCACAGCGCTGATCTTCACCTGGCCCAGTACGCGGCTGTAGGCCTCCTGGTTGCTTGAGCGGAAGCGGTCGAACTCGCTGTGCTCCAGCCCGAAGCTCTGCGCCAGGCGGATAGTGTTGATCCCCTCTGCCAGCTCCGAGGTCAGGTCACCCATCTGCAACTGTACGGCGTCGTTGATCCGCCGCACGCGGCGCTGCATCACGCGCAGCATCAGCGCCGCCAGCAGCGCGCAGACGGTGATCACAGCCGCCAGCTCCCAGCGCAGGTAATACACGCAAGCCACGCCGCCGATGACCTTTAGCGGCGCGACGAAGAAGTCCTCGCTGGAATGCAGAATAAAGTTCTGCAGCGTGACCACGTCGTTGGTCACCTTGCTCATCAGCTCGCCCTGACGCGCGTGGTCGAAGAAGCTGTAGCTCAGGCGCTGCAGATGCGAATACAGCTTATTGCGCAGGTCAGTGGCGATGCTGTAGGCCAGCGCCTGCGCGTTGTACATCCGCAGGAAGCCGGCGCCAGCGCGCAGCGTGATGATACCGACGATCAGCGCCAGCATCCACTTCAGCATCACGGCGTCGTGGTGTTCATTGACCACGGTGTCCAGGACGTAACGCAGAACAAGCGGCAGCGACAGCTCGGCGACAACCAGGATGGCGCTGCCGTAGAGCATGCGCGCGAACAGCTTACGCTGGCCCAGCACTAGGTCGAAGACGCGCTCCCACTCGCGCCGCGGGCCGATGGCAATCACTACCCCGGCAGCGATGAGCACCAGCGCCAACGCGAGCAGGATGATGCAGATGCGCTTCAGCGCGCCGTGGACCGCGGGATCCTGCCAGGGCCCCCAGTTGAGCAGCAGCCAGCTCAGGAGCGCTAGCACGATCGAGAGAGCTGCGAAGCCGCCCAGCGAGACCACCAGCACGCGGCGCGCGCCGCGGTGGCCCGCTCGCGGAGCTGCAGGAATGGCCGCGGACGCTGCGCTAGCCACGCCGCTCAACACCCTGATCCTTTGCGCTGCCGTTATCCTTGGCGCCGGCCGCGAGCTCCGCTTCCAGGCGCTCGATCATGCTTTTGAGCGTGGCCTTCGACTCCTCGGCCAGCTTCAGCAGCGCCTGCTGCTTCTCTTCCGTCAGGCCGGCCCAGTCCACGTCGTGCTCCCACACCGCCAGGCTGTCGCGCAGCGCGTCCAGCACGGCGCGCTTGCGCTCGGCTTCGCTCATCTGCTGGCCGAGCCAACTCGCCTGGTCAATCGCTCCGTTCCGGGAGTCCTGTCCCATGTGCAAAGAATATAGCAGGTGCGGCGGCTTAGCCGCTATACCGCCTGTCTCATTAGCCGTTTGGTGGCACGGGCGCCATCTCAGGTGGGGTGGACATCCTGTCCGCCGTCTTTCAGGCGCTCGGGTAGGCGGCGAGCCGCCGCCGTAGGGCGCGATGTGAATCGCGCCGCTCTTCTCTTCAATTACGAACAAAGGCAGCGATAGCTGCGCCAAGGACGGCGCGCATCACTGCGCGCCCTACGCCCGTCGCACGTCGCACTCCTGACTCCGGACCTCGGCCCACGGACTTCGGACTCTTGCTTTGAACCCTTCACTTTGCACTCTCGCTTGCGCCGCTTGCTGGGGTTGTGCTATCATTCTTGTTCCACTCGGCGCCCCGTGGGCGCAAAACGGGTGGGCCCGTCCCCCTTTTGCGGGGCCGGCAAGGGGCGTCACCTGGCAGCGTGCGGCGTGCGGCCGCCGCTGGCAAGGGCGCCGCGGCTGGTCTGGTCCGTAAGGAAGGGGTACACCATACCGAGGGGTAACCATGGCGGAGCGAATCAGACAGTACGAATGCTGCGCGCTCTTCAGACCTGATCTGGAGCCGGAGAAGCTGGACGCGGAAGTCGAAGCGGTGCGCGCGCTGATCAGTGCGCGCGGCGGCGAGGTGGCCCGCGTCGACCGCTGGAACAAGCGCTACCTGGCCTATCCGATCAAGGACTACCACGAAGGCTACTACGTCGTCTACCGCTGGTTCAGCACGCCCGCGCTGCTGCCTGATCTGAGCTATCAGCTGCGCTTCAGCGAGGCCTGCCTGCGCCACCTGGTACTCGACTACACCGAGAAGGAACGTAAGAGGAGGAAGCGACTTGGGAAGGCTGAAGCCAACAAGGTTTAAGCAGCGCAAGGTCTGCGCGTTCACCGTCGATCCCGAGCTGCCGATCGACTACAAGGCCGTGGCGCTGCTGCGCAAGTTCATCAGCGACCGCGGCAAGATCCTGCCGCGCCGCCGTACCGGCACCTGCGCCAAGTACCAGCGTCCGCTGGCCAAGGCTATCAAGCAGGCGCGCTTTATGGCGCTGCTGCCTTACACCCGCCGCTAAGCGGCGCCGTGAGGGCTAACGGCAGCGGGCCGGGCGGCGGAATGCCGAGGCCCGCGCCGGACAACAAAGAGGGACTGACATGAAGGTCATACTACTGGACGATGTGAGCAATCTCGGCGAGGCCGGCAGCCTGGTCGAGGTGAAGAACGGCTACGCGCGCAACTTCCTCATCCCGCGCAAGCTGGCCTCGATGGCCACGCGCGACGCGCTCAACCGCGTCGAGCTGATCCGCCGCGCGGCGGAAGTCAAGCGCGCCCGCCGCATGGCCGAGGCTGCCGACAAGTTCACCGCCCTAGCCGCCAAGACGCTCACGATCCGCATGAAGGCCGGCACCCAGAGCCGCATTTTTGGCGCGGTGACGGCGACGATGATCGCCGAGGAAGTCGGCAAGCAGTTCGGCGTGGCCATCGACCGCCGCCACGTGATGCTCGACGAGCCGCTCAAGCACCTCGGCGACTACACCGTGCCGCTGCGCGCCAGCGCCGACGTGACCGGCGAGATCAAGGTCTCCATCGAGCCCGAGCTCAAGCCCGGCCAGAGTGCGCGCCGCAGTGCGACAGCCGCCGCCGCCGGCGGGCGCACCGCTGCGGCCGAGGCCGCGGAAGCAGCACCCGCAGCTGCCGCGGGCGATGAGGCGAGTGATGCGAAGGAAGCCGCCACCGCCGACGAGGCGCACGAGAAGTACGAAGACTACGAGAACAAGACTCCTGAAGAGCCCAAGCCCTAGGTAGTCCGGGCCTTCACCGTGGCGGCGACTCCCCACTGTGGCGGCGACTTCAGTCGCCGTCTTTGGTGGGATGGACATCCTGTTTGGTGGGGTGGACATCCTGTCCACCGTCCTTCCGGCATCCATGTCGGCGGCGCGCCGTCTGCGCTCCGGGCAAACGGCGCGCATCACTGCGCGCCCTACGCCCGCCGTGCTCTTGACTTCAGACTCCGGACTTCGGACTCTTGCTTTCCACTTTGCACTCTGCACTTTGCACTGCATCTTCGCCCCGCGCTAGACCCGATTCCAAAAAATCCGATTGGCCTTGCGGGAATTCGTGTATGTGATACAATAATTATGGAATTAGTGTAGTATGTACACTAATGAAGGGGCGCCGCCGGAAGCGCCCCTTCGAAGCGGAGTTCCCGATTCCGGCGGTGGAACACAGTGCGAGACGGGGCATTCCCGGCTGGCGCTGCGTACAAAGAGTGAACGTAACTGAGGAGCGCGCAGATGACGGTCAGCGTCACAACCGCAGTGAGGATAGAGTCGGAGCAGGCGATCGAGCGTGAGGCGCAGCGGCTGCGCGAACGGCTGAAGCCCGTCGGCTGGAGCCTGGGGGAATGCGAGCTGATCGCCCCCATGACGCTGGAGATCAACCGCCTGAAGCGCGAGCTCAACGCCGTCGTGCTGGCGCACAGCTATCAGACGCCGGACATCATCTACGGCATCGCCGACCACGTCGGCGACAGCCTGGCGCTGTCCCAGGAAGCCGGACACACCGACGCCGGCGTAATCGTGTTCTGCGGCGTGCGCTTCATGGCCGAGACAGCGAAGATCCTCAGCCCGCAGAAACGTGTGCTGCTGCCCGCGCCCGATGCCGGCTGCAGCCTCGCGGAGAGCATCAGCGCCGAGCAGGTGCGCCAGCTCAGGTTGCAGTACCCCGGCGTGCCCATCGTGTGCTACGTCAACACCAGCGCCGAAGTCAAGGCGGAGTGCGACGCCTGCTGCACCAGCGCCAACACGCTGGCCGTCGTCGAGGCGATGGAAGGCCCGCGCGTGATCTTCGTCCCCGACAAGCTGATGGCCGCTAACCTGCGCCCGCACTCCACGAAGGAGATCATCGGCTGGGACGGCACCTGCATCGTGCATGAGCACTTCGGCAAGACCGAGATCATGGCGTTCAAGCGCCAGTACCCCGACGCCGCCGTGCTGGCGCATACCGAGTGCATCCCCGAAGTGGTGGGGATGGCCGACATGGCCGGCAGCACCAGCGGCATGGAGCGCTTCATCGCGCAGCACGAGGAGATCAAGCGCTACATGCTGGTCACCGAGTGCGGGATGACCGACAAGCTCAAGGCGCAGTTCCCCGACCGCGAGTTCGTCGGCAGCTGCGTGCTCTGCCCCTACATGAAGAAAACGGAACTGCGCAAGGTGCTGGGCGCGATGACCGAGCCCACCGAGGACCAGATCGTCACGCTGCCGCCGGACGTGATCGCCCGCGCCCGCCGCGCCATCGACCGCATGCTGGAGATCGGCAGAAGCGAAAGAATGAAGTAGAGCGCGCTGCATAGCGCGCCGAAGCTGCTCAGAGCGGTGCTGTAGGAGACGTGGAAGTAGCGGGCCCAGCGGCACGATTCACATCACGCCCTGCCAGAACCTACAACCTAGAACCGATAACCTGCTTCAGCGCAGCGGCGCGTCATCCGGCCAGACTTTATCCCCCAGCGTGGTGTCCCTGAATTGCGTATTGAGTGTTGCAGGCAACTGCGCCGCCTGCAGGAGCAGCTCCGTCTTTTCAGGAGTGAAATGCGCGCCGCAGATGGCGCATGAGCGCAGTCCAAGGTCACCCATGGTCAGTTCAGCATGACAGGATGGGCAGTGCGTGCCGGAGAGCCGTCGCCCCTCCACGACATGTCGTGCCTGCACCTCGAAGCTATCGTCGGCGGCCGGGGTGGGGAACAGCCCGATGGCGCACAAACTGCACCTGTCGCCTAAATAGTCTGCGGGGAGCGGCTTATCACATTGAATGCATCGCCGTACTAACATCTTGTATTCCCATATCCTACGGGCTTAACACATCACAACCAGCTGCTTTGGGCAGCTCCTTAACGGTAGGATTATAACACTTCACGGATAAATTGGTGAAAATTCGGTGCTTGACTTAAAAGGCAACTGCGCAGCGAGCGCAAGCGAAAGCCTGGAAATCCTGCTTAAGACTCTCTACTGGGCTAATCTGCTTTCGGCGCAGCCTGCTGCTTGCCGCTCTCCGGCTCGATGATCTCGTCGATCAGACCGAAGCGCTTGGCTTCCTCGGGCGTCATGAAGTGGTCGCGATCCGTATCCTTCTCCACCTGCTTGATCGGCTGGCCGGTGTGCTTGGCCAGGATCTCGTTCAGCCGCTTTTTCGTGAGCTGCATCTCGCGGGCGTGGATCTCGATGTCGCTGACCTGGCCGCGGAAGCCGCCCCAGGGCTGGTGGATCAGCAGCTTGGCGTTGGGCAGGGCGTAGCGCTTGCCCGGCGCCCCGCCGCACAGCAGCACGGCGCCCATGCTGGCCGCCAGGCCGACGCAGATCGTGCTCACCTGCGGCTTGATCAGCTGCATCGTGTCGTAGATCGCCAGCCCGTCGACGACGCTGCCGCCGGGGCTGTTGATGTAGATGTCGATGTCCTTGGTGCTGTCCTCCTTCTCCAGGAACAGCAGCTGGGCGATGATGGCATTGGCCACCGCGTCGTCGATCTCCGAACCAATGAACACGATGCGGTCTTTCAGCAAGCGGCTGTAGATGTCGTAGGCGCGCTCGCCGAAGTTGCTCTGCTCGATAACTACCGGGACGTAGTAGGGCATAACGGCTCCTCCAAAGGCAGCTATGCTACCACCCGCGGCGGCGATATGCTCTATCCTCCGGAACGTGGCTTGGCAGGCCGTATCTTGTCCCCGGAACGCGGACTGGTAATCCGCATTCCGTAGGGCGCGCTGTAGAGCGCGCCGCCTTCCGTGCAGCCATCCGCAACAGCATACCTCGTGGCGGCAGCGGCTCGCTGCCGTCCGAAATGCCGGTTGTGCACGGCGGCGGGCCGCCGCCGCCACTAATCCGTGGTAGCTGACTATGGCGCGATTCACATCGCGCCCTACAGCACTCCCGATGCCGCTTCGCCCGCACGGGGCGAGGGTTTACCCTCAGCCGCCTCCGGTGCGGCAGGCCGCCTGGTCCTTGGCGTAGTCCTTGCGCCAGGCCGCGTTGTCCTTCTCGCGCGCCTCGTTCTCGGCGGCGGCCTGCAGCGTCAGCTGCTCTTCCAGCTCGCCGAGGTCCTGCGGGTCGTGCACGATCACCCGGCCGTCGGGCGACCAGAAGGTGTAGTGCCAGCCGTCGGGCGCCTGGAGTTCGCGCCGCGTCATCGCCTTGTTGGGGGTGTACTCGATCGCGAACAGCCGCTCGTGGCGGATGCCGCTGGGCTGCTTGCGGTAGAAGAGATAGAGCGCGCGGTCGGATGTCGAGAGCAGGGTATAAGTCAGGTCCGGCGACACGGTGCGGCTCTTGAGTATCAGCGTGCCCCAGTCCACGATCTCGAAGTCGCCGACGTGCATGCCCTGCGGGTCGTGCACGCACAGCGTGTAAGCGCAGTCGACGCGGCACTGCCTGAGCCCGGACTTGGCGATCTTGGGCTGGAAAATATACGGCTGCGCTTTGATGGTGCAGAGGTCGAGCTGCACTTCCGTGCCCTGCGGCTGCTTGGGGTTGATCAGCTCCATCGCGCTGTCGCCCTGCGGCGAGTTGACATCGTAGTCCAGCTTCACGGCGTACTGCGCGCTCTTCACCGGCAGGGCCTCGTGAAGGTTGAGCGCCATTTCGGCCGGCGGCACGATCCTGGCGGCCGGCGGCGGGGGCGGCTTGGGACAGCCCGCGCAGCAGCTGGCCAGCGCCAGCCCCGCGACCAACCACAGCCTTAATCTCGACGCCACTGTCATCCCCGTAGTCATGCAGAAACTATACCGCCATCCCAGTAACGCCGCAAGCGTGCCGCGCGGGGCGATGCTTTGCAGAGCGCTACAATGCGCTGTATGAAGAAGCGGCAATTTAGCAAGCTGAAGCTGGGAACGCCGCGGCATGTGACCGCCGGCCTGGCCAACCATGAGCATCCCGCGCTGAGCCCCGACGGCCGGCTGCTGGCGTACTACGCCGGCCCCTACGGCTCGATCCAGGTGTTCGTCGCCGACCGCCGCGGCCGGCTGGCGCGCGTGGTCAGCCCGCTGTCCGGCAACAGCACGCAGCCCGCCTGGCACCCCGCGGGCGAGAGCGTGGCCTACCGCCACCAGCACGCCAACGATGCGAAGTGGGAGCTGTGGGAGACGGCGCTCTACGGTCCCGGCACGCAGCCGCGCTGCCTGCTGGCCAACGACCAGTGGCACTACAAGCATCCCTACTACGATCCGACCGGCGCGTACCTGACCTACTTCACCGACGAGGACAGCACCGGCGTCTACCACATCTGGCTGTGGCACCTGGCCAGCGGGCAGAAGCTGCAGCTGACCTTCGGCGACACGCAGATGCACTGCCACCCGGTGTTCAGCCCCGACGGCAAGCGTATCGTCTACCACGCCTACCGCGGCACGGACGAGAGCGTGCTGCCGGGCGTGACGAACCTCTACGAGCTGGACATCGCCAGCGGGCAGACGCGCGAGCTGACCGGCGGCGAGGACCAGTACAAGCACCCGTTCTACCTCGACGACGGCGTGATCACCTTCCACCACGAGAGCAACGAAGACGGACGGCGCTGGCTGTGCGCGATGCACCTGAAGTCCGGCGAGATTGTCCGGCTGACCAGCGGCAAAAGCAACGACAAGCACCCCTTCCCCTTCGTCAGCGCCAAGGGCCGCCTGCACCTGGCCTGGAGCTCCAAGAAGCTCGGCCCCGAGCTGCCCGAGGAGCCCATCGACTACGACATTTTCATCGCCCGGCTGAAGGCGTAGGGCCATCCCTGCGCGCTGAGAACTGCTTCGCAGATGAGCGATCAGGCTGTGCCGGTTCGTGGTGTCTGGCTAGGGCTGGACCGTCACGTCCAACGCTGCCGTGACGAAGTGCCCGTGGCCGTCATCTACATATACGGTAAATGGGATTATCGTATCTGCGGTTACATCGGGGACCTCGAAAGCAGCATCACCCGGCGAGTTCTCTATTACGAATCCCGCGTAATCGAACCAGCTGTAGGTGTAGGTCAGCGCGTCGCCATCAAGGTCCGTGGCCGTCGTCGTCACCGTGGCGGTCCCGCCGGATGGCACGGGATTCGGTACGATAGTGAATTCACTGATCGTTGGCGCGCTGTTCCCCGCCTCGGGGGCCTTGATAACCAGGTCTTCCGTAAACGAATCCTGGCCGCCGTTGCCGTCGTTCACCATGAACGTGAGCGTCACCGTCTCGTCGGCGGTTACATCAGGCGCGATCAGGAGCATCCATGTGGGATGAGTAGGGCTGGGTGACGCCGACACATTGCCATCTGAAGCCCCGAATGAGTACACCAGCGCATCGCCGTCAGGGTCTGTAGCAGCGACGACAAACAGGCCGAGGCTCCCCGAGGCCAGCGGATGAGCGCACCAGTCGGTGACGTTGGTGATCGTCGGGGCCTGGTTAACGGGCGGAGTGCCGCCGCCGCCATTACATCCTGCCGCAACGCTGATCGTTGCCAGCAGCACGATCAGAACGGTCAGAGCACGCGAACTAGCCACAATACCACCTCCGAAAACAGTGGTTGGATTCTAGCACCGCGGACCCAGAAACGCGTCGATCCCGCGGCATCGGCGTGCATGCAGTGGGACCAGACTCCGTGTCGGTTGGCCCTCGACGATATGCGGTAAGGCTACGCCTCGTCCGCCATTTCGCAGACGACGGCGAGCGGGCTGCGCTCGAGGCTGGCCGCGAACTCCGGCGCGGCGCCGTCCGCCAGCTCAAAGGCTGCGGCGTTGGCCGTCGCTAACAGGTCACCCATCACGGATGCCAGCTGCGCGCTGTAGGCGTCGTCCTTCCACTGCTCGGTGCGGTAGGCGAGGATGCGCGTGACAGGCTTCTTCACCGAGACGTTGGCCTGGCTCTTGAACTTGCGCACCAGCGCCAGCGTATCCACCAGCGCACTGCCGGCGGCCTGTGCCGCCTCATCCGCGGGCAGCGCCGCACTGTCCGGCCAGGACTCCTCATGGATGCTGCGTAGGCCGCTCCACTGGGCGAAGTACCAGCTCCAGCATTCCTCGCAGATGTGCGGCAGGAGCGGCGCGAACAGCTTAAGCACGGCGGACAGGCAGATGAACAGCGCCGCCTGCGCCGATGCCTTGAGCTCCTCGGGCGTGTAGGGATGCGCGCTGGCCGGCCCGTGCGCGTCGAGCGCCAGCGGCTCGCCATATAGGCGGCCCTTGGACAATTCGAGGTAGTTGTCGCAGAAGTCGGCCCAGAAGAAGTCCTCGGCGAGCTGCTTGGCGTCGCCGAACTCGTACTCCTCCTGCGCCTTGGTCGCCCGCGCGACCGTCTCGCTTAAGCGCGCCAGGATCCAGCGGTCCGTGGGATAGACGACAAGCGGGAGCAGCGCCTCTTCTGGTGGCACGGAATTCCTTTCTGGTGGCACGGACATTCTGTCCGTGTCCGGTAGCACGGACATCTTGTCCGTGTCTTCAGCAGAAGATGACGGACAACATGTCCGTCCCACCAAAGAAGCCTGCCCCACCAATGCCACCGGGTCGAACTCCAGCAGGTGCCGCAGCGCGAACTTGGTGGCGTTGAACAGCTTGGTGATCAGCCGCCGCCCGTCGCCCAAAAGCTTCTCGTCGTACAGCGTGTCCGTGCCCAGCTTGCAGCCGCTGCTCCAGTAGCGCAGGCCGTCAGCGGTGTACTTCTCCACCATCTGCGCGGGCGTCACCACGTGGCCCTTGGACTTGCTGATCTTCTTGTGGCCGGCGTCCTGCGCGTGCCCGCTGATCACGATGTCGCGCCAGGGCAGCGCCTGGCGCAGCTTCTGCTCATCCGTGATCAGGTGCCACTTGCCGTCCGCGCCCTGCTCGGAGCCGAAGTGGTACAGCGCTTTGGTGATCGTGTAGAACGCCCAGGTGCGGATGATGTCGTGCGCCTGCGGCCGCAGGTCGTAGGGGAAGAGCTGGTTGTGCCGCTGCAAAGTCTCAGCAACATCCAGCAATGGCGGCGGCAGCTCGAGTGGCGGCGGCAGATTCAGTGGCGGCGGCAGCTCGAGTGGCGGCGGATTGAGTGGCAACGGCAGCTTGCCGCCGTCTTCCATTGATTCACTGCGGCGGCTGGCAGCCGCCGCCACTGAATCAGGCTTAAGGCCGATGATCAGATGCGTGTTGAGCAGCGGCGTGACGCTGCTCGTGGCCCAGGTATCCATCACGTCGGGCTCGGGCGTGAATACCTTCTGAGGATCATAAGTTGATGCATCAACAGGAAGGTTCAAGGCTTTCGATATTCTCTCTGCTAAAGCAACAACTTCAACTTGCCCGGGTCTCGACGTAAGTGGGTCCACCGGTAGCGAATCTAATGTTGCTACAACCGGCTTGCCATCTAAGCCGTACCAAACTGGAAATGGCACCCCGTTGAAGCGTTGCCTGCTAATGCACCAATCCTGATTCAGGCCTTCCACCCAATGCTCGTAGCGCTTATACATCCACTCCGGGTGCCATCTCACCTTACGACCTTGTTCCATCAGCTCCTGCTTAAAATCCAGGATACGGATGTACCACTGTGGAGTAAGCAGAATTTCCATTCCCTTGCCGCCACGCTCGCTATGTCGCACGATGTGCATGATGTCACGCACTCCGCGCAATAGGCCTGCGCTCTGCAACTGCTCTCTGATCCACTGCTGGCTATCGTCCGTCTTTAGAGTTGCGGTGCTGCGCGCTAGTTCAGACGCTTTTTCCCATTTACGACTTGGCCAAACAACTGATAGGTATTTCTGCTTATCTGGATCGTAGCGTTCTCCTCGTATGAGGCAGTCCTGGTCAACCCTATCAGCGGTAACCAATGCTTCCCCAAAGCGCTCAGAGAAGTCGCCGATCTTGCCGTTCTTCTCAATAATTACGCGGTTTGGTAGGTTGAACTGCTCCCAGTGCTCGACGTCTTCCATGTCCCCAAAAGTGCAGCACATCAGGATGCCAGAGCCCTTCTCGGGGTCGGCCTTCTCTGAGGGCAGGATCGGCACCTCGACCTCGAACAGCGGCGTGATCGCCACCTTGCCGAACAGGTGCTTGTAGCGCTCGTCGTCGGGATGCGCGAACACCGCCACGCAGGCCGGGATCAGCTCGGGCCGCGTGGTGGCGATGATCAGTTCGCCGCGGACCGGCTGGCCCGGCCCGTCGGCCCACTTAAACACGATGTCGTGGAACTTGCCGGCGACTTCCTTGTCCTCGATCTCGGCCTGGGCGATGGCGGTCTGGTTTACCCAGTCCCATTGCGTCGGCGCAACCTTGCGGTAGACGTAGCCCTTGTTGTACAGGTCGATGAAGCTGGCCTGGCTGATGGCGCGGCTGCGCGCGTCGATCGTCGTATAGAACTGAGACCAGTCGCAACTGAGCGCCAGGCTCTCCCAGAGGTCCTTGAACTGCTGCTCGGCGTCGGCGAGGATCGGGCGGCACATCTCGATGAACGCCTCGCGGCCCACCTCGTGCGCGCGCTTGCCGGTGATGCGCTCGACGAGCCGCTCGCTGGGCAGGCCGTTGTCGTCGAAGCCGAAGGGGTAGAACACGTGCCTGCCGCGCATGCGCTGGTAGCGCACCGAGAAGTCCGTCTGCGTATAGCTGAAGACGTGGCCGATGTGCAGCGCGCCGGAGACCGTGGGGGGGGGCGTGTCCACGCTGAAGATCTCCTCGCGCTTGCGCACTGTGCCATCAGGGCGCGTCGCGCTGAAGTTGTAGACGCCGCACTCGCGCCAGTACTGCTGCCAGAAGCGCTCGCGCAGCAGGCCCTCGTAGCTCTTGGGCAAATCGTCGATGTTAATGACAGGTTGTGGGTATGGCATTGCACTCTCAGTTGAACAGCCGGGAATCGAGTCCCCAATTATAGCCACGCACGTCCCGCGGCGCCGGGCG
>Ga0315287_10001516_pt1 | contig 21502 bp, 23 predicted proteins | sample YL17G11_0_MG_FD_205037 | JGI IMG/M metagenome (GOLD analysis project Ga0315287, IMG submission 205037) | Sediment microbial communities from Yellowstone Lake, YNP, Wyoming, USA - YL17G11_0 | ecosystem: Environmental > Aquatic > Freshwater > Lake > Sediment | place: USA: Wyoming | collected...
TGCTTGCGGTGTTGGTCGATTGCCAGGTATAACATCTCTCGGTCCTCCTGTCTGTACTTTTGGTGGGTTCACACGAACTACACCGTAAATAGTACCAGGAGGACCGCTCTTTCATAGAATCAATTCTCTCGTCCTTCGCCCGGTTCCGGCCGCCCATTCGTCATGCATCATTCATCCTTCCCTGTGCTGGTGCTGCCAGCCCTCCTTCATAGCAGCCTGCCGATGGGATTTATAGGAGTCATGGGACTTATGGGAATCATAAATCCCATTTTTCCCATTGGTCCCATTCTCATGAAAGCTCATGGCTGGCCTCCCGTTTGTTTGGGTGGCGTCCCATCATTCCCCTTCTTCCCCTGATTCCCATTCCGCCATGCAAGCCGCGCGCGGGTCATGCGCTCGCGCAGGCCGCCGCCCTCCACGAAATCCTTCTCTAAACGGCGGAGTTGCTGGTCGAGCAGGTAGTTCGTCTGGTGAATCAGGCAGATGGCGATGTTGGCGATGACCTCCGGCGGGCGGGTCTCCACAAACTCCCGGTAAAGCTCATAGGTATGCGGTGTCTTGCGGCCAAGCCGCCGAACGAACTGTGCCTCTTTGGAGTCTTTGTCCCACATGGCGTGCTCGCGCACGCGGAGGTAGTCGCGGTAATCGGCGAGCAGTTCTTCCAGGCTGGCCCGGCCTACATTGGTGAGCTTGATTTCGGTTTCCTTGGAGGTGGTGGCGGCCTTGCTGCCCTCCAGGATATTTTGTTTCCCGGAGCGGGCGGACTGGATCATCTGGTCAACGGTGCGGTCGCCCTTGGAAAGATACTTATGCGCAAAGCGGAAGGTGATGTCATAGACAACCTCGGCCTTTTGGAAGGAGAAAAGCGTCTGATAATCTCCGCGCGGAGGCAGGATGCGCTCAAGTTCATAGGAGGCAGCGGAGGCATGAGAGGAATGGGAATCATGGGAAGAATCTTTCCCATCACTCACATTCTTCGCATTCTTCCCATCGTTCTTCATAGCAGCCCTCGGATGGTTTGCAGCGCCTTTGCGCTCTCAGCGTCCAACTTGGCGATTTCATCCATTATCTTTTGCGGGTTGCGGGCGAGGGGAGAAAGGACTCAGGGCGGGTCGGGGTCCTCACTCCGCGGCAGGTCGTCGAGCGATTGCAGGTTGAACAGCTTCAGGAAGCGGTCGGTGGTGAGGTAGTGGGGCGTGCGCCGCTTGGCGTCGGGACGCTCGATCCGCAATAGTCCGCGACGCACCAGGTGGGCCAGGACGTGGCTGCTGGGCTTGCCGCGCAGACGGCCGACCTTCTCGCCGGCGATCGGCTGTTGATAGGCCACCAGGGCCAGAACGTCGATGGCCGCCTGCGACAGCCGGGCCTCGCGGATGCGGCCGTAGAAACGGTTTCGCAGCGGGTGGTGCTCGCGGCGGAGTGTCAGCCGGCAGCCGTCGGCCTCGCCGGCGATTTCGTACGGGCAGTTGCCGGCCGCGTATCGCCGGTTCAGTTCGTCGATCAGCGGTGGGATCTCGTCGGCCTGCACGTCGCGCATCAACTCGGCCGCCCGGGCGACGCTCAGCGGCCGGTTCTCGCGATTGCCCACAAAGAGCATCGCCTCGAAAATGGTGCGGGGACTGATCGGGCAGGCGTCGTCCGGGTCGGGCTGGGGCGATTCGGCGACCGCCGCCACCGGACTGTCGGCCGCAACGGCTGCCGGCTCGGCCTCTTTCGGCGCCGTCGATTCGGCCGCTCGCCGCGGTTCGACTCCCATCACCTGGGCGAAGGCCGCGGCCAACTCGTCCAGCGAGATGCCTTGCGGCTGGGACTCAAAGGGTGGGTCGGGCGAGGGGGGCATTCCTACTTCCATCGCTTGGCCACTTCGGCCTTCATGAACTTCAGCCCGTCGGTGGCCAGTTGTCGCTCGCTCTGATACATCCGCCGCCAGATCTTGGTGGCGGGGACGAGCTTTTCCAGGGCCAGCCCAAAGGCCTCGATCACCAGCAGGTTGTCGTAGCCGATCTCCCGCAGCGTATCGAATGTTTCGGCCCAGCGGATGTTGCCCGTCCCGGGCGTGCTGCGATCGTTTTCAGAAATGTGGACGTGAGCGAGGCAGTCTTTCAACGCGCGGATCGCCGCCGGCGTGTTCTTCTCCTCGATGTGCGAGTGGAAGGTGTCGTACATCATTTTGCAGCGGGGATGGTTCACGTCGCGGCAGAAGCGGGCGCCGTCGGCGGCCGTGTTCAACAGGTAGCACTCGAAGCGGTTGAGGTATTCGAGCCCCAGCGTCACGCCGCACTTCTCGGCGTGCTCGGCCACCTGCCGCATGCTGTCGGCGGCCCAGCCCCATTCGTCCTTGGTGGGTCCGGCGCCGCTGAAGTATCCCAGGGCGGAATGATAGGGGCCGCCCAGGGCCTCGACGCCCGCCGCCTGGCAGCAATCCAGCGCGGCCTTGTTGGCATCGACGCCCTTGCGGCGCACCTTGGGGTCGGCGCTCATCGGGTTGTCGTCAACGCCGCGGACAGTGACGCCCGTGCGGGCCAGGCCGGCGTCGTCAAGATACTTGCCCCACTTGGCGTACTTGGGCACGTCAAGTTCAAAGATGGGCACCTCGACGGCGTCGAAGCCGATCTGCTTGATCTCATCCAGCACCGGCCGGACGCTCTCGGTGAGCGTGTCGGCCCAAAGCAACAGATTCATTCCGTAACGCATGTTGTGCTCCTCGGTTAGCGTTCAGTTGTCAGTTATTAGCTTGTACGGGGATACCCTCCAATAATTCAATCTTCCGCGATTCCACCAGTATCCGCGCGGCGGGCAGTATGGCGGCGAACCCGTCGGGCAGCGGGGCCAATTTCACACGCCGCATCACCTGGTTCAGTCGAACCATTAGTTTGTCATCTTCCAGGTAATTCCACAAGATACGCTCGCGGCAAAAGTGGCCAATCAACAGGGCGAGCCGCTCGGTGGGCTCGGCGGCCACGCAGTTGACCGCCGCCTCGACCCGCGCCGGATCGACCGACTCGAGCACGCGGTAGTAGGCCGCCAGTTGGGCCGGATTTTCGGCGATCAGTGCGGCGTCCAGCAGCAACTCGGTCAGCAGATGGCCGAGGAACGCCGGCCGAAGCCCGGTCTCGGCCGGCAAAACATCGCGGGCCCGGACGGTCAGCGCCAGCGAGGTTTCGGCAAACGCCCGGGTCTCGTGGAATCGGGCGTCGTCGCGGAGGTGCTGCAAGACCCCGCCGGCCACCTGGGCCACCCACGGCCGGGTGTCGTGCCGGAGGGCCTCGGCGTGCTTCGCCCGCAGCCGCACCCGCCGGTCGACGACCGTCAGCCAATCGGGCACGCCCGTGCCGGCCATGAAGTACGGCTGGTCGATAAACGGCCGGGCGTGTGCGAAGTAGTTCATGGCGTGGCCGGGCAACCAAGTCGGTGCGAGATTCAGGGAACGCTGTCCTCGAACGGCCCTGTGCTGAAGTTGCCCATGTCGTCGTAGTTCTCCGGGTTGTAGTCGGAGCCGGTCGGAAACATGACGCCCCAGCGCGTTTCTGGCGTTGCGCCCCAACGGCCATCCAGACCGAACGAGCGAATCTGGAAAGACTTGGGGTTCATGTACTCGGTTTTCTCGCCCGTGCTGAGTCGGGCATCTTGCATGGCCCCGGAGTTCCCGGCCGCCGCATACGCCTTGCCGGCATAACTGCCGTTCTCGGCGCGGAAGTAGATATAGCAGCCTTGCGACCGGTCGCCACGGTAATTCGGGGGATAGTACTTCGTGCCGACGTTGAAACTTAGACGTTGCGGATCGAAATCAAAAAACGGACCAATCCGGTCGTTGACCTTCTGGTCAAAGGGAGCTTGAGGGTTCGCGCTGAATCCGACCAGAGTTCCGTCGGCATTTCGCATTCCGCCAAGCCAAAACACTAATGCCGTCGCCGGGTTGTATTTCGCCGGGTCGAAATTTGCCGGGTCTCGGAACTCGACCGGATAGTTCGATTCGGGACATTTCGGAAACGCCTTAAGGAGAAACTTCTTGACCGCCGCCACCCGTTGCTCGTTCGTCTGTTCGCCGAAATCGGGCGGATACTCGCCGAAACGGTCCTTGAACCACTTGACGGCGGCGTCCAATTCGGAAATCTCGACCACATCGCGAACCCAGGGCGGATGCCTGGAGTGATGAAAAATGCGGGCAGTACGAGACAGCACGAACAGACCGCCAAGAAAAATGACCAGTACGATGACCGACAAGAGGATGTCCTGTCTTCGTATGCGAGAATCTGGTGCAGACATCAGCGCCGCTCCTTGGAATTAAGGGACAGCACAATGCACAATCGGCCCCGGCCCCGCGCGCAGCCGGTACAATCGCATTATATCACGTCAGCGACGTACCGTTATGCTGTTGCCGGGGTTGCCGAAACGCGAATGAAACGACGTCCTCATCGGCAGTTCGTAAATCGCAACAGTTCCGCCGGCATCGCCGGCGTGGCGCCGTGTTGGCTGCACACGTAGCAGGCCACGCGATTGGCGTGGCGGTTGATGGCGTCGAGGTCCAATCCCGCCAGCAGTCCCATCGCCAGCACGGCGGTGAAGGCGTCGCCGGCGCCCACGGTGTCGGCGATTTCCACCGGCAATCCCGGCTGAATGGACTGCCGCTCGGGCGAGAACAACAGCGATCCGGCGCCGCCCTTGGTCAGCGCGATCAGGCTCAAGCTGAAGCGGCGGCAGAGCGTGCCCAGGATTCCCTCGCTCGTGCCCTCGATCGACAGCAGCCGGGCCACCACGGGCAATTCCTCGTCGTTGAGCTTCAGCACCGTCGCCCAAGTGAGTCCCGGCTCGATGGTATCGACGTTGAAGTAGTGCTGCCGCAGGTTGACGTCGAAGATCCGCAGGCAGTCTTCGCGCGTGGCGGCGACGAAATCGCGGATCGCGGCGCGCGACACGGCCGACCGCTGCGCCAGCGAGCCGAAGCACACGGCGTCGGCCGTTTCGGCCAGGCCCAACATTGCCGGCCGCGGGTGGATGAAGTCCCAGGCGACGTTCTCGTGGATCACGTACTGCGGCTTGCCGTCGGCATCGAGCGCGACCGACACCGTGCCGGTGGGATGCTCGTCATCGACGGCAACGTGATCCCGGTTGAGATGCAACGCGTCGAGTCGTGCGAGAATCTCGTCGCCGAGATCATCCGCGCCGACGCAACTGACGACATAGGCCGCGGTGCCGAGCGCCTGGGCGTGATAGGCGAAGTTCGCCGGCGCCCCGCCGAGTTGCTTGCCGCCGGGCAAGAGGTCCCAGAGTACCTCGCCCAAGCCAACGACAACGGGATGCGATTTGGGTTGCATGGATGCCGGCCGTCCTGGACTGTCGGAAGAGTCACACGAGTAGGTTATGCTTCAGCATAACATCTTTGCCAATAGATTGTTCCGTTATGCTGAAGCATAACCTACTGGCCCCCCCAACCAATCATTCTAGGATTGACAAAACACTACGGCTGAGCCAACTCGTACAGTCCGCCGCCGCCTCGCTTGAGTTTGCCCTGCCGCGCCAGTTCTTCCCAGACGGCCGGCGGATACTGGTCGGGCGGCGTGATGGCCACGATGCCCGACGGGCGGCCGCTGCTCATCGGCCCCACGCCCAGCCGCGACTGGTCGTCCAGGCAGGTCAGTTTCATACGCTTCTTGAATGCCTTCAGCGCCGCCTTGAGTTCCTGCTGGCTGGAGATCGGCGGCTGCGGCACGTCGGGCGCGGACATCAGAGGCTCCTTGGAATGTTGGTTATCGTCTCCGTGATCCATCTCAAGTTTCACAATCACAATCCGGCCGCCGCCAACCGACACATGCCTTCCGCCGTGCTGATCGCCGGCTCGTAGCCCAAGTCCTGGCGGGCGCGGGCGATGTTGAAGTAGTGCGACCTGGCCAGTTGGGCCGCCAGGAATCGGGTCATCGGCGGCTCGCCGGGCAGTCGAAGCGCACTATAGACGGTTTCGCAGGCCGCGCCAATCGCCCAGGCCGCCGGCAGCCAGATCGAGTTGCGCACCGGCGGCAGTTTGGCCAAGGCAAGAATCGCGTTGATCCAATCCCAGCAATTGACCGGCTCTCCCTGCGTGATGAAGTACGCCCGGCCTGCCGCCGGCGAACCGGGCTTCAAGGCATCCGCCGCCAGCAGATGGGCCGCCGCCGCGTTCTCGACGTAGACCGTGTCGATCAGGTTCGCGCCGTCGCCTACGCGCCGCAGCCGCCCGGCGCGGGCGCGGGCCAGCAGCCGCGGGATCAAATGCCGGTCGCGCGGCCCCCAAATCAAGTGCGGCCGAAGCGAGCAGGTCAGCAGCCCGCCGGTGCCGTTGGACGCCAAGACGTGCTGTTCGGCCAGCGCCTTCGAGTGCGGGTAATGGGCCAGCCAACGCTGGGGATACGGCGCCGATTCGTCCACGCCCTGCTGGCTGTGGCCATCGAACGTGACGCTCGGGCTGCTGGTATACACCAGCCGGGGCACGCCGTGTGTGAGGCAGCCTTCGACGACGTGCCGCGTGCCGAGGGTGTTGATCTCGAAGTAATGTTTCCACGGGCCGCCGATGCCCGCCACACCGCCCGCGTGATACACAACGTCCATGCCCCGGCACGCGGCCGCCACCGCGGCCGGATCGCGGAGATCGCCCTGAACGGACTGCACGTTCAAGGCGTCGAGTTCGCGATACGCCGCTCGGCAGAACGCCCGCACCCGCTCGCCCCGGGCGATCAACTGCTCGACGATATACAGGCCCAGAAAGCCGCCTGCGCCGGTGACCAATGCGTTCACAGAAGTTCCTTTTGCCACTCACTCTCAGTCGCGATTCTCGTTGGCTGGAAAATAGTTCTGACCCCTTTTTGCGTTCTTTTTTGCGTTCAGCGAAAGATGTGGTACGTTTCCATCAAATAAGTGGTGACCACAGCCATCCAAATCGGAGAAGTCATTATGGCGACCTTCATCAGCAAGGATAGTTGCGGCTCGGGCCGTCGAGCAAACTGGTAGAACACATACAAGCGGGCAAAAAGAAAAACATCCACAGCAAAATAGAGGCGTTGCATCGTACACAACCACACGCCACCATCCCCAGGAGCCAGGAGGGCAGCACCAACCAACTGAATCAGCAAGAGCCATACGAGCAGTCCTGCAATCTTCGATGATTGCCTGTAGGCAAGTATGGAAACAACTATGAGTAGGGCGAGAAGTCCTACGCCGAACGCCACTTCTCCAAGTACTTTCGCCGCACTGAGCAACGCCGCCACGATGGCGGTGAATATAAAGAGACTACGAAGCGAGAACTGCCACGGTTGCTCGCCTCTGGACGAAGTGCCGAGTACCTGATCGTTTTGTGACAAGTCTTCCGAGGCCATTAGCGTGCCGAATCCTTCTGCGAGTTTCTTCCTAATAAGCTCCGGGAGGAAAACGGCGCAGAACAATTTATTCTCATCGCGCGAGTCCTGTTGAATTGGAGAGTAGTTCTGACGCCTTTTCTCCCCCGGGTTGGTTAGGACCCCCGCCAGCTTGCCTGGCGGGTGAACGAGTTTGAAGGCTAGCAACCGGCCGAGAGTTCCTTGCGACCCCTGCCGGCTTGTCCGGCAGGTAAAGGAGTTTGTGCGGCCCGCTGCGGGCGAGCCGAGGAAACTTCCTCACCTGCCAGACAAGCTGGCAGGGGCCGGGGAATACGCCGCTTCCCGCTCTAGCCCAGCAAACTTGTTCACTTGCCGGACGAGCCGGCAGGGGTGCCCAAACCCGATCTCCTTGCTAAAAGTCTCAGTTCTCTCCTCATCACGCCCCTTCAACATGACTATACCCTCTCGGAAGCTGTTGTAGGAGGCGACTCCAACACGAGTGCAATTTTCATGGCTTTCTATCCAAAAGCCGCATGAGTCCGATGAAATCATCTTCCGACCAACCGGCGGCCATTCCTTGGTCGTAGGCTTTCTTGAGGTGCTCGGTTTGTCCGAGGGGGAGCGAGAGATCGTTCGCCGTCTCCAGCGCCAGGCGGAGGTCTTTGGCCATGTGCTTCAGCGAAAACTGCGGGCCGTAATCAGGCCCTCGAAGCTGTGGCTCCTTGAGATCGGACAGGCCGGAACGGGCCGCATTGCGCGACAGGGCCTGGAAATAGGTCTCATCCGAAATGCCCGCGGCGCGGCACAGGGCCAGGCTCTCGCATAAGGCTTGGGCAAGGCCGGCGATGTGCATGTTCATCGCCAGCTTGAGTGTGGAGGCCGTTCCCAGCGGGCCGATGTGCAGGATCGCGCTCGATAGGGGCGCCAGGATTGGCCGCGCCTTTTCGACGACAGCCGGCTCCCCGCCCAAGTAATAGACGGTTTGCCGCTGTTGGGCTGCCAGTTTGCTGCCCGTAAAAGGCGCTTCCAAGAACAGCGCTCCGGTTCTCTGCACCTGCTGGGCGAACCGCAGCGTCCATTTTGCCGAGATCGTGCTCGACTGGATAACGATCTGCCCCGGCCCGAGTTTCGATTCGATCTGATCCAGCACGAATTGCACGGCGGGCGGGTCGGCGACGACCACAAAGATCGCCTCCGTGGCTTCGACGGCCTCATGGATCGAGGCGTGGAAGTTTGGAAAATCCTTGGGCGTCCGGTTCCAACAGCGCACCGCATGGCCGTCGGCGATCAGGTTCTTCGCCCAGGCGCTTCCGATGATTCCCAAACCTAACATCGAGATATTCACAATCGGCCACCCCGTCCATTCTTTTGAAGCGTCTAATAAAAAGGGGACAGGCACCTCGCCCGGCCCGTTCTTGGCGGTTGAACCGCTGTTTGGCTCGGAGCCAGTCCCCTTTTTGTTAGACGCACTTAGTCTTTTGGCACATCGTCGGGGTCAATGCCGAAATCGCTCTCGGGCGTGCCGGGGCGCGGCGCGGGCCGCTCTTTCTTTGGGGGCGGAGCGGCCGGCGGGGCGGTTTCCGGCGGCTTGGCGGGCGAGCTCTCCACGGCTGCCGCCGCGCCGGTAATCATTTTGACCGGAATCTTGAGGTTCGCCGTTCCGACCTTCCCGAAGGCCGTGGCCGAGAGTTCCAACCGCAGAAACTTCACCTTACGGCCCGGCGCCTCAAAGGCCAACACGTCCTTGGTCAACTCGCACGGCTTGACCGTGACGGGCAGAGGCTTTACGAGGAAGGCCGTGGTGTCGATGGGCTGTGCGGGATAGCTCTTGCCCTGGTCATCCGTCATCACCACGCCCTTTTGTGCGGCCTCGCGGCTCCATCCGGCGAACTCCATTTTGTACAGCCGGCTGGGGTTCTTCACTTGAAGCGTGACGATCAGCAGGTCGCCGCCGCCGGCGCCGGCCTTGCCAGGCTTCAGGGCGGCCGAGAGGACTTGGACGGGAATGTCGCTGACCACGGCCGGCGACATCGACGCGTCCACCCACTTGCCGTCGTCCGCCTTGTCTGCCGGTTTCTCAGGCGGCTTCTCGTTCTTCTCGTCCGGTTGGGCGTCTTCCGGCTTGTCCGTCGGCTTCACCTTGCCGCCGTCGTCCGCGGCAGGCTTCTTCGACTCGCCGGAAGCCGCCCGATCGCCTCTTTTGCGGGTGTCCGAAGCGTCGGACTTCTCGCCGGTCGATTCGGCTGAGGCCGCCTTCTTAAGTTTATCGGTCAGTCCGCCGCCGACCCCACCAACCTTGACTGGTTCACTAAAGGCCAAGATGATTCCGGCGATCGCCAACCCAACGACCACGAGTACCAGCGAACCGGCCAGCAGTTGCTGTTGCTGTTGCTTCCGCTTGGCATGGGCCCACGCGGCGATGCTCTTGCCGCCGTGTGCCGGAGGCGCGTAACTGTGGCCGGTGGGTTCGCTGTCGAAGTCAAACATCGGCGCCCCCGTAACATCCGGGAACTCCGGCGTCGAAGCCGGCGGCGGCGCATCGGGCGGCTGTTGGGCAGCCTGGGCCCTCGGCAACACGATGGGCCGCGCCACGCGCGGCACAGCCGGCGGCGACGGATGCGCCGCTGGTGGCGATGATGGATGAGGCGGCTGGGTAGCGGCAGCGGGCTGATATTCCGCAGTCGTCTGCGCAGCGTCCTGCCGGGGCGGGAAGAGCCCTTTCACCTGACCGGACGGAACCCACTTGCCCGCGGCGCCTTGGCGCACGCAGTCGCTTGGCAGAATCTGCCCTTTGGCCGCCATCGTCTTGAGTTGGTGCGATGAGAGCGGCCCGAGTTCCCTGCCCGCGATCTCACAGAACCAGTCGTCGGCCATGATACCGCCTCGCCATTCCAACTCTCCAGTATACCAACACTTAGCTACTCATTCCAGAGTTGCCGGCCGGCCCAGGCGGCCAGCTTTTCGCGGAAGATCTTGGCGTTATGCCTTATATCGACCGGGAAACCAGAGTGAAACAGGAACGTGACGATCCCCTCGGTCAGCGGACTGCTCGCCCCAAGTTGCCGGACTTCGGCCAATAGGGCCTCCTTCGCCTTGCGGTCGCGGGGCGTTTGCCCCCGGTTTGGCTCCAGCACAATCACCGGACGCTGCCGCCCAACAGGGCCGACCCCCACCAGGGCGCTGCGGCGGATGGCCGGATGCCGGTTGAAAATCGCCTCGCAACGGATCGGATACATCGGACCATCCGACGTGAGAACCCGATGGGCCACCCGCCCACAAAACCAAAACCGATCGAGAGCATCCAGGTAGCCGGTGTCGCCCATTCGGTGCCAGGTCCCCGCATCGTCGGGTATCTTCCCCAGACTATTCGACTCCACCCGAGTGACATATTCCCGCGTAACCTGAGGGCCGCGCACGATAAGCTCGCCGATCTGGCCGACGGGCAGTTCCTCAACCTCGGCCGGCGAACGGATGGGGCCATCGACGATGCGGATGACCTTCCAGCGGATGCCTGGAAACCTTCGCCCCACACACACGCCCGCGCCCGAGCGGGTTTGTTCGGCCGTGCCTGGCGCCGAGGGGGATAGTCCCATTTTCGCCAACCAACCCTTCGGGTCGGTGCCCGGAAAATTGGGCACCGAGGGGGACAGTCCCATTTTTGTCGGACAAAAATTGGGACAGTCCCCGAGCACCTCGCCGGCCGCAATCGAGGCGACCGGCAACGCTTCGGTGGCCCCGTAGGGCGTGTGGACCTCGCCCTCGGGGTGAATGCACGCCTTCATCTTTCGCAGCACGTCGGCGGGCACGGGCGCACCGGCGGAGAGCACCCGGCGGATCGTGGGCAGCCGAATCCCTCGCTGCTCGCAGTACTGGCCCACGCGGCTCCAAATGGCCGGCGAACCGAACGTCTGTGTGACGCTCCAATCGCGGATCGCCTCGACGATCTTCGCCGGATCGACCTGGGCGGGCCGCGAAGGATCCATGTCGGGGATCACTGCCGTCACGCCCATCGCACAGTTGAACAGACCGAACAACGGGAAGCCCGGCAAGTCGATCTCGCCCGGTCGGATGCCGTAGAAATCGCGAATCTGCTCGACCTGCGCGTCGAAATTGCCATGCGTGTAGTGTACGCCCTTAGGCGGGCCGGTGCTGCCGGTGGTGAAGATGATCGCGGCCGGCGTGTTGGCCGAGGCGGGCATGGCTTCAACATTACCGGGACTCGGGAACTCAAGGTCCTCGGAATGATCGCCGGCGGACAACAGCCGCCGGAGAAGTGCAACGCAAATTCCGGGGGCTGTTAGCCCCCGGCTATTTTTTGCCCCGCCGCGAAGCTTATTGAGCGTCACGCCGCCCCAAAACCACCGCCGCCCGACCGTCACGTTGAACCGGGCCTTGGGAAAGCGGCCGGGCAACAGCACGCGAACTGCGTGGACGATTGGGATGGCGACGAATCCTTCGGGCTGGGCGTCGGCCAGGCAACGGATCAGGTTCCGCCGCCCCATGCCCGGATCGATCAGGATCGCCACGACTCCCGCCTTAAGCAGCCCGAAAACTAGCGAGATGAAGTCGATCCCCGGCCGGACCAGCAGCGCCAGCCTTGCGCCGGGCGGCACGCCCAGTTGACGCAGCCCCCGGGCGATTCGGTCGCTGTCCTGATCGAGTTCGCGGAAGGTAACGTGCCGATATTGCCGTTTGCCGTGAGCATCATAACCCAGCGGCTCGACCACCGCGACCGCGTCGGGCCGGGACTCGGCCATCGCGGAAAGACGCCGGGCGACATTGAGCGAAGTGTCCTTCATCGCCCCCTATCATGGCAATCGGATGCCGAGGGAGCAATGCCCCTTGAATTGTCCACCATTGTACTCGTCACGCTCCGCGTGACGCGATTTCCTCACGCGGAGCGTGAGGAGTACGGCGATTTCCTCACGCGGAGCGTGAGGAGTACGATGACGGCGGGCTTTCGCCGGCGGCTAGCGGCCGTTAAGCTGTGCTTATGGACCTAAGCTGGACAGGGATACTCTTGATCGCCGTGGGACTGTCGATGGACGCCTTCGCCGTGGCCATCGCCGCCGGGTTGGCCCTCGATACGGTCACGCCCCGGCACGTCTTCCGCCTTGGCTTTCACTTCGGGCTGTTCCAGTTCATGATGCCGATCATCGGCTGGCTGGCCGGCGCACAATTGGCCACCCACATCGCCGGCTACGACCACTGGCTGGCGTTCGCCTTGCTCGGCTGCGTCGGCGGCAAGATGCTCTGGGAAGCCTGCGGCACGAAAGAGGCCGGCGGCAATACCGATCCTACCCGCGGCGTCATGCTGCTGACCCTGTCGGTGGCCACCAGCATCGACGCGCTGGCGGTCGGCTTGAGTATGGCCTTTCTGGGAGTGGCCGTGTGGGGGCCCAGCGTGGTCATCGGGGTCGTCACCGCCACGCTGACCGCCGTGGGCATCAGCTTTGGCGGCCGCATCGGCTCGCGCTGGAGCCATTGGGCCGAAGCGGCCGGCGGCTGCGTCTTGATCCTCATCGGCGCCAGGCTGCTGCTGGGCCATCTCTGGGGTTAGGGCGTGTAAAAAAATAAGTCGGCGGTTTACACGTAGGACGGATTTCTAATCCGTCCAGTTTTCGGAGACGGATTAGGAAATCCGTCCTACTTTCCGGCGTTTTTTCTTCCCGGCGGCGGCAATCAGCGGCGTGGTAAGCTTCTCGTACAAGGCAAAGAGAAACTCCACGCGCTGCCGCTCGCTGGTGAAAGGCTGGGCGCGGTAGCAGCGGTCCACGGCGCGGTCGAGCGCGGCATGGGCCTTTACCAGCTTCGCCGGCATGGCCAGCGGATCGTAGAGGTCGGCCAGCTTGTCGCCCCTGCCCAAATATTCCGCGCGCACGTCCAACACGGCTTGCGCTGCCTTCTCGACCGCCTCCCGCTGCCTTTCGCTTGGCGACTGCGGCCAAGGGTAGTTGTTGTAAACGAGTCTGGCCGAGTAGCGGTAGCGCGATTCCAGTCGCCCACAAACCTGCCGCACCCACGCCATGTGCATGGCGGATGTCAGGACACCGAAATGATATACATTCGCTTCGCTGACGGTCAGCAACTCGGTGCTGGCGATCGTCTTGGAATCGAGGAACGCGATTGGCACGTAAGGACGCCGTTCAGAGGAGGTCTTGGGTATCGCAAGATATCGCCTTGTCGGTTGCCGAATCTCGCCAAACAGCGTCGGTTTCCGTGCAAGCTCCTTTGTAGTCTCGCGCTTGCTGCCTTTTCGGTGCCGACGAACGCCTTCAACCCGTTCCATGACTGTGGGCAGACCGCGAAGTTCGGCGCCCGAAGCATCGTTCAGCCACAAACACCAACGATCAATTCCGTTAATAAGGTCATCGGCGCTTAGAAAATGGCGCATAAATTTCTTGGCCCCGGGTTCCTTCTCAACCAATTCGGCTTTCTCTTCCCCCGTCAACAACAGGTGGCCTCCGTCATTTGGCATATTTCCAAACGCGATTTCGGGCGCGCCGCAGATATGCTCGGCACGAGACAGAATTACGATGTCATTCCCTTCGACCAAGTAGGGACTGATGTTTCGAGCATCGCTCACGGTAACCTTCTCCCCGCCGTTCTCGTAATCATAAATGCGCTTGTCCGCTGCATCGAGCCCAGCGAAGCCGATAATCACCACATGGACGTGCGCTTTACCCTTCGCCTCGCTCTCCCATGCAAAGGTGCGATGGGCAAAGTGAATCTTCAAGTGGTATCGCGTGAAAAGTTCTTTCCAGAGGACGCCAACCTGTTCGCCCTGCGAAATGGAATTGGTCGAAACGAAACCGACTACGATCTTCGTTCCTTGGATGTACTCGGCCGCTTTGAAATACCAACCGGTGACATAGTCGAGCAGGCCGCCACCCTTCACCTTGCCACAGACAAGGTCCATGTCGGCCTTCTGTTCGGGGGTGGCAAATTGCTTTCCCACGAACGGCGGATTGCCCAACACGTAGCTACATTGCTCGGGCGGGAGGATTTCCTTCCAATCGAGCCGCAGCGCGTTGTCGCAAATGATCGTAGGCGATTTCTTTAGCGGCAGCCGCACGAAGTAGTCGCCGAACGCCTCCGAGAGCTTCACGTTCATCTGGTGGTCCATCAGCCATAGAGCCACTTCCGCGATCCGCGCCGGCCATTCGCTGATCTCGATGCCGTAGAAAGCGTCCACGTCGATTAGCGAGAGGTTGTGAATGTCCAATTGTTTCTGCCCACGGTACAGCGCCGTCAACACCTCGATTTCCAGTAAGCGAAGCTCGCGGTAGGTGATGACCAGGAAGTTGCCGCAACCGCAGGCCGGGTCGAGGAATCGCAGAGCGGCAAGCTTCCGATGAAACTGTCTCAATTGGTTTTTGTTGCTCTTGATGCGTTCAAATTCGGCCCGCAGGTCGTCGAGAAACAATGGCCGAACGACTTTCAGAATGTCGCGCTCGCTGGTGTAGTGGCCGCCGATCTGGCGGCGCTCGCGCGGCTCCATCACGCCCTGAAACAGCGAGCCGAAAATGGCCGGCGAAATGCACGACCAGTCGAATCGCGTGCAGGCCAGCAGGCTGTTCCGCATATCGCGGTTGAGATCGGCAAAACCGAGCTTCTCCGCGAACAAATCGCCGTTGACGTAAGGAAACGCGACCAGCGTTTCGTCCAGGTTCTTCTGACGCTTCTCCGGCGGGGTGTTCAGCACGTCGAACAGCCTCGCCAGGTGAACCCCAAGATCGGAGCCGTCCGGCTTCGTGCGGTCCTCGATGTACAGTCGGAACGCCTCGCGTTCGAAGATGCCGGTATCTTCGGCAAACAGGCAGAAGAGAACCCGCACCAAGAAACGTTCGAGCTCGTGGCCCTTGTAGCCGCCCGCCTCCAGGGTGTCGTGAAGATCGTCCATGATCTTGACGGCCTGAAGGTTGATCGGGTCCTGGTCCTCGAAATGGTGTTGTTGGTAACCGGGGATGAAGGCAAAATGGTGGATATTCTTGTGCAACTCGTCGAGAGGGAGTTCGATGCTCTCAACGTGGTCCTGGTCGAACATCGGAAGTTGTTCTTGCTCCTCCGGCTCCAAATCATGCAGCGCGATCCGGGCGAAGTCGCTAATGATGACGTAGCGCGGGACTTCGTCTTGGCGGCCTTCGCGGACGAGGTCTTGAATGTAGTGGAATGCTTGCGACTCGGCCTTGCCCAGGTCTTTGCCCAGGCTCTTATGCTCGACCAACAACATGTTGCGCCAGAAGAGGTCGATGTAGCCGTACTGACCGGAGATTTTCTTCACCGGCTCCTCAAAGGATGCCACCGTACGGCGGCGGATGCCGAAGACCGCAAAAAACTCGTTCCAGAACGTCTGCTTCTCGGCCCTCTCGCTCGTGGCGCCGGCCCAGTCGCGGGCGAAGCGGATGGCGTTCTGACGAATTTCGTTCCAGGAAATTGGCATGTAGATTGGATCCGCAACGGAAAGCGGGGGCCCAGTTCTCTTCTGGGCGGGAACATCGACCGGCCCGCAATATACGAACCAACACCGCCAGTGACAACCACCTGTCCCGTAACCCCGCACCCCCCGGTTGACCAGCGTGCAAATGCCACCCCAACATTGGCAACCCTACGAAGGGCGGCTGCCCCCTTTGACGATCCGCCCTGCACCGCGTACAAAGGGATATTCACTTCGATGCACGACGGCCTCCGATGAGAGGTCCCCGCAATGGGGGCCCGCGAACCTGGTCAGGGACGAAAGTCAGCAGCCATAAGCGGTCACCTTCAGGTGCGGTGGGCCTCTCATCGGGGGCCGTTGATAGGGTTCAGAGGTCAGGGTTCAGGGTTCGATAGCATGCGGCGCAAAGGGGACAGGTCCATGTTTTCGGCCAACCGTTTCTCGGCAAAATGCGTCTTCTCGCCGAAAAATGGACCAGTCCCCAATCCTGAACCCTGAACCCATGCTTCCGTATGTCTGAGACCACCCCTAGCCTTGAAGCGACAGACCCCGGCGGCGCCGCTCCGCGCCAATACGTCGTCGTCGCCCGGCGGTATCGGCCGCAGACGTTCGCCGAACTGATCGGGCAGGAGCACGTCGCCCAGGCGCTTTCCAACGCCATATCGAGCAACCGGGTGGGTCATGCTTATCTTTTCACCGGGGCGCGGGGCGTGGGCAAGACCTCGGCCGCGCGGATTCTGGCCAAGGCCCTGAACTGCGAAAAAGGCCCCGCCCCGGTGCCCTGCAACCAGTGCGACACCTGCCAAAGCATCAGCACGGGCGAAGACGTGGACGTGTTGGAGATCGACGGCGCCAGCAACCGCGGCATCGACGAAATCCGCCAATTGCGGCAGAACGTGAACATCCGGCCCAGCCGCTCCCGGTTCAAGATCTACATCATCGACGAAGTTCACATGCTCACCCGCGAGGCGTTCAACGCCTTGCTGAAGACCCTGGAGGAGCCGCCGGAACACGTCAAGTTCATCTTCTGCACGACCGAGCCGACCAAAATCCCCATCACCATCCTGTCGCGGTGCCAGCGGTTCGATTTTGCGGGCATTCTGACGGGCTCGATCTGCCAGCGGCTGCGGCAGATCGTCGCCGCCGAGGGCGTTGAGGCCGAAACGGCGGCCCTGGAGGTCCTCGCCCGCCGCGCCGCCGGCTCGATGCGCGACAGCCAGTCGCTGTTGGAGCAGTTGCTGGCCTTCTCGCCCGGCCGAATCACGCTGGCCGACGTTCACGGCATGTTGGGCACCGCCGGCGACGAGCGGCTGTCCGGGCTGGTGGGCTGCCTGGTTCGCCGCGACGCCGCCGGAGCGTTGGCCGAGTTCGACGCCGCCTTGAACTCCGGCGTCGACGCCCCCCAGTTGTTGGAGCAACTCTTCGGCTACCTGCGCGACTGCATGGCGGCGGCGGTCGGCTGCCCGGGCGAGTCGTTTCTGTATACCTCGCCGTCCGGGGCGCAACAGGTGGTCGAAGCGGGCAAGCAACTGGGCCTGAACACCGTGCTGGCGGCGATGCAGGTCCTCGATCAGGCCCTTTCCCGTATGCGATACAGCACGCAAGGCCGGATCATTGCCGAATTGGCCCTGGTGCGGATCGGCCGCCTGGAAGAGTTGGACGAACTGTCCAACCTGATCGCCCAATTGGAGTCGGGCGTTTCTTCCGGACAGGGCAGCGGCGGGCGACCGACCGGCGCGTCGCCGGCGGCCGGGCCGGGAACTGCTAAAAAAAAGTATGAACCTTCGTTAAACCGCTACCCGGAGGGCAGCCCGCACGCCGTAGCCCCCCCAGCGGACGAAGAATCGGCGGCGGTTCCGCCCACGCCGGCCGTGGAATTGACGGCGGAGAACGCCGCCGAGGTCTGGTCTGGGGCGCTCTCGCGGTTGTCGGGAATGATCGTCGAACAGGCCCGGCAGTTCGACTCGCTAGCAATTCCCGCGCCGAACCGTCTGGTCATTCGGTTCAAGCCCGGGTATGCTGTGTTCAAGTCGGCGTGCGAGCGGCCGGAACAGGTCGCACGGTTCGAGCAGGCGCTGGCGGAAGTGACCGGTCAGCGGGTTCGCGTCGAGTTTGCGATTAGCGAGGACAGCCCCGACGAATCGCAGCACGTGGCGTCCGCTCGGGCCGTTCCGCCGCATCAACGCCTGCTGGAAGCGATGAAACATCCGTTGGTGCAGCGGGCGGGCGAACTGTTCGGAGCCCAGCCGATGCGCGTCGACGAGCCGTCTTCGCGGGAGTAACCAACCATGTTCAAAGGACTGGCCAATCTCGGCACGCTGTTGAAGCAGGCCCAACAAATCGGCGGGCAGATGGGGCAGTTGACCGAGGAAATGAGAAAACGCCGCGTAACCGGTACGGCCGGCGGGGGGATGGTGGAAATCGAGGTCAACGGCCTGATGGAGGCGCTCCGCTGCCGCATCGACCCGCAGTTGTTTGCACAGAACGACCGTGAACTGCTGGAGGACCTGGTGGCGGCCGCCATCAATCAAGCCATCGCCAAAGGCAAGCAAATGCACGCCGACGCCGTGCGAGAGTTGACCGGCGGCCTGGCGCTTCCCGGGCTTGATGAAGCACTGGCCAAACTCACCGGCGACGCGCCGGTTGATGATGATGATATTGATGAGGACCTAAAGGGTTGACATGCCCGAACTGACGCAATCCGTCACGCGCCTGATCGACGAGTTCGCCAAGCTGCCCGGCATCGGCCGGAAGTCGGCCGAGCGGCTGGCGTACCACGTGCTGCGCGTACATCGCAACGAGGCCCTGGAACTGGCCGACGCGATTCGGGCCGTCAAAGACAATGTCCAATACTGCCGCAAGTGCTATAATTTGGCCGAGGAACAGGAGTGTTCGCTTTGCCGCGATCCCAGCCGGCAGCAGGACCTTTTGTGCGTCGTGGAACAACCCCGCGACCTGATTGCGCTGGAGCAATCGGGCGTTTACCGCGGCTTGTACCACGTGTTGTTGGGCAGGATTGCCCCGCTCGACGGCATCGGGCCGGAACAATTGACGATCGATGCCTTGGTCCGCCGCGTGCGTGCGGGAGCGTTTAAGGAAATCATCATGGCCACCAATCCCACCGTGGAGGGCGATGGCACCGCGTTGCACATTTCCAATCTGCTGGCGGGCTTGCCGGTCCGCATCACCCGGCTGGCGCGCGGCATTACCACCGGCAGCGTGTTGGAGTTCGCCAACAAGGAGATCCTTGCCGACGCCATGACCGGCCGGCAGACGTTTTAGCAGACTGTGTAATCCCTAGCGCTGCCTAGGGCCGCAACCGAAGGGGGTTCAGGGTTCAGGGTTCAGAGTTGGGCATCGGAATCTGAACCCTGAACCCTGAACCCTTGCGAAAACATGTGCGCACGGCGCGCAGAAATATCAACCTAAGACTCCAATCCCCAATCCCTCTCTATGCGACTTTCCCTCGGCCAAGATCTTCGACTCGTACAGAAGCAGGTGCTGGCGCCGCGGATGATCCAGTCGATGGAGATTCTGCAACTGCCGATCCTGGCGCTGCAGGAACGGATCGAGCAGGAGATGGAAGAGAACCCCGTGCTCGAGTTGGCCGAAGAGGAGTCGGACGTTGCGGTCGAAGAAGAAACGGAGACGGAAGACCGGAGCTCGCCCGACGCTCCGAGCGAGGAAGAGCGAGAACTGGTGATCGACGAGACCCACTCGAACGAGCAGGATTTCGAGCGGCTGATGAAGATGGACGAGGAGTGGCCCGACCACTTCGAGGAACTCTCTCATCCGTCTCGCGGCGAGATCGAAGAGGCCGGCGAGCGCAAGCTCGACGCCATGGCCAACATGGTCGCCCGGCCCCAATCGCTGCAAGACTACCTGCACGACCAATTGGGGTGGTTTGAGTTGGAGCCGGACCTGTGGGCGATGGCCGACCGGATCATCTACAACCTCGACACCAACGGCTACCTGCAAGGGCGGCTGGAAGACCTGTTGGGGCCCGATGCCAAGCCGGAGGATCTGGCGCTGGCCCAGCGGGCGCTGGCGATGGTGCAGAAGCTGGACCCGCCGGGCGTCGGCGCGCGCGACTTGCGCGAGTGCCTGCTGCTGCAACTCGTGCCCGGCATGACGCACTACCAGGAACTCAAAACCCTCGTTTCCAACCACCTGGAGGACCTGGAGCACAACCGCCTGCCGGTGATTTCGCGGCGCACGGGCTACTCGATCGAGTTGATCCAGAAGGTGCTCGAAGAGTTGCGCAAGCTGAACCCGAAGCCCGGCGCAGACTACAACGACGCCGCCGTTCCCCCGGTGACGCCCGACGTGTTCGTCGAACAAGACGAGAACGGGCGGTATCGGGTGCGGTTGGAGGACGGCCGGACGCCGACCCTGTTCATCAGCCCCTACTACCGCAAGCTTTTCCAGAGCGGCGACGCCACCGACGAAACCCGCGAGTACATCAAGCGGAAGATCAATTCCGCCCAGTGGTTGATCGACTCGATCGAGCAGCGCCGCGGCACGTTGACGAAGGTCGCCCAGGCAATCGTCGATTACCAGCACGAGTTTCTCAACAAGGGCCCGGAAGCCATCGAACCGCTGAAGATGCAGCAAATCGCCGACCAGGTGGGCGTTCACGTGACCACCGTGAGCCGGGCGGTCGACGATAAGTGGATTCAGACGCCGCGGGGCATCTTCCCGTTGCGACGCTTCTTCTGCGGCGGCACCACCGTCGCCGGCGGAGAGGAACTGGCCTGGGACGCCGTCCGGCAGAAGCTGCAAGAAATCGTCGACGGCGAAGACAAGCAACACCCGCTGAGCGACGATCAACTCGTGGCGAAACTCGCCGAGCACGGCATTACGGTCGCCCGACGCACCGTGACCAAGTACCGCCAGGCGATGGGCATCCTCAGCTCGCGCCAGCGGCGCAATTGGAGCGGGGAGAAGAAGGCGGAGTAATCGGTCCTTCGTGGACTTCGTGCCCTTCGTGGATCGCGTTGGTGTTGGTCAACAGGCCCCCGGTTTTTCCAATCCCCTGATCCTTCGCCCGGCTCCGGCCGCTCATTCATCATTCATCCTTCATCATTCATCATTCCCTCCGCCCGATCCTACCACACCGGCTGGCCCAATTTCAAGGGAAGTTTTTGGGTCACGCGGCAAGGATTTTCCCTTGCCGTACCGGCCTGGCATGGCAAACTGGGAAAACAAATCTTTGGCCGCCTGCGTCGCATGTGCTTATGCCGTAACCGGTTGAGCTTACCGCCGCACCGCCGGGGAAAAAAATCCTTTCGGAATCCCAAAATGGTCGTTGACAGGCCGGAAAAGTATGATAAGATGAAGCTCGTACGGTGAATGTTCCACCTGTACCGGTGACATACGCCTGCCGTGCAAAACGCAGAAACGGCGCTCTTGTTGGTACAACACTTGTGAGGCATCGAATCGTTAGGCAATAGCGCCGCTCGCCCGATGGGCGGCGCTGTTTGGCGCGATTGGTCTGCTGCACGCTCACGCTTCTGTGTACCGGCCGCATTTCTCTCGCGCCGAAAGACGCAATTCATTCGAAACGTGTGTGGCTGACGTGTGAGGACTTGTAGAAAACCGAATACCAAAAAACGGCTCTCCGCCAACTTTGGGGATTATTGTGGTTTGGGTCTTCCGAACGTGTGTAAGACACGGGCACGGAAGTGCTGAAAGTTGGTCATCCCAAAGGCCCGCCAGAGGATGGCACGTAATCCGTGAT
>Ga0315287_10001518_pt1 | contig 21488 bp, 21 predicted proteins | sample YL17G11_0_MG_FD_205037 | JGI IMG/M metagenome (GOLD analysis project Ga0315287, IMG submission 205037) | Sediment microbial communities from Yellowstone Lake, YNP, Wyoming, USA - YL17G11_0 | ecosystem: Environmental > Aquatic > Freshwater > Lake > Sediment | place: USA: Wyoming | collected...
GCTGCCCGCGTCCTTGAACTCCCCGCTCTTGATCACGCCCTGCTGGACTTTGAGCCATTTCATCAGCTCTTCGACATTGGTGGTCTGCATGATCACGCCGATGCTCCCGGTCAGGGTCGCCGGCGAGGCATAGATGTATTTGCAGGGCAGGCATATGTAATAGGCTCCGGAGGCCGCCAGCGATCCCATGGACGCGACCACCGGCTTCTTGTAGCGCTTCAATTCCTGGTAAATTTCCTGGGAGGGCACCGGGAGTCCGCCGGGGCTGTCCACGCGGAGCACTATGGCCTTGACTGACGAGTTGTCCTTGTAGGCCCTGAGGTCTTTGAGGAACTGTTCAGAGGATATGATTTCCCCTTCGACTTTCAGGATCGCGACCTTGGAGCCGAAAGACAAGCTCCCGGCCACGGCCTTGGCCTCGGGCTTTCCCGAGCTTTGTGTTATGACGACCAGGACCAGGAAAATGCCGAACAGCCCGGCCAGGATCAGAAGCCCGAAGCCGAGCGGACTCCTCTGATAGAATTTCAAACTGGGCTGCTGCTGGACTGGGCCTGGATTCATTTTTATTTCCCCGGTTTATCGTTCCCTTTTTTGGACTGGGCTTCCTTGTCCTTCTCACCGGTGAACAGTTCCCGTCCCTTGGCTTCCGCGAGTTTTTTCTGGATGATCTCCCCGAGTTTTGAGGTCCCGTCCCACTCGGTCGCGGCCTGGTAATGCTCGACCTGTTCTTTTTCCTCGGCCTGCGAGATGGCGCGGAGACTGAGCCGGATCCTTCTTTCCTTGGCGTCCACGCTCAGGACTTCCACCCGGACCTCCTGCCCGATCGTCACCACATCCTTGGGGTCTTTGACCTGCTGGTCGGACAACTCGCTGATGTGGATCAGCCCCTCGATGCCGTCCTCCAGTTCCACGAACGCGCCGAAGTCCGTGATGGACACCACCTTGCCCACGATCCTGGTCCCGGGCCGGTATTTTTCCGCGACCAGGCTCCAGGGGTCCGCCATCAGCTGCTTGATGCCCAGGCTGAAGCGCTCGCGCTCGGGGTCCACATCCAGCACCACCGCCTCGACCTCGTCGCCTTTCTTGAAGGCTTCCTTGGGATGCCGGAACTTTTTCACCCAGGACAGGTCGGAGATGTGCACCAGACCGTCCACGCCGTCTTCCACGCCCACGAACACGCCGAAATTGGTTATATTTTTTATCTTGCCCCGGATCCTGGAGTTGCGCGGGTATTTCTGCGCGAGCACATCCCAGGGGTTGGGCATCACCTGTTTCATGCCCAGGGTGATCTTGCGGTTGGGCTTGTCGATGTCCAGCACCTGGGCTTCCACCTGCTGGTCGGCCCTGACCAGGTCCCTGGGGTTGATCCGTTTTTTGCTCCAGCTCATTTCCGAGATATGCACCAGTCCTTCAACCCCGGGCTCCAGCTCCACGAACGCGCCGTAGTCGGTTATGGACACAACTCGTCCCTGGACCACGGTCTTGATCGGATATTTTTTGTCCACATTATCCCACGGGTCCGGCTCAAGCTGTTTCATGCCCAGGCTGATTTTCTCGGTGGTCTTGTCGAACTTGAGCACCCGGACATCGATTTCATCATTGACCGAGATCAACTCGCTGGGGTGGTTGATGCGCCGCCAGCTCATGTCCGTGATATGCAGGAGCCCGTCCACGCCCCCGATGTCTATGAAGGCGCCGTAATCCGTGATGTTCTTGACCTTGCCCTTGATGACCATGCCATCTTCGATCTCGGAAAGCGTGTGGTCGCGTTTCTGCTTGGTCTCTTTTTCCATCACGCCTCTCCGGCTCACCACCAGGTTGAGGCGCCTGCGGTTGAACTTGAGCACCTGGAACAGGTCTTCCTTGCCCACCAAGCTGTCCGGGTCGCGCACGGGACGGATGTCGGCCTGGGACCCGGGCATGAACGCGCGCACCATGTGGACATCCACCATGTAGCCGCCCTTCACCCGTTCCACGATTTTTCCCGTGACCGGGGTCTGGTTGCGGTAGGCCTGGTCCAGGTTTTCCCAAAGCCGTTTCTTTTCGGCCTTGGACTTGGAAAGGTAGATTACCCCCTGTTCCTCCTGCCTGCGCTCGACCAGGATTTCAATACTGTCGCCGACGTTGACTTTGACCTCGCCCGACGAGTCCTTGAAGTCCTCGATCAGTACCTGGCCCTCGCATTTGTCCCCGATGTCCACCATCACGTATTCTTTTTCAATGCTCACCACCGTGCCGGAAACAACCTCGCCCTCGTCAAAGTGCTTGTGCTGAAGGCTTTCTTCAAAAAGCGCGCCAAAGGTTTCCTCGCCCCCAACCGCTTCCTTCTTCACCTGTGCTTTTTCTGCGCTAATGACCTCCTGGTTAGGCTGTTGGTTTTTTGGTTTGTTTTCTTCGCCCAATTTAGACCCCCTATAAAATTTAGTATCTTACTGCCGCGCTAACGCGCTGAAATAATTTCCAGAATCCGCCCCACCACCTGGTCGATGTCCATTGAGGTGGTGTCCACCAAGACCGCGTCTTGCGCGGGTTTGAGAGGAGCCAGTTCCCGCGAGCAGTCCTGCTCGTCCCTTTTTTTTACATCTTCCAGGATTTTATCATAATCAACCGGATAGCCTTTTTGTGCAAGCTCGGTGTATCTCCTCCTGGCCCTTTGCTCGGGAGACGCGGTCACGAAGAACTTGAAGTCCGCCTGAGGAAAGACCACGGTGCCCATGTCCCTGCCTTCCGCGACCACTCCGCCTTTTTCACCCAGCCTGCGCTGGAGCTGCCAGAGCTTTTCGCGGATCACGCGGTGCCGGCTGATCTTGCTCGCGGCCATCCCCATTTCCGGGCTCCTGATCTCCCTGCTCACATCCTCGCCCGAGAGCAGCACCTTGAGGCAGTCGTCATTTTTTTCCAGGCCGATCTCGAGCGCGTCCGCGATCCTGGCCACGGAATCAGCGTCGTCCAGGTCGAGCCCGCTCCGGAGCGCTTTCAAGGCCGCGGCCCTGTACATGGCTCCGGTATCGAGATAGAGATAGCCCAATTTTTCTGCCAGTTTCTGACTCACTGTGCTTTTACCCGCCCCCGAGGGACCGTCAACCGCAATAATATAATACTTTTCCATCGGCTATGCAACCAAGCTGGTCAATTTTTTAAGGAAACCCGGAAATGAGGTCTCCACCCACTCCACGGAATTGATCCGGGTCCGGCCTTTCGCGGCCAGGGAGGCCACGGCCAGGCTCATGGCCACCCGGTGGTCCTTGTGGGAGTAAACCTCGGCGCCTTTCAGGTTCCTTGAACCTTCGATCACCATGCCGTCCTCAAGCTCCTCGATATGAGCGCCCATCTTGCGCAGCTCCTCGCTGGTCGATTTTATCCGGTCGGATTCCTTGACCCGCAGCTCCTTGGCGTTCCTGATCACGGTGGTCCCCTCGGCCATGGCCGCGGCCACGCAGAGCACGGGTATTTCGTCGATCAGCCTGGGGATCAGGTCCCCGGAGATTTCCGCGCCCTTCAAGTCCTGGGCGTAAACATAGATGTCCGCGACCGGCTCTCCGGAGGCGCTGCGCAGGTTCTGGATATCGATCAGGGCGCCCATTTTCTTGAGCGCGTCGATCACCCCGCTCCGGGTGGGGTTGATCCCGACGTTTTTGACGGTGATCCGGGACCCGGGCACGGTCAATCCCGCCACGATGAAGAACGCCGCGGAGGAAATGTCTCCGGGCACATCGATCATCTGCGAGTACAGGTTCTGGCCGCACTCCATCTCGATGGCCAGGCCGTCCCGGAAAATCTCGGCGCCGAAATATGCCAGCATGCGCTCGGTGTGGTCGCGGCTGTATGCGGGTTCCACAATCCGGGTCTTTCCCTGAGCGTAGAGCGAGGCGAGCAGGATCGCGCTCTTCACCTGCGCGCTCGCCACCGGGAGCGTGTAATCGATCCCTTTCAGCTCCCCGCCCCGGATCTTGAGCGGCGGGTATCCGCCTTCAACGGCTTGGATGCGCGCACCCATCAGGCTGAGCGGCTCCATCACCCGTTTCATGGGCCGTTTCTGCAAAGTCTCGTCGCCGGTGAGCGTGGATTCAAAAGGCATCCCGGATACGATGCCCGACATCAGCCGGATGCCGGTCCCGGAATTACCCAGGTCCAAGGCCTCGGCTGAGGCGTGGAGCCAGCGCTTTCCCCGGCCGTGAATCCTGAGCGTGTCGCCGATCTCAACCTCAACCCCCAGCTGCTGGAAGGCCTTGATCGTGCGCAGGACATCGTCCGCGAACAGCCACTTGCTGACCATGGTGTCTCCGGTGGAGACCGCTCCCAGGATCACCGAGCGGTGGGTGATGGACTTGTCTCCCGGGACCTCGATCTCTCCCCGGAGCTTGCCCCGGTTCTCTATGTTCCAGTCAGTCATGACCTTTATCCACCAGTTCCTTCACCCCGCGGCACTCTTCGAAAAATTGCTCGAGCTTTTCCGACTGTTCCTTCTCAATCATTATTTTAATCCGTTCCAACTGTTTGCGATAGCTTTCGATGGTATCGATTATGGGCTGCTTGTTCTCCAGGCAGATGTCGCGCCACATCTGCGAAGAACTGCCCGCGATCCTGATGAAGTCGCGGAACCCGCCCGCGCTGAAGCGGAGCATCGGGTTTTTTTTGTCCATCTCCAGGAGCGCGCCCACCAGCGCGTAAGCCACCACATGCGGGAGGTGGCTGATCCCGGCCAGGACCCGGTCGTGGTCCTTGGGGTCCATGGTCTCCACCCTGGAGCCGAGCGCGAGCCAAAGCCGCCTGATCTTCTCCACGCCCGGCTTGGACGATTTTTTGGTGGGCACGATTATGCACCACCTGCCCTTGAAGATTTCCGGGTCCGAGTGGATGGCCCCGCTTTTTTCTTTCCCCGCGATCGGGTGGGTGGGTATGAAGTCCACGCCCGGTCCGACCAGGGGCAGCACCTCATCGATCATTTTTTTCTTGGTGCTCCCGACCTCGGTCAGGATCGCGCCTTTCTTGAATTTGCCCTCGCACCTCCGGACCAGCTCTTTCATGGCGCGCATGGGCGTGGCCAGGACCACCAGGTCCGCGCCCACAACGCCTTCTTCGATATTGTGGGTGTAGCCATCGATGATCCCCAGCGCGAGCGCGTCCTTCAGGTTCCGCTCCCCGCGTCCCACGCCCGTAATCCGGCCCGCGATTTTAAGCCGCTTCATGGCGAGCGCCATGGAGCCTCCGATCAGCCCCACCCCCGCCACGCACACACGGTTGAACTTAACCGCCAAGTTCCCCCACCACCTCCGTGAGCGCCTTGATGAAACGCTGGTTCTCTGCGGGCGTCCCGATGGTCACGCGCAGCCACTCCGGGAGCTTGTATCCGCCCATGGGCCTCACGATCACGCCCTTGCGGAGCAGCAATTGATAGACTTTTCCCGCGTCCGCCGCGGTCTTGAACAGGATGAAGTTGGCCACCGAAGGAATGAAATCCAGCTCCAGGCGCTTGAACTCCTTCTCCAGGTATTTCATGCCCCGGCTGTTGTTCTGTCTGGTCTTTTTGATGTGCTCTGAGTCATCGAGCGCGGCAAGGGCCGCGACCTGGGCCAGGCTGTTGGTGTTGAACGGCTGGCGCACGCGGTTGACAAAGGACACGATCTCTTCTTCGGCGACCCCGTACCCGAGCCTAAGCCCGGCCAGCCCGAAAATCTTGGAGAAGGTGCGCACGGGCACCACATTTTTATGCCCGGCCTTGAAATATTCCAGCGAGTCCGGGTAATCCTTCTTGTCCACGAACTCAAAGTAGGCCTCGTCCATCACCACCAGCACCCGTTCCGGCACTTTTTTGAGGAACTCTTCGAATTCCTTTTTATTGACATAGGTGCCGGTCGGGTTGTTGGGGTTGGCGATGAAGATGATCCGGGTGCGGTCGTTGATGTGCTCCGCCATCTCCATCAGGTGATGCCCGAAGAACTCGGTGGGCTTGGCCACCTTTTTCTTATGACCGCGCGAGTCAACCGCCAGGCTGTAAACCACGAAAGAGTGTTCGCTCATGATCCCCTCGTGTCCGGGGAACATGAAGGTGGCGGCCAGCAGCTCGAGCACCTCGTTGGAGCCGTTGCCCAGGATGATGTTGTCCGGCTTCACGCCCATTTTTTTGGCGAGCTTGTCCTTGAGCAGGGTTCCGTTCCCGTCCGGGTAGCGGTGCAGGTCGAGTAGCGCCTTTTTGATGGCCGCGATCCCTTTGGGGGACGGTCCGAGCGGGTTTTCATTGGAAGCGATCTTGATGGAATCCTTGATGCCCAACTCCCGCTCCAGTTCCTCAATCGGCTTGCCCGGGACATAGGGCTGGATGGTGCGGATATATTCCGGCACCCAGGCCGCGGGGTTTTTTTCTTTTTCCGAAACCATTATATGACTACCTCCTGCGGTATCCGGCGAGTCCTCGGAAACGAGCCCAGCACGCGCACGAACACGCATTTTTGGGAAAGCCCTTTCAGGGCGTCGCTCACTTTCAGGTCCTCTATGTGGCCCTCCATCTCCACGAAGAAGATGTATTCCCAGGCCTTGCCCTTGAGCGGCCGGGATTCGATCTTGGTCAGGTTGATCTTGCGGTCCGCGAACGAGGCCAGCGACCGGTAAAGCACGCCCGGCTGGTCCTTTAAAGAGAACATGATCATGGTCAAATCATTCCCGGTCCATTCACCGTAACGTTTCCCGACCACGAAAAAGCGCGTGTAGTTGTGCTTGAGGTCCTCAATGTCGCGCGCAAGTATCTTCAGGCCGTAATACTCAGCGGCGTACGCGCTGGCAATGGCCGCGGAGTTTCTATCCTTGGAGGCAAGCCGCGCCGCCTCCGAGGTCGACGCCGCGTCCAGCACCTCCAGGTTGGGAAGGTTTTTACGGAGCCAGCTCCGGCACTGGGCCAGGGCCTGGTAATGCGAATAGATGCGCCTGGCCTGGTCCACGGTTTTTGCCTTTCCCAGCAGGCAGTGGTGGATTCCGAGTATGATCTCCGCGCTGATGTTCAGGTTGGAGTCCAGGAACATGTCCAGGGTGTGGGCGACCACGCCCTCGGTGGAGTTCTCAACCGGCACCACCCCGAAGTCAGCCGCGCCTTTTTCAACCGCCTCGAAAACATCCTTCACGCTCAGTTCGGGGATGAACCCGGTCTTGTGCCCGAACTGGTCCCGGGCCGCGATGTGGGTGAAGGTGGCCGCCGGGCCCAGGTAGGCCACGCGCAGGCTCCGCTCCAAAGAGCGGCAGGCGCTGATTATCTCGCGGTAAACCGGCTTGATGGAATCAGTCGGGAACGGTCCCGGGTTATTCTTCTCCAGCCGCTCAAAAATCTCTTCCTCACGGCTTGGCAAATAAATCCGGTCCGAGATTTTTTCCTTGAGACGGCCGATCGAGTGAGCAGTTGCCGCGCGCTGGTTGGCCAGCTTGAGTATCTCGTCGTCAATGCGGTTGATGCGTTCGCGCAGTCTGGCTATCTCCGGGTTCCGTTTCGGCTTTTTTTTGTCGCCCCTCATTTTGCACCCCTTTAGGACTATGTAAGATTATACGAAAAAATTTTTAATTTCAAGAAGATGGCGGGAAAAAATGCAAAGGTTAAAGGTTAAAAGGCAAAAAGGTGCAAATTGCAACAAAAAGTTGTTGAAATATTGGGCGTGGTCTCCTTGGCTGATGTTTGCTATAAGCTTTTTTAGAAGAGGGGGCGCGACACTCCTGTGGGGCGCCGACATCCCGCGCTTCCGCGGGATCGGCGGACAAATCAATTGCTCCCGGTTTTTCCCGTGTTTTCAAATGCCTTAGATTGAAATCAGCAGGGTCATAAAATCAAGCCATTTTTCGATTCCGATGTTTTCATGCCCAAAGAAGCGAAAAACTATAGCAATTAGTGCAAAAAATTTCAGGAACTTCAAAATATCATCAAGATTCAAATTTTTCAGATGCTCAACCGCCTGTTCGTTTTTTCCAGGCATCCTTGAACGCCGCTCTTTTAAAAAACGCTCCACCTCGGCCTGGTCTATCACCCAGCGGCCCCGCGTATCCTTGACCGCCGGAATCTTGCGCTCCCTAAGCCAGTGATAGGCCCGGTCATAGGACACACCTGCCAAACGACTTAGCTCCATGAGTCCGATTTTAGCTTTTTCCATATTAACCTCACTTTTTGTCATTTTTGTCCTCTACTAATATTTTGCCATAGAAATTGAGGCTCTCTTCCCCGAAAAGCCATTTTTTTGGGGGTAAGTTTAGGGGTAGCAGGGCGGGTCTTAAATTCTGAATTTGATTAGTCCGGCAGCAATATGGAGCAATGACATGACTTGATGGAATTTTAATTTTCTTATTTCTAAAGGAATACGCTCATTCCAATAATAATAAGTATGGCCACCTTTCAATTTTTCCTCAAAAAAACATTCAAAAGCTCTTATTGTCCATTCACTTTTTGGGACATTTTCTCGGGCCAAGTCCATAATTGTATTAAAAGCAATTTTAAGGCCTCGCCTTTTTATCGAAATACCGGTATCACGAAAATCATATTCAAATAGATTTGGTTCATCAGCAATAACTATTCCAGTAACATGAAATAGAGCACTGATTATCTCGGCGGCTTCAAAGGGATACCCGCAAAATACTTTCTCTGTTGCCCCAACCCATTTGAATTTTAATGCACGATCAATCGCTTTTTCAACCATTTTTTCATTAAATTTTCCACCTTGTTCTTTTATCTCATTTTCGAATTTTGTTATCACCAAATCACAAATTTGAATTTTATTTTTCCCCTTTAAATACTCTTTTAGGCAATACATGTCAATTAATTGATTATTTCTAGATGGATACTTATATCCTCTTGCACGCTTAAAAGCGCTTCTTATTTTCTTATCAGCTTTCGGCTTGAAAAGGATTCCTGATTTTCCGCAGTCGAATTCTTCCATAGGTGCTAGGATTAATATGCTACGCAAATTTCCATTATTATGAGACAATACTTCCACAATCAAATCTTTCGGTGGTAAATTATCAAAATCCTTATCATCCCTATTAGCGAATTTTGGTTTAGGCCATGTAAAGGCTATTGCCATTTGCCCCTCCGCCTGCTCTCCGAACTTCGGCCTTAAATTTCCGACACGGTCCGGTCCTGCGATTTTTATTTTTCGGCCTCGGATCCGGTAGTTGCACGGCTTTTCCTAAAATTTCTTTTATAACTGGAGTTTCTCATCTTGTTTGGGAGTCTTTTTCTCATATACTAATGGCCATTCAAAAGTCTTTACGCAAGTGCCACTATAACAATAACTTCCTTTAACGAACAATTCAACTCTCAAAGTTATTGTGCTTTCTTCGGTTTCCCAAAATGAATAATAAGATGCTTTATGGGCAATGATGTTGTCGACTATGTTTAAATCACTTCCGCGATCTTCAACATTTTCTTTGGTGGGTTTCCCGAATTTATCTTTTAGTGCTCCATAAAAGGCATTATAAAAATCTATTAAACTTTGCACTTTCTCTTTATCACTTGCATCTTTATTGCTGTATTCGTTCTCTTTAGTATTAAATTTAACAGCTATCAATCCAGTTTTATCGAAAAGTAGCATTAGTGGATAAGTTTTTTTGCCAACCTCTACATCTGCGTCTCCCCGATAGGCGTCTGGCGGCCCTGCTATATTGTCAGTCCTTTTTAGCTTTACCCCCAAAGATGTTTGAGCCTCCTCAAAACTCATCCCCCACTTCAAGTCCCTGAAGCATCCATATGGCTTTGGTTTTGTGCTTTGGGCATTTTCACTAGATTTTTTTTCTTCTGTAGGTTTCTTTTCTTCCGCCCTCAAGGCAAAGACAAGGCAAAGAAAAATTCCTAAAATCATTAATGCTTTTTTCATTTTAGCCCCCTTTTTCTGATTTAGGCTCATCTTTTTTTCTTGTCATTTCTGTGATGCATCTACAGAAAACATCTTGGCAGGATTCAAACGGTGGGAGAAGATTTAAATTTCTTATCGCTTCCTTATAAGGTATCTTCTTGCCTGACATATTAGCGCAAAAATTACAACTATCTGGGGCTGCACGAAACTCAAAAAAATACTCATCCTCATCCGACTCATAAAATTCCCTGTCTCTTCTTATTATAAATTGCATAAATTCTCTTGCTTTTTGATGCCGCTCTTCCCTTATCTTATGAAAGAGTTCATTTTCTTGATAAAGAACACCTTTATAAACAGCTATTCTATTCTTGCAGAATGGGCACTTTTTTGACCTTTTTGGTTTTTTATCAAGAACTTTTTTACAATAGGGACAAATAATGATTTCTTGCGAATTTGCTTCCATATTTTCCATATTGATTTTACCCCCTTTCAATGTCAGATTCGGTCAGAGATTTTGATTTTTTTCATTGCTGGCTTATGGCCTCCAGCATAGATTATTTGAGCCTAATTGGCAAGTGCGGATTTGAGATGATCGTTCCTTGACAATTGGGGTCTGCGGTTAATAATATAGCCATCAGTTTTGTGAAAAGTGAAGGCCCCGTTCTCGCTTCCCATCCTGTACGTTTGCTTCCTTCAATTGTACAAGAGGTCTGCTGAGGTGGCTCCCTTTTACTTGCGCATTCTTACTATCCGCTGGCCCCCTTTTGCTTGCGCGTCACCACTATCGCATAAATACCTACTAAGACCAAAATTGCGTCCATAATCACCCCCGCGGTAAACTGGTGCCCGATCCTTCCCTTGTAAGTTCCCGCGAAAAAGGCCCCAAGCGCATATAGCACAGCTAGAACCTTATCGCTGGTCGCAACCATCAAGAGCGGGTGCGCTGCTTCCGGATATATCAACGCGAGTAGATAGGCCAGGCTAACCGGAACAAGCAGCATCGCCAGCATCCTGCCCATCAATTGGCTCACTGGGCCAAAAACGATTTCCGGGGTCTGTCTTTGCCAATTCACTGGAATATCAAACGCGTTGGCGATGTATACCATTAACCCCTCCGGAAAGAATCCAAAAAACAAGATGGCGAGGATGATAGTGGTCAGGAATCCCACCACGCATAAAACATTAACTACACTTACTTTCTTCATCTTAGACCTCCTTTTGGTTCGTTTTTATAGCACCCGGTTTCTTAAAACAATGAGCTTTCCCCCATTCGTTGGACAGTTTTTTCTCCGCTTTTTCCCCATCCCTCTTTTAAGATGCCGGGGACTAGGAGCTAGGATTCATGATAAAAGAGTTCTCTTTTACTTTCAAATCGCCGAGAGGGTCAAACCCGGGGAATACGGGTATTCTGGGACACTTGGGACACCTCTTTTCTACCTACGCGCGAGCAGAAAAAAAAGAAATCAATAATATATAAAAAGAGTACGAAAATGCCGTCCCAACCGCCCCAAGAGGCTCAAGGACAAAATTATTTCTGATCAAGTTGAAAGGATCATGGATGGCCTTGAACAACTGCAGAACCTTTGAGCCTGACAAGAAGCAAAAGGGGTCAGGTCTCAACTTTAAACTTAAGGATTTTTATACGGCGTGAGTTTGCGGGTTTTTGCGATATTGTAGGGAGAAAGCGACGCCGCGTTCATCCTTCGTAGTGGTAAATTTGATGTTTTAGCTGTCCGTATCATGGAGTGGTCTATTTGGGCCTGTGCGATCCGGATGGCACTACGGAGAATGGAGTCGTCGCAGTCCAAAAGCAGGAAAAATTATATGAGGAACTCGAGGAACGGATAATTCCTTGACAATTGGGGTCTGCGGTTAATAATATAGCCATCAGTTTTGCGGAGTAAGAGGGAAAAAATGAGGAGAAAGATAGCGATATTCGGGGCCGGGAACGTGGGCGCGAGCCTGGCGCAGTTGATTGTTTTCAGCGGGATCGCGGACTGCGCTCTGGTGGATGTGGCGCCGGGGGTTGCGGAGGGCAAGGCCCTGGACTTGTCGCACGCGCGTCCGGTTTACGGCTCGGATGTGAAGGTTGAAGGGTCGGTTGACGCCTCGATCATCAAGGGCGCGGACATCGTCGTAATCACCGCGGGCATCACCCGCAAGCCGGGCATGAGCCGGGACCAGCTTTTGGAGACCAACGCGCGCATAGTCGGCCAGTGCTCAGAGTCCGCGAAAAATTTCGCGCCCAAGTCGATCATCATCGTTATCTCCAACCCGCTCGACGCCATGACCTGGCTCGCCGCGCAAAAAAGCGGGTTCGACAAAAAGAGAGTGATGGGCATGGCCGGGGTGCTGGATTCATCGCGCTTTGTGAGCTTTTTGGCCGCGGAGCTTGACGCCAGCGTCAAGGACATCCAGGCCATGGTCCTGGGCGGGCACGGAGACCAGATGGTGCCGCTTTTAAGCTGCGCGCTCTGGCAGGGACAGCCAATTGAAAAGCTCATCCCCAAAGACCGGCTGGATAAAATAATCGAGCGCACCCGGAACGCAGGCGCGGAGATTGTCTCCCTGCTCAACACCAGCGCGTTTTACTCGCCGGCCGCGGGCGCCTTCTCGATGATCAAGGCCTGCTTCTGGGACGAGAAGCGGCTGCTGCCGTGCTCGGCCTTTCTGGACGGCGAGTACGGCGTGAAAGGATTGTTCATCGGCGTGCCTGTGATTTTAGGAAAGGAAGGCATTGAAAAAGTTGTTGAGCTGGAACTTACCGCAAGCGAGAAAAAAGATTTGGAAAAAAGCACGGCCGCGGTCTCCGGCCTGATCGAGATGCTGAAGAAGATGAATATATGAAAATTATTTTTCACCGCAAAGGCGCAAAGAGCGCAAAGCAAAAACAGCAAAGAAATTTTCTTGTATTCCTTTGCGTCCTTCGCGCCTTTGCGGTTTAATGACCCTTGAATGGTAAATGATACTATGAAGAAAAGGAAAATCTCAGAGGCGCTGGTCATAAGCACGGTGAAAAAAATCGCGCTCAAGGCGAGCTTCGATTTGGAGCCGGAGGTTGAAAAACTGCTCCGGCAGGCTTTGGCCAGGGAAAAATCTCCGGACGGAAAAACCGCGCTCAAGATCATCCTGGAAAACATCGCGCTTGCGCGCAGGAAAAAAATTCCCATCTGCCAGGACACGGGCCTCTCGGTTTTTTTTATTGAACTCGGCCGCGAGGTCGACCTGGACTTTGATTTGGTCGCCGCCATCAACCAGGGAATCCGCGAAGCAACCAAAGAGGGCTACCTCCGGCGCTCGGTCGCGGACCACATCACCCGCGAGAACACCGGGGACAACACTCCCGCGATCGTGCATGTGAAGCTCGCGTCGGGCCGAAGGCTCAAGCTCAACCTGATCATCAAGGGCGGGGGCGCGGAGAACAAGAGCCTGGTGAAAATGATGAGTCCGGCTGAAGGCATCCCGGCTATAAAAAAGACCGTGCTCGATGCGGTTAAGAACGCGGGCGGACAGGCGTGTCCCCCCATCATCGTGGGGCTGGGCATCGGGGGCGACCTGGAGCTCAGCGCGATCCTCGCCAAGCAGGCCCTGGCCCGCAAGACCGGGAGCAAAAGCAAGGACCGGGAACTGGCGAAGCTGGAGAGCGAAATTCTCAAAGACATAAATAAACTGGGCATCGGCCCGTCAGGATTGGGCGGAAAAATCACCTGCCTCGCGGTGCAGGCTGAAAAAGCGCCCGGGCACATCGCGAGCCTGGCCCTGGCCGTGAACCTACAATGCTGGGCGCACCGGGGAGCAAAAGCGGTGATCTGATGTTCAAGAACGCGAAAAAAATCCACACGCCCCTCACTCCGCAAGTTGCGAAATCGCTCCGCACCGGCCAGTGGGTCCTTCTCTCGGGAGAAATCTACACCGGCCGCGACCAGGCGCACCGCAGGCTTTACGACCTGATCGAGCACGGGTACAGATTGCCGATCCCGCTTAAAAATGAGATCATCTATTATGTCGGCCCCACCCCGGCGCGGCCCGGAAGGGTGATCGGGAGCGCGGGCCCGACCACCAGCTCGCGCATGGACAAATTTACGCCTAGGCTCATGGCGCTGGGACTGCTTGCAACTATCGGCAAGGGCGAGCGCTCTAAAGAGGTCAGGGACGCGGTCAGGAAATATGGGGGCGTTTATCTGGTGAGCGTGGGCGGCGCGGGCGCGTATTTGTCGGAGCGGATCAGGAAGGCGGAAGTGGTCGCCTGGCCGGACTTGAGAGCGGAGGCGATCTATCGGCTCACGGTTGTGGATTTCCCCTGCCTGGTGGCCTATGACGCGAAAGGCGGGGATGTGTTTGCCAAGAACCGAAAAAAGTTTGAGGAGGCCTAAATGAAACGGGCGCTGGTTACGGGCGGAGCGGGTTTTGTGGCGTCGCATCTGTGCGAGCGGCTGATCAAAGAGGGGTTTGAGGTGATCGCGGCTGACAGCCTGATCACGGGCGACAAGAGCAATCTCTCCGGACTCAAGAAAGAAAAAAAATTCTCATTCATCGAGCACGATGTGTCCGAGCCTTTGAATATAAAGGGCAAGCTGGACTGGATCTATCATTTCGCGTCCCCGGCCAGCCCCATCGACTATCTTGAACTGCCCATAGACACCATGAAGGCCGGCTCGTTCGCGGTCTATCAGATGCTGGAGCTGGCAAAGAAAAAAGGCTCGCAATTTTTCTTCGCGTCCACCAGCGAGTGCTACGGAGACCCCGAGGAGCATCCCCAGAAGGAAACCTACTGGGGGCATGTCAACCCCATAGGCCCGCGAGCGGTCTATGACGAGGCCAAGCGCTTCGGCGAGGCCATGACCAGCGCGTACCTGCGCTATTTCAAGGTGCGGGTCCGGATCATCCGCATCTTCAACACCTACGGCCCGAGGATGCGCCTGAACGACGGCCGGGTGGTGCCCAACTTTGTGAGCCAGGCGCTCAAAGGCGAGGACCTCACGGTCTACGGCAGCGGCAAACAGACCCGGAGCTTCTGCTATGTCTCCGACCTGGTGGACGGCGTGATCCGGCTTTCAGCCGTGAACTACAACCGGCCCGTGAATGTGGGCAACCCCACTGAGTTCACCATCATGGAATTCGCCAAAAAGGTGCTCGCGCTCACCGGCGCCCGGAGCAGGATCGTTTACATGCCGCTCCCGGAAGACGACCCCAAGCAGAGGAAACCGGACATCACCCTGGCCAAAAAACTTCTCAAGTGGTCGCCGAAAGTGGGCCTGGACCAGGGCATGAAGCTCACCATTGAATTTTTCAAAAACAAGATGGGAGTGGATTAATGGAGGACAGTTTTAAGCAGCTTAAAAAAGAGGCCAGGGCCGAGCTGGAATCGGCCGGGTACCTTTACAAGAAAGCCCGGCGCGGGTTCAACGCCCTTCAAAAAGAGCAGGCGGACGTCGTGATCGGTACGCTCAAGAACGCGCTGAAACAAAAAGACGAGTTTGAGTTGAAAAACTCGCTTGACGAATATCTCGCTTTCAAGAAAACACATTTTTCGGGCATCCGCGTCAACAAGACCTGGGAGACCATCAAGGAACTGCTCTGGATACTCCTGATCGTGTTCATGATCCGCTGGATTTTCATAGAGCCGTTCCGCATTCCCTCCGGGTCAATGATCCCAACGCTCTTGATCGGGGACCAGCTCATGGTCAACAAGCTGGTCTACGGCGTGCAGATACCCTTCACCACCAGAAAGCTCTTTGACCTGAAAAAGCCCGAGCGCGGGGACATCATCGTGTTCAAGTTCCCGCCCGACCCGGGCGAGGACTATGTGAAGCGGGTGGTAGGACTGGCCGGGGACGAGGTCTGGGTGCGCAACGGGGTGCTCTTGATCAACGGCAAGGAGGTCCCGCGCGAATTTGTGGAGCCCTACACCGGGCCCAACGACACGGGACCCTGCCCGGGATACGACCTCTATTTGGAGAAGCTGGACGGCCGACAGCACGACATCCTGCTCTGCCATGTCAGCCACGAGAACGACAACTACGGCCCGGTCAAGGTGCCGGAGGGAATGGTCTTCGGCATGGGAGACAACCGCGACAACTCCGCGGACAGCAGGGTCTGGGGGACCATCCCGGTCAACAACATCAAGGGCAAGGCCCTGATCATCCACCTCCCCCTCGACCCAACACGACACTACTTCCCCAGGTGGGACAGGTTCTTCAAGATTATAAAATAGTTTTGAGGGGGATCGATACTCTGTCGGGCACAAAAGAGTATTACTCACCACAGAGACGCAGAGAGCAGAGAATATTTTTTACCACAATCCTGTCCAAAATCGACAGGACACGAAGGCACAAATATTTATTTTCAAGTCATTCCCGGCCTGATCGGAAATCCAGGATTTTTCCGCCACAGAGACGCAGAGGCCGCTGAGAAGACAGAAGCAAAATCAATTTTCACTTTGTTAAGAGCCAAAGGCTAGACCAGGCGCTCTCCCGTCAATTATAGAATTATAGACCTATATTTCTATAATTATGCGAAAACCTATTGAGCAGAAGGCAAACGGCGCTGGCGCGCCGGGGTGAGGAGATGAATTTGGCCGCAGTTCAAGGCACGACCAATGCTACTAGGCACGGCGTTTGGATTGATTCTAGCATTCTAGTACTACAATGCTGGAATTATGCAAAAGTTGCGGCTTCAAAAAGGCGGCGGCGCTTACGCGCCGATTCTGAGAAAGTAAATGCAACTGAACGAAGGAGGGTCAGTCCGCCGTGATGTGCGCCGTAGTTTTCAAGTCTCGGGCAAGGCCCTCATCATCCACCTCCCCCTTGACCCCACCCGACACTATTTCCCGAGGTGGGATAGGTTTTTTAAGATCATTAAATAGTATCTAATTAACCAAATCCCAGAATCCTGCTATTATTCGTTTGACAGGGTTGTTCCAAATTAGATAGACTGTGTTTTGATATACATTAACAAAGAATGGCTTGTCTTTAAGGAAACCGATGGCAGAAATTCAAAATGGAAAGGCGCCTCTTCTTTTCTTTAGGGATTCTCATGGATAATAACTTGATACTCTATGATTTAAGTCACTTGATTTTGGGCATTCTCCAAATACTATTGGCAATTTATCTGCTCACCCTATTCCTGTTGAAAAAGCCGGGAAGCTTTTCAAAAGTCATGATTAAAATCATCTCCTATACGCGTTGGGCTTTTGCCACTCCCAAAGAAAAAAGAATGTTTTGGGTGGTTTTTTTTGTCATTTGCGGAATACTTACCATATTGGATTCCTTTGGGAAATTTCAATTTATCCGCAATAGAAATAAATCGGCACAATACATAATCGACACCAAAATATTTAGTGATTGGCATGTTTATGTGCCAGTTATGGCATGTGTCATATTGGTAATTTATTTATTTGCTGGCTATATCCGCAGGAAAAACAATCAAGGTGGTGCTATTCAATAAATTTTCCAAATAAGGGGAAAGTATTTATAATCTTGGATTCCCGGTCGGAGCCGGGAATAACAGATAAAGAAAGAATCTTTCTCTTCCTCTGTGCCTCTAAAGTTTCAACGAAGGCGGAAGCCGCTCGCATCCCGCCTCGCTGAATGCTCCGCGGGACTCGCTTCGCTCGCATTTAAAGGAGAAAAACGCAATTTTTCATGCTGATTTGATGATTTGGGCGAGGATTTCCTGGGCTTGTTTTGGAGGCACGGGCCGGGGCGCGTTCTCGAGCTTGACTTGGTTTTTGGAAAGGTTTTCCACGGAGCGCCTTAACACGGCATTGGTCACTCCCGGCGCTTCGGCAAGGCTGGCGGGAAGGCCGAGCTTTTGATAAAGCTTTCGGAGTTCCGAAAAAATCGCCTCGGCCAAATCGTTGATGGGCAGAGCCGGATCAACCCGGAAAGCCGGCGCGAGTTTGCGCGTCTTTTCCTCAACCGCGGGCAGATAATATTTCCAGCACGGGATCAGGAGCAAGGCCACTACTGAGCCGTGTGGGAGCACATCGCGGAAGGCATAGCTGAAGCCGTGGGGCAGTCCGGTGCCTTTGTAGCAGATGGCGATTCCGGCGCAGGTTGATGCGAGCGCCATTTTTTCCCGAGGCTCCATGAGCAGGGGATGCTCGCGGGCGATGGGCAGATATTGGAGGATGATCTGGATGGCGTCCATGGTCATGGGCGCGAGCCAGTCCGGGGCGTGCAGTCCGCTGAGATAAGCCTCCACCAGGTGGGTGAGCGCGTCCAGCCCGGTCGCGACTGTCAGGCTTTCGGGCATGGTCATCATGATTTCCGGGTCGATGAGTGCGATCTTGGGCACGAGCGCCATGTCGGTGATCATTTTTTTCAGCTTGTCCTTCGCGTCAAAGACCATGGCGTATTTGGTGACCTCGGACCCGGAGCCCGAGGTTGAGGGTATGGCCACCAAGGGCCGTAGCTGGGCCTTGTTTTTGGCGAGCGCCTGCGAGACCATGTCCGCGCCGTATAAATCTTTCAGCTCCATTCCCAGGGAGGCCACGGCGGACGCGGCCTTGAGCGCGTCGATCACGCTCCCGCCCCCGAGCGCGATCAAAAAGTCGGGCTTGTATTTCTTGATCACTTTGGCCAGGTTGCCGACTGTGGTGTCAGAAGGCTCGGGCTCGATGCCGGTGAAGTCCTGGAGGCTGACCCCGATTTTGTTGAAGGAGCTGACGACTTCGTCCAGGAAACCCTGTTTTTTTGCGAAGCCCCGGGAGGTTGCGAACAGAGCTTTATTTCCAAGCTGGGGCGCGAGTTTTTCGATTTCTTTGCGCGCGCCCAGTCCGAAGGAAATTTTGGTGTAGGGATATTTTTTCAGGTATTGGTTCATTTTGTGGTCTCCGAGATTGAGTGCGGAAAAGCATAGACCAGGTTCCGGTCCTTGAGCTTGCCGTCGAGAGTGAGCGGGGCCAGGCCGAAATATTCGCGGCGCGTGATGGCGCTCCATTCCAGGCAGTCTCCGCAGTCGGTTCGGTGGAAGTTGTAAACCATGCCCGATTCATAAACGCGGATGACGCCGAACCCGCTCGGGTATTCCTTGGTCGAAGGGACCATGATCTGGGGTATGACTTGGTCGCCGAATTCGGCCATCCTGATCTTGGCATAGTGCCCGTGCCCGTAAAAGCAGGCGAGGACTTGCGAGTTTTGGGAAAGGACGCGCTGGAACCTCTGGACGGTCGGTTTTTTTATGTCCGGGCTTCCCAGGCCGTCGGGCCGGTGGCTCACGATGAAAGTGGGCTGGGTTTTGTGGGATGCCAGTTCTTTTTCCAGCCAGGAAAACTCCTGGTCGCTGATCTCGCCCCAGCCGTCCGAGAGCCGGGTGTCATCCAGGCAGATGAACCGGACGCCTTTGTGCTCGAAGCTGTAATAGCTCCGGTCAAGTTTGAAAACTTTTTTGAACCAGTCCTCGGGACGGTCGCCCTGGCGGTCGTGGTTGCCGCGCAGGACATAATATGGCTTTTGCAATTTGTCCAGGAAAGATTTGGCCAGCTCGAACTCGTCCTGGTTGAACCAGGCGCTGAGGTCCCCATCCACGATTGTGAAATCAACCGGAAGTTTATTGATCTGCTCAATGGCGTTCCTGATTGTGAACGCCCAGTAATCGTCCACCGGGTACTTCCAGACGAAACCCGGAGAGAGCGCGGGCGCCCGCGAAATCGGGAGCACGATCAGGCCCGCGACGTCTTCCTTGATGTGGATGTCCGAGACCAGCGCGAAGCTGAAGAGCAGTTTCCCTCGCGGCAGGGACTGGGTCTTGAGTTTGCCGGGGTTGAGCCAGGTGGTCCGGGCGAGCGAGCCGTCGCACTCCACCTGGTAAAAATATTTCGTGGCAGGGCTGAGACCCTCGATGGCGATGAAATGATATTGCGAGGGCTTGCCGGCTTCATTTTTTTTCCGGTCGAGTTTGAACCAGCCGGTCCCGTATTTGACCGCGCAGGCCTGGGGCTTTTCGGTGGCCCAGTAGAGCGAGAAGGAGTCCTCGGTAACGGTCACCAGTTCCGCGAACTTGAACTGGGCCTTGCCGGAAAAAGGAAACGCCATGATGCAAACCAGTCCTATGAACGCGGGCAAAGCTCTTTTCAATTTGCGGATTATTTTTTTCAAGCGGCCGTCCCTGGAAATTTCATTCATCGTCTTTGTCTTCCATTTCCCTGGTGAAGATGACAAAGGCCATTGAGGGCCGCTTGGAGGCCTCGCGCATGGAGAACTGGATCCCATCGAAGTTCCAGCCCTTGGCCGTGAACTCGTTGATGATGTCTTCAAGGCGCTGGTCCGTGACGGTCGTGGTTTCCACCACTTTGTAGATAATGCCCACTTTACTATTTTATGGCAGAAATGCCGGGATTTGTAAAATGGCATGGCCGGGGGCGCGTCGCGTCGCGCCAATACACAAATTATTTCTGGTCCAGTATTTCGCGCACTTTTTGGGCCAGGGTCCGGGCGGGGAACGGTTTGATCAGGACATTTGCGCCGTGTGCGAGAATGGTCTTGTCCGCCACCTCGTCGAGCGGGTGGCCGGTGATGAATAGGACTTTCAGGGCAGGCTGGATTTTCAGGGCGCGTTTGGCCAGCTCGATCCCGTTCAGTCCGGGCATGATGACATCGGTGAGCAGGAGGTCTATGGGCGCGGGATATTTCTCCATGACCATGAGCGCCTCTTCGGCGTTGTTGGCCTCAAACACGGTGTATCCCAGCCGTCTCATGATCCGGGCGGCCAATGCCAGCAACTGGGAGTTGTCCTCCACCAGCAGGATGCTCTCCTTGCCCTGGGGCATTTCCAGTTTCTGCTCTTTCTGGCGCGGTTTTTCAATCGGTTTTTGACTGGCGGGAAGATAGATGTTGAAGGTGGTTCCGCGGTCCGGCTCGCTGTCCACCGCGATGTGGCCCTCGAGCTGGTGGATCATGCCGTAAACAGTCGCCAGGCCCAGTCCCATGCTGCCTTCCTTGGTGGAGAAGAACGGCTCGAAGATGCGGTCCTTCACTTCCGGGGCCATGCCTTTTCCGGAATCCGCGACCGAGATCAACACATAATCCCCGGGCTTGGCCAGGTAGTGGGTCTGGATGTAGGAATAGTCGAGCTTGATCAGGGAGGTGGTTACTGCCAGGGTGCCGAAACTGCCCATACTGTCTCGGGCGTTCATGACCAGGTTGAGCAGGCATTGCTCGATCTGTGCGGGGTCGGCCTTGATGGCCGGGAGGTCCTTTCCCAGGTTGAGCACCAGGTTGACCTCGTCGCCCAGGATGCGCTTGAAGATGCGGGACATGTCCTGGATCGATTTGTTGATGTCGTAGGAGATCGGCTCAATGATCTGATGCTTTGAGAAGGTGAGCAGCTGGTTGGTCAGCTTGGCGCCCCGCTCCGTGGCCTCGGAGACCTCGAGCAGGTTTTCCCGGAGCGGGTCCCCGTAGTCCATCTCCTCAAGGGTCAGTTCCAGGTAGCCCTGGATGATGCTGAGCATGTTGTTGAAGTAATGGGCGATGCCTCCAGCCAGACGGGTCAGGCTGTCCATTTTCTGGGTCAGGCGTTCCTGGTCCTCTATCTTCTTGCGCTCCGTGACATCTATGCCCACCACCAGGTTGCCCATGCCTTGAGGCAGGGCCACGGAATTCCAGGACAAGGTTTTTAGTTTGCCGTCCTTTCTCCTTATCGTGGTGATCAGCGATTCCCGCA